>Ga0255052_10001198_pt1 | contig 19821 bp, 12 predicted proteins | sample JV7_2_21_MG_FD_188632 | JGI IMG/M metagenome (GOLD analysis project Ga0255052, IMG submission 188632) | Seawater microbial communities from Jervis Inlet, British Columbia, Canada - JV7_2_21 | ecosystem: Environmental > Aquatic > Marine > Inlet | place: Canada: British Columbia | collected... | reverse complement strand
CGGCGACCGGTGAGCCGCGCATCCGCAACTGGCTGACGTTCATCGGTGAAGGGGGGCCGCGGTTTCAGCTGAGCCTCAATCCACCCAATCCGAATGCGGCGAACTCGTTCGTCATCGCAAACACCGTGGATGGCGAGGCCGTTGATGACGTAATAGCCGGAATCGAGAACTACATCCGTGAGCGTCATCCCGACCTGGCTGCGCAGGTGAAACGACTTGAGAACGGCCCTCCGGTCGACTATCCGATCATCGTGCGAATAGCGGGGGGCGATTTTGATGCCTTATATTCGATTGCGGACGAAGTAATCGGCTATCTCTACAGCATTCCGCAGGTATCGGATGCTCGTAATTCCTGGGGTTTGCAAACGAAGAAACTGCTGGTTGATGTCGATCAGGAACTTGCCCGGCGTTCGGGTGTCACCAGTGAAGATGTTGCCTATTCGTTGCAGGCTGGCTTGACCGGTATTGATCTGACGCAGTACCGGGAAGGCGACGAGCTGATACCGGTTACACTGCGGACGATCGCTGCGGACCGCCAGGACTTCAGCAAACTGGATGGCCTGACCGTTTATTCGCAAAGCACTGGCAACAACGTCCCATTGAAGCAGGTGGCAAACGTCGAGCTGGCGTTCGAGCCGGGCATCATCGAGCGCCGCGACCGGGATCGGACTCTCTCAATTAATGTGCAGTTGCGTCCGGACGTAACTGCCACAGAAGTTGTTGCAGTGTTGGTACCCTGGCTGGAGCAGGCGGCAAAGAGCTGGCCAGCCGGGCATGGTTTTGAAATCGGCGGTGAGACCGAGGAGTCCGGCGAGGCAAACGCATCGATCGCCGCGGAGTTACCGACGGCTGGAATGCTCATCCTGTTGTTACTGGTCGGGCAATTTAATTCGCTGCGCAAACCAGCGATCATTCTCGCCACGATCCCGCTTGGCCTGATCGGTGTAACGGTTGGACTGCTCGTCGCCAACTCGTCGTTTGGCTTCTTCACCATTCTGGGCCTGATTTCCTTATCCGGCATCATCATCAACAACGCAATCGTGCTGCTGGACCGTGTTGCGATCGAGATTCGCGACTTTGGACGCAGTCAGGCCGACGCAGTTATGACGGCGTGCCAGCAACGTTTACGGCCCATTCTTCTAACGACCGCCACGACGGTTCTCGGCATGACTCCATTGCTCTGGGGCGGCACGGCGATGTTCAAACCGATGGCTATAACGATTATCTTCGGCCTTGCGTTTGCATCGGCGTTAACGTTACTCGTTGTTCCGGTGCTGTATTCGTTGTTCTTCCGTGTCTCATTCGCGTCAACCGGGTAGGAAAATATGAAATATTGTCGATTGCTCGCCTCGCTGCTGGCGCTCGTGTCGCTGTCAGCCAATGCCGATATCCGCGAACTCATTGCCGAGGATGTATTAGTAAGTATCGCCGAGGAAACCTCCGGCGAGGCCGCTAAACGTAATCTCGATACGATCACGCTGCAGCATCGCATGCGGGCCAGCAGCCAGTTTGAAGCTGCGACACAGCACATCGTCGAGCAACTCCGAGCTTACGGTTTGGATGATATCGACGTGCTCGAGTATGCGGCCGATGGCAAGACGATGTTCGGCACGCAGAAGTCCCGGCCGGTATGGAAGGTTCGTTTTGCGCAGCTGTGGGAGGTTCGCAATGAAAACGGTGAGACGCAACGCGTTCGCAAGCTTGGTGACTGGGACTCGGTGCCATTGACGCTCGCACAAGACAGCCTGTCCGGTGACGTCACGACGTCGTTGGTCGATATTGGTAGCGGTACGAACGACGCCGACTACGAAGGCAAAGATCTGCGTGGCAAGCTGGTACTGACCTCAAGCCAACCTGAAGTCGTCGTTGACCGCGCCGTGGCCGGGCTCGGCGCGGCAGGAATCATCTCGTATGCACCGAACCAGAAGTCAGCCTGGTGGAAACAGGATGATCGACTTGTTCGTTGGGGTCACCTGGACGCCTTCTCGAAAACCGAGACATTCGGCTTCATGATCTCGCTGGGTGAGGCGCGCTCCTTGCAGCAGCGTCTCGCGGCGGGGGAGACGATCCTGTTTCACGCTAAAGTCGATGCAACTCACGAGCGCGGCAAATATGGATTCGCGACCGCAGCGATATCCGGTACCGACAAGTCTGGTGAAGACATCAATCTGACTTGTCACCTGGACCATCCGCGTCCGGGCGCTAACGACAATGCATCGGGATGTGTCGCCATTCTCGAGACGGCTCGCACGCTGAATTCGCTGGTCAGGGACGGCATTCTGCCGCGACCGTCACGCAGTATTCGGTTTTTATGGCCTGCCGAAATCGAAGGCAGCATCATGTACCTCTCGCAACACGACGATCCGACGCGAATCAAGGCCAATATCCATATGGACATGGTTGGCGGTGGGTCCGTTACAAAGTCGGTGTTTCGCATCTCCGGCGGGCCGACCAGCGTGCCGTCATTCATCAGCGACCTCGGTCATGAGATTGGTTACTTCGTCAACGACCAGACCGAACGAAACGCGGGCGGTGCAGACGTCGAATTTCCATTGACAGCACCGGAGGGTGGTAAAGATCCGCAGCTCGCTCTGATGGAAGGGCTCGACATGGGCAGCGACCATGATGTCTTCTTCGAAGGTTCGTGGCGCATCCCCGGCCTGTACCTGCATGACTGGCCGGATCGCTACATTCATACCAACTTCGACCTGGCCGCCAACATCGATCCAACGAAGCTCAAGCGCGCGGCATTCATCGGTGCAGTAAGTGCCTGGTACCTGGCCAACATGTCGGACGATGATGTTCCTGCCGTATTGAACTTGCTGCGTCGAAATGCGCTGCAGCGCAGTGCAGAACTGATGAAACGGCGTGCAACATTACCGGCGCAAGAGCTGGCAACGGTTACCGGTGTGCACTTCACTGTCGAGCGCCGCAAGGTGCACAGCGTTGAGCCGTTCGCCCATCTCGCGGATAGCGATCATGAGGCTGCCGTCGCATTTCTGGATAAGCTGCAGGCGCTGCTCGCGGTACCGATGCTGTTGATCGAAGAGCAGCGAAACGAGACTGTTTATGAGCGCAATCCGGACGTTCAGGGACCGATGCACGCTTTTGGCTATTCCTATATCGACGACAAATACGGCAAACAGAACATCGATGCGTTACAACTTCCCAAACACAGCACTGAGTTCGGCTACGGGGGCATGTTTACCTACGAGGCGCTGAACTTTGTTGATGGCAAACGCACAGTCAGCGATATTCGGGATTGGCTGGTCGCCGAACTTGGGCCAGTGCCGGTCGAGTATGTCGCAGAGTATCTGCACGCACTGGAATCCATCGACGTCATTCGCAAGAAAGACTGATCGGACTCTCAATCGTGTAATCTTGTCGCACGTTCAGGTTTGTGGGACCAAGTGAGCTGATGGAATCAAAGTCACTGATAAGCAGAATAATGAGCGGCAGTCTCGTGCTGCAAATCGCCGTTGGCATCGTTGCGGGCGTCGCGTTGTCGTTGATCTCGCCGGGAGCCGCGAAATCGGCCATGTTGCTTGGCGACCTGTTCGTTCGAGCGCTCAAGGCAGTTGCGCCTGTGCTGGTCCTGGTCCTGGTTGCGTCTGCCATAGCGAACCGTCGCAAGAGCCACACGTCCCAGATGCGACCGATTGTGCTCATGTATCTCGTCGGCACGATCGCGGCAGCACTACTGGCGGTCACGATGAGCACCCTGTTTCCGACTACTCTGGCATTGCAGCTCACCAGCGTCGAAGCGACGGCACCGCAGGGCATCGCAGAAGTGTTAGGGGGGTTGCTGCATAAGCTCGTCGACAATCCGCTCAACGCTATTATGACGGGCAATTTCATCGGCATACTCGTCTGGGGCGTGCTCCTCGGTATTTTTCTGCACCATGCCGCCGAGTCGACACGGCAGATGCTGGCAGATACTGCGGATGCGGTTACGCACATCGTTCGAATCGTTATTCGCCTGGCGCCCATCGGTATTTTCGGACTTGTCGCTGGCAACCTTGCCGAGTCTGGGCTGTCCGTGGTCGGTGGCTATGCGCGCATTCTGTCAGTGCTGCTGGGCAGCATGCTGATCATGGCTTTACTCATCAATCCACTAATCGTATGGATCAAGACGCGCCGCAACCCGTACCCAATCGTGCTGACGGCGCTTCGAGAAAGTGGCGTCACCGCGTTTTTCACTCGCAGCTCGGCGGCAAATATTCCGGTCAACCTGGCATTGTGTGAACGCCTCGACCTGGAAAAGGACACCTATGCCGTTTCTATTCCGCTCGGTGCGACGATCAACATGGGTGGCGCCGCCATCACAATCACGGTGCTGACCCTGGCCGCGACGCATACACTCGGCATTAGTGTAGACCTGCCCACAGCATTGCTCTTGAGCGTTGTTGCCGCGTTGTCGGCTTGTGGCGCGTCGGGCGTCGCGGGCGGGTCGCTATTGTTGATTCCGTTAAGCTGTGGCCTGTTCGGTATTTCCAATGATATCGCAATGCAGGTCGTCGCCGTTGGTTTTGTTATCAGCGTCCTGCAGGACTCGGCGGAAACTGCGTTGAACAGCTCGACGGATGTCGTCTTCACGGCAGCGGTTGCGGGCAAAGAGCGTTGAGCGTTTCGAGCAGTGAGCTGCGGAATGTGCGGGCCGTCTCATTCTCCACAATTAATCCCCACATTATGGAACCTTGCGCGCCGTAGCGTCGCGTATTAAAGGAATAATGCCCGTAATTCACACGGTTTGATCGTACTCATATGGAAACAAATCACTCCTCGCTGGGCAATCAGGCGTTTGGGGAGGACGCCGATGCGCTGATAACCATCAAATACCGATCGCATCACGACGCGCTGGACTTCTTGCAGTCGGCGCTGCGCCAACCAAATGGCATCGGTCTGTTACGCGGCCCGGATGGCGCTGGCAAGACAATTACCGTACGTGAACTGGCAACGCATTTGTCTCGGGACGCCGATGTCGCGTTTGTCGATGGTACGCATCTCAAGCCGCGCGGCTTGTTGACCAAAGTCCTGTCGCAGTTCGGCCACGATTCCAAAGCCGATCCTGACGACCAATTGTTGCAGGCGGTCAGCGAGATTGCCATGCAGCAGACACGCTCCTGGCAGCCGCCAATTGTGATCATCGACAACGTTGATCGAATGTACCCGAGCACCTTACGTATCCTGAGTGCGCTTGCAGCGCTGACGCTGCAGGGTCGCTTTGCAATTCGCTTCATCCTTACAGGCCACAAGGGTCTGCAATCGCTCATCAACTCTGACGGTATGACCAGCGTCGCGCACCGCAGCCCGGCTGCGTATTCAATGCAAGCACTGACGGCCAAGGAAACGATGATCTACTTGCACAGCAGACTGCAGGCTGCGGGCAGTGAGCGTGCCGACACCATATTTCCGTTCGATGTGTGTGATCGTCTGCACGAACAGTCAGAAGGCTGGCCGGGTTCGTTGAACAAGTATGCGCTCGAGGCCATCAAACGTTCCTCGGCATTCCCGATCAGCATCGTGAACACCTACGCACCGGATGAGGCCAAAGAGCAGCTTGCAGAAGATATTCCAGTGCTGGGTGTTCGTGAGGCGGTGACCCGCTTGCCGCCGCGACTCATCATCTCGAAAGACGGCGATACACTGGCGGAATATACATTCAAAGAGAAGAAGGTCCTGATCGGTCGCTCCGACTTCGCCGATATCCTGATCGATGACGACTTCGTCAGTAAGGTGCATGCCGTGCTGCTGTTGTACTCGGACGCACTGGTCCTGCTTGACTTAAACAGTGCTAATGGCACCACCGTCAACTCGATCAAGGTTGGCAAGACCATTCTCAAGGACGATGACATCATTTCGCTTGGCAACCACCGGCTCAAGGTCGAGAACGCCCCGCCGATCAGCGCGGAGATGGCGGAGCTTCTGAAGTCACCCGACACCCTGAAGATGAAGAATCTCATCGATATGCGGAGACTGAGGGCACGGCGACGCGTAATGGCTGTCGAAAGTCGCAGCAAGCAGGGCTGATTTCAGGCAGAAGTGCACGGTGAATGACCGCACTCATATCTATGGAAAACTACTTGCGGAGCAAGTCACTCAAAGAACGTCGTCACGTCTTGTCTGTTTCGAAACTACCCGTATTGTATGGATCGTAACCCGTATCGACCTCGGTGCTGCCTTGTGAGTCGCCCTCAGAAGTGCTCGCTTGCCGCGGTATTCGATTGCTGACAGCAGGTTTTTTTGTCGGCTGCCTGGCAGTGTCGAATATGCTGCTGTCGACCGGGTCTTTGCCAAGCCAGCAAAACGAAGCTTCCTCGCTGTACTCGTGCTGCGTTTCCTCAGCGACAGAATCTTGCTGTGATGTTGGCCGAAGCCATTTGTCAAAGAGTTTCATCCAGGTAATTCTCAAGCATGCATCTATGCATGGTCTCGCAACCATAGCTGTTTGAGGCCAGGCAGAATTGAGACGTGCTTCACATTCGCACCTTTATAAGGACATTTCCGGATCCTTATAAGGGTAAACCCGTATCGTTGTGCTGTCATTGAGAGTGGTGCAGGTGTTGCTGTTTGGAGACATCTGGACGCAGTCGATAAATTGCGCGAGAGTACATAAACGAATAACAAAACTGCACGCACATAAAAAGAAAGATTAATTCTTCGGGCGAAACGTGAAGCACAGAGAGAGCGTCGGAATACGAGATCGATCATTCGATAAGAACGATCGACCGGCGACGTTTGCACAATACCCGTCGCAGCAAGCGGCATCCAGATTCCTTGACAATGTTCTGATCGATGAGCGTGGTATCGGTCTGCTGCATGGACCCGAATCCTCAGGCAAGTCGGCGTTGATTGGGCAGTTCGTCGAAAAATTGGAGGGCGTTGTCGCTGTCGCCGTTGTCGATGGCACGCGCCTGAAACCTCCTCAGTTGTTATCGGGGATAATTGAGCAATTCGGCTATAGCGTTGAGCTGAGTTCGACCGACGAGTTGTTGAATATGCTGAGGGTAATCGTGGTGCAACAAACACGATCTCACCGGGCACCCGTTCTGATCGTGGAAAATTTCAACAACATGTTTCCAAGTACTTTGTGTGTCCTCTGCAAGTTGGCGGCGCAGAAGGTTCACAAGAGATTCGCGTTGCGCATCATTCTCGTCAGCAATCGCTATTTTCACCGAATCATTGACTCACACAGCATGCGTCCAATCGCGAATCGCCTGATCGGCAACTTCGAGCTAGAACCGCTGCCGGAACAGGAATTACCGAAGCTGATTGTCACGCATAACGGAGATACTCAGCAAGAATTCGAGTTTGTTAATTCAAGGGCTCTGATCGGTCGATCAGACCTGAGTGACATGCTCATCGACGGTGAATTTGTCAGCAGGCAACATGCACTCTTAATTCGAGACGAGAATGCGGTCATCATCATCGATCTCAGGAGCAAGAACGGAACCTTCGTCAACTCGCGGCCGGTGTCGAGTAAGGTACTTCGAGACAGTGACATCATCATGATCGGCGATCATCGCATCAAGTTGATTTACCCGAGTTGTAACGAGAGCTTGTATCTCGATGATCTTGATATCGCCGACACGGCAACCATGAAGAGTATCGAGGACGCCCGTCAGGCAAAGACCGGGAAAAATCTGCATATTTCTGCTTCTGAAATGCGGAAAGCATAAGCGAGGATCAGCGCCTGCTATTCCTAACGTTCCTCGGTTCCACCGTATTTCTTGAAATGCAATTCTTTAGCCTGGCCGATCCAGTCGTCTTGTTCCATGCGGCCTTTGCATTCTTTTAACGCCATATTGACGCGTGCGATATCCGTCACATCGAAAGAAGCAATCTGCCGGTAGCTGAAAATGCCGAGCTCATGCAATGCGTGCTCAAATACTTTGCCAATGCCGATGATCTCCTGCAGGTCGTCTTTTTCCTGCTTCGGCGGCGTGTTCCCGTTTGATTTCTGAGCAACGCTTGCCTTTCGAGCGTCCTTGAGTGCTTGGCTTTGCTGCTCTTCCATGTCTGCGAAGTTCTTCTCAACCTCGTCTAACTTGATACGCAAGGTCTCGGATTTTTGTTCGGAGTGACCAGCATGTTCACGATAGCGTTGGGCATCATTCTCGTATTGCTTGCGGCTGTTCTCCATTGACGCGACACATTGTGCCAGCTCTTTGTTGTGCACTTTGAGCTCATCAAGTTCGGCAACGTCTCGCTGCAGTGTCTCAATTTCCTGCTTCGCTAATGTGGCGTCATGTTTGAGCTGCGCGTTTTCGGCCTCCAGTTCGATTACACGTTGTTCAATTTCGTCCAGGTTCTCCAGTCGGGTCTGAGCGGCAGCGAGCATTTTGTTAACGGACTCTTTCTCAGATCGCGATGATTGCAGGAGATTGCTGAATGATTCGTACTCCAGCTTTGCATCTTCGACCTTCGCTTCGAGCGCTTTGCGTTTTTCGAACGATTTGGCGAGTTCACCTTTGTAGAACTCACGGGCTTTTACAAATTCGCCTTGCAGTTCGCCACTCTGTTGCTTCATTGCAAGCAAGGCATTTTGAAAGTTGCTCATTTTGACCTTGAAGTCCTCACGCTCTGCCCGGAGCGTGAACAGATCTTTCTGCAGCAGCTTGGCCTTTTCCTGCGCGGACTCAAGGTCAGTCCGGCCCTTGGCAACAGCCATTTCATGCTTGTGCACAACACCTTGTTGAGTTTCAATCGTCGACCGCAGTGTGGACGTTTCAGCTATGAGTCGGTCTCTTTGGCGGACGAAATTGTCCAATTTCATCTGCCATTCATCAGACAGCTGCTCAATGTGGCGCTTGGCCTGCAGGCCATGAATCAGCCACCCAAACAGGATGCCTGCAACGGCGGCGCCGGCCAAAACGAACAAGAATTGAAGAGTAGAGCTGTCCATAGTGGCCGAGTATGGCTGAGCGAGACATTATGGAATATGACCGAATCCACAAAATGAGCCGAAGGCCAGCCTGCCGGCCCCGGACCGCCCACCGCCGCGCCGTATTCGGTTTGCAGGCAAGTTATCAAGAAGGTGTATCCTTAGCTCCGATCAATGCGCCCGTAGCTCAGCTGGGTGAGCGACGGTTGCCGCGACAAAACCGCGAGAGCGGTTTTGGACAACGCCGCAGGCGTTGGCCCGTAGGGCTGAGGGCCGGAGGCCCGAATCAACCGGCAAGGCGAAGCATTGCTTCGCCAGGAGTGAACGCCGCGAGCCTACCGGCGAGTGGCCGGACTCGAGGAGCGAAGCGACGAGAGGAGTACCTTGCAGCGCGACTAATCGGCGAAGCCGATTAGGACGCCGCAGGCGCCCCGAAGGGGTGACGAGCGCAGCGAGGAATCAACCCTGCTACAGTCAGATGGCACGAGCTGTCTGACGAAGTGACAAACAATGCGCCCGTAGCTCAGCTGGGTGAGCGATGGTTGCCGCGACAAAACCGCGAGAGCGGTTTTGGACAACGCCGCAGGCGTTGGCCCGTAGGGCTGAGGGCCGGAGGCCCGAATCAACCGGCAAGGCGAAGCATTGCTTCGCCAAGAGTAAACGCCGCGAGCCTACCGGCGAGTGGCCGGACTCGAGGAGCGAAGCGACGAGAGGAGTACCTTGCAGCGCGAAGCGCTGCTACAGTCAGATGGCACGAGCTGTCTGACGAAGTGACAAACAATGCGCCCGTAGCTCAGCTGGATAGAGTACCTGGCTTCGAACCAGGTGGTCGGCGGTTCGAGTCCGTCCGGGCGTGCCAATAAAAACAAAGGGTTACATCATTCGTGGTGTGGCCCTTTGTGCTTTGGGTAGCTGTGCCTCCCGTTTAATCGTCTGCTTTGATTTCACTGGACTTTTTCCTATCGCTTTCAGATTTGAGAAAGGCCCGACCCCGCTTTCCAAACTTGAGTTATGACTTGTTAATTCAAGATTAAAGAGTTAATCTTGAATTACAGCTTGATAAATCAAGGTTCTCGACATGAAACGAAGCGAGTTGGTCGGCGCTTTGCGCCAGCCGTATTCCAAGCAACGGGGCTTCGGTGTCGAGAAGGTTGATAAACCCGGCTTTGCAAACGTTTGGTTCGTTGTTCCGCCGAAACCGCCGGTCGCCATAACGGAAAAATTGCTACTGCTGCTGGTTCGCGATGCAAACCTGGCATTGCAGGAGCGGCCATCTTTTGCAAATGCATCAGAGATACAGCAGACGATGGCATATCTCCTCGTTCGACGCGAGGCAGTGTCCTCGTCGAGAATGGAGGGTACCTGGTCCACGGTGGACGAGATTCTGTCTCCGGCGGATCCAGATGTCGGTCGTTCCGCAACGGCCTCGGTTCGAGGTTATGCCAACGCACTAATGCAAGGCATTCAAGCCGTAATGTCTGATGGTCTGGCGGCGCTGACGCCGGCATTGCTGTGTGACCTGCAAAGGCGGGTGATGCAGAAGGACCCTGGATTCGCGGGTGTTGCGGGCAGACGAAGAACGCTGGGACAACCAGGAGATGTTGTTCAGATCGGAAGCATCGGCCGCAAAGAAGATTCCATCTATAACCCGGCGCCGCCAAAACATGTAAAGCGTTGCCTTGATGACTTACTTGCCTGGATGTCCGACGAATCAATCCTCCAGCTAGGTGACGCTGGTATGGGCATGGTTTTACCCATTCGCATGGCGGTCGGTCATGCGCATTTCGAAGCCGTACATCCGTTTAGTGACGGCAATGGTCGCATTGGGCGAATGTTGTGGGCATTGCAGATGGTGGCTGCGGGCAGATTGCCCCTGTATCTGTCGAGCTATGTCGAGGCCGAACGCACCGAGTACGGCGAGGCTTTGCAGGAGGCACAGAAGCAACTCAAATATCGACGCATTATCGAGTTCGTCTGCCGTGCGATTATTGCCAGCAGTGAAGAAGAGGCCGACACTCATCGGGCACTTCAAGACTTGCCTGCAGAGTGGCATCGGCGCGGCAGGTTTCGTCGTGGATCCTCGGCTGCGCGTTCGCTCGATATCCTGCTTAGGATGCCATTATTGACCATCAAGTTATTGGCAGCCGAACTGGGCGTGTCATTGCAGGCGGCAAGCGATGGAATGAATCGGCTCGAGAAGGCTGGGGTCGTGAGAGACCGTAGTGGTCACGGTCGAGGTCGTATCTACGCTGCCGAAGAGGTGATCAGTGTGTTGGCGCGTCCATTCGGAGCGGACATCGATGTGGTGTTGGAGGGTGCTCGCAACGTATTGCAAATCCCAAGTTGACTGCCCATCATGATCATACGCCATGTCGACTTACTTACTGGATCAGCAAAAGAAAATAAACGAAGCGTCGGCCACAGCAGTTCCGACAAATTTCCGACATCAGTAGTGCATTGTTGTGCAACGTACTGAAAGTTAGGCAACGAGCGTCGTCTTTCAGGCCTTATATATCAATTACTTATGTTAGCCATTACGGCTTCGAACCGTATTGCCGGTGTGGTGTGCCAATCGAATGGCACAGGGATCCTATCGGACCGGTCGGCGGTTCGAGTCCGTCCGGGCGTGCCAAATAAAACAAAGGGTTACGTCACTTAGTGGCGTGGCCCTTTTTCGTACCGCCAAAACGATTTCCAAGAATCCGACAATGAATCGGGCAGCGGCTGAGGATGAATAAATAGGAGGCACAACAGCGTATGATTTGCCCGACCCATAGGACAAGTACTATTGCCAGACCGCCGCCGGGAACGATTTTGACCCGGTAGCCGCTTTCACAGATATTGAGATAGGAATACGTGATGCGCCGCGAAACCGATAGAAAAGAGGGGATTCACTCCCATAACGGTCAGTCAACCGCGCCCGATGAAGAACTGCCGTGCCGCAGAACCCCCGTCTACGAGATTCTGTCGGAGGTCGATGTCCAGAGGATTCTCGACGCCACCTTTCAACTCATGCGTGAAATTGGCGTTGCGTTCGATCCGGACCCCCGGGTTCTCGACTGCTTCGCCGATGCCGGCTGCGACATCACGCCGGATAATGCAGTGAAGTGCGATCGCGATCTCGTGGAGAATTGTCTCACAACGGTTTCAAAGAGCGCGAAGGTCTGGAATCGTGACGCTAGCGACTACCTGGAGATCAAAGAGGGGGTGACCTCGTTCATCCCCGGGATGACCTGCATCAAAGTCTTCGACCTCGAGACAGGGGAGCCGAGGGAGAGTACCCGGGAGGATATCGCCACCATCGCCCGAGTCGCCGACGCACTTCCGAACATCGATGGTGTTTGCGTGCCGGTCAAAGACGTACCGCGCTCGAGCCTTCAAGGCGAGATCGGGGAGTTCGTGGCGATGGCCGAGAACACCACCAAACCCCTCGAGTATCTGTGCGAGAACAGCATCGCCTTCGACGCGGTCATCGAGATGGCCGCAGCGATTCGCGGGGGGATGGATCGGCTCGCCGAAAAGCCCTACTTCACTCAGATCATCACGCCACTCCCGCTCTACTACGCCAAGACGCACAGCGACCAGATCATTCGGGGCGCCGAGTGCGGAATCCCGGTGACGGTGGGGACTATTTCGATCGGCGGTGGCACGGCTCCCTACACGATCGCGGGTTGCATGACCCACAGCTTGGCCACTGACTTCGCCGGCATGGTTCTGTCGCAACTCGTTCGAGAGGGCTCGTTCTGCATAGGCAGTTCGGAAAACTCCTTCATCGAACCCGCGACGGGAAGCCTGGGGAACGAGACTCCGGGTCTGTTGGCCGACATGGCCATGCGCCAGGTCAGGAGTCACTACGGACTGCCCCCGCTTGCCGGAGGTGGCGGAAATTCTGCTGCGCGACGATTCAATCAGGATGCGGTCATGCAGGTCGGAATCGGGTTGATGGAAGCGTTCTACCTGCAGCCGGGCACGTTGGACTACTTGGGCATACTCGACTCAGGGATTACTTTTTCTTTGCACTCATTGTTGCTCTGCGACGATCTTGCCGGGAGGCTTCGCTGTCTGTGGAAGGGGATCCCCGTCGACGATGATCACCTTGCTTTGGATGTCACCCGGTCCGTGGGGCTGAGGGGTAACTATCTCGGAGAGAGGCATACTACGAAGCACTGCCGAGACAACTACTGGAATAGCCGCTATTTTGGAGCCGCGTTCCCTCTGAGTTCGAGCGTCATTCCGGACAAGGAGCTGATCGAGCGAATCGACGACGATCTGCGCGAGATCCTGGCGAACCATCGACCCGCACCGTTGCCTGATCCGATTCGAGAGAGGATTCACGCGATCCTCGGAAAATTCGAGGCGGCGTAGATACACTCATTCGAATCGTCGGAGTGGTTCCGCATAGAGTCAGAGAAGAATATGAATAGAACTGATCGGCAATTGGGTATGGATAAGGATATTAGTCGCCGGGATTTTCTGAGCGGTGTCAGCATCGCTGTTGGCGCATCACTACTTCCAGGAATAGCATCCGCGCAGGATGTCGGCGCCCAGGATGTACCGGGGTATTACCCTCCTGAACTCACTGGCATGCGCGGTTCTCATCCTGGCTCATTTGAGATAGCACACCTGGCACGCGATGGCGCATTGTTCGACGGCGATGACACAGATGAGCGCTACGATCTTATTGTTGTCGGTGGCGGTCTCAGCGGTCTGTCTGCGGCACATTTTTACCAGCAATCAAAGGGTGACAACACCAGGATATTAATTCTGGACAGCCATGGTGATTTTGGCGGGCACGCTACGCGAAACGAATTTCAGATCAACGATCGACAGATTATCGGTTACGGCGGAACAATGTCGCTCGAAGCACCAGGTGGCTTCCCCGCTGTCGCGAAGAAACTGATCAAGGACCTTGGCATCGATACCCAGCGTTTCTACAAATACTTTGATCAGGATCTTTATTCATCGTTGGGGCTATCCCGGGGTCTCTTTTTTGACAAAGAGACATTCGGGTCTGACCATCTGGCCGTTGGTAATATTGTCGACCCGGTAGTTCTTGAGCATTCACCACTGTCGGCAAAGGCCAGGGCCGACCTGGTGCGTTTGTTCAAAGATGATCGACATTATCTGCGCGACATTCCTGTTGAGCAGCGTCGCGCATACCTCGAAAACATGGACTACGGAGCGTACCTCAAGGAATGCGCCGGCATGGACGATGAGGTATTGAAGGTTATGCAGTCTTCTGCTCGGGCTGTATGGGCGGTCAACATCGATGCATATCCAGCACGCGCGGCCTGGAGTGCAGGTTATCCCGGTTTCGGGGACCTTGACCTCGGTGTCGAGTCCTCCAACCGGGAAGGAGATCAGGAAGAACCATTTATTTTTCATTTTCCCGATGGTAATGCGTCCATCGCAAGACTGCTTGTTCGTAAGATGATTCCTGCTGTCGCACCTGGCGATAATATGGAAGACATTGTTACAGCGCATTTCGACTACAGCCAGCTGGATGACCCGAGATCCGCTGTACGAATTCGTCTGAATAGTACGGTTGTGCGCGCACAGCACGTCGATAACAATTTATCGAACCCGGTGAAGATCACTTACGTGCGGGATGGCAAAGCGTGCGTCGTGGAATCGAAGAAGGTCGTCATGGCCTGTTACAACGCGATCATTCCGAGCCTTTGTCCAGAGATGTCTGAATCGCAAAAATCTGCACTGTCGAATTGCGTGCGGGCTCCTCTTGTCTATACAAATGTTCTCATTCGCAACTGGAACAGTTTCGCGAAGCTGGGAATTCACAGAGTCAGCTGTCCCGGCAGCTACCATCACGGTGTAGTACTCGATTACCCGGTGAGCATTGGCGAGTATCACTGCGCAAGATCGCCCGACGAACCAATCGTGTTGCACCTGACGAGGGTGCCTGGCAAACCAGGCAAAAGCGCGCGCGAACAGTTTGCCGCCGGTATGCGGGACTTGCTTTCGACTTCATTTGAGACCTTCGAGCGAAAAATTCGAGATCAGCTATCCCGCATACTCGCACCAGGAGGTTTTGATGCAGCGCGGGACATAGCTGCAATCACAGTAAACCGATGGCCACATGGATATGCCTACGGGTATGACCCGGATTCTGATCGGATCGCATTCGAGCCGGATTCGTGGCCCGAAGAAAAACGCCACTGGGTAACTGGCAGTCGGCCATTCGGCAACATCAGTATTGCTTCAATCGATGCGGCATCGGATGCGATGACAGAATCCGCCATTCAAGAAGCACATCGTGCCGTTAAGGAACTGAGTTAGGCTTGCGGAATCTACGGCTCAGGCTGTCAGAGCATATTTCAGTTATTTTATTGTTCGAGCGGAAAATTTATTATATTGTCCGGTTGTATTGATTTACTCGGCCGCCTAAGCCTGAAAGGAACTCGCCCATGAAACGGATTATCGGATGGCTGGAGGCAAAACTGTCTCGTTCCAAATCGCCCGACCTTTCCGACGCGTCAAGTGCATCCGAGAGTGCCAAACCGGATGAAATCGATCTCGGAATCGACCTGCCAAAAGAATTACGGGATCTGGTGAATGACGCGGCGATTCCAGATGTCGACCTGCCAGAAGATTTACGAGAACCAGCAAAGATCGCCCCAATGCCTGATATATATGCCGCAGAGCATGTTGACACTGTACCGGACCTCAAGATTCTCGATCCGGGAACGTCAGACGCCGACGAATCGACCGGAGTCAACCCCTACGACACGGGTGTTCTGCAGGAGAAGTAGCGATCAGCCTGTCAGCTTTCCATTACCATTACAGGGCAAAGCAATGAGATTGGGAGGGTTAGGTATGACGACGTGGCAGGACGAATTCATAAGGCTATCGGAACTGCACCGGCATGAGGTAGAAACATGGCTGGAAGGTGCGCGCAACGCCAACCAGGTCATCGATGCAGGTGAAGCAGAAAAGGCATTCTTGCTTCGATGGCTATCTTCGGGTGAACCGGGCCGGAATCAGCAAATGCCAGACTGACGGTTCGACGGGATTGAAAGTGATTCGTACTTTGTTTTTTTCGTTGGTGCTCGCACTTTTCCCAACCTCTGTCCTTGCCAGCGAGCTACTGCCTATTGAGGCATTCGCGCATTTACCGAGCGTAACTCAGGTGCAGCTATCGCCGAATGGTAAAAGCGTCGCCTCGCTCGTTAAGATTGATACGGAAGATGCACAAGGTGCCGTGTTACAGGTTTTCAACATACCTAAACGGGAAGTGACCAACGTTGCCTATGCCAAGGCCGGTGATAGAGTCATCAATTGGATTCGTTGGGCAAATGACGAATGCCTGCTCGTGAGCTCTCGATTCCCGGCGAACCGGCGAGGAACGCCAACCACCGAGACGCGTCTGCAAAGCATCAACATCGAGACCCGGGAAGTCCGCAATGTGCTTTTGGCCAGTTTCTTGCGCAAGCAGAAGAACAAACCTCAGTTTCAGGATCAGATCGTCGATATCTTGCCGGATGACAAGGACCATATTTTGCTGGCCGGCGAATTCGAGAAGTCGTCCAGTTCCGAGATCATCCAGGTCAATTTGAAGACCGGGAGAACGAAACGCGTCATGCGGGGTAAGGTCAACGTCGTTGATTGGGTGACTGACCGCCAACATCGTGTGCGTATCGCCTTATGGCATGACGAGACGAAGTACAGGGTCTTGCATAAGGAACCTGAAGGTCCCGGCTGGTACACCCTCTGGGAATTCGAAGCATTCTCGGAAAGCCAGGTTTGGCCAATAAGTTTCGACAAGGACCCGGACTATTTATACGTCAGCGCCTACCACGAAGGTCGCTTGGCGGTATTCAAAGTGCGCTTGTCAGATCCGGAGCTGCAAAAGGAGCTGGTATTTTCTGATCCTGAATATGACGCCCAAGGATCGCTCATTTACTCGAAGGTAACGGGCGAGGTCATCGGTATTAGATATTCATCCGATGGCGGCTTTACATTCTGGGAGAACGAATACCAGCAATTGCAAGATGCCATTGATGCCGCATTGCCGGATACCACCAATTTCCTCTACAGCCTGAGCGACAAGGAACGGCAATACGTCGCATTGGCGACGAGCGATACGAATCCCGGCACCTTCTATATTGCCGACAGAGACGAACACCAATTGCGGCCCTTTGCCCATCGCTACCCAGCATTGCCGATTGATCGCATGTCGGAGGTGCAGACCATCAGCTACGAGGCGAGGGACGGTCTGGCTATCGAGGGATTCCTGACCGTGCCGAAGGACCAGGGAACCAGGCCGCACCCTGCGATTATCTTTCCACATGGCGGTCCCATTAGTTTTGATGAGGGCGGGTTCAATTACTGGACGCAGTATTTCGCCAGTCGTGGGTACGCCGTGCTGCAGATGAATTTTCGAGGTTCCGCCGGGTATGGATACGACTTCATGAAGTCAGGCCTGCAGGCCTGGGGTCTGGAGATGCAAAATGATGTCGAGGATGGCACTCGTTGGCTGATCGAGGAGGGCGTCGCAGATCCGGGGCGTATCTGCGTTGTTGGGGCGAGCTACGGCGGCTATGCGGCTTTAATGGAGGCAGCCCGAAATCCGGATTTGTACAAGTGTGTCGTTAGCTTTGCTGGCGTCACCGATGTTGCGTATCTCGTTTCCTCGAGCCGAAAATACACCAACTTCGAGATCGTCAAGGAGCAGGTCGGGTCCGACTACGCCGAGCTGCGCCAGCGTTCACCATTGCATATTGCCGAAGACATCAAAATTCCCGTCCTGCTGGCCCATGGGACAGAAGACCGCAGCGTCAGGGTCCGGCACAGCGAGAAAATGCACCGCGAACTTGAAGAGCAGGGCAAGGAGGTCACGTACCTGGAACTTGAAGACGGCGATCACTACCTGAGCAACCAGGAGCATCGAGTTCAGTTTTTCAAAGCCATGGATGCGTTTCTGCAATCGCACCTTTGAGCTTGCAAGCGGATATTGAGCCAGATCCTGTTTTTTACATCAATACCCACAGCGACTGCTGGTGACTGTCCGGAAAACGCCCTCTGGGCTAAATCAGCCTCGCAGGTAGTCGGCAATCAGGCACAGCATTTCGAACATAAGGACCGATCCGGTTAGAGCCGTTATTTGGTTCGGATTGTCCACTGTGGGCATGGGGCAAACGATATCCGCGCCCACGATGTTGTGGCCACGCAAACCGTGCAGGATGCGTATCGCTTCGTAGGTGCGAAGGCCGCGATAACCGGCCTCAAGGTTGGCTACCCCGGGGGCATCCGCCGGGTCCAGCACATCAAGATCGAAAGTGATATAGACCGGATTGTCGCCGATGCGCTCTTGCATGATGGCAATAGTGTGATCGATTCCAATTTCGAACAACTCTTCCGCCGTCAACACGCGATAGCCGGTGTCGCTTTCGGCTGGGTCTGCCTTTAACTCATTCGGGTTGCCTCGAATGCCGATTTGAATACTGTGTTCGACATCCACGTGGCCTTCGCGCACCGTGTACGCGGCCCAATGTGCGGCCGACCGCTTCGCCCCCAACCAATGTGGCTTGTGCTCGTAGTCATCCCGGTGCGCATCGAAGTGAACTAACGACAACTTCCGGCCTCCGGCTATGTTCGTCCCGGCGCCGCCGAGCGCTTTCAGAATCGGGCCGGTGATCGCGTGATCGCCACCGTAGGAGACCGGCCGGGTACCTGCTTCGTCCAGGATGTCGTAGTAGTCCTGGATATGCGCTACCGATACTTCGTTGTTGTTGGCTTCCGGCAGCGGTACATCACCCAGATCGTTGATGACGACCGCCTCCCAGGGTGTCAACCTGAACGCCTGGTGTGCACGCCGCAGGCGAGCCGACACATGACGGATAGACCGTGGGCCGAGATGCTGGTCTCGTTCGGTGGAACCGTTGCCAGTACTGTGCGGCACACCGACAAGCCCGATATCGCAGTCCTCCGGCGACTCGTTCCAGGGACACCTGAAAAATGTTGGCACGCCCCACCAGTACCAGGGTCGCATCTGCTCCTTGCGAGCTTCAATATCTTCGCGCGACATGAACACTCTCCCTCAATTTCAAATCGGCTGTTACCCCAAGCTCATGATATAACGTTAATGAACTGAGCAGGCCGGGAGATGCTCGGCTGGTTCGTCTGAATTAGGCGGGACGGTGGCAGATGAATAAGTACACGAATTTCAGTTACCTGTTGATGATGGTATGTGGCTTCTTGCTGGCGGCGGGGTGTTCGCCGCGCGAGCAGGCCGAAGAGCCCTTGCAGGCGGCGTTGCTGATAAGAAACGTATCAGTAATTGATGGCACCGGTGCTGACGCGTTTGACGCCGATGTACGCGTGGTCGATGGGAGAATTGCTGCAGTAGGCAAGCTTGCAGAAACTGCCGGAGACACGGTCTTTGATGGCGATGGTAAGACTCTGGCCCCTGGCTTTATTGATACCCACAGTCATGCAGATGGCGACTTGCTGGCGCTACCCGATGCATTGGTTGCTGTTAGCCAGGGCATTACGACAGTCGTGGTCGGCCAGGACGGTGGCTCAATGTATCCGCTGGAAGAGTTTTTCGATGCGGTTCGAGATACTGGTGTCGCCATAAATGTCGCCTCGTATGTCGGGCATAACACTATTCGCGCTGCAGTGATGGGCGATGATGCTCTACGGCCTGCATCGCAGGATGAAGTGGCGGCAATGGCCCGTATTCTTGGTGATGAGTTGGCCAGTGGTGCGATAGGCTTTTCAACAGGTCTTGAATACGATTCCGGCATCAATGCAGATTCGTCGGAAGTAATTGCACTTGCACAAGTCGCTGCTGCTGCTGGCGGGCGCTACATCAGTCACGTACGCAGCGAGGATCGTTGGTTCGAAGATGCGATCGAAGAAATTATCAATGTAGGCAGAGCCACGGGGATACCCGTGCAGGTGTCGCACATCAAGCTGGC
>Ga0255052_10001197_pt1 | contig 19830 bp, 20 predicted proteins | sample JV7_2_21_MG_FD_188632 | JGI IMG/M metagenome (GOLD analysis project Ga0255052, IMG submission 188632) | Seawater microbial communities from Jervis Inlet, British Columbia, Canada - JV7_2_21 | ecosystem: Environmental > Aquatic > Marine > Inlet | place: Canada: British Columbia | collected... | reverse complement strand
TCGAGATGGGGCATTTCCAAGTTGCGAAAGTGGGTCAATTTTCGATGCCTATTTACACACGAATCGAACGGGGCTTGGAAATCGTAGAAAACGACTCTACGATTTCTCTACATTGATAAAACGAAGGGCCTACCGAAATCGGTAAACCCTTGATTTAAATGGCGCGCCCGGAGAGATTCGAACTCCCGACCACCTGGTTCGAAGCTCCGAATGCAGCTATAAGTAATTGATAGATAACGGCTTACAGACGGCGTTCGTTGCAGTTTCGCCCTACAATGCATAACAATGCATAGCTGATGTCGGAAATTTGTCGGAAAAAGAAACCCCGGTACCGGTGACGCGAGAACGGTAATAGTCCTGTTGGGTGCGAATTAGTAGTCACGCCGCTACCGGGATCCGATACAAACCACGGCAGCGTATTTCCCAGCGATAATCGTCCAGGCGAGCGATCTTTCGATCCGTGATTTCAATTTGTTCGTCGTCTTCACTTCGGCTACCTCAAGAATTAGGAATTCGCACCCAACAGCTTGGACAGAGCGCGATATCGTCGATATCCTGCGCGACAAGCAAATGCTGCCCCTGTTGATTTGCACCGAAATTCGAGCCAAAAACGGCGATTTCTTGCATCGAAGATTGACCCACCTGCTGTTCTCCAAACCTTTGAAAAGATTGCTATTCGTTTTGCTGGAGGCGGGTCATTTCTGGGATGCAAAAGTAGGGTCAATCTAGCATGCAAATCAACAACAAGATTGCTGATAGGCTCGTAGATTACTACGTTCACATATTGTTCGGTTGTCGCCACCCCTCAATTTGTAGCCGAATGTAATCCTCAACGTTTACCAACAGGCGGACGTTGTTTCCTTGTAGTCGGAATGAAAACTGATCCCCATATTTTGTTTTTCTTAAAAACTGACATTGATGATAAGGTCCCAAGTCTGGTCTTACACCGTTTTTCCTAATTAGACAGGTTCCCTTAATGTAATCTTGGGTACGCGGGCGCGGCTTAGATTTATCTGGAATCCGATCCATAAGGAAAAAATGTGAGCGAGGTTCCGAATTACCGTCACAATATGCATAATAGCGGTACAGGCCTGTCAGTTCGTCTTTTTTGTCACCCATACAAGCCGATTCGTAGCCATCTGTCATTTGCCACAAGCTGTCCCAGTTCTTAACATTTTGTGTCGACGGCCGCCATTGGTCATACAAGACAGGTATGTATACTTTGACGATAGTCATTGTGTCTTGGGACACGCCGTAGTGTCGCGCTTCAAATCCGTCGATATTGCTCTCGAGTTCCTGCTCCGATATCAGAACTGAAAACTCCGATGCATCAACAATGGTGCCGTCTTTGGTCTTGCGGCCTTCATCAGGATTATAGCGATTTGGAACAAGAAATACGGGTTTTGTCTCCGGATTCGAGATCGCAATTTCGCTGTCGCCACCTGACGGATCGCATGCGGCTATTATGACCAGGCTAATTGTCGTTGTCGCAACTTGGGCAAAATGAGACTTGCGTTCCAATTGCTTCATTTCGGTGCCCTATAAATGGCGTGCCACCAAATGTCTTATTTGGTAGTCCCAGTAAGTTAAACACGAGGTGATGGTAGTCAGCAATTTGTCGCGCGCCCAGCTTTCCAGGAACAAATGGACCAACATTTTGAATTTCCACGTCAGTTGACACTACGTGCCTCTGCATTACTTGTACACCAACACTGGTTAGTGAATCACTCACTGAGAATTTTTCGGCGTAGCGCAGGTATCGCTTGTTGGCGAGACAGCCCAACAAAAACTCGTCATCTACAACATCCAATGCCAATGGTCCAAGGGGGTCTCTCGAATTGTCCAGTCGACTTTGCCAGAAACTTCGCCTTGCCGTGTCCGTACTGCCCTGATTGGAGCTAAGTTGACTTGAGGTCACAGCAAAATCCTGTGAAGGAGAATGATTCACTTTCGGCATTCTGTAGCTCTCAGGATCAATAAGTTTTGCTGGGCGGCCAGCCAATATTATTTCTGAATAACACTCGCGAATCATCTCCTCAGTCGAAAGGCCATCTTCAACAACGTCTGGACAAATATCGCCCAGCAACTCGCAAATCATTCGAATCTGTTCAATGGTAATATTCGAGGGTGCACGCCAATCGTCGGGGTTGGGCCACGGTCCGCGAAGTTCTGGCAAGCCGACATCGCTCTTGAGTATATCTTTAAGAATTACGAGTATCTCTGCGACCGCCACACCATAGTCGGCGTCGGAGACTGTTCCAAACAGGTTCCAACGTTGCCAGACGCCGTAAGCCTCCAGCGAAATGACGACATTGGGATCAAGATACGAAAATTGATAGCCCGCCGTTAGGTAAACGAGTATCTGCGCGTACCCGACATTGAACCAGCGCAATATCCCTGTGGAGTCATAATAGTAACCTGGTGTCGATATGAACGTGGTAACCAAATACCAGCCTGTCTGCGTGATTGTCTGGGTTATGACAGCGTTGTCGTAGTGTGATAAATCGGAAATTGATAGCGCTGTTTCAGAAATAAAATCTTCCACATAACCATCAACGCGAAGAGCGACTACCGGGTGATTGGTGCTCTGATTGTCCTGGCTCCAAATGATGAAATCATCAATGCCAACTAAACTCGTTATGCCGACATCGTATACAAAATCAAGATTTGCATCGGCGACGATTACATCACCGTTTAGCAGCGGCCAAATTCGGGCACCGGCGATCTCTGTCGGAGTCGCCGTGAGCGCAACTTCGTAGTTGCCTCCCCCGATATTCTTGAGAATAAAGTCGTCAATCGTTCTGAAAGTGTCATCGGAAGCGATCACAGCGATATCTGTCAGATTGTCGGCATTATAGTCTCCCTGACGAAGCTCATAGTGGACAAGTCCAACAAGAACTTTCGCGGAACTTGTGTAGCTGGTACAGCCGCTGGCGTCGCATGCCCTAACTCGATATTCGTGCGTGCCGTTCGACTCGCCTGCCGCTTCGAAAGACAGGGTCGGATCATATTGTGAAGTGGTCCATAAGCCGCCGTTGTAGCGATGCTGGAGTGTGTATGCGGTGGCGCCGGGCGATTGCAGCCACTGGACGACAAAATCTCCGTCCAAATCATTGGCTGGGCCACTGATAATGGCCGGCGTTGAAATTCCGGAGCTAACCACAATCGACTGTTCGGCCGAGTAAAGGAAGTAACAACCATAGGGACAAATTCGAAGCCGATTTCGATACGTATAGGTACCGTCTGCCTTTCCGGTGAATAATTTAACACCCTCGGTTGACCAAGAAGCCCACTGGAAAGGGCCCCCTCCCACCGATTCTCGAAGTTCCAAATTAGGGCCACCAGCATTCCATGTGACCGTGTAGTCTCCCGTAGAGCTTGTCGCCGGTACGGACAGTCCGGTGTCAATTTCCGCTATGGCATTCGTTGATGCGACGCAGAGAAATAGCGCAAAGAACGTAGAAACAAGAATTTTCGTGTGTTGCTCGACTCGATTCATTGTCGGTGATCCCAATGATGGTGGTCATGTTTACGTGAGATAGAGTGTCGAACTACTGCTCCTTCTTTAGGTCGGCTTCGAGGTCTTGCTTCAGGAGAGGCAACACATCTGCCTCTGCACCAGGTGGCAATTCGCTCTTGAACGCGTCGAACTCTATTTGGCATTTCTTGAGCAGTTTGTTGGGATCAGTTTCCTTCTTCCGGCGTTCATTTGGCATGTGCCTTTCTAAACAGGCCTTCAAGTCTAGAGATGCGGCTTGAATGTCCGCGCGAGACGGTGCGACTCCCATAATAAACACACCAGCGATGAAAACTGTGATTGAAGTACGGCGGGATAATTGAGTCATTACATTGCCTTCATAACTAAGCCCAACAACTGGGCAATTCTTGAAGTACGGATGCGCGAAGACGGCGCTCGTCCTCACTCACGATCGCAACCAGACTCATCTATGACGGTTCTAAAAGTCAAGTGCTATTTTTTACTGAGTAAGGTTGTAGTTCTACTTAGATTCCGAGCAAGTTCTGCGCATACTTTGCCTGCGGATCGGGAATTTGACTAAGCAATCGTCGATATCCTGATGACAACTGGAGTCAACCGGAGGTCAGTTTCCCTTCCTCTTGAAAAAATCCGAATAACAGACTATTTTGCTTGGTTGGCCTAGTGTGAATTACGGCGACGAAAACTTGGCGTACATTTGTCAAACACGAAGATCATTATTCCAATAATGGTCGTGAAAACACTTATTTAGATCAGATACCTGGTGCCGCTATCGCGCGAATTTGCGCAAGTAATCAGTTGAACTTCGAACTCAGTTGACAGGTAGCAACGCAGGATTGCCTGCTATGAACAGCCAGGCATTGATTGCAGAATCGTCGTCGAGTTCCTGTCCAGCCCACAACTCCCAAAGCTGTGCACTCTGGTACGCCGTGAACCCTAAACGCTTATATTTCTTCTTCATTGCAAACACTCCATCTTGGCTCTCTAAGATAAAGTATTGCGTCGATCAGTTGAGGTCGCCACCGAACCCGGAAGTTCAATTGCACGATATTTCAGGGCGCTGAGCGTCTGCTTTCGTCAGGAGCTGACGCTCAAGATACTGCTTTCGGCGGCTTGCGCTTTGAACTAAAATGTTGCCCATCGCCTACCCTCCAAATCCTTAGAAGACCGCTATTTGCTTTGCTCAGATAGATCATTTTCGGATTGCGAAAGCAGAGTCGATCCGAATTACAAATCACCGACATTGAATCAGCTGTGCTCGCAAACCCAAAGGGGATCAAGCGAGCGTAGGACTGATAACAGTAATTCCGATTCTTCCTCGGCCGCCTCGAAAACGAACAACGGCCATTTCCCCATGTATTGGTCAATAATTCGCGTCGCTGTATCAAGAATATTGAACATATCATCTGATTTCTTTGACTTTCGAACTCTCGGTGAACCGTGGCCGTTGCTAATTGTATTCGCCAGCATCGATTTCGTAACGATGAGATGACGCAGAAAAAACTCGCAGAATACGTCGGCGTGAGCCGACAAACGATCAATGCCCTCGTGGGCGCCAAGTACCCGCCCTCGCTGGAAGTGGCATTCAGGATTGCTAACATCCTCTGTACGCCGTTAGAAAACGTGTTCTTCTACGAACCCGATATTCAAGGCGAAAACGAATTCGCGGATGGCGCGGTCATCGATGTGTCATGGGACGGGGACGAAGATAGCGGCGGGAATTCGTAATGTGCCGCGTCACTACCAGCAGCGAAGCGCTGTAGTGACGCGGCGCTCCGAACCAGCATTTGTGCGGGTATTGGCCCGATTTGGCGAGTCCTCGGCAAGTGACGCGGCGCTACACTGCTATTGTCGTCCGGAAGTGCCTGGACCTTTCGGCGCATAGTTGGATGCTCGTGAATTTACGCGAAAAAAGCCTCACAACAACTTGATTGGCTTATCGCTTTACAAGCCTTACGATTTGTACTAGCTTGATATGCATCATACGCAACCGCTGCGTCAAAGCGGTACCTGGCAGGGGTCAGCCTGCCTGGGGTCAAAGCTTGCTCTGCATGCTTTTTGGCCCAAGCCGGGATTAGAGAGCCCGGTATATTCGATCTCAGCTGAACCTCTGACGTTCAGCATCTTCCGACATAGCTGAGCTCTCCGCTCGGCATCCTCACGCACGGCAGAACTTAAGTGTTCGGCTGCGCTTTCTCATACGCCTTAAGGCGTTTCTTTTACTTATACCTAAAGGAGGTAGATATCCACTCGTTTTGAATCCGGCCCTATGGGCCAACTGGTGGTCCCCGGTGGAACTCAAAAGAGATCCCCGGCGAACCTGATTAAGGCTTCAGGCCTTAAGGGACTGGTGTCCCGTGACCTTTTCCGATCTCTGATCGGACCTCGTACGCCACAAGGCTGCGAGCTGGTCATCCAAACTGACCAACGAGGAATATGCACCATGAAAGACCTGAACTACCAGTTGATGAAGCTCTGCCGGGACAACCGAGACGGTGGATTTTCAACCCAGGCGACCCGGTCCCGGATATTGGACCTGATTGCCAGTCAGTTACAGGTGTTGGGCTACCGGCGTATGCAGCCGACATCCTTGAGACCGAAGCACGTGGATGCCCTGCTCGCACATTGGCGCGAGCAGGACATCAGCGTGGGGACACTGAAGAACCGCTTTTCGGCACTTCGCTGGTGGGCGAGGAAGGTGAATAAGCCCAGCATCATCGCCAGGGACAACAGCGTGTATGGCATCGGCAAGCGGCAATACGTCGCCAAGGCATCCAAGGCACAGCAGCTGAACGAAGCCAAGCTCGCTCAGATTCCGGACGCCTACGTCCGCCTGAGCGTACGCCTGCAGGCGGCTTTTGGCCTGAGACGCGAGGAATCGATCAAGTTCAGTCCGACCTACGCCATGCAGGGCGACCACATCAAGCTCAAGTCGAGTTGGACCAAGGGCGGACGACCCCGAACTGTACCGATCAGGAACGACGAGCAGCGAAACCTGCTCCAGGAGATCAAGGCATTCGCCAAAGGCGGCGCGCTGATCCCACCGGAGCTCAACTACGTTGAGCATCTGCATCGCTACGAGCGACAGCTCCGCAATGTCGGCTTCTCGAAGCTTCACGGCCTGCGGCATGCCTATGCCCAGCAGCGCTATCTTGAGATCACCGGCTGGGCCGCACCGGTTGCCGGTGGCCCGACATCGAAAGAGCTGAACCCGGAGCAGCGAGCGCTCGACTACGAAGCGCGAGCCACGATCAGCAACGAACTCGGCCACGCTCGGGTTGATATCTCAGCGGTGTATCTCGGCCGATGAAATCAACGCGTACAACCGTCGTATTGTTACCGCGGCTCGTACGTTTTCGCGATGCGCCAGCCTATCTCGGCATGGATCGCAACCGCTTCAATCGCGACGTCCGGCCTCACCTCATCAAGATTCCCATCGGCCAGCAAGGCATCGCGTTCGACCGGCTTGAACTCGACGCATGGGTAGAGGACTATGTCTCACGCAACGGGCGTCGTCCGAAGGCTCCAAAACTGGAGGACGACACATGTCAAAACGTAACCGAATGCCGGGGCTCCGCCAAAAAAGCGGGATCTGGCACATTGAAAAGCGCTGCCGAAATGCACCCGGAGGATGGATCCGCGAAAGCACGGGCCTATCTTCTCGCAATAACGCAGAGCAAATCTTGATCCGCCGTCTGGCGGAAGTAGAGGAGGAAGCACGACGACACGAGGGCGCGATCTTTACATTTGAAGAAGCCGCTTTTCGGTATCTCGAAGAGATCGCACACAAGTCATCGGCCGATACCATCGCTATGCATCTCGACCAGCTCTTTCCATTTATCGGCAAGCTGCCGATTGCCCAAGTTCATGACGGAACTATTCGTCCGTTCATCGAGGATGGAAATAAGCGGCAATTGTCACCGAAGACGATCAACAACATGTTAGGTGTTGTATCGACGGTGCTGAACCGGGCCGCGAGGGTCTGGCGGGATGAGGATGGACAACCCTGGCTCCGCCAGGCACCGGCGCAGATCAGCCGACTGTCTGTTAAGGGTAAACAAGCCAAACCCTATCCATTGTCGTGGTCGGAACAGGACACACTGTTTCAGGAACTGCCGCGACATCTTGCGGATGCGGCGCTATTTGCCGTGAATACAGGCTGCCGGGAGCAGGAAGTCTGTCAACTGCGATGGGACTGGGAAGTGCAGCTGCCTGAAATGGAGACCTCAGTGTTCATACTGGGTGCATCCATCACAAAAACCAGTACCGAGCGAGTGGTGGTGCTAAATGCAGTGGCGCGCCGGGTGATTGAGTCCCGGCGCGGCATGCATGCCGAGCGTGTTTTTACCTACAGAGGAAGACCGGTAGGGAAGCTGCACAGCAGCGCATGGCGGCGGGCTTGGAAAGCCGCAAAACTGCCGACCGAACCAGGCATCTTGAAAGGCGTTCACAATCTACGACATACGTTTGGCAGGCGACTGCGCAGCGCGGGCATTCCATTGGAAACCCGTAAATCGTTGCTTGGTCATGCCAACGGTGACATCACAACGCATTACTCGGCGGCAGAGCTCAACGAGCTCATCATTGCGGCTGAATCCATCGTGAATCGTGGCAGGACTGAAACGCCTAATCTGATGCTGATTCGCCGACGTAACGAAAAAGTTGTCGGAAAAGTGTCGGAAATTAGAAAAGGGTTAACAGAGAAAATCTGCTAACCCTTTGATTTTATGGCGCGCCCGGAGAGATTCGAACTCCCGACAACCTGGTTCGAAGCCAGGGACTCTATCCAGCTGAGCTACGGGCGCATTGTTAGTTACTTCGTCAGACAACTCGTGCCAATTCACTGTAGCAGCGCTTCGCGCTGCAAGGGACTCCTCTCGTCGCTGCGCTCCTCGAGCCCGGCCACTCGCTTGCAGGCTCGTGGCGTTCGCTTCTGGCCGAGCTTGCTCGGCCTTGACGCTGCGCGTCAACCGGCGCTCACCCAGCTGAGCTACGGGCGCATTGTTAGTTACTTCGTCAGACAACTCGTGCCAATTCACTGTAGCAGCGCTTCGCGCTGCAAGGGACTCCTCTCGTCGCTGCGCTCCTCGAGCCCGGCCACTCGCTTGCAGGCTCGTGGCGTTCGCTTCTGGCCGAGCTTGCTCGGCCTTGACGCTGCGCGTCAACCGGCGCTCACCCAGCCGAGCTACGGGCGCATTGTTAGTTGTTCGCGGCTAAAGCCGCTCCTACATTTCTATTCGTGGCGGTCGGCCTTGACGCTGCGCGTCAACCGGCGCTCACCCAGCTGAGCTACGGGTGCATTGTTAGTTACTTCGTCAGACAACTCGTGCCAATTTACTGTAGCAGCGCGATTCTACTTACGTTTCGGTCTAATAACATTCAATTTTTATCACTGGCTTCGCCTGATCCATGCAAGCGGGCAGCGCGTGATGCGGCGCGCCTCTGCCTGAGCGCCGCATGAATCTGTTGCAGAATTGGGATGAACGCGATAATCCGGTACGCTCCAAACTGTTCGCGAACAGGTGTTGACCAAATAAGTACACTGTCCCCGGAATGACCTGCGTATGAATGACCAGCCTGGCGACTCCGTCGGCTTTGTAAAAAGAGCGTTAGGCGTGTTCGGCTACAGTCGGCGCGCCCTGGATCTCGTGTGGACAACAAGTCGACAGCTCACGATCACGCTCGCACTACTGACCCTGGTTGCCGGAGTCCTGCCCGCGGTCATAGCCTACGTCGGGCAACTGATTGTCGACGGTGTGGTCGAGGCGATGACAGCCGTTGAACCCGATACACAACGGGTGTTATGGCTTGTATTGCTTGAAGCTGTCGTCGTCATTCTCGTCGCGGCCAGCCAGCGTGGCATATCGGCAAGTCAATCGTTGTTACGCGCCCTGCTCGGGCAACGCGTCAATGTCATGATCCTTGAGAAAGCGATGACACTCGAGCTCTCGCATTTCGAGGACTCGGAGTTTTACGACAAGTTGACGCAAGCGCGCCGCGAGGCATCAAGTAGACCGCTTAGCCTGGTGACCCGTACTTTCGGGCTGGTACAAAACGGTATATCGCTCACCAGCTATGCCGTGCTGTTGTTCGCCTTTTCGCCCTGGGCGGTGGTTATCCTGATCGGTGCCGGGTTACCGGCATTTTTTGCCGAGGCGAAATTCTCCGGCTATGCGTTCAAGTTATTTCGTTGGCGCTCACCCGATACGCGCATGCAAATGTATCTGGAGACCGTCATCGCGCGAGAAGACGGTGTCAAGGAAGTCAAGCTTTTCCAACTTGGCGCGCGGCTGTTGCAGCGTTATCGAGATATCTTCCAAAAACTATTCATCGAGGATCGTCGTCTGACGCTGCGCCGCGACGGCTGGGGCTTCGTGCTGGGTTTGTTGTCAACTGCGGCCTTCTACTTTGCCTACGCATGGATTGTCATTACGACGATGGCCGGCGCAATTACGCTCGGTGCCATGACGATGTACCTGGTGTTGTTCCGACAAGGACAATCAGCCGTTGCTGCGATATTGTCGTCAGTTAGCGGCATGTATGAAGACAACCTCTATTTGTCCAATCTGTACGAGTATCTCGAGCAACCGATAACAATACGTCCCGGCAACGCAGTACTCGGGCCAAACCCCGAACAGGGCCTTGAATTCGAGAACGTATCGTTCGCTTATCCCGGGTCCAATCGCAACGCCCTCAGCAACATCAGCATTCAAATCCGGCCTGGCGAAAGCCTGGCGCTCGTGGGTGAGAACGGGTCTGGAAAAACAACACTCATCAAACTCATGACCCGTCTTTACGAACCAACCGAAGGCCGCATCTTGCTGGACGGGCTAGACCTGCAGGACTGGGATGTCGAAACGCTTCGCCGCCGCATCGGAGTGATCTTTCAGGACTTTGGTCGCTACCAGTTCTCTGTTGGGGAAAATATCGGTGCAGGAGATGTGCGACATATCGACGACCCTGAGCGCTGGGCCAAGGCAGCCGAAACCGGGATGGCTGCACCCTTTATCGAGAGAATGTCAGACGGCTATCAAACACAGCTTGGTCGATGGTTCAAAGGCGGTCGTGAATTGTCAGGCGGTCAGTGGCAGAAGATCGCGCTGTCGCGTGCATTCATGCGCACAGACGCGGACATTCTGGTGCTGGACGAACCTACTGCGGCGATGGATGCGTCGTCGGAGGCGGCCGTATTCGATCACTTCCGATCCGTCAGCAGCAACAAGATGACGATTCTGATATCGCATCGCTTCTCAACCGTGCGCGCAGCCGGCAACATCATTGTCATCCATGACGGCGAAATACTGGAAGAGGGTAATCACGAAAGCCTCATCGCGATGGATGGACAATACGCGCACTTGTTTAACCTGCAGGCTCGAGCCTATCAGTAAGTGGAGAATCCGGGCTTAGGCCGCTCGCGAGCCATATGCCGAGTCGGCGGTTTGAGGGAATTCGGGCCGCTCTTTAGAGGGCGATGTTCATCGGTGTCCGATTTGTGATTTCGCAAAACATGTCTTGCTGCTAAGGTTGCGGCTGATCGGACACGATATCGAGTCCCGCAAAATAACAAATCAACCATGCAAACAGGTCGGGAAAACTCAAAAGTCAAACTGGCGGCACTGATATTGGCACCATTGATCAGTCTGTCTCTGGTTTTTTTCGGCGATTTGGCGCCCGACAACCCGAAAATCACTTACACACTGGCCATCGCAATTTTGATGGCCATCTGGTGGATTACAGAGGCCATACCGATCGCGGCAACAGCGTTGCTGCCTGTAGCCCTGTTCCCTTTGTTTGGTATCGTCGACGGCAAAACCATTTCGGCCATGTATTTCAACGACCTGATTTTCCTTTTCATCGGTGGTTTTTTGATGGCTTTGGCCATGCAACGCTGGGACTTGCACCGGCGTATCGCGATCAAGGTTCTGATGTTTTTTGGAATCAGCCCCGGAAGAATATTGATGGGCTTTATGTTTGCCACCGCATTTTTGTCGATGTGGATGTCGAACACAGCGACCACCATGATGATGATACCCATCGCGCTTTCGATCATTTACAAACTCGAAGAAATCCTGGGTGAAGCAAGATTAGGGACGTACTCCATCGGCCTATTGCTGGGCATTGCTTACTCAGCATCGATCGGCGGGATAGCAACACTTGTCGGTACGCCACCCAACCTGTCATTTGCGCGAATCGCAAATATCATTTTCCCCGCCATGCCGGAAATTTCGTTTGCCGACTGGATGATTTTCGCGATATGGATCACCGCGCTGGTTTTCATTGCAGCCTGGCTTCTGCTGTTTGTCATGTACAAACCAAAGCAGCCGTGGGTTGGCGTCAACAGGGAGGAATTCAAAAAAGAGTACCAATTGCTGGGTAAGGCAAAACCGGAGGAAAAAATCATCTTTGCCCTGTTTGTTTTGATGGCACTGCTTTGGGTTTCCCGAGCAGGTTTTCAAATCGAATTTGTAACCATTCCGGGGTGGTCACAATTATTCGATAATCCGGGATATATCAATGACGGCACAGTGGCTATCGCCATTGCAGTCATCCTGTTCATCATTCCTTCAAGCTCAAGCCGGGGTGAAAGACTCATGAACTGGGAAACAGCCAACCGTCTTCCCTGGCACATCGTGCTCCTGTTTGGTGGCGGTTTTGCCCTGGCCAAGGGATTTGTAGATTCAGGTTTGGCTATGTGGTTTGGTGAGCAAATGTCCGGACTGGCCGGTACTCACCCCATGGTTCTCACCTCGGTCATTGTGACAATGATGTCTTTCCTGACCGAACTGACATCCAATACTGCCAGCACCGAGATGATTCTCCCCATTCTGGCGGGCCTGGCTGTCAGTATCCAGATTAACCCCTTGTTGTTGATGATACCGGCGACGCTGGCCGCCTCACTCGCGTTTATGCTGCCGGTAGCCACGCCACCCAATGCGATCGTTTTCGGAACCGGACGGCTGCAAATCAAAGACATGGTCAAAACCGGCTTCCTGCTAAACCTGGTGGGGATAGCCATAACCACGCTCGTAACCTATTTCTGGGGGACACTTGTTTTCAAGATCGATGTGAGCGGTTTCCCGGCTTGGGCATCAACAATGAGCGGGGGTGGATAACGGGCCCGCACTGGACTTTTATACACGACATGCCTGGCGTTTTCTGTGCTCCTGGTTTGTGCGTTTGCAGCGCCGAAGCAGCAGTTGCCCGGCCTGTGGGAGATTTACTTTGAAGCGCAATTTGTTTGCAACGATGATCCGGCTGTTGGTTTTCTTCATGCTGTTCGCCAGCGTGGGCGCCCGCGGCGATACCACGCTGCCCGACGATCATGCCGCACTCGTCGACGATGCCATCGCGGCGCTTGACTCAGATCTGGCGCGTAAATGGTCGTATGTCGAATCAGCAACCGCTAATGAACGCACGACCGTTGGACAATTCGATCCGCGACGGCCTGATGGTGACCAATGGCTGCTCTTGACCATCAACGGACAGGCGCCGACCGACGCAGAAATCAATACCTACCGGGAGTCAAAGCAAAAGGACAATGACGAGTCGTCAACCGATGACGGTAATGACATCCGTTCGCTCGTAGCGCGCGGTAGCGTAGAGTTTGTCGAAGAGACAGACGACTACTGGTTGTTCAGCTTTATCCCAACCGATGAGGACGAGGATATGAAGATTCTCAAGCATGTCGATGCAAGCTTGCGCATCGTTAAAGATGGCCGTTACATCGATCTCATCGACATGCACAACAGCAAGCCGATTAAGCCGGCTTTCGGTGTCAAGATCATGGAGTTTCTGATGCGTCTCAGTTTCGCGCCTGCCTCGCTCGACGGGCCGGTTGTGCCGCAGACGGTCGATGTTCGGGTCCGGGGCCGCGCCTTCCTGCTCGCGTCTTTTGATGAGGCCGAATCGCTGGCCTACAGCGACTATGAATACGTCGTCGACTGAGTCGGCGACAGGCGGGTGTTAGCAATAAACTGGTGCCGATAAGAAGATTCGAACTTCTGACCCCATCATTACGAATGATGTGCTCTACCAGCTGAGCTATATCGGCATTAGCAGCGGCGCGAAGTATAGCCGCAGAGGCCCCGGGCGAAAAGGGGCCGGGAATACTAATCGCGTCGGTCACGCACCTTTATTATTACTTCGGTACTTTCGAGCTCAGTGCCATCGGGCAGCTCCGGTAGATCCTGGAAACGCACCGCATCACAGGCGATATCACCTATCTCACCGGTATCGACGTTATAAAAGTGATGGTGGGCGTGGGTCGTTGAGTCGTAGAACTTGCGTACCGGGTCGACCATAATTTCCCTGACGAGGCCACGCTCGCCGAACAGTTTCAGGGTGTTGTACACGGTCGCCTTTGATACACCGCCGCCATTACTCCGTAACTCATCGAGAATTTGCTCTGCCGACAGGTGCTGCGGACGTTCGAGCAATATGCCGGCCACCTCGATGCGCTGTGGCGTCGGCAGGATGCCATGATGATCAAAAAGGGACAGAATGTCAGATCGGGGCATGGTTCCAATCCTCAATTATGCGTACCCGCACAGTATAGACTAATTCTAATGTGAGGGCTGACCACATGCACTAACGTGTTTGTCACAAATATGGCCGAAGGCGCCGCTTTTGCGGGGCACAGCGGCACAGACCCTCGGCTATCCTCCGCGTAAGACATGGAGGTCTGAGATGGGTCATCGAGCGCACGGCTATTCACTGTATGAGCTGCTGATGACGATCACGCTCATCGGGCTCGTACTGACACTGGGGTTACCGTCAATCTCCGGCACCGTCGCTCGCAGTCGCATCCGGGTAGAAGTCGATGCCTTGTTCCACGCCATTCATCTGGCGCGCAAGGAATCGATCATGCGGCGGCAGGTCGTTTCGATCTGCCCGAGCAGCGACGGCATCGATTGCGAACCTGGCCGGAACTGGTCCATCGGCTGGCTCATGTTTGAGAATGACGATCGCGATTCACCACCGCGAGTCGACAGCGGTGAAGCGGTTTTGCAGGTACACCGGGTCGCCGACACCGTGAAGATAACGGCCAATCGACGTGGATTCACGCTCCGTGCGACCCAGAGACGAGCGACGAATGGCACCATTGTGGTGTGTGACCTCGCAGGTCGCGCGCCGCCCAAGGCGCTGGTCATCAGTTACACCGGCAGACCCAGGGTGACGTTGAAGAAAGTGAACGGCGACCCTTACACCTGCATGGATTAGGTTAAATAGCATCCTCTGTATGTGACCGTTTATCGGCTCTCACCGGCCGCTTGTCGGGTACCCGGGAACACCTGAAACCACCGCAGTATATTGCGTGCATGAACAAACGAACCCAAAGCGGCTTTACGCTCTACGAACTGATGGTGACGCTGTTGATTGTCGGCGTAGTGATGACGCTCGGCATTCCAAATCTTACTGCGTTCACGCAAAACAGCCGTATGACAAGCACAGCCAACGAATTGCACGCGAGCTTTCAACTCGCTCGTAGCGAGGCGGCCCGGTCCAAATCCAATATCACGGTCTGCGCCAGCGATAACTCGATGGAAGCTCTCGCAAATTGCGGCGGCACATGGGATCAGGGCTATATCATCTTCGTCGACGTGGACGGTAACATTCTTCGTGCCGGGGTCGATGAAACGGTTCTTCGGGCCCACCCCGCAATGGATTCCAGTGTGACGCTCAACGTAGCCAACGGCGCTACTTTTTTCAGCTTCGCGCCAACGGGCCTTGGCCGCGGCAGCGTCTTTGGCAATATCCCCTTGTCGCAGGTCGTTATTTGCGACAAGCGTGGCAACATCGTCGCGGCCGGTGGTAACTCGGCCGCTCGCCTTTTTGTAACGACACCGTTGGGTCGCGCAACGATCCTGCGGGACATGGACACGATCGATGCGGCCCTGACCTCGATGGGTGGCACCTGCCCATAGCGAGATTGGCCTCTCGCTTTTATTAAAGGAATGAACTCGATGATTTTGAACGACAAAAGAGCTTCTGGCAGCCGAACCCAGCGAGGATTTTCACTCGTCGAGGTGATGGTCGCGTTGATCATTATGTCGGTCGGGATGCTTGGTATCGCCGGACTGTATGTTCAGAGCATGCAGGCTGGTCGAACGTCAATATTTCGCCACAATGCTGTGACACTCGCCGGTGACGTTGCCGATCGCATTCGCTCAAACCCGCGTGCCGGCATCGCCTACACGGTAGCGACTGGAACTGACAATAATTGCGTCGCGATGGACACCGACTGCAACGAAGCGGCGATGGCGGGTCACGACGTCCTGTTGTGGCAGGCACAGGCGGCTGACTCGTTGCCACGCGGCGAGGTCGTCATAACAATTGACAACGCCGTTCCACCGAATTACACGATCGCCGTCACCTGGGACGAACCTGGTGAGGCGATGGATTACACCGTCACGATTCCGGTATTTGGCATATGACAACGATGCATATCAACAATTCAACAATACACACACGCCGTGCCCAAACTGGATTGAGCATGGTCGAACTGATGGTGGCGCTGGCGATCGGTTCGTTCCTCATGATCGGCGCCATGCAGATATTCAACCAGAGCCGCCAGGCTTTTGTGATTAATGAGTCAATAGCCCGGGTGCAGGAAACCGCACAATTCGCGATGGATACGCTCGAGGCTGACCTGCGTATGGCGAGTAACTGGGGGCGCAACAGCCGGCCCCTGGCCGTCGAAGGTCGCGCGATGGACGGCAACGCGAATCCAGCTTCGCTGGCGATTCCGGCGGCCGCTCTGGGTTGCGGGGCAGACTGGCCAACGGATCTTGCGATGACCGTCGACGGTGAAAATAATGACTACACGATGCCGTGCAATCCTCCCGGGGATGGCGTTGCACAAGCGGATTCGGATGTCGTAACAGTCCGGCGCGCATCGGTCGCTGCCGTAGCACCAGTAGACGGGCGTCTGCAAATACAGACAACGCGCGTTGGCGGCCAATTGTTCATTGACGACAGTCCGACCTTTTGCGATCCGCTTGCCCCACCACCGGTGGACTGCACGACACACAACTTGATGGTAAACAGCTATTACGTCGCGGCGAACTCAGCCCTTATTCCGGGTGTTCCAACGCTGCGCCGGAAGTCACTGACGTTTGTTGGTGGCGCGATGACGATTCAGGATCAGGAAGTAGCGCCGGGTGTTGAGAATATGCAGGTGCAGTTCGGTGTTGACGTAAATGAAGACAACACTGTTGACCGCTACGTCAACCCCGGTGATGCGGTGTATGACCCTGCGGCGGTAGGCTACATCCCGGGTGCTCGCGTGATGACAGTGCGGGTGTGGCTGGTCATTCGCGGCATAACGCGGGAGGGCGGTATCGTAGACACGCGGAATTATATGCCCGGCGATCGCGGCCTCGGCGTACCAACTGATGAATACCGTCGCATGCAGGTATCCAAGACCATTCTACTGCGTAACGCCAGAACCTGATCGAGAGAAACAATGATGAACAAGTTGATACAACGCAAACAACAAGACGGTGCCGCCCTCGTTGTGGGCCTGATTTTGCTCGTAGTGATAACAGTGCTCGCCATATCGGGCATGAATACTTCAACGACAGGACTCGCGATGGCTCGCAACGATCAGAATTACGAAAACGCTTTTCAGGCAGCCGAGACCGGTCTTGAACAAGCATTGTCACAGGGCAGTTTCAACACGGTGGGCGAGACGATCTTGGATACATTCGTGTATCCGGCCGGACATGAAGAGGTGAGCCCCAAGATCGCGTTCGAAGACGAGACAATGGTGCCGGATAAAGCATTTAGCCTCGGATCCGGCAGCGGAATTTCTGCTTTGCATTTTCTTGCGACATCGGAAGCAAAGTCGATGCGCAGTCCTGGCACACCGACCGATCGCGACGCGACGGCGGTTCACACACAGGCATTTTATGTTGTCGGTCCTCAGTCATCGACACTGTGAGTATTTGATGGAACGGAGTCTTCCAATGAAAATCAGATTATTTGTTGCCGCACTGCTTCTGAGCCTGGCTTTGCCGGCTTCGGCAGATTTCAAGATCATATCGCATGCCTATGAAATCGGTCTCAGTGAATTCCGGGCGCCGGCAACACCAAGCGGCGGTTTGGCATTTAAGGAATGTGCTCAGTGTAAGACAAAATCCGTACGTGTTACACCGAGTACACAGTACGTTGTAAATGGCAGGTCGGTTTCGCTGAAGGAATTCAAGCAAGCCACACATGAAGTTCGTGATCGGAAAGCAGTGGCGGTAATCGTTCTGCATCATTTGGAATCTGACACAGTAGTGTCTGTTTCAGTAACGATCTGATTATTGGCATTCAATGTTTGAGGCATAGATCATGAAGATCTCAAAACAACAGTTTACATGGATGAGTTTTGGTTGCGTGTTCTCGCTGTTAGCGGGCATGCCGGCAGTGGCCGATGATACGGAGCTGCTGCTGATCAACCCAGATCCAACTCAAAACCCGAAACCCAACGTTATGTTTATCCTGGATACGTCAGGATCGATGACCACCGAGCAGGATACAGTTGCACCGTACGACTCTACAACGCCATACGACGGTTCCTGTGACGTAAGTAAAATGTACTGGACAGACGTCGATGTAACTCCGGTTTGTGGCGGCACCAACGAAAACATCATTGATGCTGGCAAGTACGTCTGCGAGTTCTCAGGTCTGCAAATTGCGGGTATCGGTAGCTACACCGATACGATGGTGCAGTACCGCGACGGCGGCAATGACGGCACATCAAGTGGGCCAAAGAAATGGCAGACTCTCGCAGCCGGTTACACAGGTGAGTATGTCGAGTGTCAGTCCGACTCAGCTGTGCATGGTGACGGTATCGACGGGACGCGATTGTGGGCTGCAAGTGGCGATAACGTGAGCGAACTTTGGACCAATAACTCCTCGGAGGAGGTATCCTGGGGTAGCTCGCCGCGAAACATTAGTTACACGGTATTCTCTGGCAATTACCTTAACTGGAAGAGCTCGCCAACCACCGTCCAATTGTCTCGTTCGGTCATCATGAAAGAGGTGAGCAAGAAAGTTCTGAGCTCGGTCAAGAACCTCAATGTCGGGCTGATGCGCTTTGATGAGGCCGACGGTGGCCCGGTTATCCTCGACATTATGGATCTGGACACCAATCGTCAGACTGTACTCGACACTATCGACGCCCTGCCGGCTGGTGGCGTAACCCCGCTTTCCGAGACACTGTACGAGTCGGCGCTGTTCTGGCGCGGCATGCCGGCGCATTTCGGCCAGTCGACCTTCACGGCACTGACGGACCAGAACGCTCTGGCTCAGACTGATCCAGCGGTCTACGAGCAGCCCAGCTGGGACGTTTGCGCCAAGAACTACAACGTGCTGCTGACCGACGGTGAACCGGTCGAGGACTTTGATACGCCAGGCCTCATAGGCAACCTGCCTAACGTCGCGGGCACGCTTGGCTATCCCGGCTGTGACGGCGCAGTCCTTGACAACGGTGGACAGTGTCTCGACGATATCGCTGAATATCTGTCGCTCGAAGATGTCGATACCGTGACTGACGGTGACCAGTTTGTTACGACGCACACGATTGGTTTCACTATCGACTTGCCCATCCTCAAGGAAACGGCTGAAGACTCTGGCGGCGAGTACTTTCTCGCTAACGACGTCGAGTCATTAACCAAGACCTTGCTATCCATCATCGCCAACATCAACGATCGATCTTTGTCCTTCTCGGCACCAGCCGTGTCGGTGAATACCTTCAACCGAACGCAGAACCTCAACGACATATACATCACGATGTTCGGTGCCAAAGGCAAGGCGCATTGGCCTGGCAACATTAAGAAATACCGTATCGTTGACGGCAGCATAACGGACGCAAATGGCAATGATGCCGTAGACCCGGCCACAGGTTTTTTTGCGACCACAGCACAGAGCTTTTGGACAGTCGGTACAGACGGCAACGACGTTCAGCTTGGTGGCGCGGCACACGAATTGCCCGATCCGGCGCAGCGTGATCTGTACACGAATAATTCTGCCGGTGACCTGACTGCAGCGGCCAACAGCATATCGCCGTCGAATGCATCATCGTTTGCCAACTCCGACTTCGGCCTGACCGGCGCAACCGGCGAACCGACCATGGATGAGCTTATTCGCTGGGCGCGTGGCGAGGATCTTCTGGACGAGGACAACGATGACACGACACTTGTTCGTAATGTCATGGGCGATCCCTTGCACTCACAGCCCGCGGCCGTGGTCTATGGCGGTACTGAGGACAATCCCGACATGGTTGTCTTTACGGCCACCAACGACGGTTACTTGCATGCCATTAATGCCAGCACAGGAGCTGAACT
>Ga0255052_10001196_pt1 | contig 19837 bp, 17 predicted proteins | sample JV7_2_21_MG_FD_188632 | JGI IMG/M metagenome (GOLD analysis project Ga0255052, IMG submission 188632) | Seawater microbial communities from Jervis Inlet, British Columbia, Canada - JV7_2_21 | ecosystem: Environmental > Aquatic > Marine > Inlet | place: Canada: British Columbia | collected... | reverse complement strand
TCGCGTACTCCAGGTTCGCCTCCGTAAGGTCCGCGGCGGTCAGGTTCGCGTTTTTCAGGTTCGCGTCGGTCAGGTTCACGCCCGTCAGATTTGCGTTCGTCAGGTTCGCGCCCTTCAGGTCCGTGCGACGTAGATACGCGCCCTGCAAGTCCGCGCCCGTCAAATCCGCACCCGACAGCCTCGCGCGATATAGGTCCGCGCCCTGCAAGTTCATGCCCGTCAGGTTCGAGCCAATCAGGTCACAGCCCTCACATTTCTTTGTCGCTTTCAGCTTCTCAACATGCGACTGGTCTTCCGCCATTGAAGGCTGCGCTCCCATCAGAATCGCCGTTGCCAGTATGCTTGATAGAATTGTTCGCATCCGCTGACTAACCTCGCTACTTTGATTTGCGCTGGTCCAGTGTAGTGCATTGATGGCGTCGGGTCTAACGGCCAAGGTTTCTGGAGAAATGGCTAGTTTGCCAGGTTACGCACTTTTTATCTGGCTGCTCCATTCTCAACGGCCATCAAAAAAATTGAAAGTTTTGTACATGGGCCAGTATCGATTCCAAATGGTCGTTTACCGAAACCAAAAGAATAAATCCTGAGTGTCTGCTCCTGGCCGAACTACGAAGCTCATCGAACGAGACTGAGCGTCTCCTTTGGAGAAAGTCGCCCCCTTATTGCCAGGGATCAATAAAATTAGCCATAAGAAGCATAATATTAATGATCGATACGTTTGTTGGAGGAATTTGCTGTTATGTCTGAAAAGGTGACTCCTAAAGAACCTGAGCACGTTTCCTGCGATATTTGCCTGAAAGAAATTCCCATAGATGAGGCTAATAGTTTTGAAGCACAGGACTATGTAGTACATTTTTGTGGCCTCGAGTGTTATGAAAAATGGAGGTCAAAAAAACAGTCGGAACAAAAAAGTAATGATTAAATCTTAAACCTTTATCTGACGGAGGGAATTGGTCTATTCAATAAGGTGTATTGACGCCTGTCAAGACAGCAATAAATCAGCTTGATATGTTAGGTACCTATAGATGAGAAAGGAAAGGATATGTCAGACAATCACACTTATAAAAAAATCGAAATCATAGGGTCCTCACCTAAAAGCATTGAAGATGCGATTAAGAATGCGATTGCCGAGTGCAACAAAACCCTGCGCAAACTCGAGTGGTTCGAAGTGGTCGATACGCGCGGTCATATCGTAAACGGCGATGTCGCGCATTACCAGGTCACTTTAAAAATCGGTATGCTAATTCAATCGGATCATTGAGGTTAAATAGGGAACAAAATTATTTGTTTCAAACGTCCGCTCCTGGCCGAGCTACGAAGCTCAGTATGTGGATTTAGGCGTCTGTTTTCGGGAACTCATCGTTCAGAACACAAATATTAGCGGTAAAACGCGTGGCGGACACTTTGCCCGACTGAAGGCGCTTGTTAGCGAGTTTCGAATGATTTAACACGACAAAGAATCCAGCCATTCAAAATACGAGGACTTTATTAGCGTGTTCTGTTTCTTGTGCTAATGCATCCATCGTACTGCGTTCTGCGCCATCCAGAATTTCATTATCGGCAAGACCTCTAGCATCCATGCAGGTGCCACACAACAATACTTTTCCTTTGCTAATTACTCGACGCAACATGCGCTCAGTATTGTAGTAGCCATCAGGTGTTTTTTGGCCGGCCTTGGCTGATATCACGGCATCCGCCATTAAGAAAACGATTACCTCATGGTCGTGCTTGATAAGCGCATGTGCTAATCGCAATCCATTGTAAAGTCGTTCGGTTCCATACGGGGGATCATTAATGATAAAAAGAGTTTTCATAATATCTTCCGGTTATTCTCACTAACAGCCCAATTATAAGGCTGGGGCCGTCCAAGTAGTGGTGGTAGCTTTACCCTCGTCCATTTATCAGCGGTTTTAAAACCACTCGAACAACCAGTATTTTTCGTAGGCCACTTTGCCCAGATGCAGGATACGGCTGGGTTTGTTGAGCTTGACCTGCGGTGTAGGTTCGGCAAAGAAGTTTCCGTGGCCAAAACCGGCCTTGCCGTCGCCAGTTTCGATGAAACACTCGCCGTGGCCATCAAACCTCTCGGGTACTCCCTTACCGGCAATTTTCTCGATCAGGTTATTGGCCACAATTTCGCCCTCGCCGTGCGCAAAGACACCTGCTTTGGGCAAAGGTTTACCCATGGACAGCGGGATACCAGTGACATCGCCGATAGCGTAAATACCGGGAAATTTTGTTTCCAGGGAATCCCGATTGACTGGCACCCAGCCGGATTCGCCGGTTAGTCCGCCATCAATCACCACTTGTGGTGCGCGATGTGGTGGCACGTAAGCTAGCAGGTCAAACTCCGCTTGCGTACCATTACTGAAGTGGAGCCGCTTATTGCCTGCCTCTACTTCGGTAACAGCGTGCTCCGGATGGTATTCGATGTTCTTTGCCTCAACCATTTGGCGCACCTGTTTCGAGACTTCTGGCCCGGCCACGCCCATGGGGCCAGGTTCTGCCGAGTACAGGTCGAACTTCACGGCATCGCGAATTTTGCGTTTGCGGCAGTCGTATTCGAGCAACATGGTCGCTTCATAGGGCGCCGCAGGGCACTTGAACGGAATCGAACTGACCAGTACCGCTATGCGACCCTCGCGCAGTGTAAGGCGGGCATCGCGCAAGGATTCGGCACCTGCCAGGGTGTAAATATTGTACCCAGCCTCGCTCAGGCCAGGGATGGTTTCTGGTGCCAAACTCGCACCCAGGGCGATGATCAGGTAGTCAGCCAAGATTTGCTGGCCGTCCACTTGTATCGCTTTATGCTCGGGATCGATGTGCTCCACCTCTCCCTGGATACGTTCGACGCCTATTTTGTCGAGTTTTCTCAGAGGACGAGAAATCTTTTCGACGCTGCGAGTGCCAGTCATCAACCACAGAAAGGAGGGTTGGAAGACATAGTTCGATTCGCGCTCCACCAGCACCACTTTATGTTCGCGCGGTAGTTTTTTTCGTAGGAGTGTCGCCGTTACTACACCGCCGATGCCACCACCGAGGATCACTATCGTTTTTCCATTAGCCATGATGCTCCTCCCTTTTTGACAAAAGGGTTAATCTGATCTAAAGACCCACTAGCTCGGCGTGTAGTCCTTGTTCTTGGGCAATCTTAACGAAAGTCGAGGATTTCACCGCATCTGGATCATAGGCCATTACCATCAGATGTGGTTTCTCGTCCTGGTAAGCTGCTGCCATTACACCATCCAGACCTAGCAATTCGTCGCGCAACCTTTCTCGATCTTCATGACTAGTGTTTTCATCGATATGCATTGTGATATCAGCGATTTGATTCGACATAATATAATCTCCTCATCAAAGGATTAAAAATAGCTTAACTTAAATGAATGCAAGTCAAATGACCTGGATCATTTCTGTCGCAATTAGGGTATTACATGCGACAAAGTTGTGAACCGAGTGTCGTAATCTGCTCCAGGGTACAGCCATGATCGGCTTAGTTGGATTTAGTAAGCGAAGGAAAGTAGCCTAGCTTTAAAACACGAATCAAATATGAAGCTCCGCCATTGAGTGAGTCTTTTTTATTCCGACTGAGTGTCCGTTCATGGCTGCGGTCGTCACTGAGCGCTCAGTTTTGAGTGTCAGCTTTGCGGAAATTTTCGAGTTGGGGAAGGGAAAATTCTCAACCTTTGGAATTAGACGTCAGTTTTACGAGCAACCCAGCGAGCATAGACGACGGTACTTAACCTCACAATGAGCCAAATTCCTATACATACAACAAACACTTTGCCTATTGGATCGAGCCCTGAAAACCAATTGGATATCAGAACAGAAACACCTTTCATATCCGAATTATAACATTGGATACCTGGACGCATTTAATCGACATATCAATGTCTGCTTCTGGCCGATCTCAGAAGCCCAGGTAAAGCTTATGAGTATCCGTTATTGCGAAAGCAGTCCCCTCAGCGATTACTTCAATAGCCGAGAATGACTTAAAGTGCTTTTACCGAGCAAAATGCCCTCGAAGTACTGACTCGATAGCTGCAAAGTCATCGAGAATTAGGGTGACGGCCATGTTAATTCTCTTCCAAAAATATTAATAAAGTGAGCCGTCACGTTAAATGTCCAGTAAGGAATTATAAAAACCGTCAATAATGTTTAAAGGTTCCGTGTTTTCGCCCGAAATAGATATTACCAACGTCGGCAGGTTATGTGGACCAATCCCTTATGACAAAAAACATACAATTGGAAGGTTACACAGATCTCGCCCAAATAGGCCGCGGCGGCATGGCGACCATTTACCGCGGTCACCAGACCTCTCTAAACCGCACCGTTGCGATAAAGTTTTTATCAGCGGAACATCTCTGGTAATCCAGGGACAGTATACCTATTTACTGAAAACCGGCTTACTTCCAGGTATTTTTGGTATCAGTTTATCGCGAGTAATCTAAGTCGGCTGGGCGACCGTTTGTGGCCGTAGTACGACGCTCCTGATTAGCAATTCAGTGTCTCCTTTGGAGAAAACAGACCCTCAAACTCGATAAATCGGCGGCGATAAGCGACCCATTGCGGTCATCTAAGGGAAATGTAGTGTTACACTTATCGGGAATTTCGAAGTGAAGCTGAGTTGTTTCAGCCCGTGTCGCATACTGGTACGAATCAGCGAGTAGATAATTTCGGACACAATCCAAAAGCCATGACCTCCCCGCCATCCTTGAAACCAAATGAACCAGTGTCGCAGGCGATGCAATTATACCGCTTCACTTTCGAACCCGAAGCAAAACAGGTGTCTGCGTTTTACCAGGGAATCACGCTCGCCGACAGCAGAAAGGTGATGCTACTGCAAGAAACTCGAATTGCCCCGGTTTGCTATTTTCCGCGCGCGGACGTACGCATGGACCTGTTCGAGCGCAGCGATTTCGTCACTTATTGCCCGTTCAGGGGTAACGCAGCACACTACTCGCTACGCGTCGGTGAAATTGCAGCCGATAATATCCTCTGGAGTTACGAAGACCCGTTTAAGGATTCCGCACGTATCAAGAATTACGTGGCTTTTTATCCGGACCAGGTGGATATCCTATACCCGGGTGGGCAGTCAGCGCAGCCTGAAGACCAATCATTACCGGCCTATGAAAACCCGCTTCTGAACTGGGTGTTACAGGAAGCGCCTGCGATTTCGTCGTCGCGCGAGTTGACCGCCGCGTTTGCCAGACAAATGCGATCAGCCCGAATTCCGCTGTGGAGACTGGGGGTAGTCATTCCAATACTTCATCCTCAGGTTGTGGCTTTCTCGCAGCACTGGTATAGCGTTACCGGTGAACTCGTGGAATTAGAACTCGATTTTGAAACATTGCAATCTTCTAAATATCTGAATAGTCCGCTGGTGCCGATTTTTGAAGGCGCCGGTGGTATCCGCCGTCGTCTGGATATTAATGAATCGCTACTCGATTACGACATACTTCGCGAATTGCATGCCGAGGGCGCCACCGATTACGTGGCTATGCCGATGCACTTTTCCGATGGGCAAATCAATGCGTTATTCATAAGTTCAAACCAGCCAGGGGGCTTCACCACCTCTGACTTGGGCCATATTTACGAAATACTCGCAGTGCTGGGTAGAATTTACGAAGTTCACGCATTACAACATAAAGCCGCCAGCTTGCTCGAAACATACCTCGGTTCTCACGCGGGAGAACGTGTGCTCAACGGCTTGATTCGGCGCGGCGATGGGCAAGACATTCGAGCGGTTATCTGGTTCTGCGACTTGCGTGGTTCTACCCCGCTGGCACAGACGATGTCGAGAAATGAATTTCTAGTTTGCCTAAATGAATTCTTTGATTGCGTGGCCGGGGCAGTGCTCGACCATCAAGGACAGGTTCTTCGATTTATTGGCGACGCGGCGCTGGCAATCTTTCCGATTGAAGATGAGCTGGATAATACTGGTTTACAGGCATCCTGCAACCGCGCAATTGCGGCGGCTCACGAGGCTTCGTCGCGAATGAAATCTTATAACGCCAGACGAGTGAAGGAATCCGCACAAGAACTTGGCTACGGCATTGGATTGCATGTGGGAGATGTGACCTACGGCAATATCGGCACCGGTAACCGGCTCGAATTTACCGTCATAGGCGAGGCAGCGAACCTGGCCGCCCGCATCGAATCACTGTGTAAATTGCTCGGTGAACCGGTACTGCTTTCTGCAGATTTCGCGACCTGCGATCCTGATCATGTTGTATCGCTGGGCGAGCACCAATTACAGGGTTTTGACGAGCCCCATGAAATCTTCGCGCTGCGTGATCCCGTATAGACCTGTCTAGGGCACTACACCCGTTCCCGGCCATCTCGGACCATTTAGCCCCGTTTTTACAGTTGCTATTTCAGGGTGTCTCCAATGAAATGGGAGCCCGCCTGTGGCCGAAGAACGACGTTCGTTACGTACTTTTCAGCGTCTGCTTACGAGAAAACAGACGCTCGGATTCTAAAATTCAGCTTCTGCTGACGACCCAAAACAGTCATTCAACATTGAAACGACATTGGCTGCAAGGCGGCCTTGTTTAGTATCAGTACATTCCTTAAAGACCAATAGTTCTTGGGACTAATTCGGCAAGAAACGGATACTATGTGTTCTGGATTCTCGATAAGTTAGCACCACTACCTTTTCTTTCGGATTATCCTCCTGTTATGAACGCTTTTGGAATGTTGGTCGGAAGCACTCTTCTCATGATCCCCGTTGCATTTATAAGCGAAGGAGCGCCTATTCTGTCATTGTCGACAGAAGTGTGGGCTTCTTTCAACGCAGTTGCGATTTTGTCAACTGCGGTTGCCTATCTTTTCTACTTTAAAATTCTCGCGCGAGCCGGATCAGCAAACCTTATGCTGGTTACACTTCTGATCCCGCCAATAGCAGTTGGTCTGAGCGTCACAATTCTTGGGGAAAAAATGGGAAATGAAGCATTGCTCGGCTTTGGACTAATCGCAGTTGGTCTGCTCGTAACCGATGGGAGGTTGCTGGACAAATTACGCCAACAACCGGTTGGTGAGGGAAATATAAGCTAAGGAGTTAATCCTAGTGTCTCCTGTTGGCCGAAATACGAAGCCTGGGGTGCCGTCCCGGGCGTCCGTTATCGAGAAAACAAACCCTCAATTCGTATATTTCAACAGTCGAGATCAGCGGAGTAATCAGACACTCGCCAGGAGAAACAGGGCTTCGAGATCGACGGTGGATTCAACCGATCGACTGATCCTGCGTAGTCGGCAACGAAATGCGGGCAACTCCATGCTTTTAAGTGCATTATATTTAATCTATCTTATGCAATTAGTTTAACGACGTGGCCCCGGACTCAACGGAGTCAACCCGGCGCGTCCTCACGATGACTCATAATTTGGGAGACTAAACGTTGCTGCGAGCAATACTGTGGAAACTCGGATCCGAATGGGCCAACCTGATGCGTATACTGTGGCCGCGTTATGACAGAAAGGTCCACTATTTCACCTTCGGCGCGAATCTCGATGAAAGCGTGCTGGCGAAGCGACGCATCAAGGTGTTTTCGGCTTTTGACCATGTTCTCGAGAACGCCTCACTGCAATTTAGTCAACCGGGATTCTATGATCAGCACGGCTACGCCTCGGCAGATCCGAGCGATGGCAGCGTGGTTTACGGCAAGATCTACCTGATCCTCGAGAGAGACGCTTGGCGAATGGACTACTTCGAGGGGGAGCCGTTTCTGCGAGTCCACGAAAAGGTTTTCAGGCAGGCCGATGGGATCTGCTTAGTAAAAACAAAGGCTTTCAAAACTGTTTAATTACTGGCAGTGGCCGACCCATAAAAATACAAACAATGCCGGTCTTCAGTTGGCTAGTGTAATCCAATTGTATAACAAGCGATTGTTGGACACGGGAGCGCACTGTTGAGATAAATCTGAGCTCAATCCGCTTCTTTCCAGTCTTTTTCAAGATCGTGTTTAACAATTATCCCGACGACCAGGAGTGCCACTAATCCTGCTGCGGCATAATTTGTCGAATTGTTATTGGTACTAGCTTCGCCATCGAGTCTTAAAATAGGCACTGCATATTCCGGAAAACTACTATCGATAATATCGAATGTGGCAGACGGCCTCAGATAGTTCAGGGTTTTATTTCCGCTGCTATCTTGAGTCAGTGCTATTCCCTCTTTGATGCCATCTTTCTGATCGATCAGCAGGTAATTATATTGATTGTGGCCTGAAAATATGCCCTTGGATTTCGAATCGAGTGGCATCGTCATTTGAACACCGAGATAGTTATCATCGGCTTCACCTAAAAAATCAGCACTGGCAATTGGACTTGTTAGCCCGAATATGACCAGTAACCCCTTAGATATCGCATTCATTGTCTTATCCCCAAGTTGAGTTGTTATTTGTAAGATTCGCACATCATAGGCTCTAAGTTGCATATAGCAACTAATGCTGAGAAAGTTCTACTTGGCGGTACCAAAGGGTTAGATATCCGATACGGCTGATTAAAAAAGCATTACGTTGCGATCCCGATCAGATGTTAAATTGAATTGTGAAATGATCAATGAATGAATTGGTGCGAAACACCAAGATTGAAGAAAATAGAGGTATCGCTGTCCGCAAGTGGTCGTTCTCGGAAGAACGGATAGGGCTTTTTAGCGTCTGCTTTGGAGAGAGGGCTGGTAATAGCGGCCTGTACCAAATGAGAACAAATTATCAACGATCGAATTATTCAAAAAAACCTGTTGAAAGCTGCTATTTATTGTCGATAATGCGACGCCGTGAAAAAGTACGGGCCGGTTTTTATTGTGCGTGTATTGGGACAAGAAAACTTTTTTTGGAATGACTAGAATGTTGCGCAAAATCGAAGGTACCGTTCGAGCCTACAGGGCGATTGGCGTCCGTAATGTCCAATTTGAAATTCAGGGCTCGAACAACATTATCGATCTTAACCTCGGACAGCCATGGGTGCTGAAAAACGGCGACTATGTCGTCGTTGCCGGTGAAGACGAAGGCCGTTCTGGTAAATTCAACGGCTATGCCTACCGCAATGACACCAAGGAAATCTTTGGCAAAAGTGATCCAGGTTTGCTGGAAGGCTACCGCTACATTCTAATGGGTCTGATTTTCTTCTGGGCAATTTTCCCAGTGTTCATTCATATTCCTGCGGGCCTGCGCCGACTGGAATTTGGACGCAAGATCGACCAGGCTGCTTCAATGCTTTGGTCCACGAAGGGGTAATCTGCACTCCTGGTTACTGAATATCCGCTACTGTCCAATCGCAGTTCCTGGTGTTATCAAATCAGGTGTTCGTTAGTTGAAGAAAAAGGCGCTTGAGTCGCGCGGATCAATTGCTGTTGGCTGTTCTCAGGGGGTATTCCGAGAAACCTGACCCGTGCAATCTTTAGCCTGATTCTCGAAATAAGCTAATTGAGTCTCAAGTCTTTCGATTTCGGTGCGCATACAGTGGGTGCGTTTTGAAGGTCCGGTAGTCGATTCGATTCGATTTACTTCGATGCGTAGCCTGGATATCGACTCCAATACCTGTTCTTCATCAGTGTCGGTATTGGTGTCATCCAGAGACCCACTGATTGTATCCGATCTTTCCGTGCTCATGTTTACTGTGGGTTATTAGAACCAGTCTGATGAATCTGTATAGAGTCTAGGATAGTTAAAATTTTTTTGCTGAATTCTCTACAAGTTCAGTTCAGGTTCGCACCATTGTCCTAGTCATTGAGTTAGATTCGGATCGAGATAGTTGAAACGGCTGCGTTTCTCCCACTGCGTTTAAGAATCTTCTGTTCAATTGAGGCAGGCATATCGCTTGCACCTGATCCGGAATCTCTTGATGTCCGATGCTGGGTGTTCTGTGACGCTGGCAGAACTCGAAACAGTGCCGGTTATTGGGGCAATTGAGGCTTAAAGCTCACGGCCTGCAATCACAGGTCGATGCGAAGTGAAACTATGTGAGGATTTTGATATCTATGAGTGAATAGGTCACTTTGGCGGCTTGGCATTCTGCTGTGACCAGAGGCCATTAATTGTTATCTGTTCTTTTGCGACGCGAACTTTTTTACCATTTATAGCGACCTCGGTAAAATCGTCGTGGGCTGAATCAACGTATTTTTCATAGTGCGCTACTTTACTTGCGAGAGATTTCTTCAACTCATGTTCGTGAGCATCTTTACGTTTTTTCTCTCTACGCTGCCTGGAGAGCCAATCAAACATTTGTAACAATTTCGGGTAAAAAACCCATCTTAAAGTAATTATTAATCAGGATTAGGAATTGCATCACAAATATCGAACCCGGTTCTATTAAGGAATGATATTTGGGCCTGTATCTCGTCGAAGGAGAATTAATGCAGTACCAGAGGGTTGTCAGCTAAGTCCCGGTAGCCCTTAGAAGCCAGCGGCGTGGCCATCCTTGCGTGGTTCAGAGCCACCGTGCAACACGCCATTTTCCCAGTCGATGACGATGGCCTGCCCGCCGCCCCAGGGTGACCCGGCCGGAACCACGTTATGTCCCCGCGCCGATAACTCGGCTCGAGTGGTTTCGGGCACACCGGTTTCAACTTCAAGCACGCCTGCGTAAAGGAAGAATCGCGCCGCGTCCAGCGCCTGCTGGATATCCATGCCGTAGTCGATCCAGTTGGACAGGACATAGGCTTGTCCCATCGCCTGGTACTGGGCGCCCATCACGCCGAAGCAGAGCACCGGTTTCCCCTCGCGGTAGACCATGGCGGGAATGATGGTATGCATGGGCCGCTTGTTGGGCTCTATCTGGTTGAAGTGACCTTCCTCGAGACTAAAACCCGAACCCCGGTTTTGCAGGTTAATACCGGTTGAGCCAGCCACAAGGCCGCTACCCCACGAAGAAAACACACTGTTGATGAACGAACAGGCGTTGCGATCCTTGTCGACCACGCTGAGGTAAACCGTATCATGGTGATTCGGTAACGCCGATTCGATTGGATCCAAGAGTGCGTTGCCCAGTTTGATGCGGGCATACTGGGCTTGCGCAAATTCATTCGCTAATAATTGCGCAACTGGTAGCTCGTTAAATACCGGATCTCCAATGAAACGGTCGCGCTCGGCCATGGCCAGTGCAAAAGCTTCACTTAACAACTGGATATGATCGGCGCCCAGATGCGGCAGTTTCGAGACGTCGGTTTGTGCGAGGATGTTCAGCGCCATCAGGGTCGTGATGCCTTGACCGTTGGGTGGGATTTCGAACACATCGTAACCGCGGTAGTTGCTGCTGATTGGTTCAACCCATTCGGATTCGTGATTGGCGAAATCTTCGAGGCTGAACAAACCGTCATGCGCTTTGCTGAAGCGCACGATCTCCGCGGCAATTTCACCCCGGTAGAACCCATCTCGACCCTGGCTGGCGATGGTGCGCAAGCTGCGTCCAAGGTCTGGTTGCCGGTGAATTGTGCCAGCGGCGGGGGCCTTGCCGTCAACCAGGTAAGCTGCGCTGGCTTCAGGGGTCGCGGCAAGCAACGCCTCGTTGTTTCCCCAGGGGTGTTTGCCGCTTTTCCAGTTGTGGGCGATGATCGGTGTGACCGCGTAACCCTGTTCGGCATAGTGGATTGCGGGTTGCAGCAGGGATGCGAAATCGAGCTTGCCGAGTTTCTGATTGGCCTGGTGCCAGGCATCGATGGCACCGGGCACGGTGACCGACAGGATGCCCTGTACCGGCATGGTATCGAATCCCCGGGCCCGAATCGTTGCTGCGGTGGCGGCAGCCGGGGCCCGGCCGCTGCCATTCAGCGCGTACAGCGTGTCGGTCGCCGCCTCGTGGTAGAGGATGAAGCAATCGCCACCGATGCCGCTTGAATAGGATTCGACCACCGACAGCACCGCGCTCGCCGCAATTGCTGCATCGAGCGCGTTACCGCCATCGCGCATTACCTGCAACGCGGTTTCGGTTGCCATCGGTTGGCTGGTGGCGGCCATGGCCTCGGTCGACATGACGGCCGAGCGGCCCGGGAGTTGGTGGTTTCGCATCGCGTATTACCCATAATATTCGATGTGCGTATTATAACTGCCTGACCCCGCGATAAGTCCAATAGGTTCAACCAGAAAATTAGACAGATACAGGCGCGAATTTGATCCTCGCCAGGTTTAGAATTCGGTCGCAAGGCGGATTAACTGGTTGGTATAATGCCGGTCCTGAAAACCGGGAGCCAGTCGTGAGCGACACAGCAAAAACGAAAGCAGCGCGCACCACGGGTGGCCGTCGCGGCGGCCGCAGACGCGAACGCCAGCAAAGCGTAGCCCCGGCTTTTATCAAGAGGCAAATTCCGTTTTACGAATTCCTCGGCGAAGAGGGCATCGTCAAACTGGAGGCGCAGGCCGACTGGATCATCCAGGAGATTGGTCTCGAGTTTCGTGATGATCCGAAAGCGATCGAAATCTGGAAAGCGGCCGGTGCCGACGTCAAGGGCACCCGGGTTCGTCTCGAGCGCGGGATGGCGCGTGAACTCTGCAAGACCGCGCCTGCTGAATTCACCCAGCATGCACGTAATCCTGAAAAAAGTGTTCGTATCGGTGGTAAGTCGCAGGTATTCGCACCGGTTTACGGACCGCCCTTTGTGCGTGATCTCGAGGGTGGGCGTCGCTACGGTAGCTACGAAGATTTTGAAAAGCTGGTCAAGATCGTTTCTCAATTGCCCAGCCTGCACCACTCTGGGCTCGTGATCGTCGAGCCCTGCGACTTACCAGTGTCGAAGCGCCACCTGGACATGGTGTACGCACACATGAAATATAACGACAAGCCGCACCTCGGCGCGATCACCGAAAAGTCACGTGCTGAGGATTCGGTCGACATGGCCAGGATTCTGCACGGTGAGGAGTTCATGGAGCAGAACTGCGTCATCATGGGCAACGTCAACACCAACTCCCCGTTACTGGTGGATCGGGTCGTTACCGAGGCAGCGCAGGTTTACTGCGGTGCGAACCAGGGCCTGGTGGTCGCGCCTTTTATTCTCGGTGGAGCAATGGGGCCGGTCACGACCGCGGCCTCTATCGCGCAGGCCTTTGCCGAGGCGATGATGGTCGGTGCTTTCACCCAGTTGGTGCGCCCCGGCGCGCCTGACGTATTGGGAAATTTCCTGTCCTCGATGAGCCTGCGCAGTGGTGCGCCGACTTTTGGCATGCCGGAACCGGTCATTTCCAACCTGGTCATCGGCCAACTCGCACGTCGCCTGGGGGTGCCGTTACGCTGCGGTGGGTCACTGACCGCGTCCAAGCTGCCCGACGCGCAGGCCGCGTTTGAAAGCGCGGACTCGATGCTGTCGACCGCTTTGGGCGGTGCCAACTTCGTGCTGCACGCTGCCGGCTGGCTCGAGGGCGGACTTTGCACCGGCTTGGAAAAGCTGGTTATGGACGCTGATCGTCTCGGCGCCTACCAGGTCATGTTGGCGGGCCTGGCGCTGGACGACAATGCGCTCGGGCGCGATGCCTATGCCGAAGTGGAACCCGCGGGGCACTTCCTCGGTTGCGCGCACACCATGGCGAACTACGAAACGGCTTACTACGACGCGGTATTGTCGGATAGCAACAATGTCGAGCAGTGGGAAGAGGCCGGCAGCAAGGATATGGCGCAGCGCGCGTACGAACGCTGGAACCAGATCCTGAAGGAATGCCCGGAGCCAACCCTGGACCAATCCAAAGACGAAGCGCTGTGTGCGTATATTGAAAAACGAAAATCAGAAATACCGGATGCCTGGTATTAACCAAATTTATGTGTCATCCCCGCGAAAGCGGGGATCTTAGTGGGTTTTGAATCACTGGAGTAGACGATGGAATCACATACAAGGGTAGTTATCATCGGCGGCGGCGTGGTTGGCTGCTCGATCCTGTTTCACCTGGTCAGGTTCGGCTGGAAGGATACCGTTCTGCTGGAGCGCAACGAGTTGACCTCGGGGTCGTCCTGGCATGCCGCGGGCCAGATCCACACGATCTCTTCGGATCCGAACATATCGCGCCTGCAGGGTTACACCATTAATCTCTACCAGGAACTCGAGGAATTGTCCGGGCAATCGGTGGGCATGCACGCCACCGGCGGGTTTTACGCCGCATCTAACAAGGACTGGTACGACTACTTGAAGCGCGAGCGCTCGAAGGCGCGTTACATGGGGCTGGACCAGGAATTCATTTCATTGAAGGAACTGGCCGATCGCCATCCGCTGATCGACCCGAAGCGCTATGTGGCCGCGCTCTGGGATCCGCTCGACGGCGATATCGATCCCTCCGGCGTGACCTACGCCTACGCCAAGGCGGCGAAGAAGCTGGGCGGTAGCTATCACACCCACTCGGCCGTCATTGAAACTAACCAGCGCACCGACGGCAGCTGGGACGTGGTCACCGATAAGGGCAGCATCCATGCCGAGCACATCGTCAACGCGGGCGGCTTGTGGGCGCGCGAGGTCGGGCAGCTGTCGGGTCTCAACCTGCCGGTGCAACCGATGGAGCACCATTACCTGATCACCGAGGCGATCCCCGAGATCGAAGCGCGCGAGGAGCGCCTGCCGGCCGGCATCGATTACGAGGGCAATATTTACTTCCGCCAGGAAGGCCAGGGCATGTTGCTCGGTACCTACGAGCCGGTGGCGACGCCGTGGTCGGTGTCCGGCACACCTCAAAATTTCGGCCACGAACTGCTCGAACCGCAGCTTGAACACATCGCCGAACGTCTCGAGCTCGGGTTCGAGCGTATTCCGGCGCTTGCCAACGCCGGCATCAAGGACATGATCAACGGGCCATTTACCTTCGGCCCCGACGGCAACCCGATGATCGGGCCGGTGCCCGGCATGCGCAACTACTGGGTCGCGGTCGGCGTCATGGCCGGCTTTTGCCAGGCCGGTGGCGTCGGCAAGTGCCTGGCCGAATGGATGATCGAGGGTGAGCCCGAAATTGACGTCTGGGCGATGGATATCGCGCGTTTCGGTGATTACGCGTCACCCGAATGGGGAACGATCAAGTCCTCGGAAAACTACGAGCGTCGTTTCGTCATGACCTTCCCCAACGAGACCTTGCCTAAGGGTCGGCGGCAGCGCACGACCGCACTCTATGACCGACTGACGGCCAGGGGTGCAGTTTGGGGTGATGGTTTTGGACTCGAGCATGCGCTCTGGTTTGCCGATAGCCCCGAGGATGCGCACGAAGAACCGACTTTCCGCCGCTCACGGGCGCATGACTACGTGGCGCGTGAAGTGAAGGCAGTGCGCGAAAACGTGGGCCTGGTGGAAATTGCCAACTTCGCCAAGCATTCGTTCGTTGGTCCCGATGCACGCAAGTTCCTCGACTACGTCATGGCAGGCAATGTGCCTAAGCCGGGACGTATAACCTTGAGCCCGATGTTGACGCACAAGGGTAAGCTTTACGGCGATTTGACCATTGCCTGCCTCGGCGAAGAAGAGTTCATGATCTTCGGTTCAGGCGCGGCGCAGGAAATGCATCGACGCTGGTTCGAAAGCCACCTCGATGGCTATGACTTGCAGTATCGCAACGAATCCAGCAACTATCACGGCATCGGGCTATCGGGTCCCGATTCACGTGAACTACTGTCAAGAATTACCCGCGAGGATGTTTCCGCCGATGGCTTCAAGTTTCGCGATATCCGGCGCGGTTTCGTGGCCTCGGTGCCCGCGATCCTGAGCCGCATTTCGTTTTCGGGAGAGCTGGGCTATGAAATATACGTGCAGCCCGAGTATCAGCTCAGGCTCTACGAGGCGATCCTCGAGGCAGGCAGCGATTTCGGCCTGTGCCATTACGGCGCACGAGCGCTGATGAGCCTGCGTCTGGAGAAAAACTGGGGCGCCTGGACGCTCGATTTCCGCCCGGATTTCACCGCGGCGCAGTCGCGGCTCGATGCCTTCATCAACTGGGATAAGGATTTCATCGGCAAGCAGGCGGCTGTAAACGAACGTGACACCGGCCCCAGCATCAAGCTGGTGGCCATGACCATCGATACCGATGATATCGATGTCTCCAACGACGAGGCGATCCTGAAAGATGGCGAATGCGTCGGCTACGTCACCTCGGGTGGCTATGCGCACCACGTGCAGCAATCGATGGCGCTGGGTTACGTACCCAGCGATCTTGCGCATGGCGACACCACGTTTGAAGTCGAGATTAACGGTGAAATGTACGCTGCCAGGATCGTCGACGAGGCGCTCTACGATCCGGCTGGTGCCAGAATGCGTGGTTGACCGCGAGTCTCTTTTCATCCACTCCGCAGGGACTCGATGACCGTAACGGTTTCGGGATTCACACCGCGCCAGATCGAAAATGCGGCGGCAGCTTGCTCTACCAGCATGCCCAGTCCGTCAAAGGCTTGTTCTACGCTCCGTGACAATGCCCAGTCGACAAATGCCGTCGCGTTGTTGGCGTTATACATCATGTCGTAGCAAACTACGTTGTTGCCTAACACGGTATCCGGAATCGGCGGTACTTCATTGCTTAACCCGGCCGCGGTACCGTTGATAATCAGGTCATAGGTTTCGCTTCCGAAAGCATCGAAAGCGACCACCTGGATGTCACCGTGCTTGTTGAAATCGCGTGCCAGTGCGTTCGCTTTTTCAATGGTTCGATTTGCAATTGTCAGTCTTTGCGGTGATTGCGCAAGAATTGGACCGAGCACTCCGCGGACCGCACCGCCGGCACCGAGTAAGAGAATTTTTCGCTGTGCAATCGAGACCTGTAAATTGTTTGTCAAATCCCTTGTCAGGCCCACGCCATCGGTGTTGTCTCCAGCGATTTTGGCGTCGGCAGTAAAACTCAGGGTGTTTACTGCGCCGGCGTTCTCGGCGCGTGTGCTTAAACGGTCACAAAGTTCCCAGGCTTCGCGTTTAAAGGGAACCGTGACGTTTACTCCGGAATAACCCTGTTGTTGCAGGTCGCGAATACCCTCCTCAAAAGCGCCGATTGGTATTTCGATCGCCTGGTAGCTTATCTTTTGGCCGGTCTGTTCGGCAAAGCTGCCGTGGATACGTGGTGACAGACTGTGAGCAATCGGGTTGCCGACCACGGCATAACGATCGACCTGGCCTGGCACTATTTTTCCTGCAACCAGGCAGCCGCCGTTTTGGCAAAATAAGTCAAAATGCCATTGGCGCCGGCGCGTTTCATCGACAATAACGCTTCCAGTACGCAGGCCTTTTCATCGATCCAGCCATTTTGACCGGCGGCCTTGAGCATCGCGTACTCGCCACTTACCTGGTAGACAAAGGTTGGGAATTGTAACTCTTCGCTCACTCGCCGTACGATATCGAGGTAGGGAAGACCGGGTTTGATCATGACCATGTCGGCGCCTTCGTCGATATCGAGTGCGACTTCGTGCATGGCTTCATTGGTATTGGCCGGATCCATCTGGTAGCTGTACTTGTTACCTCCACCAAGGTTACCGGCAGATCCCACCGCGTCCCGAAACGGCCCGTAAAAACTTGACGCGTACTTGGCCGCGTAGGCGAGAATCCTGGTATTTACATGACCGCTGGATTCGAGCGCCTCACGAATGGCAGCGATGCGGCCGTCCATCATATCGGAGGGCGCGACCACGTCGGCTCCGGCATCGGCATGTGACAGCGCCTGCTTCACCAGCACCTCGACAGTTGCGTCGTTGGTGACATAACCATTTTCATCAAGCAGTCCATCCTGTCCATGGCTGGTGTAAGGGTCGAGTGCGACATCGGTGATGACGCCGAGATCGGGATGCGCGGCTTTAACAGCACGCACCGCGCGTTGTACCAGGCCATCCGGATTCCAGGCCTCATCGGCGCTATCGCTCTTGCCAGATTCGTCGACGACCGGGAATAGTGCGATCGCCGGAATGCCGAGTGCGGAAATTTCATTCGCTTCTTCGAGCAGCAAATCGATGCTGACACGTTCGATACCAGGCATCGATTCGACGGCTTCACGTTTTTGCTCGCCATCGAGAATGAACATCGGATAAATAAAATCGCTGGCGCTCAAGCTATTTTCACGCATCAAGCGTCTGGAGAAATCGTCGCGGCGCATGCGGCGTTTGCGAGTGTAGGGGTAACTGGACACTATTTTGTCTCTACTTCAGTTGATAACATCAAATATCGCATAATTTGGGCGATTGGGATAGGGCGCTGGTTAGCGCGTCATCTCCAGACAAGCGCTGAGCGAGTAATAATAAATGCGTCATTCTCGCGCAAGCGTGAATATTGAAATTTTAGACCATTATGAGATTCCCGCCTGTTCGGAACCCCGCGTATGCGGGGGTTGACGAAGCGTTAGACATTGCGTACCAGCCAGCGCACCAGGTCGGTCCATAGCCGACTGATTTGTTTCCTGGTCGGCATGATACCGGCATGCGGTAATTCCAGTGTTATAACCGGAACGCCAAGGTGAATCCCGGCGTAGTTGCCGAGTGACCCGGGGTAGGTCCCCATCAGATTCTTGTATAAGTGACCGATGTGACTGGGTGCATTTTTTCGACTGGGTGCATCGTAGTCAACCAACGAGTAGGGGGCGTGCACCGCGATTACAACATCCGGTTTGAATTGTTCGATTTCCTGGTGCAACCAGTTGGTTTCCGGCTCACTCAGTGGATAGGGTCCAGGATAGCGTCGCTCGTTCTCATAGGTTTTGACCTTCCAGTATTCGAGTGCGGCTCCATTATGGCTATCGGGAGTAGAGAAATTTCGGTTTAAATCTACACCGTTGGCATTGGCGCGCTGGTGCTTCGGTCGCAACGCGCCATCGGGGTTCATCAGCGGATTGATGCGCCAGTGAAAGAGCCCTGAGTGATGCTTCTCTAAAATATGCATCCATTTAAATACGATGCTGATCGCGGCGAGTTCATCTCCGTGGGTGCCGCCAACGAGGAGAATTCGCCCTCTGGGTTTGCGCTGGTTAAGCGGTGGGTATTCTTTAATCAGCAACGACACGCCATTCACTGAACTGTGGCTGGTCGGGGCCATCTGGAGAACTGAACATTCCCCGTAACTCACGCTGGCCAGTTTGTTGGAGATTTTTTTACATACCGAGTCCACCGTTGCGGAGGCGGCAGAGGTGCAGCTAAATACGGCGCATCCAAGTAAAAATGCGAGGCGACGGCTAGTCATCAATCGTTATGGTCTTAAGCTTATCAAGTGCTGCGATATCTCCCTTGGGGAAGGCACGGTTGAGCAGGCGTAAAGTGTTTACTGCCTCGTATTCAAGCGCACTTTGCTCAGCCAGGGCTTCAAAACTCTTGACCTTGCGCCGGACTATTTTCAGTCGGGGTGCCTTGATCGCATCGATTTGCGCCTGGTTCAGATGGCGAAAGCTTTGATTGATGTTGAGTAGCTGTTTGTCGGTGTCGGAAAAGTGATCCCTGGTCGAGGTACCAAACAGGGTCAGGGCCTGCGAGTCGTCGAGCTCGATAGCGCTGATGCGGGCAGGTTGATAATCTCCGCCACTCGGCTTGGCTCGGGTGCTTGCGGTAACCCCGTAATCTTTCTTGCTGACCTTCAATTCTTTGCTTTTAGTCAGGCGTTTTAACAGCCCCTCCAGTGATTCATCCTTGTTAAGTGACGTGACTCCGATCTGAACCAGCGCACCGGTCTCAGAATTCCTGGCTTGCAGGAACTGCGGATTATTGTTGATTTTCCAGCCTTTAGGCAGCTGCAGGCCAATAGCGAGTTCGGGATGTGAAAAGCGGTTGTTGGCGACGATGCCCTGCTTGAGGCTGGAACCCCAGACCAGGCCATCGATTATACCCTCGTAGCTCGCCTGGTTGTTGTCGCGGTACTTCTTGACGGAGAGTTTTTTCGCGGCACGCACCACGGTTTTTAGCCGATCATCGTTGCGCGGATGGGTCGAGTAAA
>Ga0255052_10001195_pt1 | contig 19856 bp, 19 predicted proteins | sample JV7_2_21_MG_FD_188632 | JGI IMG/M metagenome (GOLD analysis project Ga0255052, IMG submission 188632) | Seawater microbial communities from Jervis Inlet, British Columbia, Canada - JV7_2_21 | ecosystem: Environmental > Aquatic > Marine > Inlet | place: Canada: British Columbia | collected... | reverse complement strand
CGTGGCGGCTCTGTCAGCCGCGGCGGCAGCAAGACGCATGCGGCCGTTCTCGGCGCCCCGCCCGGCACGGTCAACGGCCGCCTCCGCGTCACCGAGCAGGGCGAGATCATCAACGAAAAGTACGGCCTGCGGGGCATCGCCCTGCGCACCCTGGAGCAGGTCGCCGGCTCGGTGGCACTGGCCACGGCCATGCCGCAACACCACGGCAACGACATGCCCGAGTGGCACGCGATGATGGATGTTATCGCGCGTGAAAGCCGTCGCACTTATCGCGACCTGATTTACGGGAACCCGAGGTTTTATGAGTACTTCAGACAAGCAACGCCGATCGATCTGATCGAGCGGATGAGAATCGGGTCACGGCCATCGGCCAGACGCACAGGTACAGGCGTCGAAGACCTGAGAGCGATTCCATGGGTATTCGCCTGGACTCAAAGCCGGTACGTATTGCCCGGATGGTACGGTTTCGGCGCAGGATTGAAAGCCGCATCCAAAGAATTCGATGCTGCAGCTTTCGCGGACATGTTCCGCGAGTGGTATTTCATGCGAGCACTTACCTCGGACGCCGAAATGGTGCTCGCAAAAACGGACTTGTCTATAGCAAGGCTTTATTCCGAGCTTGCTGGCGACCTGCATGACGAATTTTTCCCGATGATCGAAAAGGAATACGAACTGACCCGCGATCTCATACTCGAATTCTCCGGACACGAAGCATTGCTCGACGGCGACACCACATTGCAACGCTCAATCATGCTCAGGAACCCCTACATCGATCCGATGAGCTTCATGCAGGTTGACTTGCTCGCGCGATGGCGCGCATCGAATTACGAGGATGAGGAATTATTTTCGGTGTTGCTCGCTAGCGTAAACGGGATCGCGCAGGGTCTGCAAAACACCGGTTAGAGAATCAGGGGTCGCGAAGCTACCCGCTGAGACGCCAGAGGACTGACCACTCTTCGGTCTCGGTCTCGGAAACGACCCTGCCCCTGGCCGATATCCCGGCCTCGTGCACGGAATCCGAATCGCCGGTTTTCAAGGGATGCCATTCGGGCAGATCCTGGCCTTCGGCAAGCAGGCGATACGCACAGCTTGCCGGCAGCCAGCGATAAAGCTCCGGCTTATCGGCCGCGAGCTCGAGACAGTCAACGACCCTTTTTACCCGGGCCTGGTAGTTGGTGCACCGGCATGTGCTGGTGTTCAGCAGCCGGCACGCAATATCCGTAAAAACCACCTCGCCCGTGTCCTCGTCTTCGACTTTCTGGAGACAGCAAAGCGCGCAACCATCACAAAGAGACTCCCATTCTTCAGGCGTCATCTCTGTCAGCGATTTGCGTTTCCAAAATTCATCGTTCATCGTCGGCGTTTCCGTAATGAAGAATAACTGAAAAAACCATGAAAGCCGTGTTTCTTGATTTTGCGACGATGGGACCCGACGATCTCGATCCGTCACCCCTCACCGATCTGCTGCCGGACCTGAAGTTCTTCGATGTGACGCCGGAAGAGCTGACCGCAGAGCGAGTCAAGGGCGCAGAGTTCGTCTTCACGAACAAGATCAGGTTTGACGACGAGACGCTGGACGGCGCAAAGTCACTTCGCTTCATCGGGCTCACTGCAACAGGCACAGATAATGTCGACTTGTCCGGGGCAGACAAGTACGGCGTAGCCGTTTGCAACATTCGCGCATATTGCACCCAGTCAGTAGTAGAGCATATCTTTGGCGTACTTCTGAATTTCACACACAACATCAACCAGTACGCGGAAATTGTACGGTACGGCGAATGGCAGAAGTCGGATGAATTTTGCATGCTCAAGTATCCCATCAGAGAGCTGTCCGGCATGACCCTCGGCATCGTTGGTCACGGGGTGCTTGGCCGCGGTGTTGAAAAGATTGCCCGAGAGTTCGGAATGACCGTTCTTATCTCAAGGCGGCCGGGAATACCCGCGAAGCATGATGATGGCAGGACAGACTTTCGCGAGATGCTCGGTTGTGCCGATGTAATCACTCTGCACTGCCCGCTGATTGATGACACAAAAAACCTGTTTGGCGAAGAGGAGTTTCGATTGATGAAGCCGGACGCCATTCTAATCAATACGGCGCGTGGCGGGTTGATCGACTCTGCGGCACTGGCAACCGCCCTTGGCAACGGGGAAATTGGCGCGGCCGCCATCGATGTATTACCGAAAGAACCGCCTGCCGACGGCAATCCGCTTCTCGACTATGACGGGCCGAACCTGATAGTCACACCGCATGTTGCCTGGGCGACAAAGGAAGCGCGGCAGAATGCAATCAACGAGCTTGCCGCAAACGTTGCAGCGTTTCTTCATGGCGAAAAAAGAAACCGCGTCGTTTAACTGGGGACAGACCCGGGGTCTGTCCCGGGGTCTGTCCCAAAACCGTAAAGTTCGCCAAGAAATACGAAAAGAACAAGCCACAACTGCCAATTATGGTGTCTGCCTGACATCTAATTGGGAGAAGGAAATTGCCGCGCCAGGCCCGCCAAGCTGCCGCTGACATACCGTGGCACATCATTCAACGAGGGCATGATCGGCATGCCTGTTTTTTCGCTGATGGAGACTATCAATTCTATCTACACCATTTGAAAGAACAGGCAAGCCAGCACGGGTGTTCAGTACACGCCTATGTCCTGATGACCAATCACGTACATATGTTGGTAACGCCAGATACCAGAGAAGGCGTATCTTTAATGATTAAGAATTTAAGTCAGCGCTACGTTCAATACATAAACAGGGCATATGAACGAAGCGGCACGCTTTGGGAAGGTCGATTCAGATCTTGTTTGACTCTTTCTGACAGCTACGCGCTGGCTTGCTATCGATATATCGAATTGAACCCTGTTAGAGCAAACATGGTCGAGCTTCCCATTGATTATCGCTGGTCCAGCTATTCAGCAAACGCAGAAGGTCGGGCAAATTCGCTGGTGACCCCACATTCCGTCTATTTGGCATTGGGTACGGACAACTTGGCACGACGGCGACGTTATCGTGCGTTAGTCCGATCGGGGCTGAACGAGGACACTTTGAGCAAAATTCGATACGCGATAAACAGCACTACAGTCTTGGATGATTCGTGAATCGCGGCGGATAGGGGTGGGCTTCGGGGGTCTGTCCCGGGGTCCGTCCCGGGGTCCGTCCCGGGGTCCGTCCCGGGGTCTGTCCCCAATTAGGCGCCGATGATTTGACGGGCCCATTGCACGACCAGGCGAACACGCGGTGCCGATAAATCGAAGGCCTCGTCAAAATCGATCCAGCGAAATTCGTGATGTTCCGGGCGGCCCAGTTCGGGCGCAATGCCCATTTCGACCGACTCCTGGTTCGTCCTGGCCAGATAGTAGCGTGCAATCTTGCCGCGATTGTATGGGCCGGTGTCCATGAAGCGTTCGCCCCACTCGAATTCGAGATCTGTAATACTCGTTTCTTCGCCGATTTCTCGAACGGCTGCATCGATCGGCGATTCGCCTGCCTCACAAATCCCTTTAGGAAAGTCCCAGTTGTGATAGGCCCTTAACATCAAGGTTAACCATCCGGTGTCTGTCTTGCGAACGACTACCGCCCCGCACGATAGCCTGCTGGATACGTCACTCACTACAGGGGCCCTTATGCTGCCCGCAACACATCGATCGGCGGCGCATTGATTGCGCCGCGTACCGCAACAAGGCCGCTCACGCAGACAAGAACGATCCCACCTGCCAGACCACCTACCCACAACATGGAATTGAAGCTGTAGTCGAGGTCGAATAGCTGTACGGCGATTACGGCGGCCAGTATGGAGGCGCCTGCCGACGCAAGAAGCCCTGCTGCGAAGCCCAGCGCGGCAAATTCCGTCAATACGCCGGCCAACACAGTCCGGCGCCTGACACCAAGCGCCCGTAGTAGTGCGCTCTCGAACCGCCGCTCATCGATCGTCGATTGAACTGCCGCGAACAGCACTGCAACACCGGCCGCGATTGTGAAGGCAAACACCACCTGTACAGCAAGACTTGCCTTGTCGATAATTCCCCTGACCTGCTCAAGAATTGCTTCCAGGTCGATGACCGAGACGCTGGGGTGTGCACGGACAAGCCGCAGCAAGACATTATTTTGTTGTTCCTCGATTTTCAGGCTGGCAACAAACGTCGTCGGATAACCGTCCAGCGCACCGGGTGAAAGAACCATGAAGAAATTTGGCTGAAATGAATCCCAGTTGACATGTCGAATACTCGATACTGTCAGTGCAATTTCCTGACCGGCGGCCAGAAAGCTCAGCTTATCGCCCAATCCCACGCCAAGCTCCATGGCCGCCTCTTCTTCCAGGGAAACGAGTGGTTCGCCCTGATAGTCCGGTGGCCACCACGTGCCCTCAACAATTTCATTGCTCGGGCTCAAGGATTCAGCCCAGCTCAAATTTTGTTCGCGGTTTGCCATCCAGCGGCCATCCGCCGCCGGATACTCGCGCGTCTTGACTGACTCGCCGTTTATCTCTGTCATGCGTGCTCTGACGAGCGGCACGAATCGCGGCGCGGCAATGCCGTCGCTCTGGAAAATTTCTGCTATCGAGCCCCGCTCATGCTCTTGAATGTTGATCACGAAATGATTGGGCGCGTCTTCATCGAGCGTGCGCTGCCACCCTTCAAGTAAATCTGTTCGCACAAATGTGAGCAACAACAACACCGTGAGCCCAAGACCAAAAGCGACAACCTGTACCGCGCTGTCGCGCCCTCGTCGCGAGACATTTGCAAGGCCGTATCGCCACGCAATGCCAACGCCGCCGCGCGAACGGCCCATGGCCGAGACTAGCAGGCGCCCGATACCATATAGCGCTGCAGAAATGACAAGCATGCCACCGAGCACAATAACCAGCATCAACGCATCACCGATTGTAAGATAAAGAAGCAGGGCCACAGCGATCAGTGAGGTACCGGCGACTAACACCCGTGATGGCGGCGGCGGCATTTCATCGTGGCGCAAGACGCGCAATGGTGGGGTGTTACGAAGCTGAATAAGCGATGGTAATGCGAATCCAACGAGCAGTATCAGCGCACTGCCGCTTGCCAGCCCTACTGGTCTGAGGCTGGCACCGGGCAGATCGCTTGCAAACAGGTCAGCAAGTATTACCGTCAAGCCGTTTTCGACCGCATAACCGACGGCGCTGCCAAACAGGATCCCGAGAACGCCGAGCATCACGATCTGCACAGAGCTTACACAAATAACGAAGCGCTGCTTTGCGCCCAGGCTTTTCATTAAAGCGACAGTATCCATTCGGCGATGTGCAAATCTCCTCGCCGACATGGCGATCGCAACGGCGCTCAGTAACAGGCTGATTACTGCTGTCAGGGACAAAAATCTCTGCGCTCGGTCAGTTGCATTCATCGCTCGCTGGCTGCTGTCCTCCTGGTTGCGTACGCGAACCGACTCCGGCAACTCGTCTTCGACCGCCGCGTAAAACTCGGCGACGGCGGACTCTTCCCCGGCAACGAGAAGGGCATAGCCAACTCGACTGCCTTCGTTGATCAGTCCGGTCGCCGGCAGGTCAAGTAAGTTAACGAGCAAAGACGGCGCCAGCGACGCAAAACCGATTGACTGGTCCGGACGATATGTCAGAACTGCATCGACCCTGAGATCCGATTCGCCCACCGTTACGTAGTCACCGACGCTGAGCCCGAGACGCGCCATCAATGCACCATCTGCCCAGACGTTGCCCGGCGACGGGATGCTGTCGACGACGCGCTGTTCTCCGAGCAACAGGTCCGAAACACGAACGCTACCGCGGAGTGGGTAGTTGTCGCTAACCCCTTTAATCGTGGCAAGCGCGCTCAAATCACCGCCAAAGACAACGCTTGGAAATGTCTGTGTCTCGGCAGTTTGCAGCGCGTACTCCAAGGCGGCGTCACGCCATTCCCGGGGCACGGGGTCCGGCGAGCGTAAGCGAAGGTCGGCAGCGAGTACTTCGTTGGCCTGTCTCGCGACCCCCCGCCCGATCCGATCTGTCAGAAATCCGACGGCCGTCAGTGCGGCCACCGCAAGCGCGACCGCCGCGAGCAGCACAAGGACTTCTCCGGTACGCAGTTCGCGCCCGAAGCCTCGTAATGCATAGGTCAAGGCCTTCAAGCGGCCGCCTTGTTATCGGAGACGAGGCGGCCCGCATCGAGACCGATTTTGCGCTCGCAGCGCCCGGCGAGCGCCTGATCGTGCGTGACGAGAACCAGCGTTGTCGATGAGGTCTTGTTCAGCTCGAACATCAGGTCCATTACATGATCGCCGGTGCGACTATCGAGGTTGCCCGTCGGTTCATCGGCAAATAGAACTGCCGGCTCGGTTGCAAAGGCCCTGGCAATCGCCACGCGCTGCTTTTCCCCACCGGAAAGCTGGGCCGGATAGTGGCTCCAGCGTTCGGCCAGACCGACTTGTTCGAGTATTTCCGAGGCCGCTTGTCGGGGTCTCTCCCTGCCGGACAGCTCGAGCGGCAACATGACATTCTCAAGGGCGTTTAACGACGGCACGAGGTGAAACGACTGAAACACGAAGCCAACACTTGTCGCCCGGACATCCGCCCGGCCATCCTCATCCAGATCGGTGAGATTGACGCCATTCAGCCAGATCCGGCCTTCCGTGGGCAGATCAAGCCCGGCCAACAAGGCCAGCAGTGTGGATTTCCCTGCCCCTGAAGCACCGACAACCGCAATCGATTCTCCTTTGTTCACACTGAAGCTGACATCGGAAAGAATGGTCAGACTGCCTTCCGGGCTGATAACCTGCTTGGTGACGTTTTCCGCGGCCAGCACCGTTTTGTCATTTGCTGAATGGTTCGACATGCGAAAATTGGTGTCCCTTTTCTTGTTTCTGCTTGCCATCTCCGCGTGGGGTGCGGAAGCGCCAACCGTTCTGGTGTTCGGCGACAGCCTGAGCGCGGGCTTCGGCATTGACGTTGACCAATCGTGGACCGCGTTGTTGCAATCCCGGCTGCAGGCACAAGGGTACGAACATCAGGTGGTGAACGCCAGCATTAGCGGGGACACGACCGAGGGCGGCGCCAGCCGCATTCACAGCGCCCTCGAGCGCTTCACGCCGTCAGTCGTCATTCTCGAACTGGGCGGTAACGACGGCCTGCGCGGGATTCCCACGAAGCGCATGAGGCGCAATCTCAGGCTCATCATCGAAAGCAGTAAATCCAGCGGCGCCGCGGTTGTCCTTCTCGGCATCCGCATACCCCCTAACTATGGTGCCCGTTATACACAGGCGTTCGAGAATGTCTTTCGCGAGCTCGCGAGTGAACTCGATGTTCCGTGGATAGAGTTTTTCATGGCCGGTATCGCAACGGACGAGGACCTGATGCAGGACGACGGTATTCATCCCAACGCCAACGCACAACCAATACTTCTCGACAACGCCTGGCCTATAATTCAGCAAGCACTTGAACAGGCAAATACGACAACTTAGAGAAAGCCTGCTTCATCGAGGAAGCGGATAACGTGAACAAAATCTGGCTTGAGTCCTACCCGGACGGCGTACCCGAGGAAATTCCAACGCCGGAGGCCAAGTCTGTCCGGGACATGATCGATTTCGCCCTGACGGCGTTCGTGGATCGCCCGTGTTTTACAAACATGGGCACGACATTGACCTACCGTGATCTTGACAAACTGTCGATGCAATTCGCCTGTTACCTGCAACAGACACTGGGCCTCATCAAGGGCGAACGGGTGGCAATCATGCTGCCCAACGTGCTGCAATACCCGGTGGTCCTGTGCGGAATATTTCGCGCGGGCATGGTCGCCGTTAATGTCAACCCTTTATATACGGCCCGCGAACTGAAACATCAGTTGTCCGATTCGGGCGCCAGATGCATTGTCATTCTCGACAACTTCGCCCATACGCTTGAGGAAGTTATCGACGAAACCGGCGTGGACCATGTTGTCACTACCCAGGTCGGCGATCTTCTGAAGTTTCCGAAAAATATCCTTACCAACTTCGTACTGAAGCGAATCAGGAAGGCTGTTCCGCCCTATTCCCTTCCGCACAGCGTCAAGCTGCGATCAGCCCTCAAGACCGGACGATACGGCGAACTTGCCACGGTCGAAATCGGTTATGCCGACATTGCGTTATTGCAATACACAGGCGGCACCACCGGGCTTGCCAAGGGCGCGATGCTTAGCCATCGCAACATGGTATTTAACGTGCACCAGGCGGAAGCCTGGGAAGCAGGAATTTTCGATAATGAAGACCCGTTGGTCGCCATTACCGCATTACCGCTCTATCACATCTTCTCTTTACAGAGCAATTGCCTGTCGATAATGCATAAAGGCGGCGAAAACATATTAATCACTAATCCAAGAGATTTTCCCGCGTTTGTCAAAGAGCTTTCCCGTCACAAATTCGTTTATTTCACCGGTGTGAATACGCTTTTCACGGCACTCTTGAATACGCGCGGATTTGCCGATCTGGATTTCACCTCCCTGCGACTCACCGTCGGCGGTGGCATGGCCGTTCAGGAGGCAGTCGCAAGACAATGGAAAGAGGTTACAGGCACGACAATCATTCAAGGCTACGGCCTGACGGAGACGTCGCCGACCGCAATCGTCGTTCCTCTGCAAAGCGAGGACTTCACGGGCACGATCGGCTTGCCGATTTCGTCGACCGAAGTCCGTATTTGCGACGATGACGGTGACGATGTTCCGCTCGGCGACTTGGGCGAGATTTGCATACGGGGCCCTCAGGTCATGGAAGGGTACTGGCAAAAGCCGGACGAAACAGCATTAGTTATGTTGCCGGGCGGCTGGTTCCGCACCGGAGACATTGGTCGCATGGACGAGGGCGGATTCGTCTACATAGAGGATCGCAAGAAGGACATGATTCTCGTATCCGGTTTCAATGTTTACCCGAACGAGATCGAGGGCGTTGTCGTCGAGATGGACGGCGTGCTCGAGGCAGCCGCCGTCGGCATACCGAACGAAAGATCGGGGGAAACCGTCAAGCTTTATGTTGTAAAGAACGACGAGTCAGTCACCGCCGACGATATCATGCGTTACTGCCGGGAGAATCTGACCGGGTACAAGGTGCCCAAAGAAATCGAATTCCGCAACGATCTGCCGAAGACGAATGTCGGGAAGATACTGAGACGTGCGTTACGTGAAGACTGATCCGTCCGATAGACTGACTGCGAACGGTCGCCCGACGGGCGCTCGAACATTGACGAGGTCAACCATGAGAAAGAGCAACGCAAAATTTCGGTTGCCGCTGTTACTGTTGCTGTTCGTGGCGGGTACGGCGGCAATACCATCGGCTTTGGATCCGGTGCGGGTCGCGCCGCACATGTACGACGTGGCGTTTGAAAATGACAAGGTCCGGATACTGAAGGCCACGATTCGAAACGGCGAAACACCGCCGTTGCATGCTCATCCGGATCGCGTGATCGTTTACCTCAATCCCTGCGCCTGGCTCGAGAATGACGGCGAGGGCGGCACCCGCATGCGATCGTACAAATTTGGTGAACCGGTGTGGGCACCTGCCGAGACCCATGGCGGCGTTACTGCCAGCGTCATCGAAGAGTGCAGCCTTCTGGAGATTGAACTGAAGTGATTGTATGGGGTTCTGCCGGTGTGTCTCGCGAAGGACATGGATTTCAAGGCTTGTCCTTGATCGTGGCGCCGACTTTATGGGACAGCCGTGGGTTCGAACCCGGTTTTCTCCCTATTTGTTATTAATGGTATTGGGGGCTTAGTTTTCTCACGGCGTCGATTACGACGCCCAGGTGGTCGGGATCTATGTCCGGCGTTATTCCGTGCCCCAGGTTGAATACGTGCCCCGGACCCTGGCCGTAGCTTTGCAGCACCTCTGCTACTCGCTCTTCGATGATCTCCGGCGACTCCCGTAGTACATCCGGATTCAGGTTCCCCTGCAGCGCGACCTTGTCGCCGGTCAGCTCGCGGGCCTTTCCAAGATCTGTTGTCCAGTCGACTCCCAGCGCATCACAATCAGTATCGGCCAAATCGGCAAGCAGCGGTCCGGCACCTTTCGTGAACAGGATGATCGGAATAGTGTGGCCGTATTTCTGACGGTTTAGCCCGTCCAGTATCCTCTGCATGGCGGATAGCGAGAACCGTCGGTAGTCGTCACCCTCGAGCGTTGCACCCCAAGTATCGAAGATCATAACGGCTTGCGCACCAGACTCTATCTGAGCGTTGAGATACTCGATGGTCGTTTCGGCAATGACGTTTAACAGTGTCTCCAACATTACCGGTTCGTCCGTCACCAGGGCTTTGATCTTCTCGAACTCCCTGCTCGATCTGCCTTCCACCATGTAGGTCGCGACTGTCCAGGGGCTTCCTGCAAACCCGATCAGCGGCACCTCGTCATCGAGCTCTCGGTGGATGAGCGCGACGGTATCGAGTACGTAGCCAAGCTTTTCGCCAACATCCGGCACCGCAAGTTTCCTTATGTCCGCAACAGTTTTCACTGGTCTTTCGAATCGCGGCCCCTCGCCTGTTTCGAAATATAGTCCCAGGCCCATCGCGTCCGGAATTGTCAGAATGTCGGAGAACACGATCGCAGCATCCAGATCGAAGCGCCTTAACGGTTGCAGTGAAACTTCGCAGGCGAGCTCGGGATTACTGCAAAGGCTCATGAAGTCGCCTGCCTTTGCCCTGATCTCCCGATACTCCGGCAAATAGCGGCCCGCCTGACGCATTATCCAAACCGGTGTGCGCGGCACCGGCTGACGCAAGAGCGCCCGAATCAATAAGTCATTTTTTAGCGGCGTCATGTCAGAACCGGGCCGCGATCGTCTGCTGGATGGAGTCGGCCGCGGCACGAGGGCTTTCGGCGTCGCGGATCGGCCGACCGACAACGATGTAGTCCGCCCCGCTGGAAAATGCCTGTTCCACGGTAACGACGCGCTTTTGGTCGCCGACTGGACGATTATCGACCGGCCGGATACCCGGTGTAATGACCAGCAACTTGTTGTCGACATGCTCACGCAACATCGGGACCTCGAGTCCGGATGAGATGACGCCGTCACATCCTGCCTCGAATGCGCGGCGTGCTCTGGACACGACCAGCGCCTCGACGTCACAGTCGAAACCAAGGTCATCGAGATCGCCCCTGTCGAGGCTCGTCAACACCGTCACCGCGAGCACTTTCAGGTCATTGCCTTTGTTTTCGGCTGCAGCCTCCATGATGGATTGGTTGCCGTGCACGGTAAGGAAACTTGCGCCGCGATCCTTTAGCTGTCGCACTGCGGAACCGACCGTCGCTGGAATGTCGAAGAACTTCAGGTCCGCGAATACTTTCTTGTTCCGCTTGAGCATCCACTCCATCAACTCGAAATAGCCGCCGCTCATCATGAGTTCCAGGCCAAGCTTGTAAAAAGTGACTGACTTGCCCAGGTCTTCTGCGAGCGCTTTGGCCTGGTCGCAATTCGGCACGTCCATGGCGAAGATCAGTCGCTCGTTGGCGGGTATCGATTGTCCTGTCACGTGCTTGTTTCTCCAGACGGGCCGCGGCGCATTCTATCATTCGCGGAGCTTATCGGCCTTTGGAATATCGCCCGTCAGGCAGGTAAATCAAGAGAGACGCTCGTATTCGGCGATTGCGAAGCGATCCGTCATGCCGGCAACGTAGTCGGCGACAACGCGCGCCTTGCCTGTCTGATCTCTGTCGCCGGTCGAGGCGCGGCCTGCGAACTCAGCAGGCATCTCCTCAGGATCAGTCATGTAAAGATCGAATAGCATCTCGATCATGCCTTTCGCCTCGCCGACCATGCCCAACACTTTCTCGTGATGGTAAAGGTTCCTGTTCAGAAAGTTTTTCAGATTAGTGTGTTTCTCGAAAATCTCATCACTAAAACCAACGATCGGCGCGCTTTCGAATCTGATATCGTCTATTGATGATGGCTTGAGTTCGTTAAGACGTGATGCTGTCTGATCAATCAGGTCGGTTACCACCGTGTTGATCATTCGACGGATTATCTCGTAGATCAGACGGCGATCTTCGAGACCCGGGTGTTCTGCCTGAACAGCCTGGCATTGATCGTCGAACAGTCGTTCCTCGCATAGTTGCTCGAGACTCAGAAGGCCCGCGCGAAATCCGTCATCAACATCATGGTTGTTGTATGCGATTGCATCGGCAATGTTCGCGAGCTGCGCCTCGAGTCCTGGCTGCTTTCTCTCGAGAAAGCGCTTCCCGATTTCACCGAGCTCGCGGGCGTTCTTTTTCGAGCAGTGCTTCAGTATTCCCTCGCGAGTTTCATAAGTCAGATTGAGCCCGTGAAAGCTCGCGTACTTCGCTTCGAGTTCGTCGACGACGCGCAGCGACTGAAGATTATGCTCGAAGCCGCCGAAATCCTTCATGCAGGCGTTGAGCGCATCCTGTCCGGCGTGGCCGAAAGGCGTGTGGCCCAGGTCGTGAGCGAGGCATATCGCTTCCGTCAGCATCTCGTTGAGTCCGAGTGCGCGTGCGACCGTCCGGCCAATCTGCGCAACTTCCAGGGAGTGCGTCAATCGCGTGCGATAAAGGTCACCCTCGTGATTCACAAATACCTGTGTCTTGTATACGAGCCGGCGGAACGCACTCGAATGAATAATCCTGTCCCGGTCTCTCTGAAACTCTCCGCGATACGGGGCTTGCGGTTCATCATATCGGCGGCCGAGGCTCTGTTCCTCGTGTGCCGCGTATGGTTTTAGTGTGTCCATCGCCTGGCCGTATATCGTGTCAGTTGATAATCGAGCAGATCAAAGCCGAAGCGTGAGCGCGTCATATTGGTGCAATATTCAGGCTATAAGCCGGCTTTGTGGAGAACCTCGTTCAGCAGCGACTCTGAATAGTCTGTGCTGATATAGGCCTCGCCAATTGTTTTAAGCAGCACGAATCTATGCTGCTTCGCCTGCACTTTTTTGTCCATTTCCATGGCTGCTTTAAATTTTTTCGCATCTATTGCGGGAGGCGCAACGGGAAGGCCTGCCGCCGCAATCAGGTCTCGTATGCGCTCCCCTGCTGACTGCTCGATATCACTTAAACCGATCGCCATCACCATGCCCGCCGCAACCGCCTCACCGTGCAACCATTCACTGTAGCCAAGACAGTTCTCTATCGCATGTGCAAACGTATGACCGAAATTCAGTAATGCCCTGTTACCTCTTTCTTTTTCGTCTTCTGAAACAACTGCGGCCTTGATTTGACATGACCGGTGTATCGCATGAGCAAGTGCATCGACGTCTCTTGCAAGCAGTGCATCGATATTAACTTCCAACCATTCGAAAAATTCCGCATCGCGAATTACACCGTGCTTGATCACTTCGGCGAGCCCTGCCTGCAGCTCTCGGTCTGGCAGGGTTACCAGCGTGTCCGTATCAATAAGCACCAGGCGGGGTTGATGAAACGCACCGATCAAGTTTTTCCCGTCCGGGTGATTGACGCCGGTCTTGCCGCCGACTGACGAGTCGACCTGTGCGAGCAATGTGGTCGGTACCTGTATGAATGCAACACCCCTCATGTAGCAGGCAGCTGCAAATCCGGCAATATCGCCGACGACTCCGCCTCCCAGTGCTATAACGGTCGTGTCGCGGTTTGTGTGTGTGCTGACCAGACAGTCGATGATGGATTCGACGCTCGTCATCGTCTTGAAGGATTCACCATCTTTCAGGTTGATCGAGTGGACCACACGATCCGGCAGATTCATTTTGAGACTCTTCAGATAAAGCGGCGCGACCGTCTCGTTACTGACAACGAGACAGTCTGAACCGACCAGGTGGGAAGACAGGTCGAAGTCACCGCCGAGCAGGCCGCCACCTATGATAATAGGGTAGCTGCGAACGCCGAGATCTACTTGCAATGTGCGCGGTTCTTTCAAGGGCCGTTCCAGGGCATTGTGGAGCGGCCAAGATTACCTGATTTACACAGATTGGCGAACCTCTCCGTCAGGACGGCCTCCCACAATGCGTCTACTACCTGTTGGAGCCCGTCCTGACGGGCGATTTCTAATGCTGATTTCTAACGGCGATCTATGCGCCGATGTCCTGACGGGTGATCCGATTACAAGGCATCGTGAATTTCGCGAGCCACCGTCTGGACTCTCCGCCCATCGGTCTCGATGATCAGGTCCGAGATATCACGGTACAGGGGATCCCGCTGCTCCATCAGCTCCCGCAGGACTTTTTCCTTGTCACCATTCTCGAGCAATGGCCGTTTGTTTCTCCTCTGTGTGCGCTCGAGCTGTTGCTTGACGCTGGTATGCAGGTAGACCACGAAACCTCGGGCACCCAGGCGACTACGGCTTTCCGGATCGGCGATTGCACCGCCGCCCGTTGCAAGTACGACGCCTTCCCTTTGCGACAACTCGTCGATAACCTTTACCTCGCGCTTTCGAAAACCCTCTTCGCCTTCCTTTTCAAATATGAAAGGAATATCGACGCCCGTCCGCGTCTCTATTTCTTCGTCGCTGTCGACGAATTCGAGATGCAATAGCCGCGCAAGGTGACGGCCTACCGCAGACTTGCCAGCACCCATTGGGCCAACCAGAAACAGGTTCTTTGGTTTGTTCATCCGCGGTAGCTTGTTGGACCACTAGGTGGCTGAAGGAGAAAGCCAACCCGAGGGTTGGCTTTCATTTATCTGCTGCAATTCCGGATGTTCGACCACATCTAATAGATGCTCGATCCTTCTGACAGAATTTTCGGCGTTACAAAGATCAGGAGTTCCGCCTTGTTTGTCACATTCTGCGTCGAGCGGAACAGCACACCGAGTCCCGGAATATCGCCAAGGAACGGCACTTTGTTTACTGTTTCCCGGCGTTCCGTCTCGTAGATGCCGCCGAGTACGACAGTCTGACCATCGTTGACCAGTACCTGGGTCTCAATTGACCGGGTATCGATACTTGGGACGAGACCACCGGTCGCGCTCTGGACCGATTCGCCGACATTATCCTTGCTTACCCGCAAATCCATGATGATGTGGTTGTCGGGCGTAATCTGCGGTGTCACAGTCAGGCTCAGGACGGCTTTCTTGAACTGCGTTGTAGTCGCGCCGGATGAGGCTGACTCCTGGAAGGGTATCTCTACGCCCTGTTCAATACGGGCTTCCTTCTGGTTCGCCGTTATCACCCGTGGCGTCGAAATAATTTCGGCGCGTCCTTCCGTCTGCAGAGCAGTCAGCTCAAGGTCGACGAGGTACTCGGTCTCGAGTAAGGCAATGGAAAACCGCCCCGCCGGAGTCGCTATCGGCACGTTAACGTTGAAACGGTCGTTCAGGTCCGGTAGCTGAATCGGGAAGATCGTGCCATTGGCCGGGTCTCCAAGATTATCAACTATGGAGTTGATCATTGTATCGGTACCGCCGGCGGTGCCCGATATGACGGTTGCTCCGTCAGTACTGTTAGCTCTGTATGCCGTGGCACCAAAGCGCACGCCGAGATCACGACTGAAATCGTCGCTGACAACGACGATTCTCGACTCGATCAATACCTGTCGAATCGGAATATCCAGTGTACGAACGAGGCGACGAATATTCTGCAGCCGCTCGGCCGAATCCTGAACGAGCAGTGTGTTCGTCCGCTCATCAATGGAAACGCTGCCGCGATCCGACAACAACGAGTTGTCACTGTCGCCTGCACTAATCAGGTCCGCAAGATCGGCGGCCTTAGCATAGTTGACCTGCAGGAACTCGGAATAAAGGGGTTCCAGCTCGTGAATCGCCGCGCGGGCTTCGAGATCCGCCGTCTCGCGTGCAATAATTTCCTCGGCCGGCGCAACAATAATCACGTTGCCATTCTGCCGCATATCGAGGCCCTTGGTCGTCATGACAATATCGAGCGCCTGATCCCAGGGTACGTTCCTCAACCGCAGCGTAACGTTACCCTGAACGGTATCCGAGACCACGATGTTGCGGCCCGATGTTTCAGCCAGAAGCTGCAGTACCGCGCGCGTCTCGATATCCTGGAAGTTGAGGGTCAGACGCTGGCCACTGTATTCCTTGGTCTCGGAGAACAGGCTCGCTTGCTCGGTATCTACCGCCTTCGGGTTGATTTCGATCGTGAACTCATTGTCCGACTGATAAGCGAGTTGCTCATACTCGCCTTCCGCAGTTATTACGATGCGCGTGTCCAGATTGGTTCGCAGCGTGTCGACCGTTGTAACCGGCGTTGCAAAATCCATGACGTCCAGGCGGCGCATCAACTCTGCCGGTAGGCTCGTGTCCTTAAATACCGCAACGACGCGGCCGCCTTCCTGGCGAATGTCGACCGGCGTAGACGGATCACTCAATGTGACCATAATCCGGCCACCGCCGCCACGTGTGCGACGGAAGTCAACGCCTGTAATCGAGCGACTGCCTGTACTTGCATAAGAGCGCGGGGCAGCAGACGGCGCAGAACCCGCGAACTGGGTCGTGAGCGAGCTATCCTCGCCTTCAGCGCCCAGTGTTATAAATATCGTGTTGCCGCTGCGGCGCATTTCATACGGCACCATCGAATCGAGATTCAGCACGACGCGCGTGCGGCCGTTTGCCTCAGCGGTCAGGACAGTATCCAGTGGACCGAGATCGACGTCCCGGCGACGTGAAGACAGCCCGAGATCGGTCTCAGGCAAGTCAAGCGCGATTCGGGCTGGGTCGTCAATCGTAAAAGCGAGTGGCTCGGGCGCCGTGCCGCTTAAGATCAACCTAACCTCCACCCGTTGTCCCGGGAGGCTCTGCACCTGAATATCCTGCAGGCGATTGTTGTCCTGCGCATTTGCGATCAGGCCCCACAACAGCAGAATTGCCGTCTGTAAAACAGCAGTCAGTCGCAGCAACGAACGCCGGTTACTAATGCCGGTGGCCGGCTTGATTTTGAGCGTCATTCCAATTACTCCCTGTTTCATTCAGGCATCAGTCCGCAAGACCAACGGCGGCTTCTCTTTCCAGATACCCGCCGATCCCGTCCGAAATAATTTCAACAATTTCAATTCCTGATTCATTCACATTAATGATTCGTCCGTCGTTTTGTCCCAAATAATTGCCGGCCACGACGCGGTGAATCAGGCCGTCAGAGGTTTGCACAAGACCGTAGTTCGTGTTGTCCAGCTCCATCGTGCCGACCATTCGCAAAGTATCGAGCGGATACTGCTCTAAAAACTCGCGGCTTCGGTCCCGGTCAGGCCGGGTGCCGCCAGCGGCCGCGCCTACTGCTCCCTGCGGCGCATCGGGCACGAACGGTGAGCGAAAACCTTCTGCATCAGCGACGTAGGTGAATATCTCGTAGGGCGTAATTTCGGGCAATGGCTCAATCCGGCCTCCCGGAAGCGCCTTGGTCTCATTAATGAACTTATCCAGATCGTCCATGTCGCCGCCGCAACCCGCCACACCGAATCCAACGACCAGAATCGACAGCATCAAACGTTTCAAGTTGGAACCAGCCATTATTCTTCTGCCTCCTCATCGAGGTAACGATAGGTCTTTGCGGTCACTTCCATCGTCAGGCTGTCGTGCACGTCTTTTTCCTCGGGTGTGATATTTATGTCATGCAGCGTCACAATGCGCGGAAGCGCAGCAATACCGCTGACGAAATTAGCAATCTCGTGATAACCGCCTGACAGCTGGATCTTGATCGGTTTCTCCGCATAGAAATCCTTGGGAATTTCCGGCTGCGGCTGGAATAGTTTTTCCTGCAGCCCTGCAGCAAGACCGGTCTGCGAAATATCAACGATCAGGCTCGGAATCTCGGTCTTACCGGGCAGTTGGCGCAGCATCGTACCGAACGACTGTTGCATTTGCGCCAGTTGTGCCTTGTAGGCATCGTAGTTCGCGGCCTTGCGCTGTTTGCTCTTAAACGCTGTGCGAAGCGTGTCCTCGTCATCCTGCGCACGCGTAAGCTGTGGCGCCTTGTTTTCGATAATAGTCCAGAAAATGCCCAGGCCGACTACCGCTGCAAAGACGATGCCGATTACGCCAGCGCGAAACACAAATGGCCAGCGGCCGACGTCATTGACATCCAGCGTTCTCAGTTCTTCAATGAGGTTCATCCGCCGTTCTCCAGGTCAACCGCATCGTCGTCACGGATTTGTTTCACGTTGACAACAAATTCAGCCTGTCGGGCGGGCCCCTTTTCGGTTGTTTCAACTTTCACGACATCCGGATCCGTCAGCCAGTCCGACGCATCGATCTGCCGCATCAGCGCCGACACACGCGTGCTCGACTGAGCGACACCCTTGATTTCGACCGTTGACCCGTTTTGCTTCATGCCGATCAGGTAAACGCCCTCGGGAAGTTGGCGGGTCACCTCGTCGAAGAGATGAACGATCTCGGGTCGGCTTCTCTGCAACTGCTCGATGATATCCATGCGGGCAAGAAGTCTTTCCCTCTGTCTTTCCAGGCCGTCGATCTCGCTAATGCTCTGTTCAAGTATGACGATTTCCTCCTTAAGGCGTTTGTTGCGCTCGCCCTGATGATTAATCATCTGCGAGAAACCCAGGTTTGTCAGCCCAACGATGACAAGACCGGCAACAAATGAACTGCCCATCGCAACCAGGAAATCACGTTGGCGCTTCTTGCGCTCTTCTTCGCGCCATGGGAGAAGATTGATACGTGGCATTTTAGTCGAAGCTCCTCAATGCAAGACCACAAGCCGTCAGAAGTGCGGTGGCGTCGCTGTGTACGCCCTGAGACTTGGCCTTTGATGAAATCTTCATTTGCCCGAGCGGATCCCCAACTTCGGTCGGTATCCCCACGCGGCTGGATATCACGTCGGCGATACCCGGAATATTCGCGCAACCACCGCACGCGAGAATCATGTCCGGCTGCTCGCGTCCACCGCCGGATGCCAGATAGAACTGTAACGAACGGCTGACCTGCTGAGTCATATCGTCAATGAACGGCTCGAGGACTTCGGGCTGATAGTTACTCGGCAGGCCGCCCTGCTTTTTCGCGCGGCCGGCATCTTCCATCGAGAGTCCGTACGTGCGCATGATTTCCTCGGTAAGCTGCTGCCCGCCAAAAGCGAAATCACGCGTGTAAATTACTTTGAGGTCCTGAAGGACGCTAAACGTGGTGCTGCTGGCACCGATGTCGACGATCGCAACGTACTGTCCCATGCCACCGTCAGGAATCTGGTGGCTCAAAAGCTGACAGGCATTCTCCAGAGCAAAAGCCTCGACATCCACGATGTGAGCTTTCAGCCCGGCTGCCTCAACAGCCACCTGGCGTTGCTCGACATTATCGGTACGGGTTGCGACGAGAAGAACGTCCATCAACTCGGGATCATTTTCGTTTGGGCCGACTATCTCGTAGTCGAAACTGACTTCTTCCATCGGGAAGGGTATGTATTGGTCCGCCTGAATCTCGACCTGGCCTTCGAGGTCGCGCTCGGACAGACTCGAGGGCATTTGAATGACCTTCGTTATCGCCGCATCGCCACTGATTGCGATCGCTACGTCGGTCGCCTTCGCGCCCGATCTCTTGACTGCCCTGCGGATGGCCTCGCCAACGGCCTTCGCATCGACAATCGCTTTTTCGCTGACCGAGCTCGGTGGCGTGGGCTCGGCTGAATACGATTCGACCCGAAAACGCTTTCCGCTCTGAGAAAGCTCTATGAGCTTGACCGACGAGGTCGTGATATCGAGCCCCAGTAATGGTAGGGTTTTTCTGCCAAAAAACACGTATTTTTTCCTTCTAAGTCGGTAAGTTGCGGGCCACAATTCGGCTGGCCCTAAGCTCTTCGATTTAACTATATATCAATAAAATGTTAAATAAAACGTGACTTTGTTCACGATCCAGCGATCCGTATGGTAATGCCGGCACGGACCTCCATTCCGTGAACTGGTTGGCGGCTCGGACCAGAGCTTCGTCAATAAATCCGGGCGATGAAGGAACTCTCAAAAAGCCCGTACCGGCTCGAAAAG
>Ga0255052_10001194_pt1 | contig 19877 bp, 15 predicted proteins | sample JV7_2_21_MG_FD_188632 | JGI IMG/M metagenome (GOLD analysis project Ga0255052, IMG submission 188632) | Seawater microbial communities from Jervis Inlet, British Columbia, Canada - JV7_2_21 | ecosystem: Environmental > Aquatic > Marine > Inlet | place: Canada: British Columbia | collected... | reverse complement strand
CATAGATTAGTGCCGCGTCTTAAGGATGAACGTTGGCCGCGTGCCCGGCGACTGCCTGCGCCAGAATCCTGCCATCCAGGTCAGCATCGACAGGCTTGACGCCAAGCCAGGTGTTCTTCAGCGTCTCGCAGTCGGCGCCAGTAACCTCATCGCGTGCACAGATGTCGTTCATGTCCTGGGCATGTACGTGGTTGCCCCATTCTTCCAGAAATCCGACCGTCAGGACTCCGCCGGGAAAAATCAGGTGGCCGAAGTTATCGAAATCGTTGAACAGCGGCGCAATTGCCTTAACTGCGGGATGCTGGTTGATCGCCAGCATCTCGGCCGTATTGCCGGCATAGGACACGCCGTACGCGCCCACGTTCTGATTGGACCACGGTTGCGCAATGATCCAGTCGACGATCTCACCGTAGTCTTTTGCTTCGGCGACGTTCATTTCATAGGGGCGAGTGCCGAATGACGCGCCACTGCCGCGCGCATCAACCAACACAAGTGCATAGCCTGCCTTGTTGATCCGCTCTGCTTCGGTAAAGCGATTATCGTTCTCGTAGCCGACAGCGACGTTTTGACGGGCGCGCCAGTAGCGGGTTGCTTGCATCAGTGCGGGAATGGTTGAGGTGTCGTCAAGATCTTCTGGCAACCAAACATCGACTGCGATCTTTACGCCGTCTCGCATGGTTACGTACAAGGACTCGTTGCGTGGATAGTCATCAGCCCAGGCGATGTTGGCTGACAGGATGAGCAGCGCAGTTAGCGATAACAGCAATTTCTTCATCTTCGATCCCCACGATTCGAGACAGGCGATTGATAGCACTGATTCATGCGTGACTCAAGGCGGCCCAAGGTGAAATCGTTCAGGAAACGAAGGCGCTGATCAAATGCCAACGAACATTGAATCCGTCAGGGGTCACCGTACATCTGATCGGGCGTCAGCACATCCGGAAAACTCGGTCTTAGTGCATTGCGCGCCTTGTAACAAAGGTGGCAGTGATCGGCGTAACCGTCCTCGTGATCGAGCTCATATTGCCGAACGATTTCTGCCGGGCCGCCCCTGAGCAGTGGCCCGATGATCGGATGACTGTCAGGGTCATACTCGCCCATGATTTCCTTGAGCGGGCGTTCGAGGAGATTGCCGATCGAAATGCCCTGGCAGATGTGCAGGTTGCCGAAAGGATCTACATGCACGCGATCCGGTTTCCGTAATTCTTCCCATGGGCATTCGGTGAACTGCTCCCAAGGTTTCGTTTCAACAAGCGGTGCGAGTTCTTCTGCTGCGCGACCCCGGTATAGCACTGCCGAATCGCCGGCTGGTAACTTACCGGCCGAGCCAGGGATGTCGCATGCGCCAGGTTCGGCGACACTGATGAAATCGACCGGTATGTCGAGTTGCTTCGCAACCCGGCGCGCGATTTCCGGTTCGTTTACGCCTTCATCGCTGCCGTGATATGCGTCACTGCTGATGGAAAGGTCATCGACTGAACCGGCAAGCGGTTGCAACCACGTCAGGGCCTCGTCGTCTGTCGTTGCCCAGTAAGCATTTGACACGATGCCGACCTTGTAGCCACGTACGCTGGCGAGGCGAATGCCGGTAATCAACATTGTGTAGTGGAGAAACGCTTCACCACCCTCGAAGTAGATCCACTCGATCGTGCCCAGCGCATCGGCCTCGCCGAGGATATGCTCGATGGTCTCGACCGTCATAGTGCCGGTCTGCGACGGACCACCCCAGACGAAGCAGTGGCTGCACGCGTAGTTGCACTCATAGGTCAGCAGCAGGTGTAGTCCTGTCAGTGGGGCTGGTGAGGTGACGGTGACCATACACAATCCTTTAGAGCTTCGCGCGATTCAGCCGTAGTGCATTCGTGATGACCGACACCGAGCTGAAACTCATCGCTGCAGCCGCGATCATAGGACTCAACAGGATGCCGAATGCAGGGTAAAGCACGCCAGCGGCAATTGGCACACCAATCGAGTTATAGACGAAGGCGAAGAACAGGTTTTGGCGAATGTTCTTCATTGTCGCACGTGACAGTCGCCGCGCCCGCACGATGCCCCGCAGGTCCCCCTTGACCAGCGTCACGCCCGCGCTTTCCATCGCGACGTCAGTGCCAGTGCCCATGGCGATGCCGACCTGGGCTTGTGCTAGTGCCGGCGCATCATTGATGCCGTCGCCTGCCATTCCGACGACATTACCCGCCGCCTGTAGCTCCCTGACCTTATCTGCCTTCTGACCAGGCAAAACGCCGGCCACGACTTCGTCCAGCCCGAGTTTGCTCGCAACGGCATGTGCTGTGGTCTCGCTGTCGCCGGTCAGCATGACAATGCGTACACCTTCCTTATGCAATGCGGCGATCGCCGCTGGCGTCGATTCCTTGATGGGATCGGCTACGCCCAGGAGTCCTGCCACTTTGCCATCTATCGCCGCGAACATGACTGTCTGTCCCTCCGCGCGCAATGCTTCCGCGCGTTCTGCGAGGGCACTTGCGTCGATGGCAAGCGTCTCAAGTAGTCGCAGGTTTCCCAACGCAACCCGCACGCCATTGACCTCACCGGTGACGCCCTGGCCGGTCAGTGATTCGAATGCTGCAACAGAGGCTGTCTGAATACCGCGCTCGCTGGCGCCGGACAGTATGGCCGCCGCGAGTGGATGCTCGCTGCCTTTCTCCAGTGCCGCTGCGAGGCCAACCAGCTCAGCCTCTGCATACTCTCCGGCTGATTCAACCTGCACTAGTTTCGGCTTGCCTTCGGTGAGCGTGCCGGTCTTGTCGACAACAAGCGTATCGATTTGCCGCATGACCTCGATGGTTTCGGCGTCCTTGAACAGTACGCCAGCCGTTGCACCCTTGCCGGTTGCGGTCATGATCGACATCGGTGTTGCGAGCCCGAGTGCACACGGACAGGCAATAATCAGCACCGCGACGGCATTGATCATGGCGTAAGCCATCGCCGGTGCCGGTCCAAGCAGCGCCCAGGTTATAAATGTAATCACTGCGCTGAGGACGACGGCAGGCACGAAGTAACCTGCGACGACGTCGGCAAGTTTCTGGATCGGCGCGCGACTGCGCTGTGCTGCTGAAACCATCTGCACAATCTGCGCGAGCATCGTGTCACTGCCAACGCGTCGCGCTTCTATGATCAACGTACCATTGTCGTTGATCGTCGCGCCGATGACGGAGTCACCGGATTGTTTTGCCACCGGGATAGGCTCGCCGGTGATTATCGACTCGTCAATATTGCTGGTGCCCTCGACAACCACTCCATCTGCAGGAACCTTTTCGCCGGGACGTACACGCAGCCGGTCGCCGATTGTTACCTGGTCGAGCGGCACGTCACGTTCGTTGCCATCGTCGTCAATCAACCTCGCAGTATTCGGCGCAAGCCCGAGCAGTGCACGAATGGCGGTACCGGTACGGTTGCGTGCCCGCAATTCCATAACCTGACCGAGCAGTACCAGTGCAATGATTGCGGCGGCGGCCTCGAAGTACACGCCAACCTCGCCATGTATGTCGCGGAATGACGCCGGGAAGATCGCGGGTACGAGCGTCGCGATCACGCTGTAAAGATAGGCAACCCCTGTGCCGAGCGCGATCAGCGTAAACATATTGAGACTACGGTTGGCGAGAGATTGCCAGCCGCGTACGAAGAAGGGCCAGCCGCACCACAGCACAACCGGCGTTGCGAATGCCATCTCGAGCCAGGTGAGCACGCGCGGTGAACCCAGCCATTCGAATGACAGACCCAGCATCTCTCCCATTGCGAGCAGCAGCACCGGTATCGTGAGGATGATGCTGATCCGGAAGCGCCGTGTCATGTCGATGAGTTCCGGGTTCTGCGCTTCCTCCAGCGTTACAACGACCGGCTCCAGCGCCATGCCGCACTTCGGACAGTCACCGGGCTCATCCTGCATGATCTCGGGATGCATCGGACAGGTGTACCGGGTCTTCGTCGGCAATGCGGCTGGCGCTTCGGGATCGAGTGCCATGCCGCACTTCGGGCAGGAAGTCGGTTGATCTTCACGTATTTCCGGACACATCGGGCAGATGTAGGCACTCGCACCTTCGACGGCGACAGTCCTTTGCCGTTGTGCGCCCGGTTCCCCGGCCAGGTAGTGCGCGGGGTCTGCGCTGAACTTGGTCCTGCAGCCACCGCAGCAGAAAAAATATGTCTGTCCCTCGTGTTCAAATGAATGCTGAGAGGTCTCGGTTACACTCATGCCGCAGACGGGATCCTTCAGTCCTTCCGACTCGCTCACTTGCCGGTCTCCTGCTACCTGAAATTGATTACTGCGCATCATACTCCCGCATTTGTTTCTGTTTGGGTCTCATCTGCTACTGCTTAACTATAAGCAGCAGGACCAACTCAACCAATTCTGGGGTAGTTCATGTGTAATGAACTGACTAACAAAGACGCCGAGGAGTTTCTTCACCGAAAAGGGGAATATCGGGATCGGATCCAATTAGCAGGCTGATTGAATCCGACCCTTTTTTAATCAACAATAAGTTGACAAGCCGGTCAGAAACTACTGAAAACGCGCACGTTTTGAGGCATGATCGGCTAATCTAAAAGACGCGCTTGCTTCGCCAGACTTTCGCCTTATCCAAACAACAATAGCGGTGAGGCCACGGAGGATTCCGTAACAAATGCAACACCGCGTGAGGAATTTTATCCAGGAACTTCGCAGCCGCAGCGTATTCCGTGCGTTGGTTGCCTATTCCGTTGGGGTCTGGATCTTGTTGCAGGTCGCAGATGTTACTTTCGATCGGCTGCCGATCCCCGCCAACTCAATGTCCATCCTGATCGCCATCGTGGTGATCGGTTTTCCGGTAACAGCCATCCTGGCGTGGGCTTATGAATTCACGGTGCGTGGCATCGTGCGCCATGAGAAGGTCGCCGACAGTGCACCGCGTATTGCTTTTCTCCCGTTTGTAGCGATTATCGTTGCAGTGGCGGCCGGCAGCAGTGGCCTGCTTTACTACTGGTCGCAGAATTACTGGGAGCCTTCGCGGCATTCAATTGCTGTACTGCCGTTCACGAACAACAGCAACGAAGTAGAAACGGACTATTTCAGCGATGGCCTGACCGAAGAGATTCAAAGCCTGATCGTGCGCCTGAATGAATTCCGCGTCGTCGCAATGAGCGCGAGCAACCAGCTCAAGGATACCGTCATGGATGTGGTGTCCATCGCCAACCGGCTCGGCGCGGAGGTCGTACTGCAGGGCAGTGTCAGACGCTATGGCAACCAGGTATCGGTCACGGCGCGCCTCATCGACGGCAACGACGGTGGCGAGCTCTGGTCAGAAAGCTACGACAGGGAATTGTCGGACATCTATACGATCCAGGTCGACATTGCCCGCCAGGTGGCGCGCGCTCTGCACGTTGTGCTGCCAGTCTCAGCCGATCGGCGCCTGAACGATCTGGGCACCCGCAGCATCGATGCATACGATGCGTATCTTCGCGGTCTCGACTACCTGCGACAACCACCCGACGAAACGTCTTTGTTGCTGGCAGAAGGGCTCATCAGGCAGGCGCTGGCCATCGATCCTGATTTCGTCAACGCGCACGCGGCGATGTGTGAAAAACACCTGGCCGGCTACCGGCTGTCTCGTGACGCAAGCCGCTTCGGCAGGGCCGAGCAGGCCTGCCAGCGAGCATTGGAACTCAACGAGGATTCGACTGACGTTCATCTCGCGCTGGGCAGGCTCTACAACGTGTCGGGCAAATATGAAAATGCGCTGCATGAGTTCGAAGAGGCGCTCGACGATAATGCGATTCTCGCGGAGACCTATATAGGGCTTGCCGAAACCTATGTCGCTCTGGACCGCAACGAGGAAGCAGAAGCGAACCTGCGACGCGCCATCGAGACCGACGTCAGCAATTGGGCGAGTTTTAACGCGATGGGCAATTTCCTGTTTGACCATGGCCGTTTCATGGAAGCTGCCGAGTTCTACCAGATGTTCGTCAACCGGGCGGATGATGACGCGCAGGCACTGAATAATCTCGGTGCAGCTTATTACCTCGCCGGTGATTTCAAGAAAGCCGCCACAGCGTGGGATAGCTCTCTGGAGGTCAGGCCAACGCGCAGCGCCTATTCGAATACGGCTTCCATGTATTACTACCTGGGAGATTTCGATCGGGCTGCTGATCGCTATGCCATGGCCGTCAACCTTGCGCCGAACGACTATCAGCTGTGGGGCAACCTTGCTGACGCCTATTCATTCACTGATTCCAAGAAGACGGTGGCCGATGTGGCCTACCAACGTGCGATCGAACTCGGAGAGAAGCAGCTTGCGATCAACGCCAGCGACACGGACGCACTGTCGAGTGTTGCCTACTATTACTCTCGTGTCAGTAATCGCAAGAAAGCGACAGAGATGGACGTAAAGGCACGCGAGCAGGCGCCGGACAATATGTACGTCTATTATAATAGTGCACTCATTCACGCGGGACTCGGGGAAACCGAAGACGCGCTCACAGCGCTGGAGCGAGCCATTGAACTGGAGTACCAGCGAGAGTTGTTGCCGCTCGATCCCATCATCGCTGGTCTCCGACAGGAAGAGCGTTTCAAAAGACTTATATCAAACAACAATCCGTAACAATTGATTAATCAATAACAACGATAAGGAAAGGTTTATGAAAATATTGAGTGGAATTGCAGCTGCAGCAATTGTGATTGCTGCGCTGATGTTGAGCAGCAATGATTCACAAAGTCAGGTCCAGTGTGTTGGGGGGAGTCACACAATCCAGGTACAGCCCGACGCTGGCGGCATGCCGGCGCTTAGTTACCGTAATGGCTCCGCCGAGGAAGTTCACGTCTGCATTGGTGACCAGGTGCAGTGGGTACTCACCGGTTCTGATCGTCAGTTCTTTGTCGACTTCTTTGGTGGTGCACCCTTTGAGGGAGCGGCCAAGCGCGGCTCATCCGGCACTGTATTGTCTGTCGTGATCGGCGGTCCGGCGCAGCGAAACCAGGGTTACGACTATGGTATTAACTTTGCGGATGATCCGGCCCATGATCCCCGAATCGTCGTCGACTAGCTGACCAACCTGAAACCAGGCCGCTCCCGCATCCGTGGGAGCGTGCCTGTAGGAGCGGCTTGCAGGAGCGGCTTGTGGGAGCGGCTTGTGGGAGCGGCTTCAGCCGCGAATGCCCAAAACCTGGCACGCCATGGTAGGAGCTGCTGCAACTAATCCTTGCGTCCAATGGTTATGACAACGCTGCCCGTTTTCCTACCCGTTTCAACGTAGGCATGGGCTGCAGCAAGTTCTTCCAATGGATAGGTTCCGTCGATGACCGCCCTGATCTTTCCCTCTTCGATAAGCGTTCTAAGGAATTCCAGTGCCTCAGGTTTGGCAGGGGCAAATTCGAACATGACGTTCTTGTTGCTTGTCCTGGACGTCCATACCGCCCGGAGCATTGACAACAGTCGGGGGTTGGCTAACAAGTAGCATCCATTTTCGTTAAGCGACTTGACGCATCGTGAAAACGAACTCTTTCCGACAACGTCTAGAATGACGTCGTAAGTCTCGCCGGTCTTGGTGAAATCAATTTGTGTGTAATCGATGACGTGGTCCGCACCGATCGCGCTGAGCGTGTCGAGTTTTTTCAAACTGTCCACGCCCGTGACCTCAGCCCCAAAAAACTTCGCGAGCTGAACTGCCATGACGCCAATGCTTCCACCCGCGCCATTGATAATGACTTTTTGCCCTGGCTGGATATTCGCTTTCTTGAGAAAATGTAACGCGTTATAGCCCCCGGTTGGAATGCTGGCGGCTTCTTCATAGCTCATGTTGTCCGGCTTGATCGCGAGCGGACCGTCGCTGCTCATGCACTTGTATTCGGCATAAGCGCCAAAATTGTTGCAAGCCGCAAAAACCTGGTCGCCCACTTTGAATTGTTTTGCATCCTTGCCGATGGCTTCGATTTCTCCGGCTAATTCCTGTCCGAGTATCTGTATTCTTGGATGTATCAATCCCATCCATATTCGCACGGGCAGCCAGATCCACATTGGCATTGTGAAACTTCGCATCTCACAGTCCCCTGCGGTCACGGTTGCCGCATAGGTTTTTATCAGTACTTCATTGTCTTTGGGAACTGGTCTTTCGACGTCTCCGGGCTGAAGAACGTCCGGCGGTCCATATTTTCTAAAGAGAATCGCTTTCATCGGCTCGATTGACCCGGATTGCGTCAGGCGGGCACCCCGATATCGGCTCTTTACTCGGGGGCAGGCTTTAGGAGCGTCGATTCAAACTCGTATTTCGAGCCGTTCGTTGCTTCGAGATTGACTTCCCACAACTCTTCGTCCGGTAATTCGGTTCGTTCCAGGCCCGGCAACTCGCGCTCGTCGTCTACCTGCAGTCCCCAGACCCGGACATGACGAACGCTAACGACGGGGATCCGGCGGCTGTCGAAACGGGCACGCAATGCTTCGTCCACGTCGTCAGTCGCCCAAATGGCATAGCCGCACTCAACAAGTGTCGCCAACTCGGCTGGCATTGCAGTTTGTTGTTCTTTGTCGGTCATTTGTCCGCTCCCTTCCCCTGGGGTTGCCTGATTCTACCGCGATCTCAGCAGCGCTTCGATTTATGTGTGCATGCGGCCGATATCGTCGAACCATCCAAAGTCTCGCGGTGAGATTTCCGGCAGTGTGCGCTTCGGCCCGTTCAAGGTGGCTTAATGCAAGAATTTCGGTAATTCCCAATTGTCGGCGCGAATCGTCAATGCCAGACTAGCAGCGTGTTGAAAAAACCTCATGCGGCACGATACGGCGTCAAAAACGGCCTCAAAAGCCTCATGTACTGGCGTGTACACTGCGTTTTCTCGGCCATTTTTTCCTTGTCTCGCACTCACCTGAGACTTTTTCAACAGGCTGCTAGCAATTCACATTGGAAGCGAGGTGAACAGCATGGGTATCGAAACCAGCCATACTCTCGCTGAGCCTTGGTTCGATCGTCGCCTTGTCCTCTGGATAATGAGCCACATCGGTAATCCCCGTATCTCGATCCGGCTCTGGAATGGCGAGGAGTTCCCGGTAACAGAGGCAAGCTCTGTGGCCTGTATGGAGTTTCGAAATCGCCGCGCTGTGCTGGAACTCCTTCGATCGCCTTCCGAGGGTTTCGGCAAATGCTACAGCAAGGGACTCATTGAGATCCACGGCGATTTCCTGGCGTTTGTCAATGAGATCACCGCATCCACAACGCACAAGCAAGACAGGGGCTACTACGGTCCCAAGATTCGATCGTTGCTGTACGCGATGCGACGCAACTCGCCGGCCCGCTCCTGGAGAAACGTTCATCACCATTACGACCTTGGTAATGACTTCTACAAACTGTGGCTGGACGAAGGCATGGTTTACAGCTGCGCGTACTACGACAAATCTGCCGCGACGTTGCACGAGGCACAGGTCGCCAAACTCGACCACATATGCCGGAAACTCAATCTGCAACCCGGGCAGACAGTCATCGATGTGGGCTGCGGCTGGGGTGAGCTGACAGTGCATATGGCTGAACACTACGGCGTCGACGTGATCGCCTATAACAATTCCAAAGAGCAGGTTGCTTTCGCGAGGGAGAGAGTGGCAGATAAGAAGCTGGATGGCCGGGTGACGTTTATCCAGGATGACTATCGAACGATGGACCAACGCTGTGATGCGTTTGTGTCAGTTGGCATGCTGGAACACGTCGGCTTGGCCAACTTCAGAACATTGGGCGCACTTATCAAACGCAGTCTCAAGCCCGAAGGCTTCGGTCTGATTCAGTCGATCGGGCGGAGCTTTCCGGATAAAACCGACCCATGGATCGTCAAACATATCTTCCCCGGTGGCCACATACCCAGCCTAGGCGAAATGATGTCCATCTTCGAACCGCATAAATTCTCGATTATCGACGTCGAAAACCTGCGCCTGCATTATTCGAAGACCTGCGCAACCTGGTTGCAGAACTTTGAAGCCGCCGCTGATGAAGTTGCGAAAACCTATGGTGAGGAATTTGCGCGCATGTGGCGGCTGTACCTGGCGGGTTCATCGGCCGGCTTCCAGTCTGGCACGCTGCAGCTTTACCAGATCCTGTTCACACCACGCGGTAACAACGATGTACCGCGGACCCGCGAATACCAGTATATGGAGGGATCGGAGATTAATTGAAGTGAACGTGGCGGATGCCATTGTCGTAGGCGGTGGGCTCGCGCGGGGTCGACCTGCGTCTGGAAGCTTCGCGAGGCGGGGCCCGACGTCCCGGTGCCTGTTTCTGCGTCAATTACGAATAATTACCGCAGCGGCCGTGTATAAGCCAAGCGCGAGTAGCACGACTGTCGTAAATCCGTAAGCAATTGCGAGAAGCGTTGCCAAAGACGCGCTCATCACCGAGGCAAAGCCATTGATGCCCCAGGCCCACGGAATAAATTCCGGCGCGTCGCCTGCGACCCGGTTCAGCCCGATGGGGAACGGCACGCCCATGCAGAACGCCAGTGGTGCAATTAGAAGCACCGACAACACGACTTTGATACCGTCCGGGAGCCCGATCAGTTGCTGAAATAGCACGGGCAGCAGCACGAGGTACAAAAGGGCTATTGCTGAAATGCCGGCGACTGCGACGACAACGGGTGATCGTCCGTTCTGCTCGACTTTCTGCGCCAACTGACCGGAGCAAACGCTGCCGATACCCGCGAACACAAGGAAACCACTTAAGACCACACCCACCGAATAAAGTGGGTGACTGAGGAACAGAATGAACTTCTGAATGAACGCTATCTCGATGAACAGGAATGCCAGGCCGAGCAGGAAGAAATAGCTGCCCATTCGGGTGCCGGTGCCGCGCGGCCAGCTTCGTTTGATACGTGACAAGGGCAACACGATCAGGACAGCGCCGGCGACTACCGCCTGACCAAGTGTTGCGATGAGTATCAGGTAGCCCCATTCGATCAATCCCGCGCCGCCGCGTCTGAGCAACACCATGAATTCAGGCAACGCGCTCCATTTCAGGAAATGAAAGAAGTACGGTTGGTTGTCAGTCGCTGGTGCGATGTGAAATTTATAGCGCTCGATGAAGTCGTCGGCATCTTCACCGAGTAGCGCCGAAGTCCCTTCATAAAGATATGGTTCAGGGAGAACATTGAAGCGATTTGCTTCGTTTGCAGGCATTGACGGATAAAACGCAGTGTCGAACGAGCGCGAGCGGGCAAATTCGCGAAGTAGCTCTATATCACCGTTGAGAAACTGGCCGTTCTTGACGAGTAAGGTGCTCGTGTTCCAGCTCCGAATCAGCGCAAGTTGTCGGCCCGGGTACTCAATGCCCTCCATTCGCATGGCTTCGATCACTGTTGCGACGAGCTTCAGGCTGTCTCGTGGCGGTAGTTTCAACCAGCGCGTGACAGCAAGCATGCCACCCGGAGCAGTGTGCTTCAGGTATTGCTGAATTGCCTCGACCGTGTAGAGATAGCTTTCGTTGAGTGCCTGAACGCCCGATCCGGAGGCGGCGAACGAATCCAGCAGCCCGACATGAATCAGGTCGTATTGATCTGGACTCTGGGCGACGAAACCCCGCGCCTCCTTTGTAAAGACCGTGATACGGCTGTCGTCGTAAAGATTCCCGGCAAAGTCGGCATGGGCGACTTCAACCAGCTTTGTCATTTGCGGGTTGAGTTCCACTGCATCGACTTTGGCAGCGCCGTTATACAGCGCCAGCAACAAATCAGTGCCGCCGCCCGCGCCCAGAATCAGCACCCTTGGATCAGTGAGCAACTTGTACGGTAATGCCGCGGTGACATCGCCAAGGTAACCGAGTGCCCCGAGATTGCCATCGAAGCGCGTGATTACACTCATTGCGTCGCCGTCTGTGAAGACAGCGAGCTGCTCCGTTGGTATGAACCGCGTATTGAAACTTAATCCTGGCGCGTGGCGAAACGGTACTTGCGGATTTTCAACCACTGTCAGCAAGCCCAGAGGGCTCGACGACGAAGTCACTACATTGCTGCCAACAACCTGCATGGCCTGGCTCAATCCCTTGTACTCTGAGAGTCGCATTCCCAGCCAGTCTTGCGGCAGACCAAATACAAGCGAGACGAACCATAAAGCCTGTACTGCGAGCAGTGTCTTGCGTACCGTCAGTTTGACACCGACAAGAATCGACGCCGAAAGCGCAAGGACCCCGAGCACGATCAGTGCGTTCTGCGGCGAGAGCACGAAAAGCAAACCGACAATCAGCGTTGCTCCCATGCCCGCCCCCAGCAGATCAAAAAAGTAGATGTGTCTGATAGTCGAGCTACGACATGTGAACGCGAGTCCAATGCAGCAGGCGGCGAAAAAGAATGGTATGAAAAAAATAAGATAGATGAGGCTTAAGTTGATTAACTGCCGCGGGTTCCAGACGATTTCGAGCGCGTTGAACGGGACCTGTTGCGCAAGTACATAACAGGCGACGATCGTAATACTGAATAACAGTCCGCTAACAGCAAACGAGAGTTCGAATCGCTTCTCAAGCCAGCGCTTGTTGATCGCAATGAATGTTCCGCTGACGCCATAACCCAGAAGTGCGAGACTAATGATCATGTAAGCGAAGTGATGCCATTGCACGATCGATAACACGCGCATCAGCAGAATCTCGTAACCAATTGCCGCAGCGGAAATGAGTAGCGTGGCGAGAAAAAGGAGGCGCACGGTTTGCTCGCCTAATGCTTGCCCGTCAATGGAACAAACCGGACCGCGGCGATTTGGCGGGTTATGACTTCATCGTCCTCGGTTTTTTCAAGCAACAGCAATTGCTGGGTCGTGAATCGGCCGCCGACGGGAATAACCATGCGGCCGCCAGGTTTCAGTTGCTGGATAAGTGGCGGCGGCACGTGGCTCGCGGCCGCCGTTACGACAATCGCATCGAAAGCCCCATGCTCCTCCCAGCCGTAATAACCGTCGCCGAGTTTTGTTGTGATGTTGTCGTAGCCCAGGCGTGCTAATCGGGCTTGTGCTTCGCTGGCCAGCGCGTCGATGATCTCGATGCTGTAAACGTGATTGACGAGCTTCCCGAGAACTGCTGCCTGGTAGCCGGACCCGGTACCGATCTCCAGAACGACATCATCTGCATCCGGCTTGACCAGTTGAGTCATCAGCGCAACGATATAGGGCTGCGAAATGGTTTGCCCATGACCGATTGGCAGCGGCCGGTTATCGTAAGCGCTTGACTTCAGGCGTTGCGGCACAAATTCGTGACGCTCGACCGTGGCCATTGTCTTAATGACATCGTCGTCAAACTGAGCCTCGTCGGCATCGCGTGCCAGCGTTGCGTAGTATTGAATTTCTGCAACCATCTCCGCTCTTGCACTCGCGTAGTCCGCATCGTCAGCATGTGCACTGAACGCCAGTAACAGGAAAACACAAACGACGTTCTTCATGTCACGTTGTCCTCGAGAAAAATCCATGCGCCGTAGCCAACAACATGACCCTTGTCACCGGCCGTATCCCCCGAATTCCGGAGGTCGAGCGTTGTGACTTTCATGCTGCGACGTTTTGTCGCAATGAGCAAGGCGTCGATCAACGTAGCGCCGCAGGCATCGTGGTGATTGATGCTGTCGGCCTGCAGGTTTTCGATCGCCCGACAGGTGGCCTTGTCAGTGGCACGGGCTTCGTCGTAGGTCAGGTAATGGCTCAGGTCGGAGCTGATGACGATTAGCGTTTCCGGCCCGCCCCACAAGGCATCGATAACCCGGGCGACAGACTGTGCTGCCACATCACCGACGATGAGCGGTACCAGTGAAAACGATTCAATCACGGATTGCAGGAAAGGCAGCTGCACTTCGAGGCTGTGTTCGAACTGATGGGTGGCATCGAAAACCTTCACATCCGGCATTTCCAGCGCGGCGATCGCTTCCTTGTCCAGTGGCACATACCCCAAAGAGGTCCGAAACACGTCAGCCCCGCTCAATGCCATGCCCTTGACGGCTACGCGGTGGCAGGGACCCAGCAGAACTACACGCGTGTATTGCTTACGATAAGGTTGCAGCCGGGCGTACGCGGAAGCGGCCACCGGCCCGGAATATATATAGCCGGCGTGTGGCACGATCAGTGCTTTCGGCGCAGGGCCATCGTGAACCCGCGCCTCGTCGAGAAATACCCGTATCGTGGCGCTCAATTCACTGGCGTTGCCGGGGTAAAATTGTCCGGCAACGGCCGCTTCCCGGATCACGGTCATGGTGCTGCGTCCTCACGCTTCACCTGCTATTTTAGTCCTCTGGATCAGGGGCTTCCAATGAGTAAAACTACAGTCCGGCAGGTGTTGTTCACAAGACCGTCAGGACCCATATCTCGCCAATGATCAGGCAGCAGACGAACATTTCGGACCAGAGCAGGACTGCAATCGTTTCAGGAGGTTATTGGCACGCTCTCGACGACGGTCGGCTCCAATGCGACGTATGTCCCCGCTACTGCAAGCTCCGCGAAGGGCAGCGTGGACTCTGTTTCGTCCGTGCCCGGCAAGATAACGAGATCGTCCTTACAACCTACGGTCGATCCAGTGGATTCTGCATCGATCCCATAGAGAAGAAACCGCTCAATCACTTTCTGCCGGGCACGCCGGTGCTGTCTTTTGGCACAGCCGGCTGCAATCTTGCCTGCAAGTTCTGTCAGAACTGGGATATCTCGAAATCGCGCGAGTTCGACAAGCTGCAAGCCAGCGCGTCGCCTGAGGCGATCGCCGAAGCTGCCCTCGAAACCGGAAGCCGCAGCGTCGCGTTCACCTACAATGACCCTGCGATCTTCCTGGAATATGCCATTGACGTAGCCATTGCCTGCCACGAGGGCGACATCAAAACCGTTGCGGTCACTGCGGGATATATCACCCCGGAACCCCGCGAAGTATTTTTCCGTCATATGAGTGCCGCCAATGTCGATTTGAAATCGTTCACCGAACGTTTTTACTGGAAGGTCTGCGGTGGGCACCTCGAGCCGATTCTCGAAACAATCAAGTACCTGAAACACGAGACTGATGTCTGGTTCGAGCTGACCACACTTCTGATTCCTGGTGAGAACGACTCAGAGGCAGAAATCGAGGAAATGACGCAATGGGTCATGGACCAGCTGGGCCCCGATGTACCATTGCATTTCACCGCCTTCCATCCCGACTGGAAGATGATGAACAACCATCGAACACCGTTGAGAACGCTAATTCGGTCCCGCGAAATTGCGTTAAAGAACGGTCTCCGCTACGTCTACACAGGCAACGTGCAGGATTTCAAAAGCTCGAGTACCTACTGCTGTAACTGCGGTGACATCCTGATCGGTCGTGACGGGTACACGCTGTCGACCTGGAATATGGCAGTCGAAAACAACCAGGGCAGCTGTAAAACGTGTAGCACTCCGGTTGCAGGCGTGTTCGAGAGTTCGCCCGGAAAATGGGGCGCGCGGCAAATGCCGATACACTTCGCTGCCGGTGACTGAATTCTAGCTCAGCGATATACCTTGCCGGGCTTGTCAGTTCTTGAATGCACTAGTTATGTTTTCCTGATCCGCATCCTGACGCATTCTTCTTATGACCTGTGTGCATATGGAACCATAAACAGGTCAGGGCGTCTGAGTGAAAGAACCACAAGCCTGTGGCCTGTTGTGCAGGACGCCGGTAAGGAACGGTTGGCGGGGTGTCCAACATTGTGCAGGGGAGAATCATGATTTCGTTCACAGTCAATAACCAAGCAGCGTCATTCGACGGCGATACGAACACGCCACTACTGTGGGTACTGCGTGATCACCTACAGCTGACCGGCACCAAATTCGGTTGTGGCGCCGGCTTGTGCGGTGCCTGCACGGTGCATATCGACGGCCGGGCGATGACCTCGTGCAGGATGCGGGTGTCTTCTGTCGCCGGGAAGAACGTGACGACCATCGAGGGTCTGGCCGCGGCCGACGGGGAGCTCCACCCGGTGCAAAAAGCCTGGCTCGAGATCGATGTGCCTCAGTGTGGCTACTGCCAGGCCGGGCAAATCATGGCGACAACGGATTTTCTGAACAAGTTTCCCAAGCCTACCGATGAGGACATCGACAACAACCTGTCCGGCATGATCTGCCGTTGTGGCACCTACCCGCGGATTCGCAAAGCGATCCATCGCGCCGCCGAAATCACCGAGGCGGGAGAATGAGCATGTCAGCGAGCAAAGCAGACATGGAACGCATCGACCAAAGCCGACGGCGGTTCCTCATCTCCGGTTCAACCATCGCTGGCAGTTTCGTGCTGGGTGTGTCACCGATCCGGATGGCTCGCGCCGATGTCGAAGCGGGCACGGAGGGTGAGCGTCAGCTCGGTTTCTTCATCGAGATACAGCCCGATGGCAACGTAGTTATTGGCAGTAACCAGCCGGAGATCGGGCAGGGCGTGCGAACCGCGCTGCCGATGCTGGTGGCCGAAGAACTCGACGTCGAATGGTCCAGGGTCAGCGTCAGGCAGATGCCGCTCGGCATCATCAAGACGGCGGACGGCTATGCCTGGAAATACGGAGGTCAGGGTGTTGGTGGCAGTACTGGCCTGACCGAGAACTGGAACTTCATGCGTGAGGTCGGGGCGACAGCCAGGCAGCAACTGATCAGGGCGGCAGCTGCCCGCCTCAACGTGCCGGCATCAAGCTGTCACACAAAGCCGGGCTACGTGGTCTGCGAATCACCGGCCGGCGAGATTCGCTACGAAGAACTTATAGCCGATGCGGCCCGGCTTGACCTGCCTGACATGAGTCCGGTCCTGAAGGACAGGCGGGACTACCGCATTATCGGCACGCGGCTGAAAACAGTCGATGCCCGCGACATTGTTACGGGCAAAGCGAAATACGGCATCGATACCCGGGAAGCGGACATGCGCTATGCCGTGATCGCCCGTTCTCCTTATCTCAACGGGCGCGTGCGTTCCTTTGACGATAGCGAAGCCAGGAAAGTCGACGGCGTGCTCGACGTGTTCAAGATTGAAGGCCCGCAACCCCGCGACCCCTATGTGATCCTCGCCAGCGGCGTTGCAGTCGTCGCCAACTCGACCTGGGCGGCGATCAAGGGACGGGAAGCGCTCAAGGTTGACTGGGATCCGGGCCCGAATGCGAGTGACGACAGTGAGACGTTCTGGCAGCAGAACGCCGAGATGCTGAAATCAAAAGGGCAGGTCGTGACCGACGACGGTGACTTTGACAGGGCCATGTCGGAAGCGGAAACGACCATCGAACGGCAGTACACGTTGCCATTCGTCTCGCATCAGCCAATGGAGCCGCAGAACTGTTATGCACATGTGGAAGAGGATCGCTGTCACATCATTGCACCCACGCAGATGCCGAGCGGCGCTTCGCGTGCGGCTGCTGCCGTCACCGGTTTGCCGCGCGAGAACATCCGCATCGATATCACCAGGGTGGGCGGTGGTTTCGGCCGCAGGCTTACCAACGACTATGTCGCCGAGGCGGCCTTAATCTCGATGGAAACCGGCTGGCCGATCAAGCTGCAGTGGACGCGCGAAGACGATGTGCAGAACGATTTCTATCGTCCCGCCGGCCTGCACGAGATCAGGGCAGGTCTGGACGACAAGGGAAAAATCACCGCCTGGACGCAGCGCCTGGCGAGCGCCAGCAAATACTTCCGGCGTCCGGACATGCCTGACGAGAACCTGTGGGAAGCGGAGCTTTACCCGGACGACTTCCCGAGAAATTTCGTCGAGAACTTCAGGCTTGAGTATTTTCACAACGCGATCGGGGTGCCGAGGGGCTCGTGGCGCGCGCCCGGACACAACGTGAATGCGTTCGTCATCCAGAGCTTTCTGGACGAACTCGCATACGAGACGGGGCAGGATCCGCTGCAACTGCGGATCGACCTGCTGGGTGAAGAGCGCGAGCTGGAATACGGTGGCCACGGCGGCCCTACGTTTAACCCGGGAAGGCTCACACGATTGATTAAGTTTGTTGCTGATCGTATTGATTACAAAGAGAAAAGACCGGAAGGCCGAGGTGTTGGCCTGGCCACCCATTTCACGTTCGGGGGATACGCCGCGCATGCCTTCGAGGTCACGGTGAGCAATGAGGGGCAGCTCGTTATTGAGCGCATCGTGGCGGCTATCGACTGTGGTCTGGCGGTGCATCCGAATGCCGTCGAAGCCCAACTCCAGGGCGCCACCGTCGATGGAATCAGCACGGCACTCGGCCAGGAAATCACGGTGAAAAACGGCCAGGTGCAGCAAAGCAATTTCCACGATTATCCGCTGGCGAGGATCGCGAACATACCGAGCCTGTTCGAGGCACACATCCTGCCGTACGACAACACGCCTACGGGCGTGGGTGAAATCGGGTATCCGCCTGCTGCGCCGGCACTCACGAATGCGATATTCGCGGCATCTGGCGTAAGGCTTCGTCGCCTGCCGATCGGCGAGCAGCTAAGGCAAGCGATGGCTGGCTAAGTGGACTACTTGCGTTTGCTGGCGCGCCTGCCCAGCAACCAGGCAGCTAGCACAAGCACGCCAAAAACAGTGTAGATCGTGGTGAAAACCCATGCTTCGGCCTGGTAGAAAAGGACCTGGTGCAGCCAGTGTTCGATAAATGATTCCGTATACCCGGATTGCCCGGCGAGGCGGCGCAATTCATTTTCCCAGATCGTCAGAGGGCAGAGCTGCCCGAACCATGCCTGCAAGACGACGACGCCGATTGCCGCCAGGTGTGCGATTCGAAATTTACGATTGTGTATCCACGACCACTTCGCCAGCAGACCGATCAGGATCAGCAGAAAGCCGAAGACGACAAATACGACGAATGCGAAATGACCGATGAGAATCGTATCTGCCAGAATGCCGTACATACCTGGATCCATCATGCTTCGATTTCACTGAAGTGTGGGGAGTATGAAGCGTGCAATCAGGTTGAATACCTGGTTGGTCTGATCGGGCCGTTCTTCGTAGGCATGGGCATTTACAGCGATGACCAACTCCAGCTCCGGAATGACCATAACATCTTGTTGCCCGTAGCCGCGTGCAGCATAGGTACTGAGTACCTGGCCATCATGCTCAAAGTATCCGGTCCACCATTGATATCCGTATCCATCGACCTGCCAGTCCTTCGTGCCCGGATCGCTCCATGAAAGATCGGAATATGGCTGAATCGATGCCGCGACCCACTCACCGCTGACGATTTGCTGTCCATTCCAGCGTCCGCCATCCATGTACATCTGGCCGAACTTCGCCATGTCTCTCGAGTACAGATACAGACCGCTGCCAAGATTCGGTAATCCGGTCGGTGTTTCGAGCCACATAGTTCGCGTGATGCGCAACGGGTCCAATAAATAGGTATACAAGAAGTCGCCACAAGTCAGGGGATTCCGGTTTTGAACGGCCTGGCCTAACGATAAGGAGGCCACCGTGTTGTAAACGTATTTGGCTCCGGGGTCCGTCTCCATCGGCAGATCCAGCAAGCCCTTGCTGTAATCGTGGTTACGGTCATAAAACAGGACCAGTGCATTGTTCGGGTCGTTGTACGAGGGGTTCCATTCATCCCATTGCAGTCCAAGTCGCATCGCCAGGACGTGCTCCAAAGTGATCTGGTCTTTTCGGTCGTCCCAGTTGTCGTAGCTTGGGTAATCAAAGAGGCTCAAGTAGGGTGTGTCCACTCCGCCAATGTCACCCAGATCGATCGCGATTCCAACAAGGATGGAGGCGATGCTCTTCGATGCTGAAAACTGCGCATGCATTGAGAGGTCGGCGTTGCCGACCCAGCCGTCCATTTCATTCAGGCTTGTTCTGACGGTTTCATCAAAGACCAGCTCGCCGTGACGGGCGATGGCAATCGAATCAATGATCGGAAACTCTCCACGGCCGATAGCATTCATCATATCTTCGAGGGCCTGCACCGACACCCCCTGATTGCCGGCATCGCCGACCGTCCAGCCATCGCCGAT
>Ga0255052_10001193_pt1 | contig 19877 bp, 16 predicted proteins | sample JV7_2_21_MG_FD_188632 | JGI IMG/M metagenome (GOLD analysis project Ga0255052, IMG submission 188632) | Seawater microbial communities from Jervis Inlet, British Columbia, Canada - JV7_2_21 | ecosystem: Environmental > Aquatic > Marine > Inlet | place: Canada: British Columbia | collected... | reverse complement strand
CCGGATGGGAGTCGGCATCGGCGAGCTCGTCCACGGTCCGGCAACTTATTCGATGATGGCGGACCTGTTTCCGCGCGAGAAATTGCCGCGGGCCATTGCAGTGTTGCAACTCGGCTTTATCGGCGGGGTCGGAGTATCACTCCTGCTTGGTGCATTCGTAATTCAGATGCTCTTAGGCATAGACAACGTCGTCATTCCCGGAACGAGTATTGTCATTCGCAACTGGCAGCTGGTTTTCATTATCGTCGGACTGCCCGGGTTGCTGGTGGCTGCATTGATGATGACGGTCGCGGAGCCGCCGCGCAGGGGGCGTACCGTCGCACTGAAGAAGCCGATGCCGTTACGGACGGTGCTCAGGTATCTCATGGAGCACTGGCGCGTGTATGCACCGCAGTTTTTCGGCCTGGCGGTTGCTGCCATCGAGACATCCGGAACGCGGGCTTGGCAGCCGGTCTTCTTCCAACGCACCTATGGCTGGTCTGCGCCGAAAACCGGTTTGGTATTGGGCACGGCACTGATTATCGCGGCGCCGTTTGGCCTCTGGGCCGCCACCTGGCTGACCGAGAAATTTGCGAAAACCCGCGATGACGCGAATCTCCGTGTGGTCGCAATCGCGTACACGCTGTCACCTATATTCGCAATATTAGGCCCGCTAATGCCAGATCCGTGGCTGGCCGTCGGCTGCGCATCGATCGGTGTTCTGATTGGTATCGGCGGCGCCGTGCCGCAGAATGCAGCGCTGCAAAGCGTTACACCCAACGAGATGCGCGGGCAGGTTACCGCGTTGTACCTGTTCGTGTTCTCCGTTATCGGCATGGGCATCGGCCCGACGTTCATTGCCGTGTTTACGGACTACGTGTTTGGTGACGAGATGATGTTGCGATACGCGTTAGCGGTGTCAGCAACAGTAATGTTGCCGATAGCGGCGTGGATTATGTGGTCGGGCGTCAAACCATACGGCGGTGCAATCGCAGAAGTGAAAATACGCGAACAGAATGAATCACGTTAAGGAAATTTCCCTCCCGACATCGAAAAACAAGCGCTGGTGGTAATTGATGCTCGAAATCTATACCTGGGAAGTCAATTCGAATTCCGGAAAACCACTGATCTTCCTCAGGGAAAAAGGCGTGGAGTTCGATTTCCATTACATCGACGTACTGAAATTCGAACAACATCAGCCGGAATATCTCAAGCTTAATCCGCAAGGCACCGTGCCCACGGTCATCCACGACGGAAAGGTCATGACGGAATCCACACAGGCACTACAGTATCTTGATGCAGTATTGCCGGGACCGTCATTTACACCCACAGAACCGCTGGAACGATATCGAATGCGCTGGTGGGCAACGCACGGTGCAGCCTGGGCGGCGTCGCTAAGCGTGCTCGGCTGGCATGCGTTCATGGGCCCGATGGTTCGCAAGATGGGCGACGAAAAACTGAACGAGTTGCTCGAACGTATTCCGAACAAGCAGCGGCGTATCGCCTGGTCGACTGCGGCAAAGTCCACGTTCACCGAGGAGCAGCTGCAGAATGCACGTGACGGCGTTGCGGCCGGCGTGCAAATGATGGAATCCAGATTGCGTGTATCACCGTACTTTGCAGGTGAAAGCTATTCGATCGCCGACATGGTGATTTTCGCGAACGCTTACTCCTTACCACTCATGCATGATTACGCGGCGAGCGATGGCATTTCACCTTCCTTTATGGACTGGCTGCAACGCATTTACCGGCGTCCCGCGATAGCCGAGGCATTCAAACTGGGGCGCACGCCAATGCGTGAGCGTGCCGAAGAAATGATCAGTCGATTCGCGGCACAGGATGGGTCCGAATAATGATCGAACTGTATCACTGGGAACCGAATGCCGAGTCGCTTGCACTCCTTGTATGCCTGAAAGAAAAAAACGTCGATTTCAACAGCCATTATGTCGACATGCTGCAACTGGAACAGCACACGGCCGCTTATCTGGAGCTAAGTCCGAAAGCCCGGGTGCCGCTGCTGGTCGCCGAAGGCGAGAACATGAGCGACGCGGGGTTCGCACTGCAGTTTCTGGCCGAGCGCTATCCGGAGCCGCGCCTGGCGCCCACCGATCCGTCCGGTTGGTACGACCTGCAGGCCTGGACATCATGGTTGGGTGGCATGATGGGACTTGCCGCGGATGTCGCTTTGCTCGGCTGGAACTATGTCATGCTCGAGAAGATGCCCGCCAAAGCGCTCGCCGCATTCCGGGCGAAAGTAGATGAGTTCCCGAAGGAGAAAAAATCCGGTTGGGCGGCAGTATGGAGCGATGCGGAAGCAGGAGAGGATGAACTGCGGAACGCAGAAGAGCGGGTGCAGCAACTGGTTTCAAGGATTGAGGCGATACTTCTGGACGCTGACTGGATGATAGGCGGCGCTTACTCGATCATCGATATTACCGCCTTTGCGCATTTGCACAGCGTGCCGGCACTGGTCCCCGGAATTATTAACCACAGCGAAACTCCACGGATTGCCAGTTGGCTGGAAAGATCGCACAAACGGCCCGCAGTGGCTGATGCACTGGCTATGCACAAATCAACCATTGCGCCTGTCGTCTATGCTGCGCCTGGAAGCTAGGAAAAAATTCCGAAAATGCGTTCTGCGTTTGCGCTGAAGACGAGTCTCCTGTCTTCGTCCGAAATCGGCGCGTCATTCATCCAGTTAACCGCTTCGAAAGTTTCCTGGTAGGGATAGTCGACCGCGAACATGATCTTGTCCGCACCGAGTACAGAAATGTTGTACTCGAGGGGGGGATTCCAGTTCACACCGCTGGTGGTAATCGCGAAATGGTCGCGAAAGTATTCGCTCACCTTCTTGTTCAGCGGATGACGTCTCATGCCGGTCCTGACTTCCATTTCGATCCGGTCATCGATTCGATATAACCAATAGGGAATACCTTCGCCCATGTGCCCGATGACGACAGTCAGGTTGGGAAAACGGTCGAATATGCCGCCGGTTATCAGGCGCAGGGCATGTAAACCGGTCTCAGCTGCATAGCCCCAGGTTGCGAATTCGAGGTGATCCGGACGATAGGCCGCCGCATGCAGCGGCCCGGGGCAACGTGGGTGTATATAAAGCGGTGCCTTGCTCGCCTCGATGGCTTCGAGAATGGGCCAGTATTTCTCTTCGCTTAAGTATTCCCCGTCCGTGTGTGAATTGATGATGATGCCGTTCAGTTTAAGCTTTGTTACTGCACGTTCAACTTCGGCAGCTGCTGCGGCCGGGCTCTGCGGTGCGACGGTTGCCAGGCCAGCGTAACGGCCGGGGTGACGTTCGATTGCATCTGCAAGCTGATCATTCGCGGTTATCGCAACGGCATTTGCCGTATCTGCATCCATCATCTGCACGCCGGTCGACGTGAGTGACAGGAGCTGCATATCGATGCCTGCCTGATCCATGGTTTCGATGCGTTCGCCATCGAGATCGAGCAGGCGATCGTGGATCACGCCTCCACCCAGCGTAATGTTCCAAAGGTAAAGATCTGGATGATAGTCGTTCGTTTCTGCAACAACCTTGCGCATCGCATCCATTTGTTCCGGCACGGCGAAGGCTTCTTCGGTGGCAATGCGTCGAAAAGAATTGTCGGTTTTTTTGTTGTTCATGACGGGATCTCTTCCAGTGCGCGCTTCGTAAATTTCTTATTCGCCCAGAATAGAGTGCGAGTATTGGCGGCATGATAACTTATCAGGCAACGGCGTGAAGATATGGCCGATGTCGCAGCAAACGACACATTGGTGACAACAAGTGGTAAGCGAAACCATTAGCATCGAGCAGCTGATCGACGAGCAGAGGCTCGGTCGATTCAACCTGAATCTGCTCGTCTGGTCGTTCCTTGCGATGTTTGCCGACGGCTACGAAATTACGGCGATGGCCTTTGCCGCTCCTGAACTTGTGAGACTCTGGGATCTTGATACTGCATCCCTGGGGCCCGTGTTCAGTGCCAGTCTGTTCGGCATTTTCTTTGGCGCGCCCTTACTTGGCTATGTCGGCGATCGCTATGGCCGCAAGGCGGCGATTATTCTTGGCTGCCTCATCTGTGGATTTTCGACACTGGCGATGGTCTTCGCCGCAAATCTGCAGCAGCTGTTCGTACTGCGAATCGTTACCGGCATCGGCATCGGCGGGCTTATGCCGAATACGGTGTCGCTGACATCCGAGCTGTCGCCCAAGCGATTTCGGGCGATGCTGATCGTCCTGATGTTTACTGGTATCACGCTCGGTGCCGGAACACCGAGCGTTATCACAGCATGGCTGGTGCCACAATACGGCTGGCAGGTTCTGTTCCTGATTGGCGGCATCGTTCCGCTGCTTATCGCGGCCTGCCTCGTATTTGTCTTGCCGGAATCGATCAAGTTCCTGGCGCTCCGTGAGGACAAACGCGAGCAACTGATTCGTATCGCCCGGCAGGTAAGGCCCGACGTAAGTATTTCGGAATCCGCGGCATTCGAATTTTCACAGTCCACGCCGAGCAAAGGCATCGGATTTCGACAAATCTTCAGCCAGGGCCTGCAGTGGATCACGCCGCTCTTGTGGTTCTGTTTCGGCATGACATTGATGGCGAATTATTTCCTCAACAGCTGGATGCCGGTCCTGTTCGTGCAGATGGGCCTGCCGCCGGACGAGGCGGCGCTGGCCAGTGGCCTCTATCACGTCGGCGGCACGATCGGTGGCTTGTTCATCAGCGTCCTGATCGATCGCTACGGCTTTGTGGTCATCGCCCTGTTGTTATTGCTGGCCGGGCCGGTCGTGGCCGGCATTGGTATCGACTCACTGTCGTATCCGGCGCTGCTTACGCTTTCGCTTGCAGCGGGAATCTGCGTGCTGGGTGCGCAATTCGGCAACAATGCTGCGGCGGGCCTGCTTTACCCGACAGAGATTCGGGCGAAGGCGGTAGGCTGGGCTTTTTCCATTGGGCGTTTCGGCTCTATTCTTGGCCCGCTGGTCGGCGGCATGCTGCTTGCCCGGAACTGGCCGTTGCCGGATCTGTTTCTGGCGGCGGCTGCGCCGCTTGCCATTGGCGCAGTTGCGGCACTAATACTGTCGCGCATATGCTTTATACGATTCAAAGGACTGCAAATCGAAGACAGAGCAGCAGATCATCCATGACAAAGGTATCCAGAAAATGAAAAATGTTGAGGGAAAGGTGGCGTTCATTACCGGCGGCGCAAACGGCATTGGCCTTGGGATCGCGCGCGCGTTCGTCAACGCTGGTATGAAAGTGGTCATCGCCGACATTCGTGACGATGCTCTGGAAGAGGCGGAGGCAGAATTCGAGGCGGATGGCACGGGGGATCGTGTGGAAACGGTGCACCTCGATGTCACAGACCGCAAGTCGATGGCAGCGGCCGCAGAAGCCGCGGAACAGGCATTCGGCAAGGTTCACGTACTCGTCAATAACGCCGGAATCGGCATTGGCGGCCCGCTCAAGGATGCGAAATTTGACGACTGGGACTGGGGTATGGACGTTAACCTGGGCGGCGTCATCAATGGTATCGTCGAATTCCTGCCGCGAATGCTCGCTCACGGCGAGGGTGGACATATCATCAATACCTCGTCGATGGCAGCGGTGGTGCCGATGCGTGTTGCGTCGATCTACATTACCGCCAAATCCGCGGTGCTGGGACTCTCCGAGCAAATGCGCGGTGAACTGGAGGAGGACAACATCGGGGTGTCGGCATTCTGCCCCGGACCGGTCCAGACGAATATCGCGCACAGCGGTGAACTACGGCCGGAGAAATACAGCAAGGACTCAGGCTATGCCGAGGTCGAGAAGTCGCTCGGCGAACGGCCGAATTCGCCGTTGTGGATGACGATGGATGAAACCGGCGAACGGGTACTGGCCGGTCTGCAGCGCAACGACCTGTTTATCTTCACGCACCGCGAGTTCAAGGAAGGCCTGGCGGAACGCTGCAAGAAGATGCTCGATTCCTTCCCGGATGAAGAGATCAACACCGAGCGCTATGAAGAGATCAAGTGGTTGACGGAGAACGCGATCTACAAGTCGTAACAATGGCTCTTGGGAGCGGCTCCCACAAGTCGCTCCCACAGGCCATGCCCTTAATTCACGCGTCCGGCAAATCCTCGCCCGCTACCCACCAGCCGTGCACCTGGCCGAATATCCTGAACGGTAGCTGCACCGTTGCGATCGGCCCGGCCTCGATGTCGTCGGTATCGAGGATCAGCAAGTCGGAGCGATTGCCTTCGAGTATTCTCTCAGCCATGCCCACGATATAACCATCGCCTTCGGCTGCGCCCTGGCGCCGCGGTACGAAGCAGGGCTCCTGCAACGCCACGCCACTACCGGCGAAATATGACTTCGCCTTGCGGGTCGCATGATCGAACATCGTGTAATGGTTGTTTGGCCTGAACGGGCGGTCGGCGAGGTCCGGATGCGGCGGTTTCGTATGATCGATCGTTGGCATGAATCCGTATCGATAGGGGATTGTCTGATAGCGGTCATCCTGCCGCGGCAGCACACCGTTGTTCGGATACAGAACTTCCATATCGTAGCGCTCGGCCTGCGTCGAAAGATCCACCTTCAGCCTGGTTACGACGCCGGCGGCGCCGACAGGATCGAACGGCTCTCCGTAGCGGTTGGGGAAAAACGGAAACTGGTTCTTGTGCGCCATGTCCATATCGACGTAACAAACCTCACCATCCGACCAGGCGCCCATCACGTGGGTCGCTGAACGCTCGGGACCCTTGTACCAGCGGAGGTCGCTGCCGTCGCCGCCGCGCCGCATCACACCAAACCAGGTTGGCAACTTGGCGTCCCATGCGAAATGTGGACCTTCCGCCGCGATGATATCCGCGTCGTAGGCCATCGGTATGACCAGGAAGGCAATGTGCCGCTGGGTGACGGCGAAGTCATGCAGCATTCCCACGTATGGAACTTTGATCCAGGCTTCCCAGGTAATGTTGCCGGTCTTGTCGATGGCGTAAACCGCAACGTCATCGGTGCCGAGGCCTTTCGCCTCGTAACCGAAAGCAATCATTTCGCCTGTTTCCGGGTCGAACTTCGGATGGGCGGTAAATGTCTGGCTCGTCAGTTTGTCGCCAAAGGTCAGGTAGTCGTCGGTTGTCTCCAGGGTCAGCGGGTCCATTACGACCGGTGGGCTGTCCTCCTTGAGTGCGAGCAGTTGACCGTTGTGATAGACGACGGTGGTATTGGCAGTACCGCGGCTGACCCCCTCCAGTCCTGCGTCGTCGGTTGTCGGGTTGCGATACATGCCGAAGACCGATTTGCGAGCGGCTCGCTGTGCCTTGAATCGTTGCGTTCGGGCATACCTGGTTTTCAGGTCGACATGCCCGTTGGCAAAACGAAACATCGCAACATGACCTTCGCCATCGAACGGGATGTTGTTCGGGTACTTCGGCGGATACTGGTAATCTGGTCCAACGCGATAGAAGCAGCCGGACAGGTCATCCGGAATTGTCCCGTCGACGTCGCAGTCGAACAGGTCGATTTCTGCTCTGAACGGGGTTCCCGGGCCGGGGGGCCGGTTCGGAAATCGTACTGTGTCATCTTGTTTTTCGTTTGCCATAGTTACACCACTTGTTGCCAATACACCGGCCGCTGTCACGCCGCCGATGAAACTGCGTCTGTCAATCCCGGAACTCACGACCACGGCTTCCCGCTGACGGGATGGGCATAATGGAACGGAACCGTCTTTGTATTTGGCCACAGGCCGAGAAAATCCTTATCCAGTTCGTCCGGACCACTGGGATTATCCGGCCAGGTTTCCGAATAAGCGGGGATGTATTCCGGCTTGGTGTACGCCCAGCCACTGTCAAAATCGGCATGCCAGAATGGATTGTAATTGAGCAGGATGATCTTCCAGGTACCGTTTTCGCGTACGTACTCGTTCTCATAGATGCCGCCCTCCCACCATTGCCTGGGAGGCTGACCCCGCTCTCGGGAATTTCGCGCCATTGGCGCCTCGGAATCATTGTGTACACCTGCCTGCATCAGGGTGCGAAAACGCGCTTTGGCACTCGAGCGGTCAGCGGCAACGTCGACGATATCCTGGAGCTGCAGGTGGTCGAGCAGGAAGCCGGGTATCGGCCCATTCTTGCTGTCCGTGAAAAAGGCCCCGAAAGTATCAACATAAAGCCTGCGAGGCCCCGCCTTGCCTTTCCAGATGCCACCCATGAACCGCACTTCGCAGTCATCCGCGAACAGAGCTACCGTCTCCTCGTACAGGCACTTGTCGAGGTAATAACCGTACGCATGTTGCAACTTGCGAATGGCGTTTGCGTCCTCGAGACGACCGAGGTGCATTTTCATCGACTCGATTTCCTGCTCGAGGGCGCCGACCCGGTCCTGGGCATCATCTTTAGTGCCAGCAAGCGCCGCCTTGAGCGGAATGAGAACGCCGGTGAGCGCGGCGAGTTTCAGGAAGAATGAACGCCTCTCGTTACCGGCGGATGCCGGATGTTCACTGCTAATTTCGGGAGTATCGGTTTCGTGGCTCATCGGCATCCTCTCCGGACAGTACTTTGACCTTCAGATCTTACTGTGGCCGCTCTCGAAATAGCGAAATCGATCCCTAACGAAAACGATGTCGATAACTAGCGACAATATTTACGGGCGATGGAATGGTTGAAAAAAAAGGGAATACTATCCGCGGTATTTCGCAAGGGAACGTCGACCAATTTCGAAAATAGGCCGGCCTGCCGTCAGGATATGACGCTGTGCTTTTGCCGATAATCCCTGGGTGTCAGATCATAACGGGAGCGAAATACCCTGCCGAAATGCGTCGCGCTGCTGAAACCATGATCGAATGCGATCGACGTGATGGTGCGTTTGCGCTGTGTCGGCGAGGTTAGCGACCTGGCACATTCCTCGAGCCGCCGGCGAAGGATATAACGCGCGACCGTTTCGTCCTCATCCGAAAATAGATGGTGCAGGTATCGGGTCGTAATGCGAAATACGCTGGCAATTCGTGTTGGCGTCAGTTTCGGGTCACCCAGGTTTTCTTCGATGTAATTGACAATCCGGACACGGTGCGCCGCACACAGCGAGCTGTGATCGATGGACGATCCCAAAACCTGCCGGTATGCATTGGCAACAAGTCCGAGCATCGCATCCGTAACGCCGGCATTGACATCGAATTCACTGTCTTCCTGGCAACGTCGCCATACGTCCATGAGAAAGTCCGAAAGCAATCCCCCGATACCCTTGTTGCCTGGGATCGCTATCGCAGCAATGCTTTGCGGATACTGGACGTAGCGGCGCATGAGTTCGTCAGTAAAGCCGAATACCAGCATGCGATTGGGTTTTTCGAAGACGATTTCGTAAGGGCGGCTGTTGTCACAGATTGTGATATCGCCGGGCAGCAAGCGTGCTTCACGCTGATCCTGTCGGTTGATGCTTTCGCCCTCGACCTGCAGGTGCAGGAAATGTATCTGCGATCCGGTGCGTGCGACCTGCGAACAGGTGTGGCGGACTATTTGCGGATCCGAGTAGACTTCGGCGATCCTGACCGTGCCGTTCGTCGTCCTGGTCAGGTGACCAATGAAATCGGCAACGCTGCTCGGGCCCGACACGAGCGGCGAAATCGTATCCGACGCTATGTCGTTCCAGAATTCGAGTTTGCGTCCTGGCAACAAACCTGCCGTGGAAAGCGTCTCTAACTGTGCCATGCTCATCCTCCCCCGGAATAACCCAACATAGCTTTTTCTTGTGTCCCTGATCATCAGGGTCTGTAGCGACGATACGGCCGTGGGCGTGGCCGGGCGGTACCAATTTCACGGGATTCTTTGACAGTCACCCGTAAGCGATACTAAACTGTCACGTACCGAACCGTACGGTTTGGCATCGGCCTTGTCAAACGAAAATTATCAATTGGCCATGAATTATCGTTCTAAAGTGGAAGCCCGAATCGATGTCCGCAGCCCACGAAAGTGGCGTAACGCATGTAGATTACCGGTCCCTGTGCCTCGTCACCCGAATCGTCAGTGAGCCCTGACGCATGAGTTTAGAGCGCATAGCAACCGAGGAAGCGTTTGCGACGCCGGATCTGTTCGACTGTTATCGACAGATCATTGATAACAAGAGTGTGGACGATCCCGGGTTTTACAGCCTGTGGGGACATTACCTTCTCGATACTAGCGAGCGACCGGTTGCGGTCCGGCGCAGGCTGCTGGACCTCGATGACGAACGTATTGCGGACATGGATGCGACCGGCATTTCGCGGCAAATCATTTCCCTGACGGCACCAGGAGTCCAAATCCTGGATACCGCAACGGCGGTTTCCGTTGCCGCCAGTGCGAACGACCAGCTGGCTGAGGCAGTTGCGAGGCACCCGGACCGCTTTTCGGGCCTTACCGCAATGGCACCGCAGGATCCGCCGGCGGCCGCGAAAGAAATCGAACGCGGCATCAACGTACTCGGATTCAACGGCGTAATCCTGAATTCACACACGCACGGCGAGTACTTCGACAATCAGAAATTCTGGGAGATATTCGAAGCTGCAGAACAACTGAACGTGCCGATTTACCTGCACCCGACCACACCGTCGAAAGGAATGATCGGACCGCTGCTGGAAAGCGGGCTGGACGGTGCGATCTACGGCTTTGCGGTTGAAACCGGCATGCATCTCTTACGCATTATCGTCAGCGGTGCGTTCGATCGTTTCCCGAAGTTGCGAATTGTCGTGGGGCATCTTGGCGAAGCATTGCCGTTCTGGCTTTTCAGGCTTGATTTCATGCACGCCGCAATGGTCCGCGCTGATCGATATACAAGCGTGAAATCGCTCGAGAAACGGCCGAGCGATTATCTGCGGGAGAATGTATGGATAACAACCAGCGGCATGGCCTGGGAGCCCGCGATTATGTTTGTCCGGTCGGTCATTGGCGCGGATCATGTGATGTATGCGATGGATTACCCATACCAGTTCGTGCCCGACGAGGTCACAGTTACGGACAATCTGCCGATCGATGATGCTGAGAAAAAGGCGTTTTATCAGACCAATGCCGAAACTGTTTTTTCTCTTTCTTAACAAATCGGGGATATATTTCTAAGGAATCAAAATGCTCGAGCTTTATCACGCGGAACCGGTGGCGAATTCGATGAAGGTGCTGATTTGCCTCAAGGAAAAGCATCTCGAATTTGTGAGTCACTACGTCAATCTCCTCTTGTTCGAGCAACATCAACCCGAATTCGTTGCGATCAACCCGAACGGGCAGGTGCCCGTGCTCGTTCATGACGGAAATGTCATTACCGATTCAACTGTTATCAATGAGTACCTGGATGACGTATTGCCGGAGGTCCCACTGCGACCGGAGGACCCGGTATGGCGGGCAAGAATGCGTATCTGGAACAAATTCGTCGATGAATACTTCTGTCCGGCACTCAGCATGATCGGCTGGCACGTGATGGTGCGCAAGGCGGTCCAGGGCCTCGATCAGGATCAGCTTGATAAGGTGCTGGCAAAGATTCCGTTGCAGGAACAACGAGACAAATGGGCAACGGTCGCCGGTGAATCCTTTTCGGAAGAACAACTATCCGACTCGCGGCGCAAGCTCCGGGTGTCCATCGAAAGGATTGAAGACGTTCTTGGTGAGTCGAATTGGCTTGCAGGTCCGGAGTACTCGCTCGCCGATCTGAACAGTTTTTCGATGGTAGCCGGTGTAAACCGCCTGCATCCGGAAATCCTGAACAAGGACGTTGCACCGCGTACCTGGGAATGGTTGCAACAGATGCAGGCTCGTCCGGCGGTCCAGGAGGCCATGGCGATGCCAAACAAGATACCTGAAACACTACGGGCAATTGGTGAATAGGGTGCGAAGGCGACGTGCCGCGGAGAACCATGCGATAGTGGTCTCGTGGCGGCGGTGGCGGCCTGGACCAGGTTGCTTCAACAATTATGCCGCGAGCCCATGTTACATTTGGGGCCGCGATGGGAAGTGGTGATTTATGAACAGGCAACGCGCAGTTGCGAAATTCGCCGAAAATCGGCAAACCAAGAAAGAACTGGAGGTGCTGAACGTCGCGTCCGAATATTTTCTCAGTCACGGTTACAAGGGCACCAGCATCAATGCAATGGCTCGCGATTCCGGGATATCCAAGGAATCAATCTATCGATATTTCAGCAGCAAGAAGGAGTTGTTCGAGGCAGTCGTCGCAAAGGAACTGGCCGAATACAAAGAAAGACTGCAGTTCACTGATTTCGAGTATGAATCGCTGTCACTCGACAATGCGCTAAAGAGAACGGCGGAAACGATCATCAAAGCCGTAGGCAGCGACAGGACATTGTCATTGCGACGTCTTATTTTTCAGGAGACGATTCAGTCTCCGGATATCGGCAAGTACTATTACGAGATTGGTCCGCAGGTAGCGTACCGGCGCCTGGTAAAAATCTTTGCTGCGCACAAGGATGAAACAGATTTCGATCCCGAGAATCTTGCGCATTACTTCGTAGCTATGACTCTTCACAAAACGATGTTGCAGCGTGAGTGTGGCGTTACGAAACCGCTGACCAAGAAACAAATAGCGAATCATGTCACCGTAGTGAGAGATGATTTTATAAAGGCTTTTTTCCAAAACTAGCAAGAATGCGGAAGTCGATCATGTGTAAACCTTCAGAAATTCGAACCAATTGTCATACGAGATGTATGCGAATATTGCTCATCGCGACCGTTGCAATCCTTGGCGCATCCTGTAGCGGAGGTGATTCCGATCCTGGCGAAACACCGGGTGACATTGCCGCGGAACCCGTCGCCAACGTTGATGGTGCGAGGATCACGGCGGCCGACAGTGAGCCTGGAAACTGGCTTACACACGGACGCACTTACAGCGAGCAACGCTTCAGCCCGCTGACGCAGATTAATGCGGACAATGCAGCGGACCTGGGGCTGGCCTGGTATTACGACCTGGACACCGACCGCGGGCAGGAAGCGACGCCTATCGTCGTCGATGGCGTCATGTATGTGAGCACCGCGTGGAGCATGGTCAAGGCGCTGGATGCAGCGAGTGGTGAGTTGCTATGGGCATACGATCCGGAGGTGCCGGGCCAGAAAGCGGTAGAACTTTGCTGTGACGTCGTCAATCGCGGCGTTGCGGTCTGGAAGGGCCGGGTTTACATCGGCACGCTTGATGGGCGGCTGATCGCGCTCGATGCAGCGACGGGAACGCCTGACTGGGAAGTACAGACGACCGATCCGGGTTTGCCGTTCAGTATTACCGGTGCACCACGTGCTTTTAACGACAAGATTATGATCGGCAACGCCGGCGCTGAATTCGGCGTGCGCGGTTATGTCAGCGCCTACGATACCGAGACCGGCAAAATGGTGTGGCGTTTCCATACTGTGCCGGGTGACCCGTCACAGCCGTTCGAATCGGAAGCGATGGAGATGGCGGCCGCGACCTGGACCGGAGAATGGTGGAAGTACGGCGGTGGCGGCACTGCCTGGGACTCCATGATCTATGCTCCGGATACGAACATGGTTTATATCGGAGTCGGTAACGGTTCGCCCTGGAACCGGACGATTCGCAGTCCCGATGGCGGGGACAATCTTTTTCTCTCGTCGATCGTGGCCCTCGATGCGGATACCGGGGAATACGCCTGGCACTACCAGACGACTCCCGGTGACACCTGGGACTTCACCGCGACGCAACCCCTGATGCTTGCAGAGCTGGAAATCGGCGGCGAAGAACGAAAGGTCATCATGCAGGCGCCAAAAAACGGTTTCTTCTACATACTCGATCGCGAAACGGGTGAACTGCTCTCCGCGGAGCCGTTTGCGACCGTTACCTGGGCAAGCGGCGTTGATCCGATAAGCGGCCGGCCGATCGAAAATCCGGAAGCGCGATTCAGCGGTCCTGCACCGGCAGTCATCGTCCCCGGGCCGGGGGGGGCACATAACTGGCAGCCGATGTCCTACAGTCCGGACACAGGCCTCATTTATATGCCGGTTCGGGATGCCGGGTTCCCGTATTTCGATGATGCCGAATACCTGGCGACCGGGCTCGGATTCAACACGGGGGTCGATTTCAACGCCGCCAGCATGCCGCAGATTCCGGAGGTCAAGGAACAGATACTCGGCAGTATCAAGGCCTACTTGCTGGCCTGGGATCCGGTTGCCCAGGCAGAGGCATGGCGTGTCGACTATCCCGGCCCATCGAACGGCGGTGTGTTGACGACGGCAGGCAACCTGGTGGTGCAGGGCACGGCCGGCGGCGACATGGTCGTGTACCGCGCTGACAATGGCGAGCAATTATGGTCTGCTCACACGCAGACGGGTGTGCTGGCGGGTCCGGTAACTTACGAAGTCGACGGTGTTCAATATATTTCAGTCCCGGTTGGTTGGGGCGGGATATATGCACTGGCGCCGGGTGAAATTGGCTTGATGTCGGGCAGGCTCGGTAACAAGAGCCGCGTCCTGACTTACCGGGTCGGTGGCGACGTTGAATTACCGGCAGCCAGTCCGCTGCCGCCGCTGGTATTCGATCCGCCGGAGGCCACGGCTGATGATGAAACGGTGGTGCGCGGCAAATTCCTGTATCACCGGCATTGCGTGGTTTGCCATGGCGACGCTGCGGTCAGTGGTGGAATGCTGTCTGATCTCCGGGCGAGCCCTACCCTCCGCGGAGAGTTGTGGAATACCATCGTGATGGATGGCGTCTTGGCGGACCAGGGCATGGTGGCCTACTCGCCCGAGCTCGATCTCGTCGATTCCGAGGCGATACGCGCCTACATCGTTGCGCGGGCGCACGAGAGCCGGGCGCTCGCCGAAGCTCAATAAACGGAATTTCCGAATAACACGCGGTTCGGGCTCGACCGGCCAGGATAAATATTCAAAATGAGTAAACAGGGTTTCTACGGCTGGAAGCTGCTTGCGGCGTTCTGGGTAATTCTGTTCATAAACCTGGCATTCCCCGCATACGGCTCGAGTGTCATCAATGCCTACATGGTTGCCGACCTGTCGCTCGATCGCCGGACGCTCGGCCTGATGGTTTCGGTGTACATGATGATGAGCGGCCTGCCGGGACCGCTGGTCGCAATGTTCGTCAACCGCTACGGCGTACGCGCAACATTGGTCTGCGGCAGCGGCATACTGATGTTGGGAGCTCTCGGCATGGCGACCTTCGTCGACACCGGTATCGAGGCCATCATCGTGTTCGGTTTCCTCGTCGGTCTTGGCGTGATGACCGGCGGCGCGCTCGCGGCACAGGTCGGCACCGCGTTCTGGTTTGTACGGCGCCGCGCACTGGCAATTTCCCTCATACTTTCCGCCGGCGGCATCGGCGGGTTCATTGCCGCACGGGCATTAAACAGCCTGATCATGGCTTACGACGGAAACTGGCGGGCTGCATGGTGGCTGATCGCCGCCATGGCGTTTGTCTCGATCGTAGTAGCGGCGGTCTTCGTCGTTGAAAAACCGGGAGACATGGGGCAATTGCCGGATGGAGGTGTCGCTCAGGAAGACGGCTCGGACAGCAAGAAAGCATCGCGCGTCCATATCACCACCGAGGAATGGACCTTTAACGAGGCATTGAAATCACCCGCACTATGGTTGCTGTTATTCGGCAGCCTCGGCATGAGTGGTGGCTTTACCCAGGCGATGGCACACGCGGTGGTGCATCTGCAGGATCTCGGCAACACGACCGACGTCGCGGCAAAGTCGTTTTCCATCCTCGTGGTTTCGACGCTCATCGGCAAACTCATGCTCGGCGTGTTCGGTGACCGTATTGACCCACGTTACCTGTGGGCAATTGCGATGGGCGTGTTCGGTATTGGTCTTCTGACTTTGATCGACGCAACAAGTGTTTTGCGGCTGAATATCTATGCCGTCTGTCTCGGTTTCGGTTTCGGTGGCGGTCTTGTCTGCATGATGACGGTAATGAGCAACTACTTCGGCTCCAAAGCCTATGCATCTGTCATTGGCATCACGCTCGCCGTACAAACGACAGCCGGTGCGCTCGCCTCTTTCGTGGCCGGAGACCTGTATGAGCGTCAAGGCAGTTACACGGTCGCGTTTACCGGCACTGCGATCCTGTGTTTTGCGGGCATGCTGGTTTTGCTGTTCATTCGACCGCCGCGACGCCCGCGACCGGAGCCGGTATTGGAAGACATAGAAGAAGGACTACTGCCTCATGCCGAAGCCTGAGCTATATCACTGGGAACCGAACGCAAATTCCGGCAAGCCGATCATTGCGCTGATCGAGAAGGGCGTGGAATTTGAAAGCCGTTACACGGACCTGCTGGAATTCGATCAGCACAAGCCTGAATACCTGGCGATCAATCCTAACGGCACGATACCTGTACTGGTTCACGGCGATGTCATGCTGGCTGAATCTACGGAAATGGGTGAGTACATCGATGCGGAGTTCCCCGGACCTTCGCTGCGTCCGGAGAAACCGGCAGACCGGTGGCGCATGCGCTGGTGGGGTAAATACCTGGACGGCTATTTCGGGCCATCGCTCAGCATGATCGGCTGGAGCGTCTTCGTCGGTCCGGCAGTACGGGACAAGGATCCCGAGGAACTCAAAAGAAACATCGAACGGATTCCACTCAAGGAACGGCGCGATGCCTGGACCATGGCGATCTACAACAAGTTTCCGGAAGAGCAGCTGGCCGAGTCGTCAAGGCGCGTCTTGCACGGTATCGAAGTGTTCGAAAGTGCGCTCGGCGAGCGGCCTTATTTCGCGAGTGATACGTATTCACTGGCCGATATCAACGCGTTCTGCATGGCGTATGCTTTACCGATGATGCAGGCCGAATACGTAAACCAGGAGAAGACGCCAAACCTGATCGACTGGCTGCGCCGGGTATATGCGAGACCGGCGATCTCTGAGACTTTCAAGCTCGGTCGAACACCGATGGCGGCGCGCGCAATGGAAGTACGGAAGTTAATTGACGGGGAGGGTGGCAATGCTTGAATTGTTTCACTGGGAGCCCGTTAGCCACTCCGCAAGAGTCCTGATCTGCCTGCACGAGATCGGGGTGGAATTCAAAAGTCATTACGTTGATCTCGTTGCTTTCGAGCAATTTTCCGACGAATTCCTGGCGCTGAATTCCGCCGGCCAGGTGCCGGTGCTGCGCGATGGCGACGATGTATTGACCGAGTCTTCGCTGATCAACGAATATCTCGCCGAGTCGTTTCCGGATGCCGGTCTTGCGCCAATGGATCCGCTTGGCTGGTACAAGGCACAGACCTGGTCAAAGTATGTCGATTACAACCTGAGTTCCTCACTTGGAACGCTGGGATGCCGGGAACATCTTGTACCGATGCTCAGGGAGCGCGATCAAATCGAATTCGAAAAAAAGATCGGGGCGATTCCGGTTGCCGAGCGACGACCTGGCTGGCAGCTTGCGGCGAACGATGCATACAGCGACGAACTGGTCGGCAACTCCGAGCGCAAGTTGCGACTCGTTGTCGACCGTGCGGAAACGATCCTGACAGATGCCGAATGGCTGGTCGGGGAGCATTATTCAATTGCGGATATCGACACCTTTGCGCTGCTGCGTTCGCTCGCAGAACTGGCGCCGCATATCGTCAACAAAGACAATGCGCCGGCCACGCTTGCCTGGCTGGGCAGAATCGCCGGGCGGCCTGCCGTAAAAAAAGCATTGACGAAATATGGCAAGCTCGAGCCGGGCACGGCATTCGCTCCTGGCCCGGAGCACAGCCGCTGGGGCTAGTTGGGTATCGCGTTGCTGCGGAAAACGCGGCAGCAAGCATCCTGTGGCCCGTTGACACCCATTATTGCCAAACCGTACAGTACGGTTTGGCGGTCGCTGGTTGATGGCCTGGGGAGATCTCGATGAAAGATGTGAAGGGAAAAACCGCGTTTATCACGGGCGGTGCCAATGGTGTCGGCTTCGGCATGGCGCACGCTTTCCTCGATGCCGGCATGAAAGTCGTCATCGCGGACATACGGGGTGACCACCTCGATGCCGCGAAGGAGACCTTGCAGGAAATAAGCAAGGACGTTCACGGCATCCAGGTTGACATCACGGACCGTGATGCGATGGCGGCCGCGGCCGACGAAACAGAGGCAACACTCGGCAAGGTGCACATACTCTGCAATAACGCGGGCATCAATGTCTTCGGTCCGGTCGAGCAGGCGAACTACGACGACTGGGACTGGATCATGGACGTCAATCTCAACGCCGTGTTTACCGGCATCAAGTGTTTCCTGCCGAAAATTCAGGCGCACGGCGAAGGCGGGCACATAGTCAATACGGCGTCGATGGCCTCGATCGTGAGCGGGCCCGGCGCCGGCATTTACACTGCGGCGAAGTTCGCAGTACGCGGGCTGACCGAGTGTCTCTGGTACGGCCTTGTGCCGCAGGGCATCGGTGTGTCACTCGTGTGTCCTGGTCTCGTCAACAGCAATATCAATTTGAGTGAAGAAATTCGCCCGGACACGAGGGCGGATACCGGGTATGTACCTGACCAGGACTGGGTTGATCGCCTCGCGATAGTTCAGAAGATGGGTATGGAGCCAATCGAGATCGGCCAGAAGATTCTGCGCGGCATATTGAATGACGATCTCTACATTATGACGCACCCGGATCATAAAGAAGAAGTCGCGCGCGACTTCGCGGAAATACTGGAAGCGTTCCCCGACGAGCCGGTTGATGCCGATCGACTCGAAGTCGAGATGGGCCGACGCAAGATGAAATACGACATCAAAGAAAAATTTAAGGTGAAGAAAAGACAATGAATGCCGACACAAAAAACCAGAATCTTGAGGAAGTGCTGCAACAAACCGGTAGCGCGGTAGAACTGTTACGAAATTCACAGCTCGGACCCTACGTTTACCCGGTCGTACCGGCCGAGTTTACAAACTGGCGGGACGAGCAACGGGCCTGGCGCGAGTCCTGCATACTGTTCAATCAGTCCTATCACATGACCGATATGTATGTTGAGGGCGCTGATGGGCTCAGATTGCTGACCGATCTTGGCATCAACAGTTTCAAGAACTTCACAGTCAATAAGGCGAAGCAATTTGTGGCCTGCAATTACGATGGCTACGTAATCGGTGACGTGATTCTCTTTTATCTCGACGAAAACCTGTTCAATCTCGTCGGCCGCCCGTCGGTGCACAACTGGGTCCAGTATCACTGTGAGACCGGTGGTTACGACGCAAAAGTGGAACGGGACGAACGGGCATTTGCCCAGAAAGGCCCGATCGTGCGCAAGGTATACCGTTACCAGGTCCAGGGACCGAATGCGGCCGCAGTCATGGAACGCGCTGTCGGCAAAACCATGCCGGACATCAAATTCTTCAACATGGATGTAATTGACATCGCAGGCCGGGAAGTCCGGGCATTGCGACACGGCATGGTCGGCCAGCCTGGCTGGGAAATCTTCGGGCCCTGGGAGGACGGCGAAGAGGTACGGGCCGCCATCGTGGAGGCCGGCAAGGATTTCGGCCTGTGCCAGTCCGGTGCCAGGACTTACTCCTCGAACACGCTGGAATCCGGATGGATCCCGTCGCCAATGCCAGCCGTCTATAGCGGGGATGAAATGAAAGCGTTCCGGCAATGGCTGCCGGGCAATGGTTACGAGGCGAACGCGTCACTTGGCGGAAGTTTCTATTCTGACGACATTAGTGACTATTACCTGACACCGCACGACCTCGGATACGGGTCGCTCATCAAATTCGACCATGACTTTGTCGGTCGTTCGGCGCTCGAGGCGATGCAGGATCAGCCGCATCGTAAGAAAGTTACGCTGGTGCTGAATGGCAAGGACGTCGAGCGTACCATCGGAAGCATGTTCCAGGACGAAGGCAACGCAAAATTCATGGACTGGCCCTCGGCGGTCTATGCGACACTGCCCTATGACAAAGTGCTGAAAGACGGCAAGACCATCGGTGTCTCCACATGGTGCGGCTACAGCTTCA
>Ga0255052_10001191_pt1 | contig 19888 bp, 20 predicted proteins | sample JV7_2_21_MG_FD_188632 | JGI IMG/M metagenome (GOLD analysis project Ga0255052, IMG submission 188632) | Seawater microbial communities from Jervis Inlet, British Columbia, Canada - JV7_2_21 | ecosystem: Environmental > Aquatic > Marine > Inlet | place: Canada: British Columbia | collected... | reverse complement strand
TGGAGGAATTTCGTAAAAGTAATTCTATATTTGGCAGATGAGCAGAATGAACTAAAGATCGTTGACGACCAGAGGGGGAGCCCCACCTATTCTGTTCATCTCGCAAATGCCATTGTGAAACTGATCTCCGGAGAACTGAGAGGGACTTGTCACCTCACAAACTCCGGAAACTGTTCGTGGTACGAGTTTGCTTGTGAGATTCTGAAGCAAAAGAACCTGGATAATGCGGTTAAGCCCATAAGCTCCTCACAGTTCCCCCGTCCCGCCCGGCGTCCCGCCAATTCTGTCCTTGACTGTTCGTCTACCTATGAAGCCCTGGGCAAACCGCTACCGCATTGGAAAGAGGCGCTCAGTGAGTATATACATTCTTCCTCTCCCCTGGTGGGAGAGGATTGAGGAGAGGGGGTATCCTATGACCCGTTTCTGGTTTTTGGTTTCTGGCAACAATTAACTATTAAATCCTACCACCCTCCCCTTAAATCCCTTCCCATCGAGGGAGTGGAGTAGACACTGATACACTCTCCGGTCGCCCTGCTGCGCTCCTTGGGTTAAAGTTGCCTCTAAGCAAATAATGTTGCGTATTTATTTGCTTTGTGGCAAATATATTATCATGATTGTTCCACGTTATCTGGAAAAACCGATCCGTAATGATCTTGTGGAAAAGATGGTCTTTCTCTCCGGGCCGAGGCAGGTGGGGAAAACCACACTGGCCAAGGTCTTTCTTATGAGTGAGTCAGACCTGTATTACAATTGGGATCGACGCGAGGACAGAAAGGAAATTCTCTCTGCCAGGTGGCCTGCGGATAAACATACGGTGGTCCTGGATGAACTTCACAAATATCCGCAGTGGAAAAGGTGGCTCAAAGGGGAATACGACACCCATGGAGACAGAATCCGTTTTCTTGTCACTGGGAGCGCAAGGCTGGACATCTACCGTAAAGGGGTCGACTCTCTACAGGGGCGTTATCACTCCCACCGGCTTCACGGATTTTCTGTCGGGGAGGTGGATGGCGGCGCCGAACTACTCGTCCCCGGTAAGGAGATCGAGTTCCCTGAGCGTTATAATCGGGAAGCGCTCTCCTCGCTTTTCACATTTGGCCCCTTTCCCGAGCCTTTCCTCAAGCAGAACAGCCGGAACCTGAGACGTTGGCGCTCACAGCGGTTGGACCGTTTCTTCAGGGAGGACGTCCGTGACCTGGAGAACGTTCGCAACATCGCCTCCCTGGAACTGCTGGCAGATATGCTGGAAGGCAGGGTGGGCAGCCTGCTGTCCCTGCAGTCACTACGGGAAAACCTCGAAGTCAGCCACCGAGCGGTGACCCACTGGATGGAGATACTGGACAGGCTCTATTTCTCCTTCCGCATCCACCCTTACAGCCACACCGCAGTCCGATCCCTGAAAAAGGCCCCAAAGGCGTATCTGTGGGAATATTCGGCTGTCATGGATGAAGGGGCCCGCTTCGAAAATCTGGTGGCATCCCATCTCCTTAAGCTGAAACATGCGCTGGAAGACCAGGAAGGATTCCGGGTGGGACTTCATTTTTTGAGAGATGCTTCTAAAAGAGAAGTGGATTTCCTCGTTGCGCTGGAAGGCAAACCGTGGTTCGCCGTGGAATGCAAACTCTCAGGGCGCAAAGTGAATCCAGCGCTTAACTATTTTAGTGAAAGGCTTGAAATACCGTTCCTGTACCAGATCACCATGGAACAGGGAACCGACGTCCTGGACGGCAGGGTTCGCGTTATGCCAGCTGATAAATTCCTGGCGGCGCTGCCATAAGTACTAAATTTGGAACACATGGGTCCGCAGGGTTGATGCGTAACGGAGTAATGGCGTGTCGGGGTACAGGGGTAAATCCCTCTCCCTCTTGTCAGGTCGTAGCCCTCCGTCGCTAAAGCTATGAAGGGCGAAGACTGATGATGGCCTTTCGACAAGCTCAAGGTCCTGAGTCCCGCCCCAGGCGGGACCGAAGGAGAGAGGTTAGGAGAGGGTGGTAATATTCAGTCATTGCGCTTGTCACGCCATAGCTTTAGCGACGGCGGAAGGAATATCGCCTATAGCGAAATGACGAAGCAATCTGATGGATCGAAAGATCGCTTCGTCATTGCATTCCTAATATAATCCGAATAGCATGGAATGCGACTCCAAAGAAAAAGCTTTTTTAAGGTACGAATATTCAACTGACATGAGCGGCTTTTAACAGGGATGAAGGGGATAAAGGGGATCGAACAGAACTACGAAAAATTGGAGTCTTTAGTTTTAAACCATCCCATTCAGTGAGGAGGTGTGTTTATGAGATATCGAGTGAATATCAAAAAAACAGAAGAAGGCTACTCCATCTGGGTTCCCGGGTTACCAGGCTGCTGGTCTCAGGGTAAATCTGAAAAAGAGGCATTGGAGAACATCAAAGATGCAATTGAAGCTTATTCAGAGGTCGTTGATAAACTCGCAGTTGGCCACGAAACTCGGTACGTGGAAGTTGCGAATGTCTAAGCTGCCGGGAATAAATCATCTACCATCCCGAGGGCGAATCCAGTTAATGCATTCACCATGGGCGGAATTATCAGGGATGCGGGTCTAACCGTGGATGAATTCAAAGAACTTTTGTGAGAATATCAGAAAAAAGGTTTCTACGGCAGTGAGCCTCAGGGAGCTCAGGGAATATGTTAATTTAACAGGCCCTTGACAGTTTGAGGTTACACTAACGTTGGACATTGAACCCGTCTTCGTCACACAGTTCGGTGACTACGACGTGGCAAGGGAAAGAGGGATGAAAGTCGTATCGAGGTATCTACGTACCCAGGTGCCTAAAGATCAAGGGATGAGCTATGGGCTCTGGGCTAACAAACAGCACTATAACCTTATTCTTCCTCTCCCCTGGTGGGAGAGGTTAGGAGAGGGGGATATCTTACCAACTGTTCCTTGTTTCTAGTTTCTGGTAAACCCAACCCAAAATCTATCTCTGCGACCCCCCTGTCTGCCCCTGAGCCTGTCCAACGTGATAAGTAATGCGTAGGGAAAGCAGGCTTGACATTGTGGCCTGTGTAAATGATATTTGCTGATGAAGTAAAGGAGGCAGAGCATGAAGTTGGCGATTATTCTTGAACCAAGCGAGGAAGGTGGATATACGGTTTCGGTGCCGGCTTTGCCCGGTTGTATCAGTGAAGGAGATAGTCGGCAGGAGGCCATTGACAATATTCGTGAAGCAATCGAGCTGTACCTGGAACCGGTTGAAGATGATGAGTCCTTTTCCTCATAAGAGCATTGTCAGACGTCTCCGGTATCCGGTCGTTTTTGGTCCAGAAACAGGATGATCCGGCCTGGTATTACGGCAAATATAATAGTGCCGCGGATCGGGGAGAGCAAGCTGTTCTGCTCTTTGGCAGGCCCAAATGCGATGATACGATCTGCTGATGGCGGCGGCTGAGGTCATATGTCATCTGATCCGGGATCGAGGGGATGCAGGCAAACTTACAGCCGTTGCTTCTGACCTGCCGTTGACGAAATGGATTGAGAAAAATCCCGGGATCGCTCGACTGTTGATGGAAGGTACGAGCATCCAACTAACATGAATCGCTTTTAACAGGGATAAAGGGGATAAGAGCAGGCCATGGGTCGTGGGCTATGGGCTATGGTGCAGACCAAAGGACAAAGAGGAGCAGGCGATGGGTATGGGCTCTGGGCCTTGGGGTTGGATCATTAGAACATCAGGAATTGGAGATGGGGTAAAATTCTATTTAGCAGGGGTGTGGCATGTTGACCGATGAGATGAAAAAAGAACTATTGGAAAAGATCAAGGCCGCCGACAGGATCGATAGGATTATTTTGTTCGGATCCGAGGCCGCCGGAACGGCCGGTCCCGGCAGCGATATCGACTTGATCGTTGTTCTTGACCGGGATACCTCTCCGGAGAACTTCCGGGAGAGCAGCGCCAATTACCTGCAAATCAGCCGCGCTATTCGGGAGATTGAAAAGAAACATCCCATCGACCTGTTGGTCTATACTCGCCCTGAGTTCGAGAAAATCAAGGCGAGCGGCAGCATCTTTGTCCGCCGGGTGCTGCGCGAAGGGATCGAGTTGTCATGAAAGACGTTACCGCAGATTGGCTCAAGTCGGCCAGGGCCGATCTCGAAACCATTGATGCCATTCTCGACAAACCGAACCTGGCAGCGATGGTCGCTTTCCATGCACAGCAGTGTGTCGAGAAATGCCTGAAGGCGCTCCTGGAGGAGTTTGATATCGAGGTCGGAAAGACCCACAATTTGCTGACATTGAAAGCCGCTGCGGAGCGTGTTTATCCCATAGACTGGGATGAAGATACCCTGAGTCTGCTCAATAAATTGTACATAGGCTCACGATATCCCGCTGAACTCGGTCTATTGTCGAATGGTGCCCCGACCCTGGAAGATGCCAGGGACTTGGCGCATTTTGCTGCCGAGGCAATGGATAATACGGAGGCGTTGCTGGCCAGGTAAGCAGAGTGATACCGGGGATGGGGGAGAGCGATGAAGAAAGGTGGTAAACAATGGAACGTATGATCCAGATTCAAATCGAGAAATTACCTGAAGGGATGTATCTTGCTACTTCTGATGACATCCAGGGTTTAATTGCTCAGGGGCGGACCGTCAACGAGACATTAGAGCTTGCCCGCGATGTGGCCAGGAGGTTGCTTGAGGCCCAGGGCGAACGCAAGGAGAGGTCGAAACTGCAACCGGTGAAGGAAAAATTTGATATGCAGTTGGTTGTGGGAGACTGAATTGGGCAGACTCTCCGGATTCAGCTATAAGAGCATTGTCAGACGTCTCCACAGAGGGTTTCGGAGATGACTGTAAAGGAACTGATAGCGCAACTGAGCGGCTTGCCTGGTGATTCTCGGGTCCTCGTTCAGGGGTATGAAGACGGCTATGACGATATCTCGGATATCAGGTCGCTGTTGGTCCAGAAACAGGATGATCCGGCCTGGTATTACGGCAGATATAATAGTGCCGCGGATCGGGGAGAGCAAGCTGTTCTGCTCTTTGGCAGGCCCAAATGCGATGATACGATCTGCTGATGGCGGCGGCTGAGGTCATCTGTCATCTGATTAGGGATCGAAGGGATGCAGGTAAACTTACAGCCGTTGCTTCTGACCTGCCGCTGGCGAAATGGATTGAGAAAAATCCCGGGATCGCTCGACTGCTGATGGAAGGTACGAGTATTCAACTGATAAGAGCAGGCTATAGGCTATAGGCGGTAGGCTATAGGTTTAAACAAAACTATCAACTAACAACTTTGCATCGACGATTGGCTGTTAGCGGAAATTGGATGGACATTGGATTATGTATCCTCACCCCTCCCTTGACCACGCTGAGGCGTGGTGGGGAAGGGGGGGTGGTAGTGATTCACCCCCACCTAACCTCCCCCGTCAAGGGGGAGGGATTTTATGTGTGAAATTGCCTAATGCTCTAATGTTCTACTCATAGCGTAACTCTGCGTTACAGGCTCTTATCTCTTTTGATAAACCCCAAGCTTGGATTTCCTCTGTGATCTCCTGCCTGCCAGCCATAGCTCGGTTAAACCGAGCGACGGCTGGTGACCTCTGTGGTTCAAAGCTTTTATCTCTTTATGTAAATCCAAAGTTCTCCTCTGCGGTTCCTTGCATTAAAGTCTTTAGCCCAAAAACCGACATTTTTCCCTTGCCTCAAGCAACCCATTATCTTATACTAACAAAATTGATAATACCTACCTGTCAATACGGACTATCGGAGGTGCGAATGGGCGTTAATTGGGGTAAACTCCTTGTAAAACAGCTTCGAAATACTGACAAACGATTTATTACCAATGAAGGTAGTACTGTTGTAAACTCTTCCGGCGACTCATATTCACTCAGTTTCGCTCTTTACCTTGCATCCATCCATGTATCAAACGGATCGGTGCAGCGCCTTTAGCGCACTCATATCCAAAAGACGTTAACGCTGCTAGCCAAGTCAGTTTCTTCTGTGGGGAGAAGTTCTCTAAACTTAGATTTTAGATGCAATGAGCAGGGGTAACTATCTTATGAAAAGATGGGTTTTAATACCGATAGTAACTTTTATGCTCGCAGGTTTAGCGTATGCCCAGGAGTTGAAAAGTCCAAATATAATACAGCCTGTTCTGTCTGAGCAGGAAATCTCCGAGATCAGGAAAAAAATTGGCAATTTGCCACCCATAGCAGAAAAACCCGGGGAGCTCAAAGTCTCTGAAGAAGAGCGGCCCGGTGAGCCGGAATTAACTTCGGAAGAAGAGATACCGGAAATTTTGCCGCAAGATGAAGAGCTTCACGAAACCGTTCCTTCAGAGATCGAAAACTATATGGGCGGGAAAATATCCCCCGGTATAGCAAGAAATATCAGGCAGTACGGTTATGACCTTTTCAGAGGGCCGCCATCCACATTCGCGCCTGTGACCAATATACCTGTGGGGCCTGATTATGTGATTGGGCCCGGGGATGGAATAAAGATTGTCGTCTGGGGCAAAATTGACGGTCAATGGTCAACTATCGTGGACAGAGATGGAAATATCAGTTTTCCGACTGTAGGAACAATAGGAGTGGCAGGCCTTTCTTTCAGGGAGCTCAAGGAACTGCTTCACAAGGAGTATTCCAAATATTTTAAAGATTTTAACATGAACATAAGCATGGGGGTTTTGAGAAACATTCGGATCTATATAGTGGGAAACGCCATGCGGCCGGGCGCTTATACGATCTCCTCCCTTTCGACCCTGGTAAACGCGTTGTTTGAATCGGGAGGGCCGAGCAAGACAGGATCTATGAGAAGTATTCAACTGAAACGGAACGGAAAGACAGTAGTTCAATTTGACATGTACGATTTCCTTCTGAACGGGGATAAGTCAAAAGATGTTAGGCTCATGCCGGAAGATGTGATTTTCATACCTCCAATAGGTAAGATCGCCGGCATTGCCGGGCATATCAGAACTCCCGCTATATATGAACTGAAAGGCGACACAAAGCTAAGTGAATTAATCAGGATGGCCGGCGGCGTTACCGCCACAGGCTATCTGCGAAGAGTGCAGATAGAACGCATTTACGGAAATGAAGCGAAGAAAATTATCGATAAGGAAATACAGGAACTGACACCTGAGGATGATATCGCCCTGAATGATGGTGATATCGTCAAGATATTCCCGATATCTGACGCTGTTGTCAACGCGGTTTCACTTAAGGGTAATGTAGCGCGGCCCGGGAAATATCAGTGGTATGAGGGGATGACCGTCAGGGACATCCTGGGGGATCCCGAGAAAGATCTACTGCCGGAGACATTCTACGAATATGCCCTTTTGGAAAGACGTTCACCACGTGATTATCACAAAGATATTATTTCCTTTAACCTGGAGGAAGTGCTGCTGGAAAAGAAGAGTGTGGATCTTCAGCCATATGATGAAATAACTATCTATTCAAAATGGGACTTCCGGGAAAGGCCGAAAGTAAGGATATTCGGTGCTGTTAACAAACCGGGAGAATATGAGCTGTTCAGAGGTATCAGTATTTCCAACCTCATCAAGATCGCGGGTGGCCTGAAGCCTTACGCGCTGAAAAAGGAGGCCGAGCTTACCAGGGTAGAGATCACTGACGAGGGTCCAGTGATAAAAAGGATAATTGTGAACCTTGAAAAAGCAATAGCGCATGACCCCGCGAATGATCTAAGCGTGAATAAATATGATTACCTGTTTGTCAGGACTGTTCCGGACTGGCAGTTATACAGGAGCGCAACGATCTCAGGTGAAGTGACCTACCCGGGTACTTATACTGTCAGGAAGGGGGAGAGGATCTCCTCTCTTCTTGAAAGGGCCGGTGGTCTGACTAATGACGCGTATGTCAAAGGCGCTGTATTCACGAGGGAATCCGTAAGGGCACTGCAGCAAAGACAATTAAATGAAGCGGTCGACCGGCTGGAACACCAGCTACTCATACAGGTCGCGACAGTAACCGAAACCGCGTTATCCGCTGAATCCGCGGAACAGGAGCGCATGGCTGCTGAACAGAGGCGGGCTCTTCTCGCGAAGCTGAGATCGGCAAAAGCAAAGGGCCGCCTTGCATTGGATTTTGAATTAGTTGAGAACATTGAAAAATTTAAAAAAACACCCAACGATATTGTACTGGAGGAAGGTGATAGCCTCTCTATCCCTGAAAGACCGGCTCATGTCCAGGTAATAGGGGCAGTATACAATCAGAATGCCTTTGTTTACGACCGGAAAAGTCGGATTGACTCATATCTATCGCGAGCCGGCGGTTTGATGAAGAATGCCAACAGGAAGGAGATGTATGTCCTTAAGGTGGACGGGACGGCTATCAGCGAGCGAGGAACAGCTGGTTTCCAGAGAAAGAAGCTCGATCCTGGCGACACAATTGTTGTTCCGGAAAAGATCGACAAGATCGCCTGGCTAAGAAACATAAAAGATCTCACCCAGATACTGTACCAGATAGCCGTCACCGCAGCAGTAATTGTAGTGTTGTAGGTGGGATAAGAGCAGGCCATGGGCGATAGGCAATGGGCTATAGGTCAAAGCGGTTTTTTCAGGGATAAAGGGGATACAGGGGATAAGAGAATATGGATATGATGGTGTTGGGTTTACCCACCCCCTCCACCCCCTTCATCCCTGTTAAACAATATGGATATGATGTTGATGGTTTTGGAGTCTGGATTGTGGTTTAGCCTACAGCTTACAGCCTAAAGCCTGCAGCCCAGCGCCTGGTTCCACTAATCACCAATTACTAATCACCAATAACTAATTTACGTTCACAATATTAGGTAACGGGGATAAAAAAAGTGCCAGAAAGCAACTTAAACAACCACCAAAGAAGAGAATACTACGAGGATGAAATAAACCTCCTCGACTACTGGCGGGTTCTGGTCAAGCACAAAAAAATGATCGGAGCCATAGTTGGAGCAGCTATAGTTATTTCAGTCATCGTCAGCCTCTTACTCCCCAAGATCTACTCCTCCACAACGAAGATATTTGCCCCCCAACAGGAGAATTCCTTAAGTGCTGGCATCCTTGCGCAACTACCAGGAGGATTGTCTGGGCAGGCATCTGGAATGCTGAGCGGTGGAACGCCGGCTGATATCTGGGTTGCTGTTCTTGAAAGTCAGACCCTGAAAGGAGCCATTGTTGAAAAATTTGGTCTCCTGGAGCGTTATGAATTGGAGACTCTCGAGGATGCTCGTAGAAGGCTCGATGGTCAAGTATCAGTAAATAAATCAAGGGACGGTATTGTATCCATAACCGTTGAGGACAGAATACCGGAGAAGGCTGCTGAACTTGCTAACGCCTTCGTTGAGGAGTTGGACAGGGTCAACAGGGATCTGATTACGAGTTCCTCCAGGCGGATGAGAATATTCGTTGAGAAGAGGCTGGAAGAGGCAAAGTTGAAGCTGGTTGAAACAGAGGAGAGTCTTAAAGATTTTCAGGAAAAGTACAAGGCAATCAAGTTGGACGATCAGTCCACGGCTACAATTGAAGCCGTGGGTCTTATGAAGGGTCAATTAATGGCAAAGGAAGTTGAGCTCCAGACTCTTCTTTCCTTTGCTACATCAAATAATCCCCAGGTAGGAATTCTCAGGGCTGAGATCAGGGCGCTGAAAAGGGGATTAAGGGAGTTGGAAGGGACAACATCAGATAAAACAAGCGATATCTTGATCCCCACAGCGAAAATTCCTGATTTAGGCCTTAGATATGTGAGGTTTCTGAGAGAATTTAAGATTCAGGAAACACTTTTTGAGTTATTAACACAGCAGTATGAGATGGCCCGAATTCAGGAGGCAAAAGACAGTCCCACTGTGCAAGTGCTTGACCGTGCCTTGGTACCGGAGAAAAGATCAAAACCGAAGAGAAGACGCATAGTTATGTTGTCAGTTATGGTTTCAGGATTTCTCGCAGTTTTTCTAGCGTTCTTTTTAGAGTACATCGCACGGATAAAAGAAAGTGAGGGCGTTGACTCAAAGGAAACATAGCGTTCCAAATGAGATCAGACGATTCTTTTAACAGGGATGAAGGGGATTAAGGGGATAGATCAATAGCTTGGGGATCTGGGTTTTTCAGACTGAAAACTATTTCATTCATGCCCTTCAACCCTGTTAAACAAACGAAAAGGTATGATTTATCAGGGATAAAAGGGATACAGGGGATAATGAAAAATGGATATGCTGGTACTGTGTTTACCCCACCCCCTTTATCCCCTTCATCCCTGCTAGGAAATAAATGGTATGAAGCATGCAAGGTCAAAGGGATACGGGGAAAAAGAAAATGTGGATATGGTTGGTGAGGGTTACCTCATCCCCCCAATCCCCTTTATCCCTGCTAAACACTATGGTTATGGCGGTGTTGGTTTTACCACACCCCCTTCATCACTGCTAGAAAGGTACAGGTTAGGTTGCATGGAATATAAAGAGCTGACATCAACGATATTGAGTGCCTGTTTTGAAGTCAGCAATGAACTTGGCTGCGGATTCCTTGAATCAGTATATGAAAAAGCTCTGGTTCTAGTTCTCCGTGAAAAAGGACTGCGGGTCGAATCGCAGGTTCCCTTACAAGTAAAATTTCGAGGATGTATAGTCGGTGAGTTTTACCCTGACATTGTTGTTGAGGACAATGTTTTGTTGGAGTTGAAGGCTGTCAAGAAAATAGCACCAGAGCATATAGCCCAGGTCTTGAATTATCTGAAAGCTACGGAAAAGCCCGTAGGAATGCTGGTCAACTTCGGTAATGCCAAGGTTGAGTATCGGCGGTTTAATAATCGGTTTGAGGTGATTAAGCAGATGCAACAGGGGTGAAAAGGAAAAAACCGCTTTTGCAGGGGTAAGGGGATACAGGGGATAATGAAAAATGGATATGGTGGTGTTGTGTTTACCCACCCCCTTAATCCCCTTCATCCCTGTTAGAAAAAACTGAATGCTGGAGGTACAGGAGATGGAGAGAAGTTGGTTCGCTGTCCGAACCAAACCACGACAAGAACAATATGCTAAAGAACAGTTCAATCGGCAGGGATATGATGTCTACCTTCCTCTAACGTTGGTACTTATAAGCCATGCCAGAAAAAAGGGCTGGGCTGAGCGGCCATTTTTCCCAGGCTACCTTTTCTTGAATTTGACACTCGAAGAACGGCGGTGGTCATCAATTGCAAGCACATATGGAGCTATCGGAGCAGTTCGTTTTGGCGATAATTATCCGCTGGTCCCTGAAGAGGTGATTAGTTATTTAATGGAATGTGAGGACGAGTACGGCAGGATTCTAAGTGAATCCAGGCCTGGAGCGCCGTTCCGACCCGAGCAGAGGGTCAGGATCGTTGACGGTTCAATGAAGGGCCTGGAGGGTATTTTTATAGCAATGAACGGTAAGGAGCGTGTCCAGGTTATGTTGGATCTTCTTAGTCGCAGTGTAAATGTTCAGCTGCTCCTGGAGCATGTAGAAGCTTCCTGAACCGGGGAACGGTCACGGGGAGGTCCGCTCGGGGCGTTTACATACCTGAGGAGAGCAATAAATGATAACCTTTCCTCAGGGTTTTCTGTTCAAGTGTTTTCGGGCTGAGGTTCACCTGAATGGCGGTAGCGTGTCTGGCTGTGGATAATAGCCTCAAGCTACATACATCAAGTATCTAAAAGCCCAAATGCAGAGGAAATCCGGGAATTGGTAAAAAACAACCCAGGCTAAACCTATCTCACGCAGAGCTTGCGTAGAAAGGCAAAATATATGTGTAAACACAACACCATGAATGCTGCAATTCCCGCTCCGCACTCAAGGTTTCGACGATGAACCAAAGTACCATGTGTAATCGATGGTTAAAATACTTGTCACTGTAGCGCCGATTTTATAGGTTTTCATCTGGCCATCCTAGAATAATTCAGTTATCTAAGACAGCCCCAAAAAATATTTAAAGTGAAATTTGGACTCCCGAAAGGAATTTGGAATGGTATGGGGCTTACAAAGAAGTAAATGAGAATTTTGGTGCTTGTAACAGATGCCTTTGGTGGCAGGGGTGGGATTGCAAAATTTAATCGTGATCTTCTGTCAGCCCTTTGTTCAAATGAAAAATGTCTTGAGATAGTTGCTGTACCGCGCTTAATTATGGATGACCCAGGCATTTTACCTGAAAAGCTCACTTTTGCGGTTGAAGCGGCTGGCAGTAAGATAAAATACATTCACACTGTGTTAAAGATTCTAATTGGATCGCCCGGTTTTGATTTGATCATATCAGGGCATATTAACTTACTTCCAGTAGCATTTTTGGCCAAAGCATTTTTTCGAGTTCCAATTACTCTTACCATACATGGAATTGAGGCGTGGCAAGCAACACGAAGCCTATTTGGCAATTATTTAGCGCCCAGGGTAGATAATTACATTTCTGTCAGTGAATTAACAAGGAAACGCTTTGTTGCATGGACGGGAATTAATTCTGAAAAAGGTTATATTCTTCCCAACAGTGTCAATTTGAAAAAGTTTACACCAGGTCCAAAACAAGAAAAATTAATTGCAAAGTATAAACTTGCCGGCAAGAAAGTATTGATGACGTTTGGACGTATGGATTCACGGGAAAGAGCTAAAGGTTTCGACGAAGTGCTGGAAATTATGCCTGAATTATTAAAGGAAAGGAAGAATGCCACATACCTTATAGCCGGCGATGGCCCAGACAGGGAGAGATTGGAGAAAAAGGTCTTGGATATGGGACTAGGAAAGCACGTGGTTTTCAGTGGTTTTGTAAGCGAAGAAGAGAAAGTTGACCTTTATCGCCTTGCCGATGTTTACGTTATGCCAAGTTCGGGAGAAGGGTTTGGTATCGTTTTTCTAGAGGCTATGGCATGTGGCATACCGGTCATCGCTAGTCGAAAAGATGGAGGATATGAGGCCGTGCAACAAGGGGCGTTAGGAGAAGTTGTAGACCCTGAAAATAGTCAGGAGCTTCTTGAAGCAACCATTCGTAATCTTAATAAAAATGATCGTATAATAAAGAGGGGACTGGAATTCTTTTCTGCTGAAAGATATGAGGAAAGAGTTCATGCTTGGATAAAAGGATTAAGTAATGCAGAGTATGTGACACGGAAGGAGGGCACATGAAAAAAATACTTATTACCGGAGGGTTTGGTTTTTTAGGCACTCACTTAACCGAGCATCTAGTAATGGAAAAAGATAATTTAGTACATGTAGTAGATGATTTATCAAACAATCCAGTGAACATTGATTATTTTATAAATGAGATTGAAGACCCAAAAAATCTTAGTTTCAATATCATGAAAGTAAAGGAGTATTTTTCCTCCCCAGATTTACCTGTTTTTGACGAGATCTATCACCTTTCATCTCCAGTTGGCCCAGCTGGTGTTTTGAAACATGCAGGCAACATAGTCAGGCAGGTGGTGAACGATTGTTATTTGATCATCGATTATTGTCTAGCCAAAGAGGCGAAGATGCTACTGGTTTCTACGAGTGAGATTTACGGGGGTGGGCAAGAGGGTTATTGCTCGGAAAACACTACCAAAATCGTACCATCTAAAACAACCGTAAGGCTCGAATATGCGATTGGGAAGTTGGCTGCTGAAACAGCTATTATCAATACTTGTAGTGATAAAGATCTCAAGGCTGTAATTATCAGGCCCTTTAACATTGCTGGACCACGGCAATCCCCGAAAGGCGGCTTTGTACTGCCTCGATTTATTCAGCAGGCTCATCAAGGATATCCGCTTACAGTATTTGGAGATGGATCAGCGATTAGAGCATTTACACACGTAAAAGATATGGTCGAGGGAATTGTACTTGCCATGCACAGAGGTAGGAATGGCGAAGCATATAACGTTGGCAACCCCTCTAATAAAACCAACATCCAGCAATTAGCCGAAAAAACGGTGGGGATTGTCGGCAGCAAAAGTGAAATACAGTTTGTCGATCCAAAAACAATTTACGGAGATTATTATGAAGAGGCAAACGATAAATTTCCCGATAGCGAGAAAGCTAAAAAAGAACTTCAATGGCTTCCTAGGCTTGGTATAGAAAATGTAATTCAAGATTCGTACGCGGAATTTCTAAAGCGTGTCGAAGCTGGCGTAGTTGGTAAAGAACATAGCGTTGTTAACTAGGACAATTGTTCTTGTTGGGGAAATTAATGCCAAAAGTCACAATAGGGCTACCGACATTCAACCGTGCCAAGTTTCTTGGGCAAACGATCAAGCTAATTCTTGAACAGACATTCCAAGATTTTGAATTGATTGTATCAGATGACGCATCTGCTGATGGAACAGCTAGAGCAGTCAGTCAATTTACTGATAGCAGAATCCTCTATCATCGGAATCAATTTAATTTAGGCATACCGGGAAACCTTAATAAAATTCTTGAACTATCATCAGGGGAATATATTGTCATTCTTCATGACCATGATATTTTTCACAAGGAACTAATCGAGAGGATGGTAAATGTAATGGAGGAACATCAGAGTGTCGGATTAGTCCACCCTGGGATTGCATGGGTCGATGATAATGGATCGAACTACTCTGATATGATAAAAAGTTTTGAAGGTGTTATTCGGGGTAAAAGTATAGTTGAATCTATTCTTTTTGGGAAGGATTTCTCTTCTCCAATCTCAGCATGTGGGTTAGTACGGAGAAATTGTTACGAAGAACAGGGTTTTCGATTCGATCCTCGGTTTGGATTTGTCAGTGATGTAGATATGTGGTTAAGAATAGCTCTCCATCATGATGTGGGTTTCATACCTGAATCTCTGATTACATGCAGGCGGCGTGACAATGATCACCAATACGCTACTGTTAATTGGACATACGTTAACTGGGTTGTGGACATCCACCGAGTCAATATCGAGCGAATTTACTCAAAAAATCAAAAAAGGTTTTACTCTGCTCTAAAATGCTGGAAAAGAAAAGCGCGGCGGCATTTCATCAGAAATTTGTTTGCCTCAGCTGCTAGAGGCGACCTAGCCACTTTTCAAGACGGATTCAGATACATTGGAACGCAGAATGTTGGAAGTATGACTTTGATTGCGCGTGTTGTTACAAAAAGTCCAATAACCCAGAAACTCTTGATGCAATTAATTAAAGGCGTCGCTAAGCTTAAAAAGCTCCTGACGTAATGGCTATCAAGTTATGAAATTAGCGCTATTCACTTACCATGCTGATTTTGCCACTGGAGAGTGCTTTTATCGGACTATAACTCGGTCTGGCGTGCATGTATTAAAGGTTGGAATGGCCTTTGGTGCCGGAAAAAGCGGGGTCGCCTCAATGTTGGATGAATTGAATGATATGGCGGATGTCGAATTACTTTTCTTTGTCGACCCACCAGGACCCAATTGGCCCTTAGGTTTTGAAAATGCAGCCTTCCCAACCGTCGGATATCTGATCGATGTACATAGATCCATCGATGTACGCCTAGCCTACGCTCCCTTTTTCGATCATATTTTTGTGGCACAAAAAGATTTCGTAGAAGTCATACGAAATAACAGTTACGAGAATGTTTCTTGGTTGCCTTTGGGATGTGATCCTGAGATCCACAAGCAACCTTCAAGTGAAAGGGATATCGAAGTTGGGTTTGTGGGGAAGTTGGGGGCAAAGGGCACCAAGCGCAGAGAAGTATTGGATATTGTATTAAAGAAATTTCACACTAATGATGTGACCCAATTCTATCCTCCTAGGGATATGGCAGAAATTTACGGGAGATCTCAAATTGTTTTCAATGCAAGTATCGGTGGGGATTTGAACATGCGTATTTTTGAAGCGATGGCATCAGGAGCGCTGCTTGTTACTGATAGAATCGAAAACGGTATACATGAGCTTTTTGAAGAGGGAAAGCATTATGTCACTTATAGTACCGCCCAGGAAGCTATCGAAAAAATCAGGTATTATTTAGCAAACCCTAAGGAGGCGCGGGAAATAGCTGAGTGCGCAAATAAATTGGTACTTGTTGAACACACATATAGCAAGAGGTGGGGCACTATTTGTGAAATTCTCAATGGGGATATCTGGGGGCAGGCTCGAATCAGGAATGTGACTTATGACCAAAAAAGGGACTTTTATGCCGCTGTTTTCGAACATCTAAAACTTCCATATGGTATCTGGAGGCTCGCACGAAATTCATCCAGTTTCAGGAATGTGATAGCTTTATTTCGTCCATGGGTCCGCACCATTTTAAAAAAGCTGAACTCAATAATACCATTCACTCCCAATGCCATTAAAACCAGACTTAAAAGGTAATGAGTTATCTACGACGGTATATCAGTAGCGCCAGCATGTTGGCTGTTCAAGGTGTCTTTCAGAAGATTTTGGGGATTTTCTCTACTATTATTCTAGCGCGGAATCTCAACTCTAGAGGTTTTGGGCTATTTAATGCCTTAATTATCACAGTGAATTCCGGGTATGGACTAGTCAAACTTGGTTTAGATGGGGCCATTCATGTTAGGATGGCCGACAAGGATGACTCAGACAAAGGAAATGTTCTTGGGGCTGGACTAGTTTTACTATCTTTATCGGGTTTAATTGCTGCTCCAAGTGTGTTTGTTTTTTCAGACCAGCTTGCGTCGTTGATTTTTAAGGAACCAGAACTGACCCGCTGGATCAAATATGCTGCAGTTCTAATTTTCGTTCAGTGCTTGACCCAGTTCCTCTATGCCACTCTAGTCGGGCTTCATCGGTTTGCTTTCTATTCCGTGACCATGGTCATCATGTCCTGTGCCAATTTGGCGGCTCTTTACATAGGCATTGTCCTGGGGGGGCTTCAAGGTGCTGTCCTGGCTGTAGTCTTCATCAAGATAACGACCCTCGTTCTGTTCATAACCTATCTTAAAAGATATCTGCAGCAGAAGAGGTTACGCTTCGAGTACGACAGGTTTCGTGAGACTGCAATCCAGCTCCTTAAACTGGGTTTTCCGTTCTATATGGTTGGTTTTGTTACTATACCCGTAGCCTACTACATGTATGGAATTCTTAGTGCATCAGCTGGTGTAGAAAATCTTGGGTATATGAGAATCGTAGTTAGTATCAACTCGATTATACTCTTCGTACCTTCTAGCATTGCAGCGGCAACAATATCTTTTCTATCAGAAGCCAATACCGATATCGCTCTTGCCCAGGAAAAGTTCGTTGTTTACTCTCAACTGAACCTGAAAACTACTTGGTATTTCTGTTTATCTATTGGTGTTATTTTGTGGATTTTTGTACCGACAATCATAAGGATCGCTTTCGGGAAGCAATATCTGGTTGCCGTAACAGCATCAAGACTCGGCCTTTTTGCTGCGATCTTCATGGTTGTGATGAACGTTGCGAGCAACACATATTTTGCCCAGAAAAAGGTTTCACTTATATTCGTTCAAAACGCGGTCTATAGCGTAGGTTTCTTTGCTATCGGTGTTTTGTTGGTGCCACGATGGGGCATATTAGGTTTCGTATTTTCAGAATTGATTGGATATTTTGCGGTTGCTGTATTCGTTGTATTATTGTTTCATCTTGAGTGTCGTTCTTTAGGTATGAACCCAAATTTCCATTGGTTTCTTCTTGTTATGACTGCTGCAGCTGCTCTGGTTCTTAGTGTTGTAAATGTTCTTGGTAATGAATTACTCGAATACGTATGTGGAACAGGAGTTTTAATAGCCATTCTAATTTCCGGTTACCTTCTTATCTTTTCACCTAAAGAGAGGGAAGCATTCTCTTTATACATTAACCAGTTGTTTAGAAAAGGTCGGCAGATTCTTTTCTAATAGCACTGGGAAAGTAAATAAAACCCTTGTTAAGACATACCTGTTGACAATGGATATCATAATATATTGCCCCAGGGATATGAGTGCCCTGGATTTCGATTCTTCTACAGCAGCTTATTTTTGTTCTGTGTGCAGTGCTCAATTTCCGCTTGATCGGGGAGTAATTCGCCTCACGAATAGTGAAAACGGTTTTTACGAGGGATGCTTCGAAAATCGTGTTCATTACATCCCAAGGAATGAGAAATTAATATTCAGATGGCCTTTGTGGCTCATAAATAGTGGATTCATATGGGAGGTTCGAAAATACTTGCCTGCTGGCAGTACTGTTTTGGAACTCGGATGTGCTGGTGGGGTGGATTATTTTGGAAAAAGATACAAAATGGTTGGAGTTGATCTCTCATTTTCATCTTTAGTCAATGCAGCTAAAAGCTATACATATGCTGTTCATGGGGATGCATCTAGACTTCCCCTGCCGGATTGTTCGGTAAATGGTGTTATCAGCTCGTTTTTCTGGGAGCATATCCCAAAAGATGAGAAACGTGTCTTTCTGGCAGAGTTCAACAGAGTTCTCAGACCGGAGGGAAAACTCATTTTTCTATTCGATGTGAAGAATGCAAACCCATTGATTCGATACTATCAGAAAACGGATCCTGATTTATACGACAAATTGTTCCTGGAAAAGGATGGACATGTCGGATTCCATACATGGGATGAAAATCTGAAGATGCTACGTGATTCCGCATTCCATGTTACCAGGATTACCGGTCACGAGAGAACATTCCTTCTCTCACCCTCCGTCTTCAAAAAATTGAGACAATGGAAAGGACTAATGGGATCAACGGTTTTTCCTATGACCATCTTTAGCAGTTACCCTTGGTATTATGGCTATGTGGCTGCAGTGAGGATAATTGATACTACAGTCGGTAGATTGCTACCGCTCTCATGGGCACGTACCGTTTGCGTGGTTTGCACAAAGGAAAGTAGAAGAATATGAAGATCGTGGTTGTCGGAAAATTTCACATCGAAGGTTTTGCACTACATATTTCTCAAACCCTTGAGAAACTTGGTCACACTGTGCTCAAATACGAGCCTGGAGTGAGGCAAGACAGCCTAGGAGGAACTTTTTCAAAAAGATGCTGGCAAGCTAAGAATTCCCTTTATGATCTTACCGGCAGAATCGACTGGTTCAGGTTAAGGAGGATTCGAAAGTTAGTAAACATGTTTGAGAACAATGGGATAAACTTGACGATAGTTTGTCATGATTATCTGTATCCACGAGAGGTTGAGCACCTAAAAAAAATCAGCAAAGCACCAATTATTCTATGGTTTCCAGACAGTATTTGCTCTTTTTCACGACACTTATTTCTCAATTCCAAGTACGATGCTATGTTTTTTAAAGATCCTTATATCGTGTCGATATTAAGAAAAACTGTTAAAAAAAACATTTATTACTTGCCCGAGTGTTTCAATCCGATTTCTCTTAGTGACGTAGAATTAGAACAGGAAGACTACGCAATATATGAATGCGAGCTCTCCACTGCGGGTAATCTCTATTCTTACCGAACAGCGTTTTTCAGCCAGCTGACTGATTATGATGTTAAAATTTGGGGAAATCCCGCACCGCTATGGATGGACGTATCAAAGATCGAACCGTTCATCCAGGGTAGATTTGTTGCCAACGAGGAGAAGGTCAAAGCCTTCAGATTGGCTAAAATTGTGATTAATAGCCTACATCCGGGTGAGATATGGGGTATCAACGCAAGAGCTTTTGAAGTGGCTGGTGCTGGGGGATTCCAGATGATCGATTGGAGACCGGGACTGGACCAGCTTTTTGTTGATGGCCGTGAGATCATCACTTTCCGTGGTATGAAGGATATGAAGGAGAAGATAGAATATTTTTTGCAAAGAGATGAGGAAAGATTGAAAATTGCGTTAGGGGGTCGTACGAGAGCAAACGATGAACATACCTACGAAAAGAGGCTTGAGTGCATGTTCAATACAGTGCTGAATGATGGAAATGGTTACCCTGTCCCCGAAAATCTCGACTAAATAGGGTGTGTAAAATAAAGTGTGTAAGCGGCCATGGTATAAGATATGAAGCGAGGAGGTTATGGTCAGAAAAGAGGAAAAGAGGTGGACCCCATTGGTTGGACAGTTTGGCGGCAACCCTA
>Ga0255052_10001190_pt1 | contig 19895 bp, 17 predicted proteins | sample JV7_2_21_MG_FD_188632 | JGI IMG/M metagenome (GOLD analysis project Ga0255052, IMG submission 188632) | Seawater microbial communities from Jervis Inlet, British Columbia, Canada - JV7_2_21 | ecosystem: Environmental > Aquatic > Marine > Inlet | place: Canada: British Columbia | collected... | reverse complement strand
TGTGTTCATTATTGTTAACGGCATTAACCACGTTGACCACGATCGGGATGCTGGCAAGACTGCCTATGCGATCGGTCGAAGTGACAAGCTTGTCCCGCAGTTTAGCGCGGCCTTGTTTGTAACCGATTGCCTTGGCACGCAACATCAGGTGCGGAAAGTCAACGTTCCATTCATGGGGCGGAACATAAGGGCACTTAGTCAGGTAGCAGAGGTCGCAGAGATAGCACTGGTCGACAACTTTCCAGTAGTCTGTCTTGTCGACGCCGTCGACCTCAAATGTCTCGGATTCGTCGACCAGGTCGAACAGGGTCGGGAAAGCATTACACAGGCTGACACAGCGGCGACAGCCGTGGCAAATGTCGAAGACACGCTCAAGCTCTTCGAAGAGTGCTCCGGTATCGTAAAAGCCAGGGTCATTTTGACCGAGCGGATAACGGGTAGGCGCCTCGAGGCTACCCTCACGAGATTCAGTTGCCATCTGTGTTACCTTGGCTGAGATCCGGATCTCGCAGGACCCGGATCTCAAGGAGGATTAAGCGTCGAGGTTATCGAGTGCTTTCTGGAAGCGATTAGCGTGTGAACGCTCTGCTTTTGCCAGCGTTTCAAACCAGTCGGCGATTTCGTCAAAACCTTCATCGCGAGCTGATTTTGCCATACCCGGATACATGTCGGTGTATTCGTGGGTTTCTCCGGCGATAGAAGCCTTCAGATTTTGCTCGGTGTTGCCAATGGGCAGGCCGGTTGCAGGATCGCCAACTTCTTCGAGGTACTCGAGGTGTCCGTGCGCATGGCCGGTTTCACCCTCGGCAGTAGAACGAAACACCGCTGACACGTCGTTGAAGCCTTCAACATCGGCCTTGGCGGCAAAATACAGATAACGGCGATTAGCCTGTGATTCACCAGCAAAAGCGTCTTTCAAGTTTTGTTCGGTTTTAGAGCCTTTCAGGGACATGATGCCTCCAGTTGAGTTATTTGATATTTCGGAGGGGCATAGTAGCAATTCTGTTGTATAAATGAAGTTAATTTTTTTTATACAATTGATTGAGTATAACTATTTATGAGGGATAAAAAAAACCACCGAAATGGTGGTTTTTTCAAGCTGAACAAGCTCAGTTTCCGTTATACTTTTTATAGTGCTGAAGCCTGTGTTCTGCTGGGTTTTGCAAATACAAATCGCGGTTAATTTCAGACTCAAAATAAATTACCAGGCTGTCGTCATTATTGTCTTCAATCACGTAAGGCATGTTGACTAATTGCTGCAGTGTTTTGCCGGTAATCGGGTCGGTAGTTTCAATGCGATACATTATCAAGACCCCCGTTTTGACAAGTAGCGAAGTATATATATAGACGTTTTTTACAGCTTTGAAAAGGATAAACCGTGAATATTTCGGGATTAATTTTGTTTTCACTGGGGAATCAAAAGATTATCCTACCAAGCTGACAAGACGGGTAAACTGCCCCGAATAAACTACTGATTAAAGGACATTTATGAAAAAATTTGATGTATACGCGATTGGCAATGCACTGGTCGACATCGAGTATCACGCCACATCCCACAAACTTTTGGAGCTGAATATTGATAAGGGCGTCATGACGCTTATCGATGAACAACGTCAGAACAGCCTGATAGCTCAACTGGGTGAGTCGCATGAAAGCATGGCCTGCGGGGGTTCAGCGGCGAATACGATTATTGCGCTCGCGCAAATGGGTGCCAGAACCCATCTTGATTGCCGCGTATCAAATGATATGACCGGTCAGGTATTTGCCCGGGACCTGCATGACTCGGGTGTCAATTCGAATCTCGATTTCAAGCCACTTCCGTCAGGCATTACCGGCAAATGCTTGGTGTTTGTTACCCCTGATGCCGACCGCACCATGAATACCTTCCTCGGGGTGAGTGCCGAGCTCGACACAGATGACATCGACACCGAGGCGATCAAAATGTCTGAATACATCTATATCGAAGGGTACCTGGCGAGTGCCGACAATACCCGGGATGCCGCCATTGAAGCTCGCCGAATTGCCGAATCCCATGATATAAAAACCTCTTTGACGCTCTCGGACCCTAACATGGTCAAGTTTTTTAGCGAATCAATCGAGGCCATGATCGGTGATCGTGTCGACCTGCTGTTTGCCAACGAGGACGAAGCCATGGAGTTGGCCGGAACCGATAATCTCGATGAAGCCTTACAGCTGTTCAAGAAATTATCGCGCAGTTTCGCGATTACACGGGGTAAGGACGGGGCCCTGCTATTCGACGGTGTCGCGCTAATCGAAATCCAGCCCAAGCCGGTGCAGGCTGTCGATACGCTTGGCGCGGGTGACATGTTTGCCGGTGCATTTCTATACGGGCTATCCGAGGGTATGAGTTTTCACCAGGCAGGGGACCTTGCGTCACTGGCTTCAGCAAAGATTGTTACCCAGTTCGGCCCACGCCTGAGGGCAAAGCAGACCAGGACCTTGCTTGAATCATTTACTGCTGGCAATTGAGCTTTCAATAGTTAAGAATACCGCCTTTTTTCAAATAGATATCTGCATCGGAAAGACACCAACATGACCATGCCCCAAACCAAAGACCTGCGCATCATCGGCACCAAGGAAATTCAGACCCCGGAGGCCCTGATGCAGGAACTTCCCTTATCGGAGCTGGCCGCGAATACGGTTGCCGAAACACGCCAACAAATTTACGACGTGCTGGACGGCAAGGACGATCGCCTGGTGGTCATCATCGGTCCCTGCTCGATTCATGATACCGATGCAGCGCATGAATATGCCGATCGTTTGCGCAAGCTGATGGATGAACTCAAGGCCGAATTGATTATCGTCATGCGGGTTTATTTTGAAAAACCCCGTACCACGGTCGGCTGGAAAGGCTTGATCAATGATCCCGACCTGGATGGCAGTTTCCATATAAACAAGGGCGTGCGCAAGGCACGTGAACTTTTGCTGAGTCTCGCTGAAAAAGGCGTCCCTGCGGGCCACGAATATCTTGACCTGATCAGTCCGCAATACATTTCCGACCTCGTCTGCTGGGGCGCTATCGGCGCACGTACAACCGAAAGCCAGGGACACCGTGAACTGGCCTCGGGCCTTTCCTGCCCGGTAGGATTTAAAAATGGTACTGATGGCGGGGTGCAGGTTGCGATAGACGCGATACGCGCCGCCCAGGGCTCACACCATTTCATCTCGATTACACTGCAAGGGCATTCGGCTATTTTCACGACCGCCGGCAATGACTACACCCATGTTATTTTACGTGGTGGCAGCGATCGCCCCAATTATGATCGCGTCAGCGTTGCCGGTGTGACTTCAAGGCTTGAATCATCCGGGCTGAATCCACGCCTGATGATCGACACCAGCCATGCCAATAGTCAAAAACAGTTTCTCAAGCAGGTCGAAGTCTGCCGTGACATCATCCATCAAATCAAAACCGGCCAGGACAATATCTTTGGTCTCATGATTGAATCACACCTCGTCGAAGGGCGGCAGGATTTTACGGCAGGCGCTGAACTGACTTTTGGCCAAAGTATTACCGATGCCTGTCTTGGATGGGAAGATTCAGAGGAATTGCTGCACGAACTTGCCGATGCGGTCAAAGCTAAACGGAATCCAGGATAGTCGCGGAGCTGAAGCGGCACGGCGATGCCACCCAAATCAAAACGCAAAAAGTCGAAATCCACCAGGCCCTCGCATAAGAGAAAGTACCTCTCGATTGCGGCACTGGTTCTGGTTGCGGCGTTTGTTATCTACCTCGGATACCTGAATCACTTAATCAACGGTCGTTTTGAAGACGATACCTGGGCATTGCCTTCACGGGTCTTTGCCAGGGCGCAGGAACTTTATCCCGGCCTGGTATTAACGCGGGACCAGCTGATTTACGAGTTGGAGTTATCAAGTTACCTCGCCGTTGAATCTGAACCGCTGCCCGGACAATATCGATTGCTGGGCGAGTCACTTGAACTGAATACCCGCCCATTTGAATTCGGCAGTCGGTTTCAGGGTGCCAGACTGGTGCAGGTGTTTTTCGATCAGGGCCGGATTTCGGCGCTGACCGACTCCAAAAGCAGTGACGACCTGGAAATATTCCGTTTGCCCCCGGTTATCCTGGGCAGTTACTACCCGGACAATGACGAGGATCGATTGCTGCTGGCCGAAGACGAGGTTCCGCAACGCTTGATCGAGGCGCTTATTGCGGTTGAAGACCGCGGGTTTTTTGAACACTCGGGTTTGAGTCCGATGGCGATCATGCGGGCAATGCTTGTGAATTTGAAGGCGGGCAAGGCGGTGCAGGGCGGCAGCACGATTACCCAGCAGTTGGCCAAGAATCTTTTATTAACTCCGGAAAAAACGATTTTACGGAAGATCAACGAGGCTTTCATGGCCCTGATACTGGAGCTGCGCTTCAGCAAACAGGCGATTATTACCGCTTATATCAACGAAGTTTTCCTGCTGCAGCAAAAGCGCATTGCCATACACGGTTTCGCTCAGGCCAGTCGCATGTTATTCCGGCGCAGTGTCGATAGCCTGGAAGCACAGCACCTGGCGCTGCTGGTTGGAATGGTCAAGGGTCCTTCTCTTTACAATCCGTTTACTTCACCTGACAAGGCTTTGTCTCGACGTAATCTCGTGCTCAAGATTATGTTCAAACAGGAATTACTCGACCAGGCGGAATATACAGGCGCTATAGCCGCACCCCTTGGCATTGTCGGACGCCTGCCGGGGATCAATCCTTTTCCAGCCTACCTCGACCTGGTTAAACGTCAGCTGCAGACGAGTTATTCCAGCGCGGAATTATCGCGTCGCGGTTTGCGCGTGTTTACCGCTTTCGACCCGTTGCTGCAGCGTAACCTGGAGCGTGGGTTGGCGCGCGGCCTTGGTCGTTTTGATCAACCCGAGCTGCAGGCTTCGGTCGTTATCACCGACTACCTCAATGGCGATATCCAGGCCTTGATCGGTGATCGGGTAACCGACTTTCCGGGATTTAACCGCGCGCTTATGGCGCAACGCCCGATTGGTTCGTTGATCAAACCGTTACTGCTTTATAGCCTGTTGAGCGATGGATTAACGCTTGCGAGCAAGGTCAGGGATGAGCAAATCCGTATTCAGCAGTCGGATGGTAAAATATGGGAACCGCGCAATTTTGACCGCGAACTGCATGGTGAAATGAGCCTTTACGAAGCATTTATACGATCTTACAACCTGCCTTTCGTCCAGCTTGGTGTGGCGAGTGGTCTCGAGAAGCTGGCAGACAACCTGGCCAGGATTAAACTGCTAAAACACGACGTGGTTTATCCCTCCATGTTACTCGGCACCACGTCGATGTCCGCTTACGAAGTTGCCCAAATGTACCAGGTCATTGCCAACAACGGCTACTTCACGCCATTGACGACGATACGCAGCGTCACTAACCAGGATAATCAAACCCTCGAGCGGGTGCCGCTGGAATCACTCAAGTTGTTTGACCAGGCAGGCATGATCCAGGTGCAGCGTGCCATGATCGGGGTCGCGGAGAATGGCACCGCCAGGTACCTGTCCGAACGATTTCCATCGCAGACACTGGCCGGAAAGACCGGTACCACCAACGAGGCACGTGATTCGTGGTTTGCCGGATTTTCGAACCGCCTGCTGACGGTGGTATGGCTGGGTCGGGATGACAATAGTCCGATAAATCTAACCGGTTCATCAGGTGCATTGAAGCTGTGGTCGGACATCATGGAGCTACAGGGATTCGAGTCATTCAAGATAAGCCGGGACGAGAGTCTCAGTTGGCGTCATATCAATCCGGTCAACGGCGGAATTACCCAAAAATCCTGTGCAATTAGTGTATTGTTACCGTTTCCCAAAGACCGGATACCGACAGCACGATCCCGATGTCAGTAACATCTCTCATACGATTGTTTTATCGTCTTACGACACTATCCTTGCTGTTAATTGTCGGTGCATGCGCCGTCTCCGAGATACCGAGCAATCGATATCAGGACGATATTGAAGTCAGCATGGCCGAAGCCCGACCGGTCACTGAACTGCAGAACCAGGCGCTCGCCGCGCTCGGCGAAGAGCAATTCCAACTGGCTATCGACTATTTGCAACGCGCGATCAAGATTCAGCCTCGCAATGCCTGGAGCTGGCACTACCTGGCACAAACCTATTGGCGCGATGCACAGTATGATCGTTGCCTGGCCATGATCGAGCGTTCGAACAGCTACGGCGTATTCGATGATGCACTGGTTTCTGCAAATGACAGGCTCAAGCCAAAGTGCCAGCAAGGTTAGTGCTCCTTCGACATTATAATTACGGAACAGCACAGGGACGCCCCTTGCCGTGAACGTTGACAAGCTAACTGAACTCGCAATTATAATGTTGAAGGAGCACTAGGCATGGGGGAACTTGCAGCTGAACTGAACGTGGAATCGGTGCTCGGCAGTGATGGCATCATCGGTAAATATATCAACGATTTCCAGCCACGCTCGAGCCAGCTCGGCATGGCTCGGCTTATCGATGAAGCCATCGCGCTCGGCGAGTCACGGATAATTGAGGCAAGTACCGGCATTGGCAAATCATTTGCCTACCTGGTGCCTGCTTTTCTGAGCGATGCCAAGGTAGTGATTTCAACCGGTACCCGTAACCTCCAGGATCAACTGTTTCAAAAGGATATCCCGTTAATCCGTAAAGCCATCGTCAGCGCCAGGAAGGTTGCCCTGTTGAAAGGCCGCAGTAATTACTGTTGCCCGCATCGGTTAAAGAAATATCGTGCCGAAGATCGCTTTAAAAGCCGCGAAATGGCCGCAATATTTCGCGCAATCGATGGATGGGCAGAGCTCAGTGACAGTGGCGATATCGGTGAATTCGCCGATATCCCCGAAAACGACAGTCTCTGGTATTACGCGACTTCGAACGCGGATAACTGTCTCGGCGGCGAATGCCCTGAAATTGATCGATGCTTCGTGCTCAAGGCACGCAAACGCGCGATGGATGCGGACATACTGGTAATCAATCATCATCTGTATTTTTCCGACCTGGCCTTGAAGAAAGATGGTTTCGGTGAACTTTTGCCCGATGCCGATGTACTCATATTCGACGAAGCGCACCAGCTTCCCGACATCGCGGGAAACTTTTACGGCCAGCAAATCACGATGCGGCAGATCGATAACCTTTGCCGAGATATCACGGATGCCGAAGTAGCCGAAGCAGCAGAATCGAAAGTACTAAACAAGCGCAGCGATCGGTTGAACAAAACTGCCGCTGATTTAAGGCTCGCCCTGCGCCCATTTGCGCAAAAAGCGGAGTGGGAGCGAATCCAGAATGCGCCAACGATTCGTGAGGCTGTCACCTTGATGCGGCAATCGATCGAAGCACTCGATGACGAACTCGAACCGATGGTCAGTCGCGGCAAGGAGCTTGCCATGTGCCATCGCCGGTTGCTAACGCTCAAACTTGAATTGGCCAGTTTTCTCGAACCGGCCGACAACCGGATTAGCTGGTACGAATTAAACGAGCGCAGTTTTCGGCTCGTGCAATCGCCACTGGAAGTGGCAGTCGAGTTTCGCCAGCAACTCGATACGGCTGCATTCGCTTCGGTGATCTTTACCTCTGCCACGCTAAGCTCGCAGCAGTCTTTTCGATTTTATTCTGAACGCCTGGGACTGGACGGATTTGACAGTGTCAGTTTTGACAGTCCTTTCGATTACCCAAAACAGGCGATGCTTTACCTGCCGACGCATTTACCCGATCCATCCGATGATCGTTACGCGGCGATTTTCGGCGAGTTATGTCGTGAACTTATCGAGGCCACCGAGGGCCGTTGTTTTATCCTGTTTACCAGTTACCGCATGTTGACCTGGACCGCAGATTACCTGCGTTCCCATGTTGCCTATCCGCTACTGGTGCAGGGGGAACTGCAACGCAACGAGCTATTGCAGCAGTTCATCAAGATTGAAAATCCGATATTGCTGGGGACCAACAGTTTCTGGGAAGGGGTTGATGTCAAGGGTGACCAGCTGCGTTGCGTGATTATTGACAAGCTGCCATTCAAGTCACCCAACGATCCCGTGTATCGAAAACGAATACAGCAGGTCAATCAGAAGGGTGGAAATGCCTTCTTCGAAGTACAGGTTCCTGAGGCCACCATCAGCCTGCGCCAGGGCGTGGGACGCCTGATTCGCGACGTCGGTGACCGCGGCATCGTGGCGCTATGCGATAACCGCCTTAACACGAAATCCTATGGCAAGGGTATGCTGGATAGCTTGCCGCCAATGCGACGCAGTGCGGATCTCGACGAGGTCAAGGCATTTGCGGCACGGCTGGCTGACCACAATAACCAGTGATGCCGGGCGAATGGTGTTAACTCGAAATGGAAACTGGTTGGTAACAGTTGTAAAAGGCAGTTTCGTTATGGGTTTAATGGGATTAACGAGCGTCGCCCAGGGCTTCGACCTGCAGGGCCACAGGGGTGCACGCGGATTGATGCCGGAGAATACTTTACCCGGATTCGCCAAAGCGCTTGCCATCGGTGTGACTACCCTCGAGCTGGATCTTGCGCTCACCGGGAACTCCGATGTCGTGGTTATGCATAATCCGCGGTTCGAGCCGGAACTTACACGAAATGGCAATGGAGAATGGTTGCAGCAAAGTAGCCCCAGTATTCATTCAATGACATTGGCAAAGGTCAAAACCTACGATGTCGGGCGCCTGAATCCAGGCAGCAAGTACGCACAGCGTTATCCCGGGCAACAAGCCGTCGATGGCACATCGGTACCGACATTGGGTGAAGTATTTGATCTCGTTAACGAGTCCGGCAATCAAGCGGTGCGATTTAATATCGAGATAAAAATTAATCCTGAAAGACCGGATCTGACATGGCCACCGAAAAAGTTTGCTCAAGCCGTTATCGATGTGGTCCGCGCTTACAAAATGGAAGACCGGGTTATGCTGCAATCCTTTGACTGGCGTGCGTTGCGTGAAGTCCAGGATTTAGCGCCTGAAGTCACAACCTCTTACCTGACTGCCAACCAGCGCTGGTTGAGTAATTTGCAAACGGGTATTCCGGGGCCATCGCCATGGTTAAACGGGCTGGACGTGGATGATTTCGAGGGCAGTGCCGCCCGTGCTATCAAGGCTGCCGGGGGTAACATCTGGTCTTCCTACCACAAGGAAGTCGATACCGATGCCATACAACTTGCACATCAGCTCGGTTTGTCGGTAAACGTCTGGACTGTGAATGAAACCAGTCGCATGCGTGAACTTATCGCAATGGGGGTCGATGGCATTATCACCGACTACCCTGACCGCCTGCGCCAGGTGCTCCTGGACCTCGGCTTGCCGGTACCCGAGTCAACCCCGGTCGAATATTAAGTGCACGACAACTGGGCAGGCAAACCATAAATGGTTATGCTGCCTTTACTGTGACGGAACGGAAAAGCCCATGAGTGTATGTAACGGCTTTGTCGAAGCGATAGGTAATACGCCGCTTGTTCGTTTGCAAGCCGCCTCGGAGGCGACCGGTTGCGAGATTCTGGGCAAGGCAGAATTCATGAATCCCGGTGGTTCGGTCAAGGATCGTGCTGCCTGGTGGATGATCCGTGAAGCCGAACGAATTGGCACAATACAGCGCGGCACTACGGTAGTCGAAGGCACGGCCGGCAACACCGGTATCGGTCTCGCCCATGTCTGCAACGCTCGCGGTTATCCCAGCGTTATCTACATGCCTGATAACCAGTCCCGGGAAAAGGTCGATATCCTGGAAACACTGGGGGCCGAAGTGCGGGTCGTCCCCACGGTGCCTTATACGAACGAGATGAACTACCAGAAGCAGGCCGAGCGTTATGCCGAGTCACTCGATACGGCGGTTTGGGTAAACCAGTTTGACAATACTGCGAACCGGCTCGCCCATTACGAGTCGACCGGGCCCGAAATATGGGAACAGACCGAGGGCAGGGTGGATGCCTTCGTCTGCGCGGTCGGCACCGGCGGCACTATCGCGGGGGTGTCAAAGTATCTCAAGCAAAAGAGAGGGGATATCCAGCTGGTACTGCTCGACTGCATCGGAAGCGCGCTCTATAACTTTATTACAACCGGTACCGCGACCATGAGCGACGGCACGTCCATTACCGAGGGCATCGGTAATAGTCGTATCACGGACAACCTGGCTGGCGCCACGATCGATTGGGCGCTGCAGATAGCCGATCAGGACGCAGTCAACATGGTCTATCGATTGCTGCGTGAAGAGGGTTGGTTTTTTGGTTCGAGTACAGGGATCAATGTTTGCGGCGCGATCGAGGTCGCCCACAGGCTCGGCCCGGGACACACCATTGTGAGCGTGCTTTGTGACGGTGGCGGCAAGTACCGATCGAACCTGTTCAACCGCGAGTGGCTGGCCGAGAAAGGCTTATCCATTGATTAGCCCGACAACGCTGTTTAGAGATCGAGTCGTCGAGTATTCTGGTCTTGTTCACAGGCTTCCCACATGTCCATGAAATAATCGTAATAGGATCTGCATTCAAGCTTGTTGTCGATCTCGTAGTAGCCTTCATAACGTTCGGGGTTACGAATGCGCATGTAGGCGCTGTCATCGGCAATGAGCCAGCTTTCCCTGAAATTTCGGTGCTCCTGGGTCACGGTGGCGCGAATCTGTGCAAACGTGGGCAACCTTTGTGCCAGTTGAATCAGGTAATGGCCCTGGTTTGCCGCGACACGCGTGTCATGGGTGATGATGCGGATATCGGTATGGCGGTTAGTGGCGGCCAGGTGTGACAGGCGATCGTAAATCTCCACGTCATTGTAGAGTTCGGATTCAAGTCGCTGAGTGACAATGTATACACGCCCGACAGATCCGAGAATAAGGGTTTTCGCCGCTTCCTGGCAGTCTCGGCGTCCTTCTAACAATATACTTGAACTTTCACTCATAAATAATTGAATTTATTAAAATTAATCCTTAATCATTAATCGGTATGATCGCATGGTTCGTTGCAAGCTCGATCAGCATTGCCTCTATCGGCTCGATTTCAAGGCATTCACTGATCAGTGAGACCGACCATTCACGGTTCGTGCATAATTGCTGCAGGTGATCGAGAACTTCCTGGCTGCGCGGTAATACACTAACCCTTCCATTATAGTAAAACGAAATCGTTTGTTTGGATTGATGATAAAACATGCGGGTTTCCGGATGCCGCAACCATGCACAGGATAGTAGATCAGACACGTAAACCGGTTGATCGTCATCATGCGGCGGTGCAACCGCGCTATCGGAGAGCATTTTTCCGACGGCATCCTGCCATACCTGGTCTGGTTGTTGTAATAACTCGTTAGCAAGGGTTCGAAAACGATCAATTTCGGCGTCGGTAATTTCTGCGTGATGTCGATCAAGTTCAAGATGGGTATCACGATAGCGCTTGAGGCCGATACCAAGATGCTCTGTTTCGATGGCATAGGATTCCAGTACGCTGCTCGAGGTGGGAGCCCGAAACCCGATCGAATAGGTCATGCAGCGCTCGAGCGCGATACCATGATGGGCTATTCCAGGCGGCAGGTAGAGCATGTCACCGGGATTTAAGACGACATCCTGGTCTGGTTCAAATTCCTGCAGAATTGCCAATTCCAGGTCGGGAATCAATCGAGGTTGCTCGCCAGGGGTGTCGCAGAATAGCCAGCGCCGCGATCCCATTGCCTGCAATAGAAAAACATCGTATTCATCGACATGGGGGCCTACCGATCCATGAACCGGGGCATAGCTAATCATTAAATCATCGATGCGCCAGTCGGGGATAAAGCGGAACTGATCGAGCAGATCGGTCAGCTCTGGAAACCATTTCTCGCATTCCGATACCAGTAACGAGTAGTGCGTTTCTGGCAGCTTCAGAAAATCCTGTTCTTCAAAGGGGCCATAACGCAGCTGCCAGGGACTGCTACTGTCCTTTTCAATGACCAGGCGAGCATGGACATCTTCTTCACAGGCCAGCCCAGCGAGTTCCTCTGGACTCACCAATTGTTCCAGCATTTCGTCCAGGTTTGAAAATGCGTTACGCAATACACAGGGCTGCTTTTGCCAGTAGCGACTGATGAATTCTGCGCTGTCAAAATCCTGTAGTTGCCACATGGTGAACTAGATTTTCTTTGCCTGCTCTATGGCATTGCCTATATAGGCAGATGGGGTCAGCTTGATCAATTCCTGCTTGGCGGAATCAGGTATTTCGAGCGCTTCGACAAATTGGCGTATCGCCTCGGCGTCGATCTTTTGTCCGCGGGTGAGTGCCTTGAGTTTTTCGTATGGTTGTTCGATACCGTAACGGCGCATCACGGTCTGGATGGGTTCTGCGAGCACCTCCCAGTTATGTTCGAGGTCGGCGGCAATTGCATCGGCATTGACTTCGAGCTTGTCGATACCTCGTTTCAGCGAATCCAGCGCGATGATAGTGTGGCCGATGCCGGTGCCAAGATTACGCAGCACGGTCGAGTCCGTTAAATCGCGCTGCCAGCGGGAAACGGGTAGTTTCTGGGCCAGGTGATGCAACACCGCATTGGCAATGCCGAAATTGCCCTCGGCGTTTTCAAAATCAATCGGATTAACCTTGTGCGGCATGGTCGACGAGCCAACTTCGCCAGCGATGGCCATTTGCTTGAAGTAACCGATCGAGATGTAACTCCAGATATCGCGACTGAAATCAATCATGATGGTGTTAAATCGCGCCAGCGCGTCGAAAAGCTCGGCAATGTAATCATGCGGTTCAATCTGCGTTGTATAGGGATTCCAGCCGACTCCCATCGATTCGACGAACTGCCTGGCGATGGTGGGCCAGTCGCTACCAGGGTAGGCGCTCAGATGAGCGTTATAGTTTCCCACCGCGCCATTTAGCTTGGCCAGTATTTCGACAGCTTCGATCTGCTTCAATTGGCGGCGCATTCGAAAAGCCACGTTGGCGAACTCCTTGCCCAGGGTTGTCGGCGATGCTGGCTGACCGTGAGTACGACTCATCATTGGAACAGCGGCATATTGATGGGCAAGTCGGGTTATCATGTCGAGCGCCTCGTTAGCCATAGGCATCAGGATATGATCACGGCCAGATTTCAGCATTAAAGCGTAGGACAGGTTGTTGATATCCTCGGAGGTACAGGCAAAGTGAATAAACTCGGAGACCGCATCAAGTTCCGGGTTTTGCGCTACCTGCTGCTTCAGATAGTACTCCACCGCCTTGACATCGTGATTCGTGGTTCGTTCGATCTCCTTGATCCGCTGCGCCTCGGAAGGATCGAAGTTTTCGATAATAGATTCCAGCATGGTATTCGCAGCTTCTGAGAACTCTGGTACTTCATCAATATCGGCAGTTCGAGACAGGGTTTGCAGCCAACGTATCTCCACAACTAAACGATGATAAATCAGTCCATATTCACTAAATATCCCGCGCAGACTTTCGGTTTTCGCGGCGTAACGGCCGTCGATCGGGGAGATCGCGGTGAGGGAGTCTAAATGCATTAATCGAAAACCGTGTAAATCGGATATTTTACACCAAACTTTAGCGCCGGTAATGGCATTACCGGTTTGAAATAGGGCGGTTTCAGGCGTTTATTGATCGGCAGCGTTAAAAGCTTCGTGTTTGAAGATCAGTTGCTTGGCTTTTTCGTAAGATCCGGCAGGGATTATAGTTTCGTCCTTCAAACGCCGCAGCTCGCGCAATTCTCGGACCAGGAATTTGTTCTGGTTTAACCCCTTGGCAGTCTTGCTTTTATTGATCTGCATGATGAATTTATTGACAAAACTGCGAAAACTGGCGTTACCGGGGTTCTTGTTTATGAGCTCCACCAGCCTTATTTTGCCGTACTGGGTACGAAAAAACACTTTGTCATGTGAATAGTAGAAAAATGCCAGCAGGCACATGATTGCAACTACCGTAATCGCCGTGAAAGCTCCGAAGAAATTTATCGAAAATGTATCGAGCCAACCCGAAAAAATCAACGCGGCGTCGAGTCCAAACAATGCCAGGCATAGGTGCAACCATTTCCAGGCCTTGACCCGGGTTCTAAAAGGACGTGGATCCAGGTATGCGAGATCGATGCGAAACTTGTACTTGCGCTGATGCTTGATTTTGATCGACTGGTAAAGGTGCGTGTCGTTGAATACAGTAAAGTGCCGATATACGCCATGCAGCTTGTTGACCTGCTCGAGCTCGAAGTTGATATGCTCGACAGGAATCTGCTCGTTATCGGAAAAATTAGTAGTGGTTGAGTCCTCGAAAGGCTCCAGATCGATTTCGACTGATTCAACGTTGACTTCGGCCATTTATTAGATTTAGTGGTTTGGAACCTTCTAAAAATAGCACAAATAACGGCAATAACACGGGTTCTCCTGATTTAATGCGACAACAGTTGGATAAACAGTCTAATCACTGTAAAAAACCGGAAAGTGAGGGTATGCCCGGCTTCAGGCTCAACGGGGAGGCTCGCCCCTGGCGGTGGCTTTATACCAGCTGCCTGGTATCCAGCCTGGTGATTTCCAACCCAAATGCCGGGGTCAGGGGCGGGATACTGAAGCCAGTCTCCTTCAACGAATCAGGTAAATGGGGCTGGACCAGGTGTGGTGGCCATCCTCATGCGTTACCCGGACATAAAGCGGGTTATCGCGTTGCGTGATCAGTTCGATATCGCGTTCGATTTTTAACGCGCAATGCGGGTTATGATCGGGTAATCGAAACACCCGTATGCGACGCTCGATGCCACCGTTAGCAAAAATTAATTCATCGCGTCCGATATCCCTAATCTCGATCTCCTGCTGAACCAGTGCAGTATCGATGCGCAAAGTGCCTGAATCTCGTTCTTGCAATATCGCTTCAAAGCCCCCGAAACCACCGGTTGTAAGCGCGCTCCATTCAACGCGATTGGTCGCGGTCTGTTCGAAACGTCGATCCAGATTGTAACGATTGATCGGCGTCACCGACTCAAAGCCGTTACCACTCAGTTCCGCATGACCGTCCCAGATGGTTTCGCGACCGCGGCCGCGATACTCGGAGCCCTCCCAGATGACACGGATGCGATGCCCGAGCTCGGCCTCGGTATAGGGTCGAAAGACTTCCAGTGTATCGAGTCCATTACGGATATCGATGCGCTCGATGGGTGCTGCGCTGTTAACGTCAATGCGAAACTTTACGTTGTCCTCTGATGTTTGCAGGATGTCACCCATCATCGCCTCACGTACCATTTCAGAGCTGACGTCACCCAGCCTCGGATCGTCGGAGAAGAGTTGCGCCTGCTGGGAGAATTCAACCCGGGTGTCCAGTATGACTCGACTGCCGGTAGTGCCGTAGTGATGTCGTTGACGTAAACCCTGCATGATACCCGCACGGGTAAAGTCGGGCGCCAGCACACAGGTCAGGCCGCCGTAGGCGCCAAAACTGGTTGAACCCGGGTGAGATGCACCGGGACGGCCCTTGTGCCCGTCAGAGTTGGAAAGGATACCGACGCGGTATCCCTGCTCAAAAGCGTCGTGAACCAGCCATTCGAAAGTGCCCCAGGCCGAATGTACTTCGACGCCTTTTTCGATGCGCTGGTCGTGGGCAACCTTGATATCGGCATAACGTCCGCCAATGTGTGCAAACACGGTGCAATCCTCGTCCTTTAATGCTTCGAATAAATCGCCGGCCGAGGTTGCGTCACTTTCGACATCGGACAAATCATCGACCAGTGCATGCGAGGAGCGATGTATCTGGCGACCTTCGTGCATGTGTAGCACGTTCCTGTCGCCACCAAGCCCGGTATTGCCCGACCATTCCCAGCCGGGAAACACGATGAAGCGACCATCCTCGGTAAATTCCGCGGAAAGCTCGTTAAGCCATTGCCAGAATTCACTGGTAATTTGAAAGTCATTCCCCTGGTGCACGCAAATGTCGAGGAATGCCTTGTCGCGCGCAAACTCGTAGAAATCACGTGCCGAATTGGTACCGATGGTTTCCTCGGACTGGCCATGCAGGTCACCCCAGTAGGGTAGTAAATCGGCATCGGCGACAAATCGACAGGGATTCGATTTAGCGACCAGGTTATCATCGGCGTTGAGTAACTCGATGATCAAATCACCAGCCTCGATAACACTCAGGCCTTCAAGAATTCGTGTGAATTTCCCTTTTTCAAAAGTGACCGAATCAGGCAAGCCTTTGACGATCATATTGGCGCGTAACTTCAGATTCAGGTCACAAATATTCGAAGGATTGCCCCAGCGGTCTTCGCCCTTGAGGCAAAGCCGGAAACCTCGCCCTTGCTGCCGCATCGTCGGTAATATCGCTTTGTAGAGGACCGGTGGGCCAGGCACGATCTCGATCTCGGGCTGAAGTGGCAATTCAACATAGTTGTAGGTCGCTATCGCATCGACCAGCACCTTGAATTCGAAGGTTTTTTCACAGAAGGTCTGAATCCGCATGCCGGGAGATCCTTCGCGTCGATCACCGAAACGCACAATGATCTGATCACCCTCGCGCAGAAATCCCCGCACCACCTTAATGTAAAGGGTCTTATCCCAGGGACGGATATTGCGCTTCATATCGTACTCGATATATAAAACGGCACCGTTGGTGGCTTCAGCAGTGACATAATTGGCGCCGTCGGGTTTGTCAAACTGGGGCTTACCCATGTCCGACGCAAAACGATGCACTATTTTGAGTGACCCGGTATCGTCGATTCCGAAATAACCCGCGGTATAAGCGAGTGTGAATTCCTGGAACGAGCCAGCTTCAAAACTACCGGTTGGTGCAACCGAGGCCGAACCCATCTTTTCGGGCAGGTAAGTAGAGTGGGGCACTAGCGTATTGTCCTCGTAAACATGTCAGCGAATAGGATCTGGTCGCTTATTTTAACTGGTATAAGGGGATTTAGAACATGGTTTGTTTTCCTCGTTGCCGAGGCGTCTTCTATGCTCGTAAATAAACACGAGAATAGCGATAGGAAAACCCAATATTGTTACCAGATAACTTAAAGCCTCTAGCCAGATCATTACATTTAAACCTTTACTACCAGTTTTCCGAAATGCCCGGCAGCACGCATCGCGTGATAGGCGGAGCGTGCATCTTCAAAATCAAAAACCCGATCAATAACCGGCTGTATCTTATTTAAAGCGAATGCCGCGTTCATGTCTTCGAACATCCGCCGGTTGCCAACATAGACACCTTGCAGGCGAATTGATTTTCGCATCACGGTGGTGGGATTAATCATTCCGCCGCTAAGAACTCCGATCAAACTGATGGTACCGCCAACCCGGGTAGCCTCCATTGTTTTCTCCAGAGTTCCACCACCGCCGGTTTCGATGGTCACATCGACACCGCTACCATTAGTCATTTCGAGGACTTGTTTTTCCCAGGCAGGATTCTGGCGATAGTTGATCAATTCATCTGCGCCCAGGTCTTTGGCGCGGGCTAATTTTTCATCACTGGATGACGTAATTATCGCGCGCGCACCCATCATTTTAGCAATCTGCAAACCGATGATTGATACGCCACCGGTGCCAAGAAATAGTGCCGTATTGCCTGCCTTTAGGCCGCCCTGTTCAACCAGGCAGTTCCAGGCGGTCAACCCGGCACAAGGAAGCGTCGACGCCTCTTCAAAAGACATATGGGCTGGAACATGTACCGCACCAGCCTCGCGCAACACCACTTTTTCGGCGAGGATACCATCGACGGCACCACCCATTGCGCTCGCCATGGCTTCGGTTGATATGCGGCCGTCAGACCAGTTCTGGAAGAAACATCCAGCAACCCGGTCTCCGATTTTAAACCTGGAGATCCCCGCACCGACACCGATCACCTCACCAGCACCGTCAGAATTCGGGATTCGCGGGAACTCAATACCTCTCGCAATAGGGTCTTCAATTGTCGAGAGGTCGCGATAATTTATTGATGATGCACGCAGGCTAACAAGTATTTCATCTGTCCCCGGTTGCGGCGATTGCCTATCGTTCAGGGCAAGCGCATCGACTCCACCGTCTGATACTATTTCATAAGCGCGCATGTGATATCTCCAAAAACCTTCTGCCGAAATCTATCTGGAGACACTCTCCATGCAGGTGGAGTTTTTGTCAATATATTGATTCACGATCTATTAGCGAGGATCTGCTAACGACCGTTTTCTGCTAGTGGCAAATCTGTAATCAGTCGCTACAAAGGGGGTAGGAATATTTAAGCAGCAAGCATGCTTGTAGTGCCTTTGGTCGAGGAGGGCAGAGTTGAATAAGAAATTAATGCCCCAGGATAAAACTGGGTTAACTAATTAAGCCTGAATAGTTTTTTAAATGAGGACTTCAAAGAGGATACTTCACTGCGATCAGTACCAAAGTATTGGCGAACAAGTTCATCTCGTATTTTCTGCTGTCTACGTTCGGCCCGATCTTTACCGATCACACAGCTGACTACCTGGGTAAAATCAGTAATCAAGCTATTGTCAGTAGCATCAGTGTGATCGATTCTTCCTATCCCCGGTAATGTTATTTCATCGTTCATCTATTTTGATACTGCCGAAATTGTACCGACCAGCTATGATCTCATTTTCAATACAGCGCATCCGCATTAATATCAAAAAAGGATAACAAGGCGTTAATATGACCACATCCCCCATATGGGTTAAATGTTGAATTCCTGAATTGTTGCTTCGGGATCGTTTTTTTATTGAAATTTACTGTAAAAAGTCAGCAATGGGATGCTTTTTAAACTTGTATTTGTGAGTTCTAATGTAAGTTATCCGGATAACAAACGCTCGGAATCGACCGCAAGGAGCAGTTAAAAATCCAACTTCGAGCTTCAACATTCTAAATCAGAGTTTAATGCGCTGCTGGCGGATTTCTTATCCGGCTGTATGGGCTAAATAGCACCATATTTTGTTGATGATTTTGGAGGTTTTATTAGTAAATGCTGCAGAATTTTTCTTGTTATCCGCTTATGTGCTGCGGGATGATAAGGAGTTACAACAATCTTGTTACAGTCTTTCTAGATCGGTTTGGAACAAGTAGTTTTCCTCTAAATCTTCGTCGATATCGAGGTCAACCATTCCGAGTGACTCCATTACTTCCAACCATTGTTCGTCGGCCAGGCGGCAGGCGATGGTGATTTGTTCCGATGTACACTTCGATTTTTCCCAGTTCGGTATGGTCGACAGGATGTCTGCTACCACATCATCTTCCTCTTCCTCTTCGTCTTCATTGATATTGCTCAGGTCAAGCCGGCTGAGTTTATTTGCCAAATATACAATGCTGGTTTCGACGGCTATTTGTCCATTGTGATCAGTATCGTGATGTCTTTTAACGCATTGGGTGATCAAACCTGGAATGCCCCATTTATCTAGTAACGACTCTTTTAAATCGATCCAAGCATGTTTTCGACCGCATCGACTTCAACCCTGGACTCTTCGATAAAGCTTTCACTTTCTTCTGCACTGAATTCCAGCTGCAATTTCAGGAAAGCCGGCATTTTTGAAAGCGCCGGCAAAGTTTTTTCTGAAGTTGTTCCAAGAAGACTGTAGTAGCGAGCTACCAGAACCAGATCACACAGGTCGGCTTCGTCGCGATGGTTGCGAAACCATTTACGAGATTCTTCACCAACGGTAACGATGTCATCACCCAGGCTCCATTGGTAGAGCAACATTCCATTGATCTGGGAATACAGTGAACGAATGGTTTGATCGAGCGCATCATCGTCGCCATAAAGGTCGCTGTGCGACTGCGCATAATCCAGTATCGCGATTATCCCCAGGTCGCTTATCAATCCTGCCATCTGAGCCATTTCAGGATCGAAGCGTCCCGACCTGCTGGCAAGCACTCGGCTGAAAGCCGAAAGTTTGCGACAGTTCTTCCACAATGACTGCATGCGATTTTGCATACTGCTCGATTTGGACTGGAACAATTCAGAAGCCGCGTAAATCATGATCTGTTTTTTAAT
>Ga0255052_10001189_pt1 | contig 19898 bp, 18 predicted proteins | sample JV7_2_21_MG_FD_188632 | JGI IMG/M metagenome (GOLD analysis project Ga0255052, IMG submission 188632) | Seawater microbial communities from Jervis Inlet, British Columbia, Canada - JV7_2_21 | ecosystem: Environmental > Aquatic > Marine > Inlet | place: Canada: British Columbia | collected... | reverse complement strand
TTTCAGCCTTCTCATGCATGTTTGTGCGGATAAGGCTTACGTAATAGCATTCCAGCAAATCAATATTCTGTTTTTGTGGCCTGGGAATTTGTTTCCAGACATCAAGCACAGCAGCGCCGTCCTCTGCGGACTTGAGATGTTCCTGATGAATTCTGAGCGACCATTTGTCGAGTGTTGCGGCCTCCAGGCGTCCGTGTTTCTTAAGTTTGGGCAGCAGGTCGGACAGGTGCTTCCAGTCTTGCAGACGGTAGTAGAGGCGCCCAAGCAACATCAATGCGTGGCTGTGATTGGGCGTGTTCTCCTCAATTTTCCGTAGCGTCGCAAGCGCTTGCTCAAATTGCTCCTGATCGAGCTGCAGTTCCGCCTGCGTGAGTAGCACGGCGTTCGCCGCACCAGGCAGGTTTTCATAGGCCTGTTTGAGCCAGGTGTCACGTCGCTCGTCCTGGCCCAGGAGATGTGCCGCACGTGCAGCCTGCAGGTAGTTCAGGAGCGGCGCTTCGCTGACACTTGCCGCTCTCGCGAGCAAGCGTTCACCCTTTGCGAAATTGCCCTCCGCAACTTCGATAACGCCGCGCGTGAGTCGCTGGCCGGCACGACCGGCACGATAGCGGCCCGCCGCCTCGCCCAGCGTGCGCGGTGCGCGAAAGACTTTAACGGCGAGCCAGATCGACAAGAAGAGGATAACCACGAGTGCAGCGAGAACCGGAACGGACATCTCGACAAGATAGCCACGAAAATTGATAACAACATAGCCCGGATCTTCCAGCAGGAAATTGGCGCCAACCGCACTGATAATCAGCGCGATGATGACGATCAGGCCGAATTTCATTGATCCTGCTCTGGATCGACTGGCCGAGCGGCCTCCGCAAGGACATTGAATTGCCGAAGGAGCCGCAGCGATTGCGATATGTCAGGTATGGCAACTGAAAACACGCTGTCGCGAATTTCCACTATTGTCTCGCGCGCGTTTTGCACACCGATGCTGCCAGGGTCGTAATATTCGTCCAGCCACGAATCTGCGTCATTCAGGCTCTGACGGAGAATGCTTTCCTCGCCACGCAGCAAGGCGAGCCTTGCTGCCTGCAATTGCAACGCCAGGTTGGCGCGCAGGAAATACTGCGCTTCGGGAGCAATCAGCGGCTGCATTGATTCATCGGCCCGGCGCACCGATACCACACCGCCCACGGCACTTTTCAGTGATGCCATCGCGCGGTCCATGCCTGATAATTCCGGGTCCATTTCTGTTGCCTGATCTTCCCCAACTTGAACTTCCTGTCGTAGTGGCAATGAATCAACAACGCCAGCCAGGCTGGCGAGCGTGAGCGTGATACCGGCTGTATCCGGTTTGGCCATGACCTCCAGAGCGCGCAACTCGTCGGACAGAGCCTGGCGAATATTGGTCAGACGCGGATCACCCAGTTGCAGGATTCGATCATCGGCATGAGTCAGAGCAAGGCTCGCCAGTTCCGGGTTGCCGGCGAGTTGCAACTGCGCGTTCGCGATTTGCATGTAGTACTCAGCCTCTGCGAGGAGCCAGGCATCCCGGGCCCCGGTCGAAATACCCTGGATCGATGCCATGGATGCTTCAACAGAAGAGAGTCGCCCCGGCAGTGATTCGAGCTGCCGTAAACGGTCGTTCAGCAGCTCTCCAATCGCGTCAATTCGAGCCTCTCTTGCGGCATCGAGTTCCTGAAGTCCATTGATGTTCTGTTCAAGTGAGGTTAGCGTCTCCTGCGTGTTGCCGAGTGATGATGTCAACGTACGAATTTCGGCACTGCTTTCAACGGCATCCCCCGCCGCACTACGATCCCGCAGGAAATCGAATGCGATTGCAGCTATGGCGACGCCCGAAGTAAGTAGCGCCAGCCAGGCAATGGCGCCCGATCCTCTTTTGCGGGCCGGACCCGCAGCCGATGTTGATGGCTCAGCCGCTATTCCCCCGGCCGCGACATCAGGTTCAACGACTTCTGCCTGCTCCGTGTCAGCCTCGTCGGCTTGCTCGTCATTCGATTCGTCGACCGGTTCGTCGACCACATCTTCGTTCTTCGTGGTTTTTTTCTTCCTGCTCATCAATTCTGTCCGGAATGCCGCGTTTCGATCAGCGCATTCAACATGTCGGCCGGCTGGGGTCCTGATGCCTGTACCGCTGGTATGCCCGGTACCAGCTCCATGGCCGTTTGTATCACACGAGCGCCCGGGGCCACCAGTGGCGTTTGCCGAAGCTGCTCAAGGGATGTTGGTGGTAGCTGAGCCAGCAGATTTTTCAGTGTTTCAACGCTCATCACGGTGACACAGTCGATGCCGTTGTGGCACCAGTTCGCATCGAGCGATTCGAGCTCATCCTGCGGCGCGCGGCGAATTTCACGGCGGTAAGAGGACAGGTAACTGACCTCTGCTCCACGGTCTCTGAGGGTATCGGCCAGTAGTTCGCGGCCACTCTCTCCCCGAACGACGATCACGGATTTGTCGCGTACGTCCTGCAGTGCTGGGTGGGCCAGCAGACGTTCGCTGTCGAAACCCTCGTCAGATGTGATTGAGACATCCACGCCGGCAGCCTCAATGGAGGCCCTGGTAGTCGGCCCAACGGCTGCAATGGCGGTATCGCTGCCGCGTACTACTTCAAGGCCATAGTCGACGGCATTCCTGCTGACAAAGACGGTGATGTCCGGTTTGGGCAGTGAGGCGAATTCCTGAGCGATAACATCCCGGTTGCGCCCGACTATCTTAACAACCGGAAATCGAACCGCTTCACCACCGGCACCTTCAATTACTGCAACGAGACCGCCAGCCTGATGAGCCGGCCGCGTGACAAGCACGCGGTAACCCGCAAGCGGGCCCTCGTTCACGTGCTCCCCTCAGCGAGAAGCTCGCCTGCTCCCTCTTCCAGCAATCGGTTGGCGACCTCAAGTCCGAGATCCTCGGCGTCGTCCATATGTCCTGACGCCCGCTCACGAATCACCTTGCTGCCATCGGGGCTGGCGACAAGTGCATCGATGGTCAGTGTGTCATTTTCGATGACAGCGAAACTGGCGACGGGCGACTGACAATTCGCGTCGAGCGTTGCAGCAACGGCACGCTCGGCGGCTGTGGTGCATTTGCTGGCTGGATCTTCAAGTAATGCAAGAATCCGGCGCAGATCAGCGCGACTTTCAAGGCACTCAATACCGACAACGCCCTGCGCCGCAGCGGGCAGCATGACATCAACGTCGAATTCGCTGGTTATGTGTGAATCCAACCCCAGGCGCTCGAGGCCCGCGCACGCAAGAATGATGGCATCGTAATGACCATCGGCGAGCTTCTTCAGTCGCGTGTTGACATTGCCACGCAGTGGGATGACTTCGATGTCAGGACGTCGCATCTTCAGTTGCGCCTGCCGTCGAAGGCTCGAACTGCCGATTTTTGCGCCCGGGGGCAAGTCAGGAAACAGCACTCCGTCAGCGGACAGGAATGCGTCATGTGGATTTGCCCGTTCAAGCACGGCGGCGATGCAAAAGCCTTCGGGCATAACTGCCGGCACGTCCTTCATCGAATGGACAGCGATATCGGCATTGTCGTTTTGCATCGCGACCTCAAGCTCCTTGATGAAGAGCCCCTTACCACCGATCTTCTGCAGGCTTTTGTCGAGAATTTCATCACCACGGGTCGACAACGGCACAAGCGTTACTTCCGTTACTTCCGACAGTGATTCCAGTTCTTGGGCAACATGCCTGGCTTGCCACAACGCAAGCTCGCTCTTTCGCGTGGCGATTCGAATTTCCAAACGTTTCTATCCTTTCTTCAGGCGGCGCTTCACGTCAGCTATATGACGACGGCTAACAATAAGATCATCGTCTTCACAATAACGAAGCATAACCTGAGTACGCCCTTCTTCGTCTCTCTTTAGCGCATCTACTGCTTGCAAAGCTACGAGTGCACCGCGGTGAATCCGAACGAATTGGTCGCCAAACTCCTGTTCCAGCGCCTTCAGTGGGTCGTCGATAAGGTCGCGACCGTTTTTGTGTACTACGCTTACGTACTTCTGATCGGCTATAAAATAGAAGACGTCCGAAACCGGAATCAGTTTCAGTTCGCCCTGGATGCGGGCGCAAACATGCCGCCGCCGCTCCGATATGCCGGATTGCCTGCCGACGTCGAAAAGTGCGGCGCTGGTCAAGCGGTCCGCCTGTGCGAGTGCCTGGTCAAGGCGTTCGCGCCGCACAGGTTTCAGAACGTAGCCAATGGCGTTTGCTTCGAACGCATCGATAGCGTATTCGTCATAGGCTGTCGTGAATACGATCGCCGGCGGCAAATCGAATCTATTCAGGTGATGCGCGGTCTCTATTCCATCCACGCCGGGCATTCGAATATCGAGTAGCACGACGTCCGGACCGACCCCTGCCGCAATGTCGAGCGCCTCCTGCCCGTGGCCGGCCTCGCCGACAATTTCGTGTTCACCGGCGTCTTCAAGCAATTGCCGCAAGCGATCACGGGCAGGTTTTTCGTCGTCGACGATCAGTATTTTCATACGGAGGTTTCGTCACATGGAAATACCAGTTGTACGCTGTACTGGTCATTTGTTTCAACAACATCAACTCTTGCATCCGATCCGTAGGCCAATTCGAAGCGCTGCCGAATATTCGAAAACGCCATCTTGTTGCCGCCGGTCCGGCGCGTATTGTCCTGAGCAATCGGATTTCTCATTTCGATCTCGAGGTTGTCGCCGTTGCGTTTGCCGGTGACGACGACCTCACCACCTTCCGGCAGCAATTCTATGCCGTGATAGATGGCGTTTTCGAGCAGCGGCTGGATCGTCAGGCTCGGTATCTGTGCACGCATCGGCAGCTCACCAACATCCCAACGGACTTTCAGCCGGTCCCCCAGCCGCAGTTTCTCAATACGTTGATAAATGGCAGCGACCTCCAGCTCTTCCTTCAGTGCCACCCGGTCTTTCTGCACTCCAAGATTCGCGCGTAGCAAGTCTGCGAGATCCTCTATAGCCTCTTCCGCCTGCTTCGGATCGCTGCGGGTCAGCGAAGCGATCGTGTTCATGCTGTTGAACAGGAAATGCGGCCGAATGAGCGCCTGCAGCGCGCTGATTCTCGCCTGAGCTTCAAGCACAATGCTGCGCCGCCATTCACTCGAGATATAGAGATAACGCATCGCCAGTGCGATGACGATTGAGCTCGTGGCGAAGGTTCTCAGGAGGAATCCGCCATGGGTGTCGTTGATGATTACTGCCTCAGCATATATCCGAGTGATCTGCCAGGTGACCTCGGCGAGCAACAGGCACATTACCTCGAGAACAATAAAGCATACGACAAACGCTTGTGTGTCACCCTGCTTCTCGGCCCAGGGACGAATCTGGCACAGTACGGCGGTGCCCAGCAGCGCAAGCCACAGCACATACATCGACATCTTTGACAACTCGGTCAGGAACGAACCGGGCACATACGACGCGAGTGTCAGGACGATGGCAACCAACTCGGCAACCAGCAGAATAACGAGGACTGTGCCGGCGGCGCAGAAATCGGGAAGGTAGACTTGGGCTTGTCTGTCGTTTGCTTCGGGTGCGGAGGCCAATTCTGGTCCTCTTCACTAATGAAGCCGGCATTGTAACGCGAGTTATGTGAGACGTAGACGGGATCCCGTCACGTTCGGAGGAAGCGGTCAGGGTCTGGCCCTGACCGCAGGGTCACTCAGGAACTGCAGAATTCAGTGATTTGGTTTTCCACACGTTCGCGCGCAGCAAGCGCTTCGTTATCGTCCAGATAAACACGCTCTCCGTTTTCATCTTCACGATAAAGGCGGCGCGACGTCACGAGTCGCTGCATTTGCGCCTTGTAAGTGGTGCATCTCTCTGAACGCTGAGCAGCTTCTGCCTGCAATTCTTCTTTCGACGGCCCTTCTGCTTCTGCTGCGGCTTGCGCTTCTGCTCGTGCCGTACGCGATTCAACCCGCGCCTGGACTGTTGCCTGAACACGAGCTGGATTGGTCGGTTGGGAAGCGATGGCGACTCGCTCCGGTTGTTCGCCATCCGGGCGATCACCATAGTGAATGTTGCCGTCCTCGTCGGTCCACTTATAAATATCGCCCGCGAGAACTGAGCTCGCGGCGAGGAGAGCCAACATTGAAGCAACAGCGATGGCTAGCTTCTTCATGACATCAGTCCTTTGTTTGTACTCCAGACACATCCATCTGGATTGCATTATGCATGATTGGAATTAGACCATGCTGATCTCAGCATTGTCGTGACGACCATCACAGCAGCATTTGTGCGCGGTTTGGCAATAAAAAACGGGCCCGAAGGCCAGCCAGAATCAGCGTCCCTAAACCACTGTGGCCGCTGGACATTTCTTCATCCTAGCCGCCCTTGAAGAGTGGTAGCGCGATACCAAAAGCGGCGGAAAATCGTTCTTAAATGGTCCAAAAATCCCTTTTGCCTGATTCAGCCAAATTTGGCAATTGGGCCCGATTCAAATCTGGTCTTTTGCCGCGTACTGCGGTATCAACCGCTTATGGCAAATGAATCATTGGACAAACTGGCGAGCACTCTCGCCGAATCGGTTCCCGAGGGCCTGCGTTCGGTTCGGGAGGATCTCGAAAAGAACTTCAAGTCGGCGCTTCAGTCGGGAATAGGCAAGCTCGATCTTGTGACTCGCGAGGAGTTCGAGGTTCAGGAAGCGGTGCTGGCGCGCACGCGGAAAAAACTGGAAGCGCTTGAATCACGATTGCGGGAACTCGAGTCGCCAAAGCCTGCAAGGAAGAAGGCGAAGAAGAAGGCGAGCAAGAAGAAGTAATCAGTTTCCATCCCTAAAATCCATTCATTGCCAGGGAGCGGCGATGCAATCAAATTACCTGATCGGGGCCTGATATGGGCCTGGCAATTCTTAACAGCCGGGCGCAGATTGGGGTGGAAGCACCGCCAGTAACAATCGAAGTGTTTTTGTCTGGCGGCCTTCCCCAATTCAATGTTGTCGGGCTGGCGGAAACTGCAGTGCGCGAGAGCAAAGACCGCGTGCGCGGTGCCATCATGAGTTCCGATTTCAATTTTCCGCAGGAGCGCATCACGGTCAACTTAGGCCCCGCCGACATGAAAAAAACCGGCGGTCGTTTTGATCTGCCAATCGGGCTAGGCATTCTGGCCGCCAGCCACCAGGTGCCAAAAACGGTTTTTGATTGCTACGAGTTCTATGGCGAACTGGCGTTGAACGGGGATCTCCGCCCGGTCCCTGGCGTGTTGCCTGCAGCCATCAAAGCGGCGAAAGCCGGGCGACCCATCATTGTGCCCTCAGGAAACGGCGACGAGGCGATCCTGGCATCCGGCGATGTGTTTGTCGCTGACAGTTTGCTCGAGGTCACTTCGATGCTGAACGGTTCGCACAATTCTGAACCGCTGGAGCAGGTTACCGTTTCGCATGTCGTCGACGATTGCCCGGACCTCGCCGAGGTCAAAGGGCAGCAGTCTGCAAAGCGGGCACTTGAGGTCGCGGCAGCGGGCGGACACAACCTCCTGTTCATCGGACCGCCCGGAACCGGCAAGAGTATGCTTGCCCAGCGAATGCCGGGTTTGCTCCCGCCGCTCGATGACGATCAGGCTATCGAAACCGCAGCCATCGACTCCGTTCTCGGCATCCCTGTTGATATCCAGCGATGGTGGCGCCGGCCATTTCGGGCACCGCATCACACCGCATCAGCAGTTGCGTTGGTGGGTGGCGGGTCCGAACCACGGCCTGGTGAGATTTCCCGGGCACACAATGGGGTATTGTTTTTGGACGAGCTTGCCGAATTCAATCGGCATGTCCTGGAAGTGCTCAGGGAGCCACTCGAAAGCGGTCGAATCACGATCTCGCGTGCAAGCGGACAGGCCGAGTTTCCAGCACGTTTCCAGTTGGTTGCTGCAATGAACCCATGTCCGTGTGGATACCTCGGTGACAGGCAGGGCGATTGCCGTTGCAGCGCTGAGTCCGTGAGACGTTACCGAGGGAGAATATCAGGCCCGTTGCTCGACCGAATTGATATACACATCGTAGTTAATCGGCCGGCCGTTGAAGTATTACGGCCCGACGCACCACGAGGTGAAGCCAGCGCGATTGTAGCTAAGCGGGTACTGGCCGCACGACAGATACAAATCGGCAGGTCGGGCAAGGCAAACGCATGCCTCGGCAGTGCTGAGCTTGGTAATGTATTTAACGCAAGCGAAGAATGTTTCACGCTGCTGGAGCAGGCTGTTGAAAATCTTGGACTGTCAGCACGTGCCTATCAACGTGTTCAGCGGGTGGCGCGTACGATAGCCGACCTGGCCGGGGAAGAAAGCGTGGCCACAAAGCATGTCGCGGAAGCCCTGGGGATGAGGCAGCTCGATCGCAATATTCCCTAATTACCGGCCTCGCTGACCATATAGTCGACGGCAACCTTGACCTCATCATCGGAGAGATCAATGCGCGCACCTTTCGGCGGCATGAAACCGGATTGTCCGGTATACCCCTCGATGGCGTGTTGGTAGAGCGTATCGGTACCCTGCGAAAGTCTGGGTGCCCAGGACTCAGCGTTGTCGAGCGTCGGTGCACCACCGATGCCACTGCCATGGCACATCAGGCAGGCCTCGTTGTAAACCTGTGGACCGGACAGAACCGTTGCGACCGGCTCCGCTGGCGTCGCTTCTTGCACCTGTGGCTCGCCGGCACTGGCTTCCTCGCCGGGCAAGTACACCTGGCCTACAGGTCGAATGCGATCCTGAATGGCGGCCTGATACTCCGCCGTATCCGCGGTGTAGATCTCCTGTGTCATTTTCGACAACTTTGACACGCCTACATAGATGCCAAGGGCGAGCAATGCGAGGACGCCAATTACCAGCGAGTACATGTCAAAAAATTTCTGATCGCGATTCAATGTCTTGCTCCGGAATTACGTGTTACTGATAGCTGGGCTACGGTGCTGATTTTGTGGCGCGCATTATATACCAAGCGACGAAATCTGCCGGTCCCTAATCGACCCTGGCAATTTGCCAATCGTCGTCGCCCTTGAATGTCAGGCTGCGAACTTCACCGGCAACGGCAATATTCACGTGGTTGATTTGCTCGGGGAAGACGTCTCGCAATATGTCATTGCGTACCGCGACACTCGCGGGCATTTCGCCTCTGAATTCCTGGTAGACCAGTATGAACTCACCATCGAGTTCGGCGCCAATTAGCTCGAGATCCAGGGGTGCGCCGATGCCATCGACAGCAAGCTCTGCGACGATGAATCGCTCCTCAACGTAAAGCGCCAGTTTCGCCCGACCAACGAGCTTGTCCAGCGTCAGGCTGCGGTCACCGTGGGTGGCAATGATGCCGAGTTCGGCATCATGGTTGTGCAGGCGGTGAATGATTTCAATATTGCCGGACGTGGGGCTCGTCTTGATTGTTGACAAACTACCGGGCTGCCGGTCGGCATAAGACAGCGCCGCGATGCAGAGCATCGCGGCGCTAATCACAGGCGTTACGAACTTTGAGTTAATTTTGGGTCGGTTCCAGCGGTACCGCCTCTGATTGATCCTCGCCGCCCTTCGCCTCACGCAGGGTCCGGAGCATATCTGCCATCATGTCGTGCGATTCGTCATCTCTCTTGAACAATTCGAGGCGCGATCTCTCAACGCGGTTGGGGAAGTGATTGTTCGAAAAATCTGCGTCTGCCGTTTCGCGACGAGGATCGACCTGAATGGATACGACCGGCTTGTCACGAATCAGCATTTTTGACACGTTGCGAGAATTCCTCCGCCAGATCTCCGCCGGAATCATCAGAAATTCTTCATTGCCGTCTGCATCGGTTATCAAAAGCGGCAGCGGAGAAACGAGACCACCGATATTCTCGAAATCTACGAAGTAGACGAAGTCGTCATCGGCAACAGCGCGTTCCAGCGCCGCACGTTCCCAGTCTTCGAGACCTTCGATCATCTTGCCGTACTTGTTTCGGTCTGCGTTGGTGACCGTGTATTCGTCGTTCTCGTTATAGAAGTCGTTCAAATCGGGGAATCGCTCCAACCGGGATTTGCGCCCTTCCTCACGATTGCGAATCTGTCCCAACGTTTCCGGAATTTCGTCCGCGCGTTCCTGTCGGTTCAGGTCGAATTCGACATCGGGGTCGCCGCTGGAAACTTTGTACTCACGCATGCCTGTAATGGATACGTCGACGTGATCCGTTGAGTAATACCAGCCACGCCAGAACCAGTCGAGATCGACACCGGACGCGTCTTCGAGAGTGCGGAACAGATCTGACGGAGTCGGGCGTTTGAACTTCCATCTCCGCGCGTACTCACGGAATGCAAAGTCGAACAGCTCGCGGCCGAGCACCGTTTCACGCAGGACAACAAGTGAAGCTGCGGGCTTGGTGTAACCATTCGGCCCGAACTGCAGGATTGAATCTGACTGCGTCATGATTGGCACCTGGTTTGCGCTCGTCATGTATTCGGCGACATGTTCCAGGATGCTGTAGTTCTCGCGATGATTATGGAAGTTTTCTTCCCACTCGAGTTCAGCAAGATATTGGAGGAACGAGTTAATGCCTTCATCCATCCAGGTCCACTGGCGTTCGTCGGTGTTGACGGTCATCGGGAAATAGATATGTCCTATTTCGTGGATGATGACACCCACCAGGCCATGCTTGGAACGCCGCGAATACGTTCTCTCTGGTTTGCTGTCGGCATCCGGATCCTCTTCATCGGCTTCGAACGGTTCCGGGCGACGACCGTTAAAGGTGATCATCGGGTATTCCATACCGCCACCTTCCCAGGCATTCACTGATTGCGCGGTCGGATATGGATAGGGAAAAGAAAACCGGGAATAGACTTCCAGCGTGTGTACGACAGAATGGGTCGAGAACTGCGACCAAAGCGGTTCGGCTTCCTGGGGGTAGAAAGACATCGCCAGAACTTCGTCAAATTCCCCGCCTTCCTGCCGGTGGATCATTGCGTCCCAGATGAATTTTCGTGAGCTTGCCCATGCGAAGTCGCGGACGTTGTCTGCTTTGTAAATCCACGTCTTCGTATCCGACGTGCCCTCTATTTCATTCTCGATGGCTTCTTCGGGCGTAACGATAAACATCGGTTTGTCGGCTGAGCGCGCGGCATTCAGGCGTCGACGTTGCTCCGCCGTCAGAACCGCGCCTTCGTTTTGTAACTCACCGGTTGCAGAAACGATGTGATCTGCAGGAACGGTAATTTCAACTTCGTAGTTACCAAATTCCTGCGTGAACTCGCCGGCGCCAAGAAATTGCTGGTGTTTCCAGCCGCCATAATCCGTGTACGCGGCGAGCTTCGGGTGCCATTGGGCGAGAAAGTAAATATAGGTGTCGTTTTCCGGGAAGTGATCGTAGCCACCGCGACCACCAATCACGGATTCCTCGATGATATTGAACGACCATGCGATCGAGAATGTTGTGTTTTGACCCGTGCGCAGTGCTTGCGGCAGGTCGATGCGCATCATTGTGTCGACGATGATGTGTTCGAGATCTCTGCCTCGTGAATCGGTCACGCTTTCAATCGTGAAGCCGTGTTCGACATCGGAATGTCGCTGCGCCGCGGCCAGGGCACCGTAGCTCAATACGTCCTCATTTGCGGTCCGGGTCAATCGACCGATCGAGCCTTCGGCGAACCTGTTTTGATCAAGCTGGATCCAGATATAACGCAGCGTGTCCGGCGAGTTGTTCGTGTATTTGATCGTTTGCGAGGCACTGATGCTTTGATTTTCCTCATGCAGCGTGACCTTAATTTGATGATCCGCTCGTTGTTGCCAGTATTGTGTACCCGGTGCACCGGACGCGGTTCTGTACACATTCGGTGTGGGCAGGTCTACTTCGAGCTGACGAAATGCGTCGTAGTGGTCGGACTTGGTTTGCCGGATGGCGTCGGCGGACGCGACATTGGTTGCCAGCAGCGCTGCTGCCAGCAAGATAGTCTGAAAACGCATGGTGGAATCTCTCATTATCGTTATGTGGCCGGGCCGGTAATGTATCAGATCGACCTGTCATCGTCATGGCAAGAACCGGTCTAGGTCGATACTGTTATCCCACTCATTCGTCACTGCACTCCTCGCAAGGACAGCAAGGATTGTTGCATCTGAAATCCTTAATCTGCACCAATCACTAATTGCAATGCGTTCCGGGCGGTGCGAGAGTTATCGGCTCACTCACGGGGGACGAGACATGTCGAAAATCAAGCACTCCTTATTAATAGCGTCGCTGACCGCTCTGTTCCTTGCAGGATGCGGCGGTGCGTCTGACGAAGCGGCGGAGCCTGCAGCAGCAAGGCCTGATGTTGCACCGGCCGACCTGGTTCTTCGCGGTGGCACGGTGGCCACGGTAGATCCGGCTCTCGGCAATGCCGAGGCGATTGCCGTCAATGGTTATCAGATTACGGCCGTCGGCAGCAATGATGAAATCTCAGCCTACATCGGCCCAGAGACCGAAGTCATCGAGCTGAATGGCCGCTTTGCGATGCCCGGCTTTATCGAAGGCCATGGTCACTACATGGGGCTTGGCCGCTCCAAACAGATCCTTGATCTCCGCAATGTCGCCAACTGGGGTGAAGTTGTCACTATGGTCTCAGGTGCTGTCGACAAAGCGCAGCCCGGCGAGTGGATTTTTGGCCGCGGTTGGCACCAGGATAAATGGGACAGCGTGCCTGAAGATGCGGTGGATGGTGTGCCGCGCAACGATACGTTGAACGCCGTTTCGCCGAATAATCCGGTAAGCCTTGGCCATGCGAGCGGGCACGCGGGTTTCTTCAATGACGCAGCGCTTGCAGCAGCGGGCATTGATGACGATACACTGGATCCGCCGGGTGGCACCATCGTGCGAACACCCGATGGTCGCGCGACCGGTCTGATGCGAGAGACGGCACAGCGATTGCTGAGCGAGGCGATCGGTATTTACCAGGGTCGACTGACGCCTGACGAAATGGAACAGGTTGACCGCGAACGGGTCATGTTGGCTGCCGACGAAGCGCTGCGTCACGGCGTTACCTCTTTCCAGGATGCCGGAACGACGCTCGAAGGTATCGACTTTTTGAGGAAGCTCGAAGAAGAAGGCAACTTGCCGATTCGTCTCTACGTGATGGTCCGACGCGCGTCGAATGAGGTCATGGACGAGGTGTTGCCACAATACAAGATGCTGCCGGAGGGCAACGACTTCCTGACAGTCCGTTCAATCAAGCGCCAGATTGATGGCGCACTCGGTGCGCACGGTGCCTGGCTACTGGAGCCTTACGAAGACTTATCCGATACCGCGGGCCTCGTTCTTGAATCGGTTGAAGATATCGAGCGCACAGCGGAAATTGCTGTGAAGCATGGTTTCCAGGTGAACACCCATGCGATCGGTGATCGCGGTGTACGCGAAGTACTGGATCTCTATGAGCGTGCCTGGGCAACGATGGAGACCGATGGCAAGGATCTGCGATGGCGTATCGAGCACTCGCAACACATTGATCCTGTTGATGTTCCACGCTTCGGAGGGCTTGGTGTGATCGCCGCTGTACAGGCGATCCATGGCACCTCAGACGGCCCATGGATACCTTCACGCCTCGGCGACGAGCGCGCCAAAAGCACGTCACAACCCTGGCGTGATCTTTTCAATACCGGCGCGATTGTGACCAACGGCACTGACGTGCCTGTTGAGCCAATCGACGCAATTTCTTCTTATTATGCGTCCGTATCGCGAATGATGGTGAACGGTGAAGAGTTTTATCCTGAACATGCTATGACGCGCGAAGAAGCGTTGCAGACGTACACGATCAACAATGCAATCGCGGCTTTCGAAGAAGACATCAAAGGCTCGCTAACACCGGGCAAGTACGCGGACATTACGGTGTTGTCTCAAGACCTCCTCACAGTCGAGGAAGACCTGATACCTGATACGACTGTCGACTTCACCATTGTCGGCGGTGAAGTTAAATACATGCGAGGCATGTGATGTCGGACTTCGATGACCTGATTCAGGAGCTAAAGCAAAAGCGTGACGAGCTGCGCGTGAAAGTTAACCTGGCGTCGAAAGAAATCAAGGACGAGTGGGAAGAGCTGGAAGAAAAAATGGAAGAGTTTTCCGGCAAGGCGAAGCGATTTGCCGATGACGCAGGTCTCAAGGAAACTGGCGAGGGCCTCGGTGAGGCCCTCGGCAAACTCGGTCATGAACTAAAGCTGGGCTACGATCGTTTAAGAAAAGCGATGAAGGATTAGCACGCTTAATCGCTAGTAGTGATATTGAATGCGCAGGTACGCGTTACTTGCGTCCTGCAGCTGATTGAAAAATGTGTGTTGCGTATTTCCACCGAACAGGTTTCCGCCCACGGACAGTGACCACTGATCGCTATGCCGGTAGGTGAGCTGCGGTCGCAGATAGAAGTCATTGTCGCTTGGTGAGTAGAACGTAAAGAGCGACCAGGTGTGTTTGTCCATGCCGGCGCGCCACGTCAGCCGGTTGGTGATGAGGTGTCGTTGCTCGTCCGGCTCATATTGTGGAAACGGTGAGTTGACCACCAATTCGTCATGATCCAGTGTCCATTCGACGTAGTACTGCAATCCCACCGTGAAATTAGGTTTGGCTTCCCACTCGTATCCCGCGAGAAGGCGCAACTGGTCGTTCGGAATCAGCGGGTCGGTACCGTTTCGATCAATACGTGAGTCGTAGTAGGACACCTCGGCATTGAACAGACCGGGTCCGGCGGGCCGGCGGAAGCTGGCGCCAATGGCGCTCATGGGAGCGAACGTCGGCTCGAACGACGTTGTCAATGCACTCGGTTGTTTAAAGAAACCGCGATAGCCGTACAGCGCATACTCGCGGCCTTCTACAGTGCGGAACAAGCGCAGCGCGAATTCGCCATTGGCTAGTGACTTATCTGGCTCAAGGGCAGTGAACTTCGGTGCGACATTACCGCCCGCAATCGGCGAGAAGAATGAGTAGCGCTCGCCGGTCAAGTAGACGTCATGTTCGAAAACTGGCGTCCATACGAAATCGACGTTCACCTTTGGTGAGTAGCGGGTCAGGCGAATCGCGTCACCTGGCGCTTTGAGATACTCGTCATCACGACCGGAGAAGAAGGATTGGAAGTCTTTGGGGAACAGGTCATTCAAGAACACCAGGTCGCCGGTACCCCAGGTCTGTACCTGGCGGCCGATCGAAAGGTCGGTACTTTCGCCAAGTGTAAATTCGACGGACAGATCTCTTAAGTCTCCGAACCATTCGTTTTCGATTCCGTCGTATCCGGCGTCCGCCTTCAGACCGATGGTGTAGCGATTCAACTGCCACTCGGTTTCGAACCTCCAGCGAATGTCCTCCAGCGTGTTCCGGCTGGCGACCAGCGAATCGTCATTGAAGCGAGTTCCCAGCCCCGTCTCCACAAAGCCGCCCCATACGAGGCCCGACTCTTCTTCCTCCCAGTCATCGTCCTCCCACAGATCATCCTGCGCGAATAGCGCTGTGGGCAGAAGGAGAAGTAAAGGCCAGGCTCTCATCGTTTAGTCTATTGGACGCTCGAGCCATTCACGTGGCGGGTTTCGCAATGATCGTTCCGTAAACACAGACTCCGGCAGACCAACATCATATTTTATGTAACGGAATTGCATATCTGTCTTGCCGCCCAGCAAAAGATCAGAAACCCGGCTTGCTGTGACTGTCGGATGGCCATCGATATCTTCTACCTTCAGTACTTCAACCCGACGATAAAGATCGCCGGCCGGATTCGTATACTCAATCTTCATCGGCAGGAGTGACTCACGGTTGATCCATGTGACGAAGCTCGTGAACTCGACGCTGCTCGGATCGGCGGGCTTGTGTTTCATCACGTAGTGTTCATCCGTGGTTTCGATCAATTCATGGGTGTCTTCGGTATGCGGCCGTCCTGATACATCCTCATAAAAATAGTGTGCGCCGACGAAACTCGTTCGCTTATCACCAGCCGAAATTCTTTTGACCAGGTCCAAACCGGGCAGGTACAGCCAGCGGTCATCGTCCCGGTCGATGTGTTTGTCGACCAAAAAGACGGTGCCGCGTATATCTGATGGCTGGCTGAAGACGACCAGGAACTGTTGATCGTTCAGGTCTTCGAGATCCCGTCGCAGCACGGTGAACTGCCGGCGTTGTTGCCTGTCTTGAGCATCTGTAATGATCATGCGCACTTCGGATCGACCGTCGGCGCCGGCATAATAGGCAGCGAGGTTCGCCCGCGCGACGATGTCATCGGCGTTGGTCAGTGCCTCGGCATTGATAGTGCCGCTCAGCACCAAGACGAGCAACGTCGCAAATAATCCCTTGTACATTTTAGACCCTCCTTAAAGTCAGCTTGTTGCCAGTTGTGCCGCTGGCGTCGCGAATGCACCCTGTCTTCGCAGTTCAGGGAAAAACCAGGGGCCAAACCATGACATCAGCGCCGGCAGCAGAATTAACGTGGTCACACCGGAAAGCGCCATGATCGCAGCCATAAATGCGCCGACTGTGATGTAAGGCACAAGCGGTGCGAAGAACAGCGGCGTAAATCCGATCGCGATGACGATCGCGTTGCGGGCTATCGCACGCGCCGGCTCTTCGAATAATTGTTTGGAAGCACTGGCGAAAGAGCCGCTGGCTCGAATCAATGCGCGGGTTCGCTCGATGAAGTGAATCGCGAAATCGATAGACAGACCCAACGTCAGCGACGACAAGACCGCTATCGGCATATCGTAGTCCTTGCCGACCCAGCCGATTATCCCGTAGACGCCAAGGATCGTGACAGACAGTGGCACCATTGCCAACAAACCCAGTCGCGGGCTGCGAAAGAGGAATGCCATCATTAAAAAAACGACGGCGAACGCACCAACAAGGCTCTTCAACATGCCGTTAACCATCACGTCCTGCCAGACAACGTTAATGAATGTCTTGCCTGCCCAGCGCATTTCGACGTCAGCAGGTAACGGGTTGTTCGCGATGTAGTTGTCGAGAAAGTCCATGACCTCGCTCATGTCCTGGTTGTCTCCACTTTTCAATTGCAGCCAGATCACGGTCGATGAAAAGTCGGGCGTCACGATGTGCCAAAGGTCGTGCGGCCTGTGCGAGGACTGGTACTGCAACAAAGTTTGTGCAACAGCGGGCACCGTTGCCGGAATTCGATAGTTTGCATCGTCTCCGCCGCGCAGTTCGCGATTGACGACCTTCACTACATCCGCAACCGAGTTGGATTTGCCAACGAGTCCGGAGTTATCCAGCGCATCGTCCATATCGCTGACGTAATGCAGCGCTTCGGGGCGTTGAAAATATTTCGCTGCAACCTGTGCCTCTTCGGCAGTGGTCATCAGCGCTTGCAGCGAGTCAATTGTTGTCGTGTCAGATGCATCGAATAGTGCGTCGTCGACGACGGAGATCAGCTCGCCATAGTATCTGCCGACATCTGACGAATCGGCAATGAGTGCTTCGCGAATATCGCTCGCATAGGGATCTTGGACTTCAGTGAGCAGGCTGCTTGCTGTATCGATGAACGCGGGAAGTGCTTTGTCGTCACGATACGTCAGTACGGCGAATGCGTCGTATGTCCCTGCAAAATGCTCGTTCAGGACATCGTCGGCAACACGAATTGGATGACTTGCCTTGAACCATCGCACGGGGTTGTCATTGATCTCGATGCGGTAGATGCCCGCGATGCTGACAGCAATTACGAGTACGGCTATGCCCGTAATCAGCTTGCCGCGGTTCATGGCAAATTGACCACTCCTACGTAGCGCGCGTGCCAGGGTTGTTTGGGTATGCGGCGTTTTAGCCCGCGTCGCCAGCTTGTCGAGTGCTTCCGGTTTCATGCGCACAACGTAGGCGGGTATCAATACGATTGTCAGCACGAATGCGAGGATGATGCCGAAGGCGACGAACGCACCAAATATCTGCACTGGCGGAATCGGCGTCAATAACAATGAAAGAAAGCCCACTGCAGAGGTTAGTGACGTAAATAGCATTGGCGTGAACAAATGGCTGACCACGCGGGATATCACAGCTTTGGCATCGTCACCGGCCCGGTAGTTATCCGCGAATTCGGACATGATGTGCACAGAGTCAACGACCGCGATAGGCATCAGGAATATCGGAATCATCGAACTCATGATGTGAACCGTAAAACCCATTCCAATCAGTAGGCCCATGCTGATGATGACGGTCGCCATCGCAACCAGCATTGGCGAAATGACAAGCTGTGCGCTGCGAAAGAAATACAGCATCAGCAAAAAAATCATCAGACCGGCGAGGGGTGCTGAGATGCCCATTTGCACAAACATGTCATGGCCGAACGTGTCTTCGGCAACCGGCAGACCGGTGATGTGATACGCATCGTCAGAGTCCAGTTGCCCAATCAGGTCTTCGATTTGCATCGATAACGAGTAACTCAAGTCTTTGCTCGCAATCGGTACGTAGATGGCTGTCGCTTTGCCGTCACCTGAAACCAGCGAGTCCTTTAAGAGAGGCAGGCGATTGACCTTGTCACGAATCTCGAGCGACTGTTTCATCGTGGCCGGGGCGTCGCGCATCAGCCACTCGAACCGAATTGTTCCCAGGCCTTCCTGCTCGATGTTGTCGACTCTCGCCAGCGACGCAAGGTCGGGTGCGATGACACCGTCCAGTTTAAGAATGGAAAGACTTAATGTGTGAAGCGCCTTCAGAGACTCGATGTTGTAGATGCCATTTTGATGGCTTTCGTTAACAATGCCGACGACGATTGCGTCATGGTATGTGAAGCGCTCCTCGACCTGGTTGTGGAACATGCGATCGGCCTGATCAGGCGAGAGCATATTCTCCGGATCTGTATCGATCTGGATACGCAACATCAAGGCGCCCGTAATCGCGACGAGCAGGACTATGACGACATAGACGATTCCTGGCCGTTCTGTTGCTGTCTTGATGACAAAGTTTTTCATTCCGATTTCTCTTCTTCGTCGTGCGTGGATTTCGATTGCTGGCAAGTATATTATAAATATCTAAATTAGTATAGACTAATTAATAGACTTCTAATGTAATACAGTCTATATTCACCAAATCAAGTAGGAACGGCTCGGTTGCGAACATGACGGACGAGAAAAAAGTTACGAAAAAACAAGGTGATGTGGCACCGCTGATGGAAAAAATGGCAGTTCATGCGTCCGATGCCGCGGACCTGATGAAGGTGCTCGGCAACGAGAGCCGGCTGATGATTCTCTGTACTCTGGCGGATGGCGAGCACTCGGTCGGAGACCTCAATGAAATCGTTCCATTGAGCCAATCCGCGCTCTCGCAGCAGCTTGCCCGGCTTCGTCAGCAGGGGCTCGTGACGACCCGGCGCGAATCGCAAACAATCTATTATTCATTAACACCTGGCCCCGCGGGCCGGGTCATCAACCTTCTGCACGACATTTACTGCGGAGCCGGGGATGGTGGGAAAGGAGGATGCAGCTGATGAGCTCAGGATTTGGTTTTGGCAAACAAGTGGAGCTTGGTTTTGACGACGCTATAGACAAGGTGTCTGACGTACTGCAGGCAGAGGGATTTGGTGTTCTCTCAGATATCGATGTCGCTGCAAAGATGAAAGAGAAACTCGGCAAGGACATGCCGCGATACCGGATTCTCGGCGCGTGCAATCCTGCTCTCGCCTACCAGGCAATATCGGCAGTCGAGGACATCGGACTGCTCCTTCCGTGCAATGTCCTTGTCAGGGAAGATGATGCCGGGAAGGTACATGTCGATTTCATGGATCCCGTGAGTGTGCTGTCCCTGGTTGATCACCCGGGCGTTGAACCTCTTGCAGCAGAAGTGAAGGCGAAGCTCGAAAGGGCATACGACGCGCTGTAGATTCGGAGTAGTGCTCCCAAGTATGATTACGGTCCGGCGCCCGTAGCTCAGCTGGATAGAGTACTGCCCTCCGAAGGCAGGGGTCACAGGTTCGAATCCTGTCGGGCGCGCCAATCTTT
>Ga0255052_10001188_pt1 | contig 19902 bp, 17 predicted proteins | sample JV7_2_21_MG_FD_188632 | JGI IMG/M metagenome (GOLD analysis project Ga0255052, IMG submission 188632) | Seawater microbial communities from Jervis Inlet, British Columbia, Canada - JV7_2_21 | ecosystem: Environmental > Aquatic > Marine > Inlet | place: Canada: British Columbia | collected... | reverse complement strand
AACGCAGCGGAGAGAATCCGCCAGCGCCTGGAAGCGCTACACATCGATGCCACTACTTGCGTGCCGGACTTAAGCGCCGGCATCGACATCGATTATCCGCTCGCCGTCGAACTACTCTGGTACAGGAATTTTCCGAACGAGCACGAGACGCTTTGAATGACAGCCTGCGCGTGGGAGCAGTCGGTCGGCCGACTGGAAAATGTCATCGTAACGGACAGGGATTGGTCAATCGCTGCCGTATTTCATCCGGGATGACTACTGCGCGAAAACCTGTTGAGCCGTCATCCAGGAGCTTTGCGCAGACTCGTTTTTCCAGTCCTTCTGCACACAATTCTCCATCTCTGCGTACTTCATGCACCACGTCGAAAGTTCGTCGTGTCCAGGTGGCTGCATAGCTTGTGATCTCGACGGAGTCCCCGAAACGCAGAGCGTTGATGAAGCGCGAGCTGGCCTCCACGATCGGCACTCCTATTAGCCCGAACTCATCCCTGAAGGTATCGAGTGTAAGCCCGGCTTTGATAAACAGGTGCCATGCACTGGCATCGAACCAGCGGAATATATTCGGATAGAACACAATGGCGGCGGGATCGGTGTCACCAAATTCGACGGGTACCACGAGTGTGCTTTTCATGCGGTTTCATCCACCACGATCTTAAGACGCCATGCTTTATCCCGTTGCTCTGCCCGACCGTCTTGCTCGAGTTTGATAAGATGCGCCAGCAGCGAGCGCTCGGCAGGCTTGTGCAGCGTCGTGTCGACATCATCGTAAACGGCCGGTATCAGTTGCTTCGTTGTCGCCCCCGGGCGTGCCTGCAGGGCGGCGATGACTTTCGCCTCGCGGCCGAGCCTGTGATCGATGAGCCAGTCGACGACTTCATCAGGATTGTCGATCAGCTCGCCGTGGCCCGGTGCAAGTGCCTTCAGGTCGAGGGTCTTCAACCGCTCAAGTGATTGCAGGTAGTGCCGCATATTGCCGTCTGGCGGATCAATGACCACGGTGGAGCCGTTCATGATGTGATCGCCGGTAAACAGCCAGTCAAGTTGCTCGTGCCGATAGCACAGGTGGTTCGACGCATGTCCCGGCGTATGCACGACGCGCAGGCTGAACTCCGACGTTGCAAACAGGTCGCCGTCCTGCAGCACGCGATTTGGCACAAATTGTTGGTCCTGATGCCTGCCGTCGGGCGCAGGCTGGCCCAGCAATTCTGCGCCCGTCAGGTCTGCCAACTTCATGGCAGCAGGTGAATGATCCGGGTGGGTGTGCGTAACCAGAATCCAATGAATTGCAGCGGGTGCCGAGTTCCGGATCGCATCGATATGGCCGTCGTTCGCCGGGCCCGGATCGATAACGGCCACCTCTTTTTTGCCGAGGAGATAGGTGTTGGTTCCGGGCCCGGTCATGGGGCCGGCATTGGGCGCCAGCAGGCGGCGGACGTGAGGAGCGATCTCGGTCACGACACCGGTCACCAGTCCGGAATTCATCTATCGCCACCTTCCGGATACGCAGGATCGCCGGGAATGACGAAGCGCTTATTACCGTTGTCCTCAATCAGTACCGGCCGAATCTTCGCAATACCTTTCGCTGGCCGCGAACTCGCCCAGCGCAGCAGTTCATCGACAGTCCTGAATGCTGAGATATCCCTCAAATTGCTCAGTGTCGGGAACGGCAGCTTCATTCTGCCCTCTTGCTCCATTGACAGAATTTCAGCAGCCGTCATCCAGCAGCTGTCGGTCAGCTCACTACCATCGTGATGCGCGTCCTGACCGGGCGGTATCTCTGCAAGGAAAAAGCGCGCCGCCCAGCGCTTGGGCAGCCGTAACGGCGTCTCCCAGAAACCAAAGTAATTCAGGGCATCGCAGTCGATACAAAGTTCGTGCGCGCGTAATACCTCTGCCCACCCCATGACACCGTCATCGAGCTTCCGGCGCAAGTCAGCGAGCGAAAACTCAGAATCCGGGTCACCTGAAAACGCCCAGTTGCCTCGCTTATCGCGCGCGAGCAGAACACCCGTCTCCTCAAACAGCTCCCTGACGGCAGCGCTGTAGTAATCCAGGCCGCCGCCTGTCAGCCCCAGTTCAAGGTCAGCCTGCTTCGCTGTCGTGCCGCTGCAGAAGACATGCGCTGCGGATTCATCACGGTCCACTACACCGCCCGGAAATGCGTAGCTCTCGCCGAACGCATCTCCTGCCCGGCGTCTGACCATCAAGATCTCCGGATCAGCCGCGCTTTTGCGCACCAGGACCACGGTCGCCGACGGACGCGCTGTTACCGATTTAGAATGTTCCTGCCGCATGCCTGTCGATCATCTATCCCGAGTTTGTGCTCTCGTGCAGATTCATTTCCCGGTGCTCGCCGGCGGCAACTCAGACGGTGAGATCGGAGGCGTTGGAAAATAGTGCCTCGGTGTCGGTCCGCCGGCCTTCAGACGAGCCAGCGCCTCCGCCGGAGTTTCCAGCAAAGTTGCAGCGGCGATCGCATCTTTGCGATCAGGACTATAAGGAATGCCGTGACTGTTGGGCGGCGGCATGGCGTCCGCGTTGTAGTACGCGATTTTCTGTTTGGCCGGATCGATGTACCTCTTCAGGTCCAGATCCCGCTCGTTGACACCTTTGCGAGGCTCCACACATACGCCGTCCACAATCTCGAGATCCAGCCACCACTTCTTGGCGGGATTACGTACGCCGTGACCGAGCCAGTCGTCAAGCCGGGTAGCCAGCGGTACGAGCAGCGGCTTCAACCATCGCGCGTTGATACCAAGCCAACTTGCGACCTGAGTGGCAATCGGTCCATCCCAGGTGACGACCTTGTTCAATGGACACGTCTTCATGCAGCGGCCGCAGGCCAGGCCGCGCTGATTCGTCAGTCGGTAACGCGCGCAACGTTCGGCGTCGATCTTCCACATCTCGTAGCCGTTGAACATGACCTTGTCGCCCCATGAAATCGAATCCGTCGGGCATTCACGTGCGCACTTCAGGCAATTCGAGCAAAAATATTGCAGGCCGAAGTCGATGGGCTGGTCTGGAACCAGGGGCATATCGGTGGTCATTACCACGGATTTGAAGCGCGGACCGACAAACGGGTTGAGCACCAGTTCGCCAATGCGGCTCAGCTCTCCGAGCCCGGCCAGCAAAATCAGCGGAATATGCAAGACCTCTGAATCGGCGTTCGTTTGCGAGCGTGCGGAGAATCCCAGGGCGCGCAAGTGATCCGCCATGACACCAGCGATAACCGCGCCACGCATGTATGCGCGCATGGACTGGGCGCCGGAGATGAAGTCGTCACCGGAGGCTCCTTCCATCGTGTCGTATTCCTGATCAATCAACATCACGACCGCATACTTGTGGTGACAGTCGATCGGCACGCCGTTATCGACGTGCGAATACCAGGCGTAATCCGGAATTTCACAGATGCCGGTGAGCTCAGCGCCGAGGAAATACGACAGCGACTTCAGCGCTCTGGTATTTTCCCCGGCGTCGCCACAGGATGCCGCAGCGCTCTCTGCAACGGGTCCGTCCTGGTGCGGCACCATGGCCCGGATCTGGTTCAGCATCGCGGTCGCGAGCGGATGCTTGAAGGCAAACCGACTGCGCTCGCGCCGCGTTCTTTCTCCAAGATCGCCATGAATCGGGCGGTCGAAGAACGATGCGCGTTTTGGAATCCGTGGCACCTCGTCGTCGATAATCAGCGTCGTCGGTTTGTCGACACGGTCAACCGTCTCCATGGCGAACTTGCTCAGGTGAGTCGGTCTCTGCATCTGCCGCCACCGCTCCAAACCGGATGTCGCGCCGCCAATACCGAGCCAGTAAGCGATGCCCCTCGCCTTCGTAGCTGCACGTGGTTCCAGTGGCAGATCCCTAGCCAGTTCATAATCGGTGGTTACGGCGCAGACAGAAAATTTGTCGTCGAGATATGGATTCAGGATTGTATCGCCAGACCTGATACCGAGACCGGACATAACGGTAAGGCGTTCGAGATCGACATCGCCATGACGGCCGTCGTGTGCGACGGCCGAGTAACCCATCAGTTGAATATGGTTTGCAATACTGATGGCTATTTCGTAGGCGCGGAAATCGGCGGCCTTGACGACCGTATCCGCCACCCACGAATGCGCCAGCGATCCATGCTCAGGAATCCGGCTGTGCTCGACCAGTACGACAATTGCATGGCTGTGACGCAGCATCGTCGTATCACGAAGCCAGCACGAGTCTGCCAACGAACAGATCGCCACCTGACTGGCGTTAAGAAAATACGCTGATCCCTTAATGTCGATCATGCGCCTCTGGCGATCGTCGGGAACGGGCGCAGTTGCTGCTGCCGGCTGGTCTTCGCGCAGTTCGTGAAAAATCTCGACATACCGGGCGATCGATGCTGCGAATCCCTGCTCCGTCTTCGCGTCTGCTGGCGGTCGCTCCAGCTGCGGCATTTCAATCTCCCGCTCCAGGATATTCGGCTCCCGGGTTAGTCGCTCGAGCGGGTACGGGCCGTGGTGATAATGCCTTGATTTATTGGAAAAAAAAATCATCAGGCTCAGTCGGGGAAAAACTTGTCCAGCAGTGCGCTGTATCCCTGCACCGCCGTTCGCTGCATGTAAAATAACATGCCACGCACGCCGCCGAGTTCTTCGCCACCCCCGGCGCGACCGGGCCCGCCGTGTACCAGCATCGGCAGCACCGTGCCCGGTCCCGGCGAGATTCCCGCAACTTTGCTGCCGCCGTGCGTCAATCTGCCGTTGAACGGCGCAAGCCCGACGAGCAGCTCGCGGGAGAAATTCCGGTCGTCGGAGTACACGGAGGAAACGAGCGAACCACCACCCGCTGCACACACATTAATAAGTGTCTCGCTATCCTCGTATGGCAATATGGAGACGACCGGTCCGAAGATCTCCCGCTCGTGCACCAGCGGCGCAGACGACAGGTCGTCGACACGGAAGACATGCGGCGTGACGAAATAACCCCGGCCCTGCTCGATCCCTGCAAGCTCGGTCGGCTCTGTGCTGCCGGTTATCCTGATCGCCTGTGCACCCAGGGCCTCGATTCCCTCACGGACATCGTCGAGTTGATTCGCACTGACCAGCGGGCCCATCCGGACACCCGCGTCTGCCGGATTGCCGACAACGATGTCCTCGAGACGCTCCTGCAGTGCGTCGACGAACGATTCCAGCCGACCCGGCGGCACGAATACACGGCGAATCGCGGTGCATTTCTGCCCCGCCTTCTGGCGTACGTCGGTCGTCACCTCGTTGAGCATCATCTGCCAGGTCTCGTTGCCCGGCTCGATATCGGGCCCCATTACCGCGGCATTGAGACTGTCTGCTTCGACATTCACACGCGCGGATCGTTGTGTGTGTGCGTCAAGTCGGCGCAATACCGCGCCGGTATGGCCGGAGCCGGTAAACGCAAGAACGTCTTGCGGCCCCAGGTGCCCGAGTAAGTCCCCGACGGACCCGGCGATGAAAGAGAACGTGCCCTCAGGCAACACACCGGAGTCGATGATGACCTCGGTCATGCGGTGCGCGAGTAATGCTGTACTGGTCGCGGGTTTGCTGACGACTGGCATTCCGGCCAGCAACGCGACCGCCGCCTTCTCAATCATGCCCCAGGCGGGAAAGTTAAACGCGTTGACGTGCACAGCGACGCCGTTCCGCGGCGTGAGAATATGCCGACCCGCATAGCGCGGCGTGCGGCCGATCTGCTCGGCGACCCCGTCGTTGATAAGCTGCCGGTCACCGAGCTCTTTACCGACATCGACATACGCCAGCAAAGTGGCAGTGGCGCCATCGACATCGAATTTGGCATCGTTGCGCGTATTGCCGCCGTTCGCGATAGACAGCTCGATAAATTCTTCCCGGTGCGCATACAGCGCCTCGTACATTCCCTGCAGCACTTCGGCGCGTTCAGCAAACGTAAGAGCACGTAATGCCGGTCCGCCAACGCATCTCGCATGCTCGAGTGCGGCAAAGAAGTCGAGTCCTTCGGTGCTGGTCTCGGCAAGCGCTTCCTCGGTCGCAGGGTTCTGCAAGGTGACATACTGGCCGCTGCCTGCGTGCCACTGCCCGCCAACAAAGCTTCGCAGTTTCATCATCGATTCACTTCACTTTTAGCCAATAGGAAATCAAACCGCCAATAGCCATCGGCACGGCAAAGACGTAGTAATTAGCCGACATACTGAGTCCGGCGACGATCAGGAACCCCGCCACAGCCGGGCCGACCACCGCACCGGATCTACCCAGCCCGACTGCCCAGCCGATGCCAGTGCTGCGAATTTGCGTGGGATATACTTTCGCGGCGACCGCATAAAGACCCGTGAATCCACCTTGCTGAAGAGTGCCTGTGAGAAAGATGACCACCATCAGCAAGGTCTGTCGATCGGGAGCCGAGGCAAAAATGACCATGCAAACGGCAGATGAAAACAGGAAAGTAGAAACCAGGTTGGTCAGTCTCCAGCGGGTTGCCAGCGTGCCCAGGACGAGTGTACCGATGACTCCGCCGAGGTTGAACAGGAAGAATGCGAAGCGGCCGATTTCCACCGAAAAGCCGCTTTGCTCCATCAGTTTCGGTATCCAGCTCATCAGAAAATACAGCGTGCCGAAACACAGGAAGAAAGTTGTCCACAACATCAGCGTTGCCAACCGATGCTCCCGGCCGAGGAGGCTCATCATATTGCCGCCGATTCCTTTTGTTCGCCTGCCGGATTCCTTCGCGACCACCGGCAACTCGGCAAGCGTATCCTTCTTCAGCTTCTGCAGAATCTTGTTGACACGTTCCAGTGCATTTGTGGGCCTCCGCTCGAACAGGTATTTAAGCGACTCGGGAATGAATACCCAGGCGATAAGGCCCATCGCCAGCGTGATGCCGCCACCGAACCAGAACATGCCGCGCCAGCCATACTCCGGCATGATGAAACCAGCAACAACCGAGGTCATCATTGCACCGAGCGGGTAGCCTGCGGTGGTCATGGCGACAGACAATGCCCGATATTTCTCGGGACTATATTCCGCGGCCAGCGTGGCCTGGCACGCCAGCATGGCGCCCGCACCCAGTCCACTGGCAAAGCGCAGCAAGATGAATTCAGTCAGCGTGGCGGCGTTGGCCGTGAACAATATCGATACGCCAACCAATGTTACGCTCAGAATTATCAGTTTACGGCGACCGATGATGTCCGATACCGGTGCAAGAAACATCGCGCCCGCCATCATGCCTGCAAGCGCAAAACTGAAAATCAGGCCCAGCCTGTCAGCAGTAAGATGCAATTCCTGCGACACGGAGCTGGCGACGATCGCCATCGCCGTAATGTCGAAACCATCGAGCATGTTAAAGAACATGCAGAGCCCGACAACCAGAATCTGCTGGCCACTGACCTGACCATCGTCAATGACGTTGGCAACGACGCTACTACTTAAGGCCGGAGCCGCAGAATCAGACATTTCGTTTCCTTCGATAGCGGGTAGGCACTATATGCACGCAGATCGGTGTGCGTGTCAAAGTGGAATTAAAGTGCATGTCGACTTGTGCCGGCATCAAGGCAGGTGTATCCGCTGAATGAAAACATCGACTTGTTGATGTACCTTACCAATACAGCACGGGCTGGAGTATCGAAATGACTGGCATGGAATCTACGGTAAGGACCGAACTATATATCAACGGTGCGGACCGGCAGCCATCGGGTGGTGAATCTTACCTATTACACAACCCGGCACGCCCCGACGAGCTCGTCGGAGAAGCAGCCAGCGCCACGCCCGACGATATCGATGCTGCATGCCATGCCGCGCAGGCAGCGTTTCCGGCATGGGCGGCACTGTCGTATGAGGAACGCGCAGCCTACATGAGGAAGATCGCTGAGTATCTCGTTGCGGATCAAGCCGACCTCGATTTCAGGATCAATCTGTTTACTCGCGAGCACGGCAAAATACTCAAGGAATCGACCATCGAGATGACGCGCCTCGGCGATCGATTCCTGCTATGTGCCGCCATGGCCGAGCGGCTTGCTGCCGATGAAAAGCTGGCCGGCCCGCCGTTCGACACCATTATCACGCGCCAGCCGCGTGGCGTGGCGGCGTTGATCGTGCCGTGGAACTGGCCGCTGTCGATCCTCGGTGCAAAATTGCCGCAGGCGCTGGTCGCTGGCAATACCTGCGTCGTCAAGCCCTCGCAGAATTCGGCGATGGCGCCGACTTTGACGCTGCGAAAAATTGCCGGGATATTGCCGCCGGGCGTGCTGAATGTCGTAACCGGCTCCGCCGCGACGATCGGTGATGCTCTGTTGTCACATCCGCTGGTGCGCAAGATCAACTTTACCGGCAGTATCGCCGTCGGCAAACATGTCATGCGGGTAGCGGCCGACAATCTGACACCGGTAACGCTGGAACTCGGCGGCAACGACGCCGGGATTTTTCTGCAAGACGCGGTACTCGACGATGCAGCGTTCATGCGTATCTACCTGGCGGCGTTCATGACATCGGGGCAGATCTGCATGGCTCTGAAACGCGTTTACGTGCACCGGAGCCGTTACGACGAGCTGTGCGGCGGTCTGATTGCAGTGGCCTCACGCCAGGTCGTCGGCGATCCGTTGCTGCCCGAGACAACGATGGGCCCGGTCAACAACAGGAAACAACACGCTGTGGTCACCGGAATGCTCAGTCAGGCGCGTGAGCAAGGCGCAGACGTCAAGGAGTTCGGCGAGGTACCCGATGAGGACATGTATCGCGGCGGGTACTTTCAGAAACCGGCGCTGGTATTCGACCCGGACCCGGCGCTCGATATCGTGAAGGAAGAGCAATTCGCCCCGGCGCTGCCGATAATTCCATTTGACGATGAAGAAGAAGCCGTAAACCTGGCGAACGACTCCCGCTACGGACTTTGCTCGTCGGTCTGGACGGAAGACAGGGTAAGAGCGCTGCGGGTTGCGCGACAGCTTGAAGCGGGCTACACGTATCTGAACGGACACGGGCCGCTCGCTCAGGACAACCGCGGGCCGTTCGGCGGATTCAAGCAGAGCGGCGTGGGCAGGAATCTGGGCTACGAGGGTATCCTGGAATTCCAGGAGTATCACAGTATCTCCGCTCCGGCCGGCTGGCTGTTGTAGTCCCGGCAACGGTGATGGCTATGCAAAAGTCTGTTGCGATATCCGGAGTTCTCATGTTTTTGATTCTTGTCGCAAGTATGCCGGCCACGAGCGAGGAGACCGTTAATGATCCGGAGCTGGTCATGGACCTCACGTGGGTAATCGGTTCGTGGACGGACATCTGGCGCATCGAACGATTCAGGAGCGCGGCGGTCGGCGGCGACGTCAGTTTCTACCTCTATCTGCCGCCGGGGTATGAATCGGACAACAAACGATACCCTGTCGTGTACTGGCTACACGGCGCCTACGGTCACCCATCCAGTGCCACCCCGGTCGTGCAGCGCCTGGATGCCGCTATTCGTGCCGGAGAAGCGCCGGAAATGATCGTCATCAGTTGCATCGATCCGACCGGCTTGAGCATGTGGACGGACTCCAGGGATGGCCGCCTGCCGATGGAAACGGTGATCATCGAAGAGCTGATTCCGCATGTCGATTCGGTCTACCGCACGATTGCAAACCGTCGCGGCCGCGCCATCGAGGGTTTCTCCATGGGCGGCTATGGTTCTGCGATGCTGGGAATGAAGCACAAGCAGCTATTCTCGTCCGTATCGATCCTGGCCGGAGCGCTGCACACGCCGGAGACTTTTCGCGAAAGACGCCGCGCGATTTACGAAAACGTATTTTCGGGGGATGCCGACTACGCGGACCAGCAATCGCCGTGGAAAATCGTGGCAAGAAACGCGGACGCGATCCGCGGCGAGACTGCCGTGCGGGTTTTTGTCGGTGCCGATGACGGCTTGCTCGACTGGAATAGAAATTACCATACTTTGCTCGATGAGCTCGGCATCGAACACGAATGGGGCGTCGTTCCAAACAGCCCACATGACCTGGAAACCCTGATGCAGAACTGGCCGGGCAACGTGTTCGACTATTACACGCGCGTTTTCGCCGGCCAATAGTCAAAAAAAGTCCAACCCCTATTCGTTTGCGCCTGCAGGTGGAGAATATGCCAAACTCGAGAACGATCGTTGTGACCGGCGTGACGTCGGGAATCGGCGCGGCCACGGCCGAGATATTGAAAGAAGGCGGTGCAGCCGTCATTGGTGTGGATATCAGCGAACCGGACGCCGGCACCGTTGATCGCTTCGTATGCATGGATCAGAGCGATCCTGCTTCGATCGACGCCGCCATTTCGGCAATCCCGGACGGGTTGGACGGCGTTGTCAACAGCGCCGGCGTACCACCTGCCGACAGATTCCCCCCGGTCCAGGTGCTGAAAACCAATTTTTTCGGTCTGCGGGACTTTACGCAAAAGGTCCTGCCCGGGATCAAGCGGGGAGGCGCAATCGTCAATTTGTCGTCAGGCGCCGGCATGGGATGGTCGCAGAATATTCCGTTGCTTCGCGAAGCGCTTGCGATCACGGACCTGAACGAGGTCGACGATTTCGTCGCGCGACATCAGATTCACAATGACGGGATCGACAATCTCGCAGCGTACCCACTCAGCAAGCAGTTGCTGATTGTCTGGACCGGAAGTGCGTTTCCAATCTGGAAGAAAACGGGTGTACGGATGAATGCATTGGCGCCGGGTGCGGTAGCTACGCCGATTCTGCAGGATTTTCTGACTGCTTTTGGCGAGGAGTCTGCCAGTCGCATTCAGGCAATTGGCGAGTTGAGCGCCCGGGACGTCGCAAAATATGTCGTAGATCTGCTCGATCCTGACGATAGCTGGATCAATGGCGTGACAATACCGATAGAGCGCGGCGCAATTACCTATGGCGGGCTGTCCAAACTCGCTCTTTTCGGCTAGCAACTAGTCGTCGAGGTATGAGCGCAACTTTTCTTCGATCCACGGCGGTTTGCTGCCGAAACCGATGATATCGAGCAATTCGTCGTCCGTGCCGATAACGTAAACCCGGGAGCTGTGATAGGGCGTGTAGGGCGCCGCCGGAGACATAGCCTCATATTCTTCGCTGCTGAGCTGTCGTTCCCGGCCATCGACCGTGGCATTGAAGCCGAACGTCGTGCGGAACCCCGACGCGACAGCCGCTATCTGCTCATAGGTTCCCGTCAACCCGATTATCGAGGGGTGGATCGCATCGGTGTACAGGCTGAGTAATTCCGGAGTATCTCTCTTCGGGTCCACGGAAATGAACAGCACGGTCACGCGCTCCGCCAGCGGGCCCAGGGAGTTGAGCGCCGTAGCGATGTTGTGCAGCGTTACAGGGCAAACGTCCGGGCACGACGTGAAGCCGAAAAATACCAGGCGTAGCTGCCCACTGTAGGCAGCGGCCGTAACGTGCCTGCCGGATTCGTCCGTCAGTTCGAACGAGACGTCGATCACCGGCGGCGGTTCTGCAGCCCGCTGGCATCCGGTAAACAATACCAGCGCCGTGGTCGTGCATACTATGGCCAATAACTTCATCGATTTTGTCACCGCAGGCTCAGTGGCACAGATTATTCGAGACGCCAATCTCGATGCCTTCGAGTGCCCCTGCATTGGTTCCGATCGTCGCCTCGAGTGTCCTGGATCTGGCATCGATCACCGCAATGGCACCGCTGTCGATCAGCGACGCCAGCAGCACTTTCGAATCGGACGTTACCAGGCCGTCGTCGGTCCGTCCGGGAAGTGTAATCGCATCCACTCGCTGCAATTCCCTGAGATCGATCACTGCGACCTCATTGCCTGCTTCCGGCATGATGAAGGCGACGGTATCAAGCCACCCGGTATTCAGTTCCCGTGCTTTCACGCCAGTCGGAATAGTGGCAACGACCTGATGTGACAACGCAGACAAAACAGTCAGCGTCTCGTCATCACGATTCGGAATCAGCACATAGCGATTGTCAGCGGTGCTGTAGGGCCGTATCGGCGCCTTGCCAACCGGAACCGAGCCTTGTACCTGCCAGTCGATGAGATCGAGGATAACCACGCGGTTCTCGGATGTCACTGACACAAAGCCGGTGTAACCATCGGCGGAGCGCGACATCGCACTGACCCGCGACTCCGGGGCGTCTTCGCCGCCGAGCGATATCTCGGCCACTTTCTTTCGCTCGTACATTTCGATGACACTGATGACCTTCTTGCGCTGTTCAACGACGTACAGATTCCGTCCGTCGATGCCGAAAGTCATTATTTCCGCAGATTCCAGGCCATCTACGCGCAGCATCTCCTCGAATGTTTTCATGTCCCACACGGATACGGCGCCATCCCGGCTGCCGAAGGCGACATAGCGGTCGAACGGATTCAGCAAGGCAGCGTCCGGGCGCATGTGGATATCCAGTGACTTGACCATCTCCCGTGTATTCAGGTCTATCACGGTAATGGTTTCGTTCTGCGGATCGGTTGCGAACAACAGATCGAGATCTTCGGATACGACAATGCTGCCCGGGACATGCGGGACCTCGAGCTCCGCGGCGACGTCTCTGTCGAGCGTGTCGATGGCAATGATCACCGGTTTGCTGGTGCTCGGAGCAAACGCAAACTGACTGCCGTTACTGAGCGCGTCCGTACCGGAGAATTCGAAGATATCGCCACAGCCTGCCAACGGCAGCATGCCGGCAACCACCATCGCGAAGATCAGTCTACGAGCGGAGACAGATCTGCGGTGAGCGTTCAGATTGTCATTCATCGCTACAATGCGACGTTTATTCGAGACCGAGATACGGATAGATCAGGTCGCTGACCGTATGGAAGTTGTCCGTTATCAGCAGCACGCCGAAAGCGACGATGACGGTCGTGGTCAGGGCACCGACTGCGCGTGTGTGGCGTCCGATCGACTCGAACAGTCCTCGCATCCTGGAGAAGAAGAAAGCGGCCAGCAGGAACGGGACGGCGACGCCGGCAGCGAAAATTCCCATCACGCTGGCACCGACGGCCGCGCTGCCGAGCGCACCGACATAGATCAGCAGTGTGCCGATGATGGCGCCACCGAAACAGGACATGCAGCCGAGACTGAACGCGATCGAGACCAGCACCGTGCCCACCGTTCCTCTCGATTCGATTTTCTGAATGGTGTCGGCACCCGGCAGCCGGCACACCAACGGTGCGTTCGCCCGCACACCGAGCCAGAGTCCGAACAGAATCACGACAATCCCGGCAATCACGCCGACGGGACGGGTGTAGCTGGCGAAGAAAAGCTGCGCCTCTTTGCCTGCATAGCCGATGACCGCGCCGCTCAGGACGAACAATGAGATGTATCCGGCGACAAATGCGCCCGCGACGCGCAGTACCTTGCGCCGGACTTCCGGCGTAATCCCGTTAGCACTGGTCACCTGCTGCGCCGTTACTCCGCCCAGCGTTGCGAAAAAAATCAAGACGAGCTGAATCAGGCACGGCGTGAGCACCGACGACAAAAGCCCCGCAGACAGGGAGAACACCATGACGCTGGTGAACGTGTCGCGCGACATGAGCTCAGGAGGTATATCGAGTGGCAGGTCCCAGATGTATTGCGATTCCACGGCAACAGGCTCACCGTCGACAAGCTCGTAGCGATCCCAGGGGTGCGACAGGCTGAGTTTGAGCTGACTCGAATCGGCAGCGATCAACGGCTGTCCGGCGTCGTCAAACCGGGCGAACTGCAGGATCGTGGTTCGATGATGCTCCACCAGGTCCGGACCTTCCGTTGCGACAGGCTTCCATTCCCGGCCGTCGACCGTCAGGGTGGCATCCGGCAGTCCCTGCGGCAGCCAGCCCGTATGTACATCCTCGGAGACAAAAAAAACGAGTTGTTTATCGGGTCGATATGCCTCGACCGCGCCCTCGCGGTCTGCATACTGGAAATACTCCTGCGACGCATACAGCGCCTTGACTTCGATGCCGCCCGGAAAGTAGATATAGCGCGTCAGCATCCGGCTCAGGGTCGTATAGTCGTCGAAGCGCTCTCCCTGTACCTGCCGGCCGGTCTCGAACAACATGCGGTCGCCGTTGAGAAAATAGGGAAATATCAGCCATGAGAATGCGACCGCGGCGACGAAAACGAAGCTGAGCGTCGGTGTGCCGACTCTATTGACGATTCCGTGATTCACTGTTTGATCGCCGTTACTCTGCCGGTTCCTTCACCAGTGTCTGCAGGTACGCCACGATATCCTGCAGAGACTGATCCTCGAACAGTTCCGGATTATTGAACTGCCAGTTCATCATGTCCGGGAAATTTTGCAGCGCATGGTAGACCGTTTCAATCGTGGTCTGCCGGATGTCCGGTCCGACCGAACCGCTGGCGTCCTCACCATGGCAAACGTTGCAGCCCATGTCCGAATGGAACAACTCTTTACCCCGTACCGCATCGCCCGCCGGTGCAGGGGTGTTGGCGGGTTCGGCAGCATCTCCGCTCGCAGCACAGGCCTGTCCCAGCAAAACCAGCGCAAGGCAAGCCGTGGTTTTCAAAAGATTCATCGTCCCTGTAACCCCGATTCTCAATACTCCAATGCGTTACCGTTACGTGGATTGACGCCATTGTGAAAGCCATGTTGGTCGTTAACGACCCTCGCCCGGTCATCTTCGTCGTAATAGACGAACGGCACACCGTGCGGGTCGCCGAAACCCGGCATGTTGATGACCGCTTTCTCCTCGCGCGTTTCTGCATCGTAGACATACAATTTGCCGCTGCCGTTGGAACTGGTCCACATCTCCTTGCCGTCGGGTGACAGGATGATGTGATCGGTGGTGAAACCGGTATTGATCAGTCCTTTTCGAATCCCCGATCGGCTGTCGATAATCGTAATGTCATTGCCCCACATGCCCGTGGTCTCGCCCTTGTTGGCAACCCATAGCTCGCTTTCATTGGCGTTCAGTTCGACGCCATAGGGCCCGTCACCGACGGGCGTGCACCATACTTTCTGCCCGGACTCGAGATTGATTTTGCACGCGATGTTTTTGCCGCTCGGCGCGGTGTACATGTAGCGCTTGTCTACCGATACCTCGACCCAGGCCGACCGGTAACCGAAATACGGATACTCCCTGACAACCTCCATCTCTTTAAGGTCATCGCTGACGCGAATTTTTGCAATCCAGAACGGCCGCAATGCTGTGAAGTCGTTCATCCTGATCCAGTGCGCCGAAATATAGCCGTCGAACACTTTGCGATTGCCGTAGCCTTTTGGCTCCATGAGCTGATAGAGGTATTCGTCGTCCTGATCGTTCCAGACCGTGTACGAAGACCCACCGAGTTCATCGTCTCTGACACCGGCAATAACCTGATCGCTCTGCGGATCGAAGATGTAGGTATCCACGCCGTCCTCATCGCGGATGAAGGTGTCGAACACCAGGTACTTGTCGCGGAAGACGTAGCCATGGTGCAGTCTTCCCGGCGACGTAATGACTTTCACCGCCTCGAGCGTGAGCGCATCGATCTTGACCAGCGTCGTCGGGATCATGGAGCAGACCGGCGACGTACAGCCGGAGTTGTCGGTCATCGATTCGTCGAGTTCGATATCCTCGAAATTGGTCAGCGGCGGTCCGCTGGCCCAGATGTATTTACCGTCCGGCGTCACCGGCGTCGTGTGAGGGTTGCCTTTCAATTCCAGCGGCAGTTCCTTCCAGGCCAGGACTTCCTTGGTTTTGGCGTCAATTGCGACGATGCGCGTGGACTTCGAGGTAATGCGCTCGTCTTTAGGCCGATTGAACGGATTGTCATAGGAAAGGCCGGTGAGTTGATACACGATCATGTCGCCCTTTTTCGGGAAAACGACCTGTTCCCCGGCCGGGTAACTCTTGACCACCCGCATCGGCTTGTAGGTTCTGGCTATGTCGCCTTCGGCCGACTTTCGTTTCCAGGTATCGACAATCTCCGAAAACAGGGGCAGGCCCATCACCACCTGCTCGTACTCCTCGGCAGTCATGCCGGTTTTCGCCTGCCGCGGCGAAGTTTGAGCAACGACCGCTGTGCAAAAGGAGCACAGTGTTGTTGTCAGGATTGCATAAAGGACCACTTTCAACATCGCTCTCACCTCAATTCTGTCACCAGCCGCGTCGGGCTGGCCATTATAATCGAACTGTACCGATGATTACACTCTCGTTGGCTGCACCGGTGCAAATGTGCGACCTGTCCGCAGCGGAGTCACGGGGATGTTGAGAACCCCTCCGGAGACCCGTAAGAAACATGCGTCAGCTCCGCGGCTTCAGCCCCGACTCTTTGATGATGGGTTCCTGATTTTTCGAACAGGTCTTGGCAACAACCCCGCCTCTGCAACAATCTCCGGAACCAGGTCCTGTTGTTTGTAGGCCATGATATGAACACCTGCAACGCCTTCTATCTCACGCACCTGTTCGATGATCTCCACACAGATACGTTTTCCCTCTTGCCGCTGTTGGCCTGACGGGGTCTTGCGCATGCGCGCAACGATCTCTTCGGGGATATGCACGCCCGGCACCTTTTTCCGCATATACTCAGCTGCCTTTTCAGAACGCAACGGGCCGACGCCAACAAGGTAGTAGACGAGCTCGTGCAAACCGAGATCACGGATTTGTTGCATGAATCTCTTTAGCATTGGTACGTCAAAGCAATACTGGCTCTGGATAAAGTCAGCGCCGGCTTCGATCTTCTTGGCAAGCCGCAATGGTCTCCAGTCATGAGGCGGTACAAAAGGATTGGATGCGGCGCCCAGAAACAGGCGTGGCGGCGTGGTCAATTTTCTGCCGCTAAGAAATTGTCCTTTGTCCCGCATAATGCGAATGGTGCGTAACAGCTGAATGGAATCAAAGTCGAATACGCGTTTCGCTTCCGGCTGGTCGCCGACTGTGACATCGTCACCGGAAAGACATAAGACGTTGCTGACGCCCATCGCCGCGCCGCCCAACACATCGCCTTGTATAGCAATGCGATTACGATCGCGGCAGGAAATCTGCATGACCGTCGGGTACCCGGCCCTGGTCAGTAGCGCGCAGACAGAGATGCTCGACATATGGCAGTGGGCGCCCGAGCCGTCGGTCGCATTAAAGGCATCGACGACAGGAGCCAGCAGGGTCGCCTCATCATAAACATCCTGCGGATCGGCGCTATCCGGTGGCGTGAGTTCGGCAGTTATGACGAAATGCCCCTGGCCAAGCATTGTCTCCAGGTGACCGCCGGACTTGAGTGCAGCATTCAATGCTCGGGCCTCAAAGTTTTTTCTCTACGACCGGATCATGAGGTATTTCAGTCCAGCCTTTTGGCGCAGACCTGTCAGCTCCTTTGAGTAAGTTTATCCAGGCGGATGTATCCTGCAGCTGGTGATCGACCGGAGGTTTGATGGATATTAATTCCGGGCCGTAAAATTGCATCTCGCGGGCGCGTTCGTAAGCAACGACCCAGACACACTTCATGTCCGGGATGACCTCACAACCGCCGTCGCTACGAACGCCGCCGCATGCGCCGTTGCGAAGATTCTTGGGGCAGGTCATCGGGCAGACCATGCCCGTTTGATGCAATGTGCATTGGCCGCACATCCGGCAATCAAAAAATGCCCTCTTGCTGAGACGCTCCAGCGGTAACAACCAGCGTGCAGCCCTGTCATAGCCAATTCGCCGGATCAGTGGATGCATCCAGCGGAAAGTGGCGGCCGTGGCCTGGTAAGCCCGCTCCAGTAGTACCGGTCGATTAGGCATCCCGTATAGCGCGAGTGACGAGGTTCTCCAGCAACGGAATCTTGAACTGATTGTAGTTAAGGGGCGTCGCACCACGTGATGCCGCCCCGCCCGCCAGTTTCGCGGTCTCTTCGTCCTGCGCACTGCCCCTGACGATATCCTCGACCACCGTCATGCGCCGCGGCACACATTCCACGCCGCCGGCGACGATGCGGATGTCCTCGATCACGCCATCCGCGACCTTGAGTACCGCCGCGATGTTGACCAGTGCGAAATCCCAGGTATTACGGTCGGCGACCTTTTCGAAATAAAAGGACGCTCCCTCCCAGGTATTCGGGATCCGGATTGCCGTCAGGATGTCCTGTGGCTGCAATACCGTCATGCGCTCGATGTCGACCTCCGGGCCGATGAAAAAATCTCCCGCGGCGACCACCCGGTCGCCGTCCGCGTTACGGATAAGCATACTGGCATCGAGCGCCACCAGTGCCGGCGCCGTATCGGAAGGCGTCACGGCGACGCAGCGGTCCGCTTCGAACAGACAGTGCTCGCGATTCATGGCCTCCGGGGTATCCGCGTAGCAGGTCGTGCCGCCGGCGCGATAACAGTCCATGCCACTGCGGTAGTACCAGCAGCGTGTGTCCTGGCCGACGTTGCCGCCGATCGTACCGACGTTGCGGATCTGCGGGCTTGCTACCTTGCCCGCCGCAGCGGCCAGCAGGCCGCAGCGACGTTTGATGACCGGGCTCTCCGCGATCTCGGTCAGCGTCGTCAGTGCGCCGATCTCGACGCCGTCCGCCGTTTCCCGTATCCCTTTGAGTTCACTGACTCGCGTCAGGTCGATGACGGTGCTACTCCGCTTCGCCCGGTCCTTCAACCAGTCGAGGCTGTCCTGTCCGCCGGCGACCTTCCACGCATCCGCGCCGAAGCGGTCCGCCAGGTCGAGCGCGTTATCGATATCGGTTGGCTGATACAGCTCGAACATCGGCATCATATCTCTTGACATAGCCGTACCCCTTTAGAACGTTGCAACCTGCAACGGCTTGTGTGGTTGCTCCTGCCCGGCAAGGGCATTCACGATCATGTCCGTCACAATCGGTGTGCGATTGAAATAATGTCCGCCCAGCGCATCGGATATCGCCGAAACCAGCGCCGATGCGGCACAACCCATCACCGGCTCACCCATGCCGCGTGTACCCAGCGGACTCTGCGGATCGGCGATATTGACCGCGCCCCATTCCATGGTCGAGGGCACGTCCAGGTAGGAAGGGGGTTTCGCCTGGTAAAAACCGACGTTGGCGGCCACGCCGTTCTGCGGGTCGTAGACGATGCGTTCCTTGCTGGCGAGCCCTATGCCCATGACAGCGCCACCCTTGATCTGGGTGGCCAGACTCTGCGGATGGATGACCGTGCCGCAGTCGATCGAACCCGTGTAGTCGAGGATTTCGAACATGCCCGTTTCGGTATCCAGTTCGATCATCATGAAGCCGGCTGCGAGCGCCGGCGGCACCGCGTTGATGTCATAGTTGTCCTTGGCGACACCTATCAGCCCGCTGCCGGCGATGCCGCCAACCGCCGCCGCAGTCATCGGGTTGATGTCCTCGGGCGTCTCGTGGCCAGCGTATTTGCCACCCATCTCGACCGCTTTCTGTGCAGCTTCCGCATAGCTCAGTTTCCGCGACGAATCCGCCTTGGCAACGACGACTTCATCGCCGAGTTCGTAGTCATCGGCGGCACCTCCCAGTTCGGCTGCCGCGATCTCGAGAAGCTTCCTCGCAGCATCCATGGCAGCGGCGTGATAGCTGCGACCCATCGTGAACGAGGTATTACTGCCGAACTGGCCGAAATTCCACGGCAGATGCTTGCGCGTATCGCCTCTTTCGATGACGCAGTTTTCCCAGTCGTAATTCAGCGCCTCCGCCGCAATGCGCGACGTTCCCGCATAGGAGTAGGTGCCGAGGTTGCCGACGCCGGAATGGATATGCAGTTTGCCATCCGGCGTAATGCGGACGAGCCCGTCGAAGCCGGCAGCGCCGGCCGAGTGATAGGCCTGACCGATGCCGACGCCGATCACCTTGGAACCGTTGCGCTCGCCGCTGCGGGTTTTCTTCTCTTCCCAGCCGAACTTCTCGGCGCCGATCCTTAGCGACTCTTCCTGGTAAGCGCTGGTGACCGGCCTCTGGTGGCCGTCGAAGATCGCATCGTTGTCCGGCGCATTGATCTTGCGGATTTCCAGGCGGTCGATCCCCAGGTCATTCGCCGCCTTGTCCAGGAACGGCTCGAA
>Ga0255052_10001187_pt1 | contig 19921 bp, 20 predicted proteins | sample JV7_2_21_MG_FD_188632 | JGI IMG/M metagenome (GOLD analysis project Ga0255052, IMG submission 188632) | Seawater microbial communities from Jervis Inlet, British Columbia, Canada - JV7_2_21 | ecosystem: Environmental > Aquatic > Marine > Inlet | place: Canada: British Columbia | collected... | reverse complement strand
ATGGAGTAGTGAAGGTGGATTGACCGGCACACAGCAAGTCGGTGAAAAGACCGGCGGCACCCGCATCACTATCCCGAATGTCAGGTTTATCGATGAGGAAGATGGATTCGACAAGGCAGTACTGAAGTTTGATAAAGAAGGCAATCTGATAACAGTCAGGCTTTATGAGGCACCACCGGAAGACGGCAGTATGCCTTCGTCTATAACCATAGACCCCGGTTACGTTTTAGAACCCGATGGGAAAACTACTCACAAGTTCAATGTCAATGAAGTGGATCGGCTTTTTAAGCAGGCCAAGTTGGAGCAGGATAAAACTGTACCCGGCGGTGGAGAACCTGTGGATAAGCCTGTGGAAGAAACTCCAGAGGGCGAAACTGATGTGGAAGCTATTCGGACAGCTTTCGAGAGCTTAGCCGAAGGCGACAAGATTTTACTGGGCGGTACTAACCTGTCCGGCGCACCCATGAATGACCTGACAGTCGAGCTGGTTAAGCAGGCTGAAGATGGTTGGTTGATGGGTAAGGGTAAGAAGCGGTTCTTGGTCAAGTTCGATGCAGCCGACGACAAGTTCTATGTGTCGGCTTTCCCGAGTACCAAGCGTAGCCGGATCATTACGTCAGCGGCCAAGGTTGTTGGTCGTACCGTAGATGAAGACCCCGGCACTACCGGTACCACGCTGCGTAGACCGCATGAAATGTGGCGTAACACTGAGCGACCTACCGAAGCTAAAAAATATCTGAACCAGTTGATCGCAGCTACCGCAAAAGCGGGCTATGTTAATTCGGCGTCTTATTCCGAAACCACACCCGGCACCAAGCGTCTGTATCAAGAGTATATGAAGAAAATCCCAAGCTTCACTGACTGGCTGGAGCCATACATTAAAGGCTGGCGAGATAATGACATATCACCCCGCGCTGCCTTGATGAAAATTATCGAAGGTACGCCACTGGTAGAGTTCAGTGCAGACCGGAACATGAATGTCCAGACCCGTGAGGACTTGGAAGCTTACGCTGAAATCTACATGGATATGATGGCCGGGATACAGGGTCTGGTTGATGGAGCGAAGACTGTCAAGGAATTGCACTCGGCAATGGCTCGACATGAAATAAGCAACACACTCCGACACGAAGGATTGCTGGAAACACTGATCCCAATGTCCGAAGAAGAGTACATGGAGTGGTTCAGGGATACCCCTCGCATGGATCGGATTATGGATCGCAAGCCCGAGGTTGATGAGGATACAGGGCTGTCCACTGGTGCGTTCTATGCGACCTTTACGGGCCTGTTCCCGAAGGCGCTTACCGAGTATCACGGCCTGCATTACATGCACACGAAGCATACCGCCGATGAAAATGTTTTAGAGTCTGACTACGGTGATCATCCACCGCATGTTCCTGAAAAACTGGAAGACCTGTACGAGCAAAGAACGGGTATGCCGGATCACCGCAAGGGCAAAAACGTATCCACTGAAGAGCTGCAAAAAACCTTCAGCTTTTTGGGCGTCACTGTTGGTGGTCATGTAAAGACCAGCTCACCAGCCGGACAGATTACTGAGTCGCAACTATATCGGAACATGGCGTATGACGCCTACGCTGATCTGGCTTACATTCTCGGCGTCCCACTGGAAGTTGTCGGCCATAACATCTATCTGAGTATCGGTGCGCTCGGACACGGCAAGGGTACTGGTGCTGCGTTCTTCAGTCCGAACTACCCGGCTATCGCGATGAGCGAAGACGAACTGACATCGGAAGCGATCAAGGAAATTCTCGACAATAACAATGTCATGTACTCCGAAAGCGAGAAGATTGAATCGCTACGCACCAAGCTGAAAAAGGTTCTCAAGAATCCAAAGTCCACTCTTGATCGGGTTCGGGTCATGCACTTCAACCGTAATAACGGTGATGGCTCACTGGGGCATGAGTGGATGCACAACTTCGGTAGCAACCTGCAACTGGTCGAATCTGCCACCTACGAAAATCTGATCGAAACGGTTAATATCGAAGCGATCCATCAAAAAGTCACTCAGTTAATACAGCAGTTTATCGAGTCCAATGCGGATGCTGACTGGTCTGACGAACAACTGGTCAATCAGCTCAAGGATGATATTGAGCGTGCTGTTGAGTACAAGTACAGGTATACGGAAAGAACCCGGTTCTATAAAAACGCCAAGAAAATTGACGACAAGAAAGGCGGTAATTACTGGTCGAGCGGAGTGGAGTTATTTGCCCGAGCTGGCGAAGCATGGTTGCTGGATACAATCGCTGCTGATGGTGGCTTTAATCCCTTCCTGCAAAGCAGTAAGTCAGGTGAAGGTGTGGCAACTGCTGGCACTGGGTACCTTGGTACGATCTACCCAGAGGGTGACGAGAGGCAACAGTTCAGAGCCTTGTATCAACTGATCTTCAATAACGTCGAAGTACAGCCTGATGGTTCACTGGACTTTCCCAATATTGGTGACCGGGACTGGCCTGAATTTTTCTCACATTTCGTGTTTGAAGAAATCAAGGCTGACTACTTGGGGCGCTTGGATGAAGTTATCGCACAGGCGATTGAAGACCGTACAGCATGGCAGGAAGCTGAAATGGAGAAGGGTGATCTCACCGGATTGACCGATAAGGAAATCGAAGACCTGCTGACCGAGGGTGATGAAGAAGAAGAGAAGCCTATCACACCCAAACCACCGAATGATAACGGCCCGCGTACCGGTGCCGGTGGTGTCAGAAATCCACGGCCAACCAATGCACCTACCGAGGCACCGCCACCAGTCGATGTCAAGGCTATTGCGGAAACCCTTGGTGTGGATGAAAGCGATATCGAGAGCATTATCGACATCTTCAGTGCGCCGGGTACGGGCAATATCCGTTTTTCGGTAAAGACAGTTGAGGAACGTAACCCTTCGATCAACGCCCAGAAGTACGAAATGTTGGTACCGGTACTGTCAAGAATATATGCCAAATCAAAGGAACGTGGTCAAGGGGCGACTGATGCGATTCGTGGTTTAGGGCAACAGTTTAAAGGGGAGCAGAAAAAGCAAATGCTGCCCTACTTACTTCAATTTTTAAAGGACATGCGAAATGGCGACATCAACTATACAGACTACTTGGACACCCCGGATACCGGGGCTGACGAAGGAACAGAAGGAACTGATGACGGTGGGGAAACCACGCCCCCCGATGACGGATCGGATATATCAGGAACTCCTGATGACGAAACTACTGAAGGCACTGGAGCTGGAGCCGGGGAAACAGGAACTGATGGACAAGTACCAAGTGGAGGACGAAGAGGAACTCCTTTGGATACTGCCGGAATTGAGTGGTTTAAGAAGCTTACTGTCGAAGAACAAGCTCAGTGGCTATACGAGCAAAAGGGTCTACGAAGTGTTACCTCTGCTCCAGTATCTGGAAACGTAAGCGAAGAAGCCCAGACCCCTAAAGTTCCAATCATTGACCAGAATGAAAATGAACTTGGTTATCAGGTTCCAACCGCGATGGCCGAGTATATGGAACAGGCTGTCAGGGACTTGGAGTTGTCCGTATTAGACCCCGAAAACGGTATCCATTCTCTGGTCGATTATGTTCGGATAGAGTTAGGGTACGACACTGAAGCTGAAATGCGTGAAGGGTTGATGTCGCTTCAGATGGAAGCGGTTGCAGCATCCATATACCAGATGAAAGAGCGGGGCCGGTCGGTCATTATTGCCGACCAGACTGGTGTAGGTAAGGGCCGTCAAGGCGGCAGTATTATTCGGTGGGTTATTGCTCAAGGTAAGGTGCCTATATTCGTAACGGCAGACCCCGGCCTGTACACTGATATGTATTACGATATGGTTGATGCCGGTACCAACAATGTGGTGCCGATGATTACCAATGGCAAAGAAGGCATCAAGGAAAGGGGTAGCAAGGAAGGTGAGGAAACCTACCTGCATTACCAGACCGATGATGCTGCCAAAAGAAACACCGCACACCTGATTAAGAACGGCACGTTGCCCAAGGGCTACAATGCCATGTTCACCACTTATGACCAGATGAACTCGGAAAAAGGTGGTCGGCGTGATGCCATGCGTGAGCTGGTAGCTAATGGTAATGCTGTCCTGATACTGGATGAGTCACACAAGGCGGCTGGTTATAAGCCACCATCAGCGAAGCGCACCAATCAGAACCTTAACGAGTTCTTTACCAGCATGATCCGGGCTGCTGATAACACTGTGTATATGTCAGCCACCTTCGCGAAACGTGCCGGTAACTTGGGATTCTATTTCAATACCGATCTGGTTGATGCGATGGATGGCATGAGGGAACTGGTGGGCGCTCTGGAAGCTGGCGGTACCCAGTTGCAGGAAGTCATGTCCCGAGCCATTACCCGCAACGGCCAGTTGTTCCGGCGTGAGATTTCCTACGAAGGTGTCGAGATCGTGGTTGACCTTGCTGACCCTGATACCGCCAACTCGAAACGTGACAGGGATGCGACCAATAAGATTAACGAAATTGTCCGTAAACTGATTCCATTGAACGCGGAGATCGTTAAAGAAGTCGGTAAAACGCTCAATGGCCTAGCTTTACTTAACAGCACATATCCTTCCATGATCGCGGCGGGCATCATGGCTGATAATGGATCAATCAGTCAGGCCGATTACAAGCGAATCGAAGATGCCATGCTGGCTTTTGCTCAAAACCCTGACGCTGGCCCACCACCCAATGTTGTAATCACCCCGGTTGGTAACAGTATCCATAACCTGCGTGACATGCTGCTGACCGCAGCCAAGGCTGACATCGCGGTTGATGAAATCCTGAACGACATTGCCAATGGTCGGAAACCGCTTATCGGATTGGATAAAACCAACATGGCGATGATTGAAGAGTTCATTCACACCAACGGCAAGAAAGAAGGCGACAGTATGAAAGACCTGAACTGGGCATCACTGCTTGAGTTCTGGGTTAACAAGTCATACCGCGCCACCATTTCACTGGGTGATAAGGAGGTTGACAAAATTCGTGGCAGTCTCGGCAGGGATACACTGGATTTGATTTCTGAAAATACCAAGGGTGAGGATGTTGAGTACAACAATACGCTGGATGAATTAATTGCGAAGGCAAAAAAAGACCTGAGCGCGATTGACCTTCCACTGTCGCCTGTTGATTACATCCGACAGAAAGCAGAGGAAAGGGCTAAGACGCATCCGGGCATTATGCGTAGCATTAACATTCAGGAAATTACCGGGCGTCACAAGGGTGGTGTGGGAATCGATTACAGCGATCCTGATAATCCAATCCTGAAACGGATTCCACCATTTCTAAAACTGGATGTCGTTGACGGGTTCAATGGTAATAAGCGAAGCAAGGGTGGTGAAGTGTTGCCGTCTGATGTTGATGGTTTGGTGATTAATCAGTCAGGTTCAACTGGTATCAGTATGCACTCCAGTGAGAAGTTTGGTGACCAGCGTAGTCGCCATATGACCATCATTGAACCGGCAGGCGACATCAACGTATTCCAGCAAATGCTGGGTCGGATATTCCGTACCGGTATGGCAGTCGATCCTGATACCGGTGAGAAGCGACTACCTACTTACACGATAGTCGGGTCAGCGATCCCGGCAGACGTGCGTAAGATTAACGTGCTACGTCAGAACATGGAGTCACTGAACGCCCAGACATCATCCAGCAAGGAAGGCTCGGCTCAGATCGACGTGGTGGATTTCCTGAATATGTACGGTGACGATGTTGTTAAACTGTGGCTGGCGGTTCATCCTGAGTTCGGAGAACTGTTCGGCTGGGTAGATAACAAAATACCGAAGTCGAAAGAGAATCATGAGCGCGGTCTTGCCTACTGGGTAAGCGGTAAAATCGGCCTGTTTAGTTTTGACGCACAACAAGAGTTTTTTGACACGATTACCGAAGATTACACCGAATATGTCAACAACCTGAAGGCGGCAGGCTTGTACGAGTTAGAGCAGCAATTCTTCGATTACAAGGCCGACTATCGTGAAGAGATCACACTGGCTGAGCCACGCGGCGATCCGAATGACAAGAGTTTTGGCAAGGGCTTTAATGCGGGTGCATGGCTGGTCAGAATTTTGGCGAACATCGAGTTCAACCCAATGTCTGTACAGGAAATTATCTCAGCCGTTAAGCCTACTAACGTCGATCCGATTGCTGAAAAAGTTGAAGCGGTCAAGCAGAGAATATTGGATGAGCAGGACAAGGTTCTGGCAGACATTGCTGCGATTGAGCTGGAGTCTGGTACAGAAACCAACGATCTGCAAATGATCAAGCGACAACTGAACGATCTGTATGTTGAAAGTGCGGTAGGCATTAATGCTGACAAGGTTGGTAGCAACGAGGCCCGCCTACGAGTGCTGCTGGAAAATATTGAAAGGCGTAAGGTTATCGTCAGACCACTGCTGAAGAAGGGTACCCAAACCCGATTCGATGAGCTGGTTGCTGCTGCAAACCGAGTGGGTAAGCAGGCTGTCAATAAGCACAATTTTGAAGAGCTGACTGACATGCTGAAAACCGGGAATGTTTATAATGTCGAACTGAAGTACGGTGAACAGGACTTGAAGATGCAGCTCACCATGGCAGAAATGGAACGGGTTGGTAACTCTACTGATCCATGGGCGCTGAGTGACGTGGCAACCCGTGTGGTATTTAACGCACCGGGGCCGGGTGATGCCCGTGGTTCATGGAGAGCCGCACTATCACAGGTAAGTGGTTGGAAATTGACCCCAGTACATGATCAGGATGCCGACAACACTGACTACGAAACCGCAGCCATACGGAAAGAAGCTGACGAGTTAATCAGGAAATCTAAACAGAAGTCCGATCAATCCAAGGATAAAGATAAACCCAAGGTTATCACCGACGATGAAGCGCTGGCAGCGGCCCGTAAAAAGCTGATCTTCACCGGCAAGGAAGAAGTGTACAAGCGCTATCAGGAAACACTGGCCCAGCGGGCCAACACTAAAGACGTGTGGGTGGTTCTGGGTAATCCACTGGTAGGTCAGGCTGAGCTGGAAGATGGAGTCCGTGGACAGTACATTCAATTCACCGACTACATGGGCCGGAGGATGCTGGGTATCAAGATACCTGACCACATAGTGGACACGGGTATTGAAAACGCTTACAAGGGCAATGCCGAGATACCATCGTCCGATGTCATTATGAATTTCTTTACTGACAACCCCGGTGGTGAGTTCAGTGCTATGCGCGGGTTCCAGAGTCGTAGTGGCAACGTGCGGATCACCAGTGACCCCCATGACCGGGGCAAGGTCAGGGTTACGTTCCGTGAAGAGGGTGTCGATAAACTCACTACTGACCCGAAGCTACAGAATATTTTAAAGGCACTGAATGTTCACCAGTCTCATGGTGAAGATCGTGCTGATATCACAGTTGATTTTGCAGATGCCCGTGAAGTGCTGGGCCAGATCATGCGGCGTACCCGCGTTATCGTTCTGAATGGTGACAAGCACCTGTTGGCTAACTACATGACCTTGCCTATACCACAGTCGGCAGTTAAGGCTGGTGACGCTATCAAGGTTCAGGATGTCAGCGTATACACCTACGAAAATGGCATTACAGCCCACCGCGGTGTCTACCACACCAAGAGTACCGGGGCGAAGAAGCAGGGCTTTTTTGTGAAAGGTCTGCCAAGTGGATTTAATCTCGGCAAGATCACCAGATACACATCCATGAAGGGCAAGTCAGGTGATACCTCGCATGATGGTTCGGATATTATCGGGGTGCCATTCCTGTTCGAAGGTGACTTTATCAGCGGCAAGGCCGATGAAGTATTTGGCGAACCGATAGCTGGTAAAAGTAAGACCAAGGATGGTACCGCGTTCTCTGTTGGTCGGGCCGAGAAAAAGGTTACCGCAGCTCAGGCCAAACGCGCACTGGGCGAAATGCCATTCCGCTTACAGCGCACGATCAAAGTAGTCCAGTCCGAGAGTGAGTTGCCGGAAGCGGTGCGGAAAAAGATTCTGTACCAAGACCTGAACGGCCTGATCAAGGGCGTGTTCCATGAAGGCAATATTTATATTGTCGCGGATGGTTTGGACAACCCACATCAAGCCATGACTGTCTACCTGCACGAAGCGGTAGGGCACTACGGCTTGCGTAAGCTCATGGGTAATGATCTCAAGCCATTACTGAATCAGGTGGCGTCACTGTACCCGGCTGATATGAAGCGGCTGGCGAAAGAATATAACGTGGATATCAGCACGGTCGAAGGCAAGCATGAAATAGCCGAAGAAGTGCTGGCTCATATTGCTGAAAAAGGAACCAACCTAACCATCATGAACCGGTTAGTGGCCCTGTTCAGGAAACTGATGCGACAGCTTGGATTCCCACTAACCCTGAGCGCTGTTGATGTATCAAATATACTTGCCTCTGCACGACAGGTTGTCGAGTCCGGTGGGTTCGATGCAATCTACCCATCGCAACAGGGCAACACCCTGTTCTCGATCCAGTCCAATACAGCCACGGCTGAATCATCGGTACCGGAAGATACTGTCATGGATGGTATCAGGGATGGTCAGCCGGTAGATGCCGTGTTCAGAGCGCTGTGGCGTGTTGCAGAAACGACACAAGTACCGAAGCTGATCAGGCTTACATCGTCGGCAACCCTGCGAGGGGCGCTGAACTTCTACGATAACAATATGAAGTGGGCACACCCTGCCATGCAGCACATGGCGAAAGGGTTGATCGACCAGTATTGACTGTCCAAGGAGTTCAAACTGTTGAAGGCATCGGTGGCTTCGAAAAAAGCCATGCTGATCGATGAGGTCAGGGACATTATCGCGGTCATGGAATCTCTGGGCGTGACCGATGCGGATGCCAAGAACATTCACGAAATCCTGACCAATGAAGCACCGCGTGATGAAGCGTGGGATTCTGTGACCGAACCGATACGCAAACGGGTTGAAGTGCTGGGACAGGAAGCAGTTGGATACGGGTTAATCTCACAGGAATCATACGACCGTAACAAAGGCATGTACCTGCACCGGGTCTACCAGCAGTACGAACAGAATCGCAGTGGACTACAGAAATGGGCCGACAGCATCACTGGCAAGCGTCACCGTATATCCGGCGAAGAAACTATGGAACGGGGCAAGTCTCTCTTCCTGAAGCCGGATAAATTAAAGGAAGACCTTGGGCTGGAAGAGATTGAAGACGGCATGACTATCTACCAGATCAGGCAGATGTCAGCCAATGGTCAGAAATCATTACGCACCTACTATTCCCTATCACCACTCGATCAGGAAGGATATACATCCGAAGAATTTGTAGTCCGGGGTCAGGGCAAAGGCCGGGTCAAGTTGTGGCGCGACTTCACCAAGACCGAGCGTGAGGAAATGGGTGAGATAGTCGATGCCCGGTACACCGTGGGTAAGACCTTCGCGCTACTGGCGCATGACTTGGCTAACGGTGAGTTCTTTTCGAAAATTGCTGAGAACGAAGCATGGACAATGCCGAAGGCCGAAGAAAAGCAGGCACAACTGGATGGTCTGATTATGGATGCTCAGGCAGCTACACAACGTGGCGGTGTGGTGACCGGGGCTGAATGGGTTCGGGTGCCAGCTACCGGCATTAAAAAGTCACAGGCGAAAGTCTATGGTGCGCTGGCAGGCCGGGTAGTCAGGGCCGAGATATACCAAGACTTGAATCAGGTTAACCAGATGCAGCAGGCCAGTATTTGGAAGACGATCATGACCACGTTCAAGCTGAACAAAACTGCACGCAACCCGGTGGTTCACTTCAACAACATCATGTCGAACATGGTCTTGATGGATATGGCCGATGTGCGTTTCTCCGATCTGTATCAGGCAATCAAGGAAATGCGGGCGAAGGGTGACATCTTCAAAGAAGCCAAGGCCAATGGCACATTTGGTGCCAGCTACGCTGAAATGGAACTGAAGAACGAAGTGCTGGACAAGTTGATTGATGAAATCCACTTGGCAACTGACACGAAGCCAGTTGGCTTGGAAGAAATGATGCTGAGCATGGAAAAGCTACCATTCAACAAGCAGTTCGCTTTCATGATGAAGCTGCTGGATGGTCTGTGGCAAGGTGTCGATATCAAGGGCCGCAAGGTTGGACTGCGGGCACTCGATCAGAAGATGCTGAACTACTACCAGCACGAAGATGAAGTTTTCAGAATGGCAACATATATCCGGCGTAGAAATCAGGGTATGGATGCAATCGAGGCTGGTATGTCGGCCCGTGACCAGTTCCTGAACTACGATATCAGTGCGCCATGGATCAATGCAGCGAAGGCTACTGTTCTGCCATTTATTTCATACACCTACCGGGCTGTGCCGATTGTAGCCAAGTCTATTATGCAGCGCCCATGGAAGATGGCGAAGTACTTTACCATTGCCTACGGCATGAACGCACTTGGTTACGCGCTGTCCGGGGGTGATGAAGACAGGGAGCGCAAATCACTACGCGATGAAGTGTCAGGCCACACATGGATTGGGGCACCACGGCTAATCCGTATGGGCTGGAACGACAAGCGTAATAACCCGACATTCTGGGACGTGAGGCGTCTAATACCGGTGGGTGATGTATTTGATCGGGAGCAATATCACGCTGCCCTGCCAATTATACCAGCCTCTGTGATGCCTACAGGGCCGATAGCAATGGTTTTTGAGTTCACATTGAACAAGACCGGGTTCTTCGGTGAAGAGATTGTCGATCCACTGGCCGACGACTGGGTAACCGGAACTGAGAAGACCATGGACTGGATGTGGAAAGCATACGGGCCGTCAGCACCATGGATACCTTATTCGTACTACTGGGATAAGATTGGGATCGCAACTACTGGTGGCCGTGACAGGTTAGGCCGACAGTATGAGATAATGCCCGCTCTGGCATCTTCATTCGGTATTAAGATGGCACCACATGATGTTAAGTACGGCATGGCACTGAAGGCGATGAATATCGAGCGCACCGTGCAGGCCATTCGTCACCGGCTAAACTTTCTGGAGAAGGATCACTGGCAGCGCAAGATCAGTAAAGCGGAGTACATGCAGCAGAAGGGCCGGTACCTTGGTTCGTTGAAACGCCTTGAGGAAGAAGCTAAGGAGCTGATGCGTTAGGTGTAGTCGAGTGGGTCACTGGGGCGATCACTGATTGCACACATGGATTCAACGTAGTCTGCTTCGTTGTCTGGAAGATTAAACCACTCGATGCTTTCATTGCACCACTTGATATACCACGGGTCGATATCTAGGACATCACCGTAGAACTGGCCCTTGTATTTGCCAAACCCGAAGGTGTATTCATCGGTATCAATCAACGACATCGGGTTCACTATCAAACGGAGATACCGGGTAGGGCACGAATACCGAGTGTCCGGTCTGGGGGTGAATGTCAGAGTACCAGCGATATATCCATCCACCATGCACTGCTGTCACGTACCAGCCCTTGCCGTCACTATGTTTGATAAACATGGTGTCATGCAAGGCAGGACTCAATTTATAAACATCGGCTCCACTTGTCATATTAACTCTCCTGTTCAGATACCTGCTGACTCTCTACATGTTTTTTCCAGTCCTTGTACTGCTCACAGAACGGAGCTACTTCGCAGTAGCCAAGGCAGCGGTTACGCTCACCCAGTCTAACTTCAATGTAGTGATCTTTCTTTAGTTCCCAGTGCCCATCATCCGGGTCTTGTGTAGCCACCCCTTTATCGGCGGCATAGGGCATAATAAGCTTTTCGTCAGGAAGCACCCTGAGAGCGCTCTGACGGCCTTTCTTCTTTAAGGCATACATTGTTGGCTTTTCCCAACATTCGTCCGGTGTACACTGTGGTATGTGCTTCCCGAAGTGCGCATTGAGGCGTGACTGGATGTAACCTTCGGTTTTCTGGAGTGTCCACATCGGGATTTCTATCTTGGCTACCTTCGGTGGGTAGTCTGGATCACGCATACTGCCCGACTTATTCCAGTCACGGGCCATGGCGACGATGAACAGGTTCTTTACATCAATACCATTCATGTGCATGAGCCAGCGCTGGATATTCAACTGGGCATCCCAGTCGGCCTTGCCGTCTTTAGTCAGGGCATCCTTGACCGACCATACTGAGGTCAACTTGAAGTCGCTCAGTTCAGCCATGCCATGGTCATCAGTCTCAAATATGTCGATCTGCCCGGAGATTTTCTTGCCATCCATTTCAGCATAGAACCGCCGCTCGGATATCGAGTCCTTGTGCCACAGACCTTTTTCTTTCATGTCACTGGTGGCGTTCTCGATGATGTAATGCACGGCTGAACCCATGAGCGACCAGATACGGTCACTCGCGTCTTCGGTTGTTTCTCCACCGTGTACCTCATTGAGCCTGCGGATTTGCGCTGGGCCTATCAGGCCAGTGCAGGATATATCACCGTCACCCGGATCATAACGATCATGGGTGACGGCGTGTACCATCGCTTGTGGCAGCAGGGATTTATTAGTTATCTTCATTTTTTTTCCTACCTCTATACCACTTCACGCCGACCGCAAATAGCAAAAGGTCGAACAGTACAAACACGAAAAATAGGGCGGTCTTCATATTAAAATGCTGGTTCTTCCAGATTTTCTTTAGTGATTTCCGGCTCCATGATATCGAAGGAGTGCCTTAGCTCCGGCACTGGCTCATCTTCCGGCATTGGCCCCACCGTGATGGTCAGGACTTTCTGACTCATAGGGTGCATTTCAATTTCAAGCACCTTGTGGTCACCGTAAAGATAATCCCGGTTAAGGCTTTGCTCGATCAATTCGATCAGGTCGGCCCGTGAAATCTTAATCTCGATTGGGTTGCTAAATAATGTTCTACTCATGGTTGGTTCTTCGCTCTCGCTTACAGTGTGGATATAAACCGCAACAGTCTTCTGTACGGATGAAAGGGTCGGAGTGATCCAGTCGTTTGAATCCCCCTTTATGGTTGTAACACCGGCCAGCTACCTCAACGATAGCTCGCTTGCCGTTACAGTAAATTTCTGCATCCCATGGACGCATTGACTTGATGAAGTTGGCAAAACTGATGTCATTCCACTCACTCATGCCGGTATCAATCCGTACAGGCCGTAGACCCCGACTACAAATGCCAAGCCATACACCCGCATGAACAGGGGATCGGTCTTGTCATCGTCGCGGTACTCGGTGGTGACCACATCGAAAACCATTGCTGCCCACCATCCGGCAAGGCAGATAATAACCACGGCTAGTTCAATCAATTTTAACTCCCTGCGATTCGTTCAGTTCTCGCATTTTTGCTCGGGCCTCATCTTCGTACTTGAATGGGCCACAGTTGAAAGTAAGGTTGTGTTCATCCGCTTCTTCATAGACGCACCACCCCAACCGGGGGTATTCATGGCTATAAGCCACTCGATACAATATCCAACCGGTGGGGTCGGCGTCATCCATCAGGCGTCTTCAGACCACTCCTTCAGTAGCTCATTAACACCCTGATTGAGTGCAGCCAGTTCCGAGTGCTGCTCCTGCAACGATACCTCGATACGGGCCAGCCGTTCCATAATCGGATCACGGTTGTTTATTTTCAGGAACGCCGGAACTTCACGATCTTCTGTGGCTTTAGGATCACCAATGGGATCGACCAATTCGAGTGCCGACTGATTAAGTGCCGACTGATGTGCCGACTCCTTAACTTTCTTGGCCGCTTCCTTGGAACGATCTGAACTCGCACGCTGATAAATCACGTAAGCTTCGAACAGGGTTTTAGCCATTTCCATATCTGGGAAGACTGCCATGTCAGCCCAGTACGGGCTTCGTATCCCGTTGGCCTTGGCGGTGAAGCCTAAGTTAAACGCGACCACCGGGATCGTGCTATAGGCAGGTATTTCCGTCCATTTGGTAGGTACGATCTTCCCATGAGGGTGCTTCTCATCGATACTGTTTTGGGTTTCACCCCAAGCGCGGTACAGCCATTGCAGGCATGATTCTTTAGATACTTTTTGTGCCATAAGGTTTTTCTAGCTCCTATTGGTATTGGTTAGAATGGTATATCGTCAAACCCGTCATCTACGGGTTGTTTCTTTTGCTGCTCACCAGTAACATGTCCCGCGCTAACCGCCTGACCAAGCGCAACCATATCTACTGGCTGCTGGGCTGGTTGTGACGCGAATGGGTCTTCTGGTTGTTGCGGGGTCTGCATCGCCACATACTCATGGGAACGCTTGATCTTGGCCTGCAACCCTTTCGATACCTTTTCCAGTAACGCCGCGTCGAACTCACGCAGGCTGAAATAAACCAGTTCGTGAACAGCAGGTGGCATGTTTTCAACCATGCTTTTCGGTAAAGGTGTGATTGCAGTGATCGTGGCATTAACCCCTTTACCGCGTTTCTTCGGTTCATGGATAATGTTGATCATGCAGGGTGCTGACAGGATGGTCTTCGGGTTGAATCCCTGTAGTTCCTGTTCGGTGAACGGTCTGCTGCGCCATGACTCAAGGTCTTTACGCAGCCATGCTCGCTCAGCGAGGCTCATGGTGTAGAATTTTGATGCAGTGAATGGTTCGGTGACGGTACGCTTTTCCTTGGTGACCTTATCCTGTACTTCATAGGTCTTGATTTCTTCCGGCAATTCCCACATGAAAAATACTTCATGTTTGTCTTTACCGTAGAACTCATCTTCGTGCGTTCCGAGATCGATGATGCGGATACACCGGGCTATGTGGTTGCCGGTTGGTGCTGGCTCAAAGTCAGCTCCGCCTGTGTCTTCAAATAACATATATTGCTCCAGAGCCTTTAAGCTCGTTTGTTAGGGTCTTGAAACCGATAGTGACAATTGCACTATACATTTACACGGTAGCATACTATACTAAGGAAGGCAAATATTATATTTATACTATCACCGTTGAGGTCAATAATGCCGGTATCTATAGGATTCAAAGTAAAGAATAACGGACGCATATTAGAAAAGGCTATTAAAGTCTGCGGGACACAGGCTAAGCTTGCCCGGAAGCTACAGGACATAGCTCAGGTTAAGTGCTATCCACAAAAAGTGAACGAATGGCGTGACCGGGGAATCATCCCACCCTACTGGGTGCGACATGTTGCGACTATTGTTGGAATGGAACCGAAGAAGATCGATCCACTGCTGTATAAGATGTAAATAAGTAGGTGTACTGAGACTAGGTACACCATCACACCCCCTTTCGGTAGATTACCCACCAGTTCCGCTGATGGTTGCTACCTTATCCACTACGGCTGGTTTCCCACACCGCAGTTGAAGTGCATTGCGGCAGTTTAAAGTCATGCAACGGACTTGAAATAAGATACTACTCAACGCTTCAGTTACCTGCGTTAGCCGCTAGGCCACCACAGTGCGATCCACGTTAAACCAGATCAGCTTGGGACTTCTCCGGTTCCATGTTCCCTTGCGGGCATGGAGTTACGCAATTTTCGTACCCTACCAACAGTCGTCTTTCCAAGTGTTGCGAAACACCTTTCAGAGAGTGGTGCCCGGTTAAGGACTAAACGCTCCTACTTATCATGTGCGACTGCTGGTAGTACCATTCCCTTGCGGGGCCGGTATGCTACACATAACATGCCTTTCGCCTGTCGGCTATAAAGCTGGCTTTGCGACACATAATCTCTCGACCACCGCCGGTTAACCTGATCTTCGCCCTCACATACCTGCTCGGACTCTGACCTACCCTTTGCAGCTCCCTGTTCGCTAATACGAAATATCTCTCGATAAGGCTTTTGGTTATTGACCCGAAATCCGTACTCACTTACAGCTATCTCCCACCGGAATGGAAGTCCCGGTACCTGACCGGGGCGCTCAGCTTGCTTTGGAATGGCCCGATACCGAAGTATCATTGGGTGGGGTTACATAGGACTTCCCCCCTTTTTACTGGTTACCCAGTATTATCACTTCCAAGCGAGGGGCGCATTGTAAGGAAAAACTTTACAGTGTCAAGTATTTATTTATATATATTAATAAACACCGAAAGTCATCGGAATCAAGAGGGCAAGATTTGGTGGATGCTGTAGGAGTCGAACCTACATCGGACTAGCCGCTCGCCGGGTTACAGCCGGGGCCACTTCCTATTGTGGGTAGCATCCAGTAACGTCCTATAACTTCCTACAACCAATAAAAAAGCCCGTTGGAAGGAGCTATCAAACCAACGGGCCAAAATTGTCAACCAAACACACACACAAGAATCGAAACAGTAGAGAACCGCGTCGATATAAAGCTGACCCTATTTAGTATAAGGTGGAGTTGGATTTTGTCAAGATAATATTTATGTTTTTCGGTACTGTGCGGAAAAAATAAACCCCCGGTTGACAGGGGGCCGACCGAGGGTTTACTATATTGCCAGATCAACCCTGTTAGAGCAGGTAAGGGACAGACTCACTAAGTGCCAAGGACATCTGTACAACCGTGCAGACCTATGTTTCCGCACTTTATCGAATCTAGCCCTGCTGTCAAGTGTTATCTGGTACCACTGTGTACCACTAACTGGCTCTATCAGTGCTGACTAACCTGTTATTGGCGCTTCTAAGGCATTGGGTATAACCTTTGCAGTTCGGCACACATGCCGCCCCTGAGAGCTAATAGGTGTCGCTGACACTGGATAGATAATCAATTCAATAATGGGTTTCAGCCGCAGTCTACTTGATTGTACCTGTGTTTCAGGAAAAACTTTTGAAGTGATTTGAAGGGGGTAATCGTGGGAAAAATAAAAAAATGGTACGCTGTCAGAGAAGGCCGTGAGTGTGCGGTAGTAGTTGAGACATGGGATGAGTGCCGCGCCTTGGTTGATGGATGGTCTAAAGCAAGATTCCGATCCTTCGACACATTTAACGATGCGAAGAAATTTGCTAACGGCGAAGATTTCCCTTGCATAACCCCGCGCAAGCGGGAGAAGCGTGACAAGCGGAAAGCAAACTTAATAGCAAAAAAGGAAAGGAAATTCCCCTGCTTGATGCGGAAAAGTTACTACGACAAGAAGGCCGGTAAGTACTACAAGGATAGATGCGTAATGAGACAAGGGCCAATCATGGTTGGGGAAAACTATGTCCCGAATGATATCGAAGGAGTGCCTTGGTAATGCAGTGTCCATGCGGAGCAGAAACCGTGAAGAGTGTGAGTAAAGTCCTGACCAAGATGAAGGCTATGGAGTGGACTAAGGGTAAGCCTCCGAAGTCATTACCTGTTTACATCGATCAGGATAAATGTTCAGCTTGCAGGCGAATAATGTATAAAGTCTACAGTGGGGGGAAGGTGATGTATGAGCAAAGCTGATGATATTGCTGAAGAGTACCCTGATGTAGAAATGCTGATTGTCGATGGTTATGATGATTGTATTGTTGGGGTAGCAGAGCGCTGCGGGCAGCAACCATTGCTGGTCTACGATGAGGACTTAAAACGGTAACTGGTTATTGCTCCACGCGGGAGCTATGGATTGGTTTCATGGTGAATTTAAGCGCCTTAAAATAGAAAGGAAAGATAATGAATAACAAACCCGATCACACCGAACTGCTAAAAGGGCTGCAACACTGCGAAACATATTTCTTAAACGTGGCTAACGGTAACCCAGAAACAGAGGAATATAGGTGTGCCGAGGTCAGCCATAGTGCCGCCCAAGCCATACGCGACCTGCTATCGGTAATAGATGAACGGGAGTGGATTAGTGTTGAGGATAGGTTGCCTGAACCAGATCAGTTTTGTAGCGGGGGCGCTACTATCAACGTCCTACTGTACGAAAAAGACGCCGGGCAATACGCTGGGTTTAAAATGGGGAAATGCTGGTTTGACTGCGCAGCAGATGTTCAAGTAACTGAGCCTACCCACTGGCAACCACTCCCACCACCACCGGAGAAAGATAATAGATAAATATTGTAAAGTTTGCAAGCAATGGCCTACCCATAAAGCAGGGTGTTCTAATGAAAACACATTAGGGAAATACGATGCCGCATTAATGAAAGCAGGCCACCAAATTGAAAGGCTGCAATCTCAGATTGAGGAACTACAGGATTTCTGTATTTGGCTCACTGGTTGCGGGTATGATTTTGCCCAACATGATTATTTTATTCAGAAGCGGGACAAGTTGTTGAAAGATTACGAGGCTGGCCAGATGACCGCACCGGAACCACCAGAATGACTAACGAACCACTACGCAAGCACCTTGCCGAGATTGCCGGTGCATGGATGGGTGACGGCACTCCACTTTTTCTGAAATTCAAATGATGTACAGTAGCATCAATGATGTGATCTTAGTCGTCATGCTGATGACGCCATCAGGCCCGGTTCATGTGATCAAACCCATCACGGCGCACCAGTCCCTGAATATGCAGGCTTGCCTTTATTACGCGAAAGACCTGAGAGAGTTTCACGCCAAGAACACAAACACCGAAGTTATCAACATCGGGTGTCCGTACCAACCCCCTTTCCCTGCCGAGTAAACATAAAGAATATCTTGACATAATCTAAAGATTATGTTTACAATATAGTCCCATTAATAGGAGCTAAATTATGACTGATAATAATAACGCGGTCAGGGCTATTTTCGAGTGCAAATACATATTCAATAATAATGCACGCACCGCATGGTCTAACCCTCTTAATACCGATTCCGATGGCCTGCTGGATTTTACACACGGGTTCTGGCTGGATGACGCCATGGAACTCACTTACAGTCGCGAGAGATTTCGCTACTGGATACCACCCCACAAGATCGAGTACATCACCAGAATGTTCAGGGTCGATGACAAGCCTGCCGCCTAATGTTGTACCCACTTTCGATCAATGGTGGTCTGCATATCCTCGGAAGCAGGGAAAGGCCGATGCCGAAAGGAAATTTGCCAAGCTGCCTGACGTGGATAAGTACAACTGTCTTCAAGGCACGATCTATCAGGCAGACAATAATCCTCAGTGGAAAGACCCCGCATACATACCTTTACCTTCAACTTTTATTAATCAGAAGCGATGGCAAGATGAGATTGTTGAGAGTAAGGATGCCAAGGCCCGTGTTGTCGAGTCTGCGGGTCACAGTAATGCGCACACTGTGTGGGCCGCTATGGTAGGCATGTACGGACAGACGTGGATCAGCAAGTTCGGTGAAGAGCCGGACAGGTTCTGGTCAGCGTTTCTGAACGACCTTACACCTGCCCGGATAAACCGTGCGCTCAGGTTCACGCTGGAGAACGATAAAGAGTTCCCACCGAGCCTGCCAAAATTCAAGGGGTACTGCAAACAGACATTTGATGAGCAGTACCCGACAGCATTACCGAAGCCGCCCGGTGACAAAGCGAAGGCACTGGCGGCATTTGATGAAGTTAACAAGATACTGGAGAGTAAGAATGACTGACAAGACACTACTGAGACTGAAGAATCCTGAAACTGGGGATTCTCATATTATGGACGCGGAAGCGATGAAGGAATTATTTCAATGCGTGTTTGCGGCGAAGACCAATGACCGGAGCGAGGTAGTGTTTCGGGCCATGCGGCTGTCGCTGGAAGATGCGGAGCTGGTACTACAGGCATCGCTGTATAGGGATGCGTAGACCCTCTCAAGCATTTACCAAGCTTTGGATCACCATCCCGAATGTTTGTAGGGATATGAAGCTGGAGCCTGATAACCACACTATGTGGGCGGTCGGTAAAATTATGCAGGAAAAGTATTACCGCGCTCATGGCACGCAGCCGCCGAAGGAAAATGCCAAAAAAACATACGGTGTGGGGGTTCATTGTTTTGCCCACTACCCACCAGATTGGCGGGAAGCAATTGAGGCAGAAATCAGGAAATGTAAGCCTGATCCAAATAAGCAACCGGATTTATTTTGATGAGTAAGCATTACTTTGATTCTGTTGGCGTGACATCTACAAAGCTCAGGGGTGGTTATGAAAACCGATAAGGCCAAGAAGCTGCTCAACCAGATTGTCAGTAATGCTGACCGGGATAAGGACAAGTTCA
>Ga0255052_10001185_pt1 | contig 19933 bp, 19 predicted proteins | sample JV7_2_21_MG_FD_188632 | JGI IMG/M metagenome (GOLD analysis project Ga0255052, IMG submission 188632) | Seawater microbial communities from Jervis Inlet, British Columbia, Canada - JV7_2_21 | ecosystem: Environmental > Aquatic > Marine > Inlet | place: Canada: British Columbia | collected... | reverse complement strand
AGAAGTCGTTACGCCGCCACAATCATACGCGACGCCGACGATCTCGTCCGGCGCAAATGTCGTGATTAGGACTACCAGAATATATCCGCCGATTATCATTATCGGCAGCGACCAATTGGCCAGTATTCGGATGACGCCCAGGACGAGGGCAAAGCCGACGGCTGACGCTACTGTCATCCGCAGTCCTTGCGCGTAGCTATCCTTTGCTTCGACTGACGATGCGATAGCTTCTGCTCCGGCTGCGACTTCCGCGGCTGCAGTAGCAACCGCAATCAACGCCGGTTCGGCGATGGTCGTGCCAAATCCAAGCGCGAAAGCAAAGATAACCAACCAGAATACGCTGCCTTTTTTTGCCAGCGAATGGGCAAGCGCTTCGCCAATTGGAAATAGCGCGAGTCGCAGTCCAAATATGAAGAACGTGAGACCGGCGACGACAATAAAGCCGCCGATAGCCATCGACATCAGTCCAGAGACGGACTCCCGAAATACAAACACCTGAAATACACCGATGACAAGGACGATTGGCAGAAGATTACGCAGGCTGGCAAGCGCATCCTTAGCAAGTACAATCAGCGAGTCTTTCAATTGGGCCGCAACCCTCCAGGACAGATGAAAAGCGTGTTCGCAGCCGACATCTTAAAACAAAAACAGGCGCACATTTACCTGAAGCGTACAAGAAATCAATCAGTTGTCCTTCCTGAATAATCGTCACGCTTGATTTTGTTGCAATTTTTCAATTGATCGAGCTAGCGTGAAACCATGTTGAAATGGCTCAAAGTAATCGTCGGAACCCTTCGATCCAGTGTTTGCAGCCACCGTGAGCTAGCGGTTGAAAACCTGGCGCTACGTTAGCAGTTGGCAACGCTGAAATACCGCGGTCCTCGGCCACGCTTGACGGACGCGGACCGGCTGTTCTGGGTGGTGTTGAGTCGGCTATGGCCCAGCCGGACATATGTTCTAGGCATTGTGCAGCCAGCTACGGTGATCCGCTGGCAGCGTCAGGGTTTTCGCTACTGCCAGCGATGAAAGAGCCGAAGACCGGGGCGTCCCAGGATTGATACCGAAACTCAGGAACTGATTCGAAGAATGTGCCTGGCGAACCCACTTTGGGGCGCACCACGAATACACGGAGAGCTTCTGAAACTGGGCTTAGAGGTCTCTGAAGCAACCGTTTCGAAGTACATGATTCGCCACCGCGGCCCACCGTCACAGGGCCCATGTCGCTATAATAGCTGTCAGACAAGGGGTCCACATATGACACAGTCTGATCACGACTGGATTGAATATTGGGCGGTATTTACAGACGCCGGCGGCATTGTCCAATCAAATGGGTATTATTCTGAGTAGACAGCACGGCAATTCAAGCGTGTGATGGAGCAATAACTGAAGACCGCAGGAATTCACGACGCAAAGCTTTGGATTAAGCATGGCTACTATGATGGATTGGTTGACCCGAATCACCGCCAAAACATGAACAAGTGGGAATTGCCGCCAGCCTGATAGCCGCAGCGAACCGACTTAGTTGCAAATGGCGACCAAGTGAAGGCCAAGAATGTTGATATCTTAATTCCCGTCCTTGTTGCGGGCTTATTGATCTGTGCCGGTTTTCTGGTACACCAACACTTTCAATTCAAATCACTGAACGAACAATTGGCCGTCCATACCGAGCATATTTTGCAGATCGAGCAAGCAATAAGATTAGACAAGGAAAAGAGACTATCGGGCAACAGAACAACCCCAGATTCGCTTCGCACAGGGATATATACGTTCGATTTAGATATTGTTGATGACTTGCTCGATCTTGAGCAAGACACCTATACGATCTATCACATCACATCTACCGTCGGCGTGGGTGATCTTAAGCTGCACTTTGGCATTGCACCGGAGAAATTGAGGTTTTATTTCGATAAGGATAATGATGGGTGGACGGATACAGAAATCATATACGAATATGTGGACTCGATTCCTCTTGTAGGAAAACTATTATCCCCGACAGTAGAACCTGAACTCTCACAAGAACTCTACGATACGTTCTTGACACATTCGGACAAAGCAGAATTCATACCTCCAGAGCGCATTAAAGAGGATGCGGGAAAGGCTGCTCAGGATTTGTGGTCTTGGGCTACCAGAACATTTGAAGAAATCTCGGAGCAGATACTGGAATAGTCGTATTTGAATTCCTGTGCCTCCTATTTATTCAGCGTCTTTGACCGTGTTGCCGCTTTCAGACCTGCCACACTTTTGCCACAGTGCGAACGTTATCCAACGTGATGTAACGTGATCAATCGTTATCAAAAAACATCTTATGTGAATGTTTTAATTCGTGATATTCTGTAAGCTCTTGATTGCAAACGGGTGTGGCATTGTATTCGGGAGGCAGGGGCCGGAAGTACGAATCTTCTCACCCCGACCAAAATTTCTGTCTTACTTTCCAAGCGTGAGTGCAAATTCACTCGAGTATTGTCCACGGCCGGCGGCCGCCGCAAATTTCCATCGGTGCGCGCATAGGTCGATGAGCGAGATAAGACGTCCCCTATCTGAGAACGGCACAGCTCGGATCCCTAGATTTTTTCATATATGCGATTCGGGCCAATATTGCTTGCAACTACATATACGCGAACGGTCGCAATTGTTCGACGCAAGAATAAAACTGGTGCTTGATGGATTAGTGGTCGCCAAAGATTATCCGGTTACCAGCCAGGTCGTCATATGAGGTTCCGTAATCAATTCAACCGGCCTCTGCGTGATTATTGCGTGATCGAGCGGACTTGGCTCGTCACCGTATGCTCCTTCCCTTTTTTACTGGGCCGACAATTAAGTCCGCGTGAAATTTGCGGGAATGGTGCACGCGGAGAGATTCGAACTCCCGCCCACCTGGTTCGAAGCCGTGAAAGCTAGTGTAAGCAATTGATTTATAAAGTCTAAAAGACGGCGTTCGTTGCAGTTTCGCCCTACAATGCATAACAATGCACAGCTGATGTCGGAAATTTGTCGGAACTACCCTCTCCGCCAGGCCGTAGGTCATGTTCCAAAACATAGGGCATCGACCTTCTCAACCAGTTCCAACAACGCTTTGTCATTCACCTGTTCGGCAAACTGCTACGTTTGAAAAACGCGCAGAAAATCAACGCAGACGATTGAACGAGAGACACAATTTTTTGCGCCTAACGTAGCTCAGTTTGACCGGACTGTACGCAGTGGGTCGCCGAATACGTTCATCGCAAGACTTTTTGCAGGGTCAAATCCCCAATTTTGTGCCACTACAAGATTGGCCTGGAAATTGGCGTCAATGACAGGCGATCCTCTTTTCAATTCGTCAAGAAATGTGGGAAGCCAATGGTATGTAACACGGGCGTCGAGCGGCCACGGTGACGCTATGACGCTGGAACAGCCTTGATTCAGTAGCTGCTTGGCTAGTCCTATGGTCGTGTTCGCCGCCGGGTGTTTATCGGCCCTCCCGCCACTGCAGACAAACAGCACGACAATGCCGACATTGCGGAGTGAACTAGCGAGCTCCTGCGTCGCAGCTTGAAAGTCTCCCTCATCGCTTATCCGAAGAAAATACCGGCCCTCCGGAGTGATACTTCCATGGGCGGCCAAAATCACTAGGTCCGAGCCACCGAATCCACCTGGCAGGGTGGGTTCCGTATTGAGCGCAATATTGTGTTTTGCAAGCGTATCCCGCAATCGCTCAGCAATCATGGGGAGTGTGCGTCCATGCTTATCGCTCGCCGAAATCCACGCCGACGATTGATTTGATGACGTGGTAACAGAAGCTCGGGCAGAGGCGAGCCATGACAACGAAGGCGTCGTCGCCATCGCCCTCTTTTCGCCCGCAAGTTCGTCGTCTACTCTCAGCAAATTTGGCGGCATCTGTCCAAGCTCCGTGTCCATCACAAGCACGACGGGACCGTCCGGAAGGTCAGACACACGAAGTCGCTCAGTGCTCACGTAGAATAGATTCGGAGATTCGCTATCTACTCCGTAGCGGTAGGGAAATTCCTCCGCCCAAGAGTTTAGGTGGTCTACCGAAAATGTCTCGGCGTGCTCGCGAATTGCAGAGCTGAGAACGCCATTTTCCGCTATTACTCTTATCAATTGTCGATCTTCACTTACACCGGCCAAAACCACACTCACTCCTTGGGTAGAGACGGACATCGCGAACTCGGCTGGCTCGTCTAAATGAACTATCGGTGGTGGCGAACGCGCGGTCGACTCCCAACCTGGAATGGCTGTTGCTCTGTCGGCTAGGAGCTCAATTGCGAACGCGACATTTGCTGGGTTTCTCCCGGTAGGGCCGGCTGATAGCAACCGGCGGGCCGCCAGAGCACTCTTGCGTACATCGTAGCCAACATCCTCGGCGTATCTCGCCTGCTCAGTTTGCCTATAGAGCGCCAGAACTTCGTCCGCACTCGGATTTTTCGCGGCCAGCACGCGCACGAGATTTGCCATTGGAACAGACACTCGCTCTAGGAGGGCTGCCAACATAGCATTAGTGTCTGCTGGAATAGCTACACCGCCTGCTTCAACGAGACGCATGAGTTGTCCGAGCATGATTGCTATCGGAGCCGCATCATCGCTACTGCTGAGAACGTCTTCCGCATGAACAACGGCTCGCTCAAGCAGGTCTGGTAGTGCGCCGGATAATTCTCGTGATGACATTCGGAGTCGAGCCATTTCCAGCTGCAAACCGAGAAAGTCGTGCCGATCCAGGTTCGCGCCGGTTAGTTCCATCTGATCAAGGAATTCGCCGGTTTTAGCGTGAACCGTTAGCGCAAGATCAATCAGGCCCAGATCACGTAGCAAACGCGCTAACCCGTTCGCCTCATGATACGCCTGCTCAATATCGACGTCGGGATCTCCAGCCAAAGCGCAGGCAGTCGCGACCAGTGCTTCAAGGTTGTTTCCGAGGCGGTGATAAACATCAGCCATTGCAGACCAAGCCGATCGTTTGCGCCTCGCGCTTGACCCAGCCGCTTGCAAACCTTGCTCCGCAAAATCGCGGGCTTGTTGCACATAGCCCGCTTGGGCAAGTTGTCCCGCAACAAGACGAACCATCGAAAGGTCTTGGTCTGGATTCGACGTGTGCGGCGCAACACTCACCCCCAACAGCAACCACTTCGTAAGCTCAGTGGCGTCACTTGTATCGTCAAGCCGACTTACCGCTATCTGGAGATACTCGGCTATGCCAGAAACCAGATCGTCGGGAGAGAGATCAGCCAGCAGCGGAGTTGGCAGCATTAAGCGGCCAAGCAAAACCGGCGATTCAGCTTCCAGCCAAGCAAACGCGTTTTCGATGATCGACTTTTGTGCAAGGAGATCCTCGATTGAGAATCTGTTTTGAGTCCGTCGCGATCTGAGGGAAAGCGGCGTTTTGAAAAACTCCAGCGCTATGGCGGCGATCAATGGTAGTCCATATGAGCCACTCATATCGACCGCCAGCAGCCGTGAAAGGCGGACGCGCATCGCCCCATCCGATGGATTAGCAGCGAGGTACCGGACAACCACAGTTAATAGCCGTTGCAGCTGTTCTGCGCTGACCTCAGAACCTTCCTCGCGCTTTCGATTGACAAACAGTTCCTCAACGAGGATGCGAGTTGACGCGGCATCAGCGCGCGTGATGGAGTCGTCGCGAATTCCAGAAATGGCAAGTTCGACCCCATTTGCAGTCAACCCGCGTTGCAAAGCATCCTTAATCAAGAAACGGCGAGCCATCGGTTCTACCGTCGGTTTTTCATTTCGGAAGCGCTCCAAAATCGCGGGATAATTTGGAATGTCGTCACCATCCAATGAATCTGCCAGGGCCAGGAAGAAGTCGCGGTTCTCGCCGGCGCTACTGTTGCCGCTAAGGGCATCGGCCGCACCGCGATAATTTCCGGTGGTGACGAACTTACGCACCGCTCTTTGCTTTAGTGCCGTAGAGTCGGGAAACAACCGCTCGAATCGGGCAGCGATTTGCTCTTCAAGTTCTCGATCGTTAGCGTCGGCTGCTGTTGCAAGTGCCAACTCAAGGTCTTCTAGCGTTTCCAAGTAATTGTTGGCCTTACGAAGGAAACGGCAGGCTAGGCAGGATGCGCCGGCATCGACCGCGATCCGCGCAACCTTTACGAGGGCCGCGGGATCTTGACTGTCAGCAACCGGCAAGGACTCGATCACTTGCAGAGCTGGTCCCAACATGCCAGCACGATGGAGTATTTGTGCGCGCAGAAACGGTTTTTCCGAATCGAGTGATGACGGGAGCGCTTCAATGCTCTTCATAACCGGGCCCAAGCGGCCCTCGGAAAGCCACGAGTTCCATTGGTCGGCATGCTCAGCGATTATCGAATTGAGATCATTGACTAATTCGCTTCCCATGACGCCCACGCCTTCGATTGACTTCAATAGCTCTATAAGAATGGCACGGTGAGGGGACGACCGCCCGACATCCAAGACTGCATAGACCTCCTTGTCACTGACTTCTGCGGCAACACTGCTCGCCAGATTATGAATCTGTGGAACCCACACATCTTCCGGGAGGCTTGGGGCATCGGCGCCTGGAGCGCAGTATGGCTCAACGCCCTCTTTTCGGATCAACGATGCATTGACAACAATGACGACCGACCGCGCTGGTGCGTTCGCGACAATCGACAGAACGGTATCTAAGTTTAGGTTTAGGGGCTCGGCGATCTGAAGGCGATTGAGTACGGCAGTGCTTTTGAGAGACGAATTCTCATGCGCTACCATCTGTTGGGTAATGCGAGTTCGCATCGCCTGTACATCGGCCGACTCTTCAGTGCCGGTCTTAGGCACAATAAGTATCAGCTGCTCGATCGGCGAACGACCCTCGTTGTCCTTCCCGGCGAGCAATACATCTATCAGCGGCTGAATTCTTGGATACGCTTTTCCATGGCCGATACAAAAGATATCGACTGTCCCGAACCCAACTCCGCTTTGCTCATAGAAGCGAATGAATTCGGCTGTTGGCGTTGTGTCATCCTGCATACCCAAGTTCATCGATCGACTCATTCCGTTAGGGGTTTCGGCGCTATCAAAATCTACCAATACTGACACCGAAAAAGCACTTTGCATTCACCAGAATGCATGGTTACCAGTATTGCCAATCAATCCGCTAGATGTATTGGCCAACGATTGGATGATGCGACGAAATCTTGCTAACGGCCTAACCGTCCAAGATCATGCCATTCCAAAAGCAAGGTTCCCCCACATTCTCTCCCGCTTCAGCGCGCTTTATTAACTCCAAAATACTCAGTCGCAAGATTTCCTCGATATCGTCAACGAACTCCCTAAGCGATTGATCTCCGAGCTTCTTGATGTTGTTCCGCGATATGGCCCCGGTGTGGACAATTCCGCTTCGCAGGTCATAAGCTAATTTCATTCTATCGAATAAGTCGTGCTCACTTGTCTCCGGCATCGGCGACAATTTCGCCGCACGAAGAGACAGTCGGTATTTCAGTTCGTGCTCCTGAGAATCTGGAAGGAATAGTGCTTCAGCAGCAACTATTAGATCGACGAGCCTGTCCTCATCAATGTACCGATCAAGTGCGAGGTTAAACCGTTGTATAGCCGCCCTAATGCTCGGGTGCTTGGTCCAGATTCCGCCTTTCAGTGAACGCCAGAGCGCTTGAGTCTTCTCTTCCTGAACCACATAAGTTCGAGGCATCATGGAGAGAGACCAGTCATACGGTTTGCTGAAAAAATGTATACCGCCCCCGATCATCGGCGCGGAAACGAAAGAGCCACTACCTGTGCACCGAACTTTGGTTAGACCGGTCAGGCGCAGCACACTAAGAACCTCGTCGGCAATGGCACGATCAGCCATAACGGGATGACCAAATCCGGGTCTCAGGTCTGGGTCCGGGAACTCAGGATCATCGTCACCGCTAGATATGGTCTTTTGCGCGTCCAACCTCACACGAATCCCCACAGCAACGTCGCCGATGATTACGGAAAAACCGCCTCTCGTGGAATGAAGCAGACCTACCTGCTCAAGCCGCTCGACCTCGTCTTCTTCGAAACGCACAAGGTCGATATTTTTATCTAGTTTGATGGGTAGATTCGTAATTCCGGGGATTGGCGCGCACAAAGTCCATTCGAACGTGCTTTCGTAGAAAAATGAATAAATCTTGTCGAATTGGCGATCAAAGCGCTGTTGAGAGAATTCATATGGTGGCTCCGTCGTCATCGAGCCAATAATGAGGTTCAGCAGTACAGTCTTTGCGTCTATCCGCATTGAACCCACATGCCGAGCACCAACCAACTTGTCGAAGTGACCAGACATAGCTTCGTCGGCCTCTAGTAGCTTGACCGCTTCATCGACACCGGGCACGGAATCAATCTGAATGGCCCACATCGCCCCTGTCCTCGGTTCGAAGTTATTCTGCGAGTTCTTTTTCCATCGGGGCCGCGCAATGATCAGCATTTTCGGGTCATTGGCCACACGCGGGCACGAATTTTCACAAAACTCCGACAGTGCTTTCGCTAGTTCGACCTTTGTAACCATGCCTTCGCTCGCGGAACGACGCAGTCAGCACGTTCCAGAAATCTCAACTAATGTTCATCATAGCAGCGCAAGGGCTAGTCGTAGATGCCGAAAGATGAGCCTCGGCGCACGGCCGGGGCGTCTCTTGTTGGCTTAATCGCTTGTTGCGATACCAACTCTTATTCTCGGCGCCATTGAGGAGTGGCCGATAACTGACGAGTTCTGTTGTGCGCTTATGGGATCTTATGGGCTCTAAAGTATCAAAAGCGTTTTGCAAGCGGTTCGAACACCGCATAGATAAAGGGCTCTGGAATGCATCCCATCTTCTGGAGGCAGGGGCCGACTTGGCTCGTCACCAGGTTGTCTTGTATGTATGTAAATGCATTGACTACCGTGTTGCGGGAGATTTGCGGAATAAAGTTCTGCCGATGAACGATTTCGAGCCAAAAATGGAATCCCTTACCACCACAAACGTCCGCAAAACGATATTTAACCAATTGATTTCGCTGTGTGAGCATGTGCCTTGATAGGACAGTGGCCTGGTGACCCTTTTGTATCGAATACGCGGTCCAATGTTGCGGCGAGAAGCGAGCCCCCTCCAGTTTAGAGGACGGAATAATTCGGTTAGAGTTGCATTGTGACGAAACTCGAACCAAATGCTGCCCTTGAGAAACACATAGGCCATTTTGCATCCGTGGTCCTGCTAAATGGTCTAGCGATAGATCGCGCCGATTCGACGACCAACGAGATGACTTGGATAGGCCTTGGACGAAATGGTCCTGAGGAAATTGGGACCATGAAACTCGTCAAAATGATAAGCGTTGGCATTGCGGGCGGCTGCATTCTATCCGACCGATCTGAGCAAGCATGGACGGTATTGCCTCGCTCACCAGGCCCTGTTCTTCAGGCTAGGTGGCAGAACCTGCAAAAGCAGGCTTTTCAGACGTTGCCAAATGGGTATCAACTGCCCGCCATGAATTTGCTTTACGTTGTCGGTGCTGCCCACTACCACGTTTCGAAGCTTCTCGAGCTTTACAAAGATGTTGCACTCCGCTGCTTGGGCGACTCTTTAGCTAGCAAATTTAAAGACGACCGCGTGGTCTTGTCCGGACAGATTGAACCATACTTTGAAATTGAGGCCCTCATTTCGGCAGCTGCCAGGATCTTTGAAACGGCCCGATACCCGCTATGGCAGTCATTTGGGAAGAAACACGGTTGTCCCAAAAAGTTTGAAACCGCCGTCAATAGCTTGGAACTACCGGAATCATTAGAGAATTGGAGACAGAGATGGTCGAGCTACTATGTGCGCCTTCGTGATTACAGAGATTGCTTCCATCACAACGCCCATTTTGGAGCTCGCCTGCCCTTTGCGATGGGCGTACGAATCGATGATTACTGGGGGCTTTCCGTTCGGCTGCCTGACAACCCGGAATCCAAGTCGTACGAAGCGTTTACCTACGACAAGAATATTGATGCGCTAGAGTATGGTTGGAATCTCGTAAATGATCTGTTCGACTTTACTGCGGAAACATTTGATGCAATAGCGGAACACTAATTGTGACGGCTACAAGCATCACAAAGCCTAAAAATGACGGCACGCATCAAGGTCCATCTCCATCGGCCAGTTACCACCCTCCACCCTATTCCCGTGATCCCTAGGATTTCCCTTTATCCGTTGAATCTCCGTCTGAATCTTTTCCGAGGCATTTCTCTGGGCGAGGTTTTTGATGGCAAGGGACGGATAGATGATCACCTGAAACCACCCGTCAAGTGGTGCCAAGTACTTCAGTTGGTTTTGTTGCTCATAGGTTAGAGAATTGAAGTACTCGTGAACTTCACTGTTCTTGCTGTCTCGTGGGTCAATCAGCAGCTCGTCCTCCAAGAGCTTCTGCAGGAAGAGGACTCTCCATTCCGATTCGCCGTATAGGTCGTAGTTCAGCGTTGAGCCGGAATTCATGGGCTTGAAGAAATTCAGCAAACCCTTGTCCTTCAGGTCTTCCGCACATGCTTTTAGAAACACATCATTTTGAGCGTCGGATCCAAATCCGTAGTAAGCGAGAGGTCTCCCACAACGATTGAACAGGTAGGGGCGTTTTACACCTATTCCGAGCCGGCCGTAGAGCCTGGCGTGTCTTCTTGATTCAGATAGTTTTAGCTCTGTAAAACAAGTCTTAGGAATCCTGGGTATCGGCTTCGATTCGTTCCCAACTTGGATTGACGTTTCACCCTCTTCGGTAAGCCAAAGACCGAACCTCAGAATACTTTGGAGCCTATCGATGTAGGCGCGATTGACTGCTGAGTTGTTATTCGTATTGGACTTGTCTGATTTATGCCAGTCTGGATCGTATTTGTTGTCAATATCTTTGCCAGTCCAGTGAATCAAGAAGTCGGAGTGAACAGCGTGATCGTAATCCATGAGAGGCCCTCATCCTGGAATTCTTAGTTGTTCATGGCACGGCAACATCGAGACATCGATGTCAGGAACACCGTTTTTGGTTATTTGCGGTCATTTGAGACTTTATCATCTGAAGGGCGGAACTCGGACGCAAATTGGACATCGCAAGCCCCTGAAAAGATTTCCTCTTCTTGAGGGTATATGGACAGGGCCCGCATACGTCCCGCTCAGGAAGGCTAGGCTGTTGAGTCTTGTGCGGAGGCCACTGCCTGAGTATGGCACGTGCCATCAGAATTCTCGGCTGACGGAACAGGACATTACGCCATCCGCTTGAGCATTCCTTAATGACCTCCCTACTGCAAGCGCCTAACGCAGATCAAACGATCCTTGATCGGGCTTCCTTCTGCGGGTACTGGCGCCGTACATTTTCCGATAATGCTGCTGTTGTCGGCATTGACCGTGCTGCCGCCGGTCCCTAAATTGGGGAATTGCACTTTTCTCGTGAACGCAAAGCGGCAATATCTGAGCATCGACCCAGTCCCAAAATTCTGAAACCGCCAGTGGATTGACTTCAAACCACTCACCGCGTATGCGGTACTTGGACAGTAGACTGTGAGCCTGTGATTCGACATCTTTCGCTTCGTCTCGACAGAGGAATGGACCCAGAACGAATACAAAGCGCAGCGGGCGTGGATTTGCCGTTTGCATCGAGCTTTTTCGCTTATCAAGGTCGTTCGCGTGCCCTATCTTAAAGTACACGGATTCATTCTTACGAAGTGCTTGCTCGCGAACGCAATAGATGTAGTTTCCCACCGCGCTTCTCCATCGTGCGGGCTCGCGCCCAATGGAGATCACTATATTTGGTGGCTGGAGGAGTGTGGTGTGGAAACCGTCCCGCGAAAATCAGGTTTTGGCGGGACGAATTCCCTTTAGAAACCTCTGAGCGCTGTCTGGGAACGAGGCCAAAAACTCGTCCCGACCATTTTCGGCAAGCCAAACGACGGGGCCGCCCAATCCGTCTGAGTACTTGTCCAGTAGTTGGCGCACCAAGTCTGGGTACTTGGCTCTTGATTCGTAGCTATTCACCAACGTTTTTGATGAGTTGTCTAGCTCAAATTTCTCAATGACAGCTTCAGCGGCTTTCGTATGCGAGACGCCAAAATCCTCGATCAGAGTTCGCATATCAAAGTACACGTCCGACCGCTCAATCTGTCGGTCGAAATTCTTCAAAGGTGACGCCGAACCACTGCCTTTGGCTTGCAGTCCGAGTCGGGTGGCGACCAGTTCTGGATCTTGATCCTCTAGGACCCGAGCGAACGCTTCCGCCAGTGGATCGAGGATCCAGCGCCCTGGTGCAACACCGTTCTCGACTAGAGTTACAAAAGCAGCGAGAAGCATCGGGGTGCTGCCATTAACACTGTACTGAAATCTAAAGAGATCATAATCTAACCAATCTTCGGTCTCCAGCGCGTCTGCTGTTATGCCCGGGAGCGGCTCATCAGCCATGCATTCGATGACCCGCTCCAGGTGACCGATTGCCGATTCTATTTCTTGCAGCTTCTTGTCATCAGACTCATGGTCTACGCGCTCAGACACTTCTTTGAGCGCTCTCTGTGCTCGTGCCCGAAGTAATGGACGTTCGTTTTCGTTGTGATCTCGACAGACTTCGTCGATTTCAATGTCGTCGACATCCTGTTCGAGCGTCACCTCCCCATTATCGGGTTGGCGGTCGTCTGGTGTGCTTGGATTTGACATCGATTAACCCGTAGCGATATATGCTGAGAGTGTAATCTGCCACACAAAGCCCTCTCTGTGGCTACCAAATCACGTGAGTGTCCCGAGATTGCCTGAGGACGGAATCTTAACTTCTGGCACGAAGTTGGGCATGAGAGCCCCGCATAATTTCGTCATAGCCTCGCTATTCGGCTGATTCCACTAGCCAAGCGCCTGTCTGAGTACGGCAGTACCCCAATATCAGCCTTGGGTCGCTTTCCGCCTGCTGGACTTCTATCACCCGACCGGCAACTCCCACGCAAAAACAAACATACACAAACCCATGCTTGATGAGTACCAATGGAAGATTGCCTGGCAACTATCCAGGTAGTTTGCCGAGTCCATATGCGTTAGATCGCTGGCGACTGCGGGATTCCTGCGTGTTTGAATGAGCTCAATGTAGTCTTTGGTAAGTTTCTGCTGTGCAACGCGGTGTATTGACCGCTTCAAGCTATATTGACTAAACGCAATTTCCTATATCTGAAGGCTCAAAACTAGCCACAGCAATAATATGAGATTAATAACAGTAAATATCGGATGATGTCGTGACATGAAAGTGTCGATTGCCGCCCAGTATCGAGCTAATGGGCGCTTATTTATTCGATATTCTGGCGATTCTTCTGTCATTGCATTGCTCCGCTAATAGAGCCTAATGTAAGTTCCGGGCCTAGAGCCAAAGAATTGGCGCGATCCGCGAAAAAGGACCTAGCAAAAGTCCGCTTTTTTGGGCGAGGGAGCAGACTCGAACTGCTCAGTGGACCAAGGTCCATGGTAGGCATGATCTCGATGATGAGATCAAGCTAGCCACCCGTCTCCATGCGGCACCCCGCCAAAGTTCATTGATTCAGCTACTCGATGAGCGTTTCCCAAAATCTGTAAAGTGATTCGACGATTTAGTTAGAGGACGCCAGATAAACTCGTAGCTGTAGTACCAGACGATCAGCAATCCGAGTATTCGGTGCATACTGCCAAGCACCGCCCAAAAAATGAGATTTCCGATAATGCCTGCCGCCAAATGAAACGTCATATTTCTCATGGCGACTCCATCCCATTTTTTGCACGACGCTAGCAATGTGATAAAAAATAGGACCCAAAGCACACACCAGACGACCCAGACAACAAGGATGGTGGCCATTGGATTCAGCTAACGGTGCGTAGCCTGTTCGGCGACTAGATCTTCAACAAGGTAGTAATGAACTGTGTGCCGGATCCTTGCGGAATCGAGTACATGGACAATACGGGCGTCGGGCCCGTGATGCTCACGAATTACGACACCGTCCCTCGTCGTCCTGATGACCGAGCTGGAATACGTTCGATTTAACAGCTCTTCGATATTTCGAAAAGAGGATTGCGACGTATCATCGAAGTTCCACATTCCCGATACCAGCAATCCGCCATTGAAAACGTAGGCGAACTCCGTTCGGTAGCCCTCCAATTCGCCGCGATACCACTGAGTGCGGTCAATTAACTCAACTGGTTTGTACCCCTCAGAACGCATGTCCTCCAGAATATAGTCATATCCCGCGCCGAATGCGTAACCCGAGAACCCGCTAATGTCTGCACTCACAGATAGCGCTGATGTGCTTGCGGTCAACACAAAAAAAATGGGGACCAGAATCGCATGTCTATACATTTATGGCTCCATTCACATTACTACTTCGAGAATTCGTCCTCACATATGACGCAATAGAATCCTGGCAGATATTCAATTCCTTAACTGAGTTTAATATCACATTTGTATACTAAAGTATAAGGACATTACATAACCCTCCCGTCATCCTCGCCCTTTCGAGGGAGCAGTGAATGACGGTACCGGAAGCGTTTGGCAAGGCTCTGCGTCGCTTACGCAAAAGTAAGGGATGGACCCAGGAGCAACTCGGTCTCGAGAGTGGTCACCAGCGCGTATTTATCTCATGGCTAGAAAATGGCCAAAAGCAAGCCACCGTTACCACCATTTTTTCGCTTGCAGAAGCTCTGGCAATCGATCCGTCTGAGTTGATCGCTCAAGTAGAATTTGAGCTGTCGAAGTCGTAATTAATTCGACATCGTCAGTCGAAGGACAAAATCGAATGTCGTTGACGTAGGCCACGTGCGGCGATTACTTGGTACTTATCCATGTCGCTTTACTAGCAAAATACCCATCTGCACCATAGGATGCGGGATTTTTGCGGGACTACCGATGCGGCGTCCTCCCGTTCGTATGTACGCTCGTAACCATTCCATAGGTCGGGCTGTAGCGGCCTGCTCCTAATGCCAACGTGGTGCCCGTCTCGGAAGCCGACGGGCCAATTGACGAGCCCATATTCGTTCAGCCTGCTCGCAATCATCGACGGCAGCGACATATGTAGACCAATGCATGCCCTTCGGCTTGTCCGGAAACGGAGCCATAAGACTTCGCGTACCGCCCATTCGTTCTCTAATCTGTTGGGCCCTTTCGCGCATGCGATCCGATTCATGGTGGCATTGGCTCCAATACCTTGAATTGTTACAGACCCGGCAACGAAAACGCATGCCGAACAGATACAAAGCGACTCGCCTTTGACCACACGAGGAGCAGAGCAGCAGTTTCCTGTGGCCACCATATTGGCATTTGACAGGCGCGAATAGAATCTTCTGACGATGTCTGCGTCCATCCAACATGTCGACAAATGACATAGTCAATGAGTCTTCGTTAACAGTAACAACGATATGGGCCCGCGACATACCGTCCGCAGTTCTAAATCGCAAGTCTGCCTCCACGCCGCAGCGGAGCATATCGTTTCGCTTTAAGACTCGGAGGTCGACGCACGCCAGTGATTCCAATACTGGCTTATCGCTCGGTCTCTGTCGTTCATCGTCAAGTTTGAATTGATCTCGTACCACAAGTCGAAATCTTAAGGCAACTTAATGTTTCGACGTGTCCAAGCATCAAAAAACTGCCCGCGTAGCCTGCTAAAACGGCTCGTTATCATGGTCGATTTCTCGAAGGACACTGTCAATAAAGAGGCTCTTTTGGTGGAAGTGCAGTGGGAATTCCTGTTCAAGGAGTTCCACTAGTGTCTTCCGGCATGGAAGTACGATCGAATTGTCTCGAATTATGGATCTGCGGTATGCGCGAAAAACCGTAAGCCACAATTTGCAAACCAATAGATTGGGAGAATTTGTATCGAGCTCCGCCTCAAGTTTCTCAGCAATTTCAGCGAGGACAATGGGCAATTCTTCGTCACTTGGGATCGCCAATATCCACAGAACGATTTGTCTAGCCTCATCAATCCTTTTAAATTCCGGCCCATACACTTGCCATTTGATTCTCCCATAGGATTCTTCATCTAGCGTTTCTTCCTCAATCTCTTCGTTTATTTTCTTGTTTTTCACTAGGATTCTCCATTTTCTCTCGGTGAGTCAATTACCGTAGACTCGAGTCGTCAATCAATTGCCACCTAGACCCTGTGCTTGTACGCCTGCTCGATGGTGAAGCCGGAGCCAGCGGCTTAGGACGATCCGCCCCACAACCAAGCGGATCAGTCCTGCCGCTTGCAACTTGCTCAACGGAGCCGAAGGTTGGCTATGTAAGACCTATTTGGATGGCGCAAACCTAGGCGGCAGGTCTACATTCTTAGGCGGTGATTCCATTATTGCTGCGTTATCCAGATACTGTTGCGTTGCGGTTATAAACAAGTTTCTGAGATCTAGGTGCTTGGACAATTCGCGTTCGAGTTTGAGAACGATGTTGGATTTCGCAGAATTATCGTCGAAGCCATCATCTAGGTAAGTTGCCTGGATATATGGTTGCATTGCAGAAATCAGCAACTTGCATTTTGTGATATCTGGAACTTCTTGATTGACGGCATCTTCAATTGTATGCCAGAGGTCCATCAGTTCGTGTCGTAGCGTCTCGCCGTTGCGGGCGAATAGCGCGTGAGTGAGTAGCGCAATTGCGTCATTGCTAAACCGATGGTCGACATCAGATCTGGACATGCACCGTTCCGAATACTCTGCTGCAACTCTGTCCCAGATGTCGTCATTCTCGTCGTACCTGTCGTTCATCGCGTTACCTCATTGTCTGTAGTCATGGTCTAGACCCTCAACTCCCGTACGACTGACGAACCCTATGGCCCTGCCGCAAGACCGGAGTGACTGATACCGAAGCTCTTTCGTCAGATAGTCCGCGAGACCGCGCGCATGATCTATCGGGCGAACATCAACGTATTCTGGCCCAGAGACTAGGCGCCCAAACGGCCGAAATCTGTTGCCGGTGGGATATCGCAATCGTGCAGAGTGCCTATTTAGGAGTTCAGCCAGCTTTCTGAGGTCAAGTGGCCCGTGGCCGCGCAACAGCAAGTGGAAATGAGGACCGTTGGGCGAACACTTGCTAACCCGCTTGAACTCTAGAATCGCGATGCCCGTGAGCCACTTATGTCGCTGTTGGAATCGTTTGGAGTACAAGGAGCGGTTCAAACGTAATAGAAGGTGATTTAAGCAGTGGATTGCTCGCGGAACGTCAAGGTACATGCTAAAGCCGATTGTCATAAACGCCTCATATCGCTCATGCTCCGAAAGTAATTGAATCCATGCGTCTCTTAGAGGACTTGGGAATCTTCTCGCCGAGGCCATGTGCCGCCTTTCCGTAGGGTAGAGCTAACCATTCACGGGCCGGCAGCCAGTTGGGGGTCGAGCTCAAAACATTGTGATCGAGTAATTACCCGATCACGGCGGCGACTTAGATGTTACGGCTGAGGGGTGCGGACAATCAAAGACGAATATTAAGACCCAAAAGTCGGCTTTATCGCTGGCGCATGTGAGGATGGCGGAAGTCGCCAACGCTCCAGGCGAACGCCGGGATTTTGTCTAAGATAACGATTCACCCGGTCTTGAATCTGCCTATCTTGGACACTCTCGAAATTCGGCAGGTGCCTTTTGATGTTCGGTCGGTCGACAAAAGTGGCGTTTACAAAGTCGGCGACGTGCTTCCAACACGGTAGGCCGTAGCAGATTTTGCCTACTTTCTTCATATTTGGGATCTTCGGGAATTTGCTCGTCGAAAATCTGAGCTGATCGATCCGTTTCGATACAGCCGTGTATCGGCGAAAGATCACCGACAACTCGATCGCCAACGCAGTGTCAATTTCCAAGCGTCGTTTGCGGGAATCGATATTCCGCGGAAAAAATACCGGACCGACGTAAAACTCGGAGCAACTGGTGCGATGCAAGATAAGCCGTGCTTCTGCCGTATTCGCGGCGTTTTCGAGTGACTTGGCAGCGAACGCGAGTTCCGGGCAATCCAGAATGTAGGGATACCGTTCGTTCCGCTCATTTAGGTCAAGGAGCGACCTGTAGATCTCAAGGATCCCTTCAAAGAACCTGGTCTCATCTGGATTCGGAAGATAACGAATACCCTCGTAACCTCGCCGCACATCTGTGGATTTATCAGGTACGCGGTCCAAGTCCTCACAGCACTTGAGATACTCCCACGATGATTCACAGGAGCGAATCAGTCGCTCACTTAGGGCCTTAAACCTCTCCTCGCTGGGCGCAGGCATTTTGATGTCCGAAAGCTTGTTGACTGCCCTGCGGTACCTGGCCGATTGTCGATTTTCCATGACGATTGTGATTCACCGATGGGGACAATCTGCATAGTGCATTGGCCGTTTGATAGTCGTCGTCGACTAAGCCCACAATTTCGCGATCGCGAGGCTACGAAATATGACGACGAATACGGACGGCCGAATAGTAGCTTTGGCCAATAAAGTAGGTCCGATCGTGCCCAGAGTAATCAGGATGCGCGATGCGCCGACCTACCTTGGAATGGACAGAAACCGATTTAACTTAATCGTCCGCCCCCACCTCACCGAAGTATCTATGGGCATTCAAGGACTCGCGTTCGACCGTCTTGATCTCGACGCCTGGTGGGAGCAATATAAATCCTGCAACGGGCGTCCCGCGGCTAGGAGGAATAAGCCATGGGACAAACAAAAAGAAGAATGCCTGGTCTCGTCCAGCGAGGCGGAATCTGGCATATCGACAAGAAAATCGGAGGCCGCCGAATTTGCGAAAGCACTGGAGAGCGCAACCTCCGGCAAGCGGAGATCTACTTAGCAAAAAAAATAGAAGACACCAGAAAGGCGCTGATCTATGGTGAGCGACCCATGCGGACGTTTCGTAAGGCCGCAACCAAATATCTCTTAGAAAATCAGCACAAACGGAGCATCAAGGACGATGCACTTCACCTCAATCAACTCGATCCGTTTATCGGTGATCTGGAACTACGCGCTGTCCATATGGGCACGCTCCGTCCATTCATTGACAAGCGTCGGGCTAGCGGCATCAAAACCAAGTCAATCAATTTGGCCCTTGGCATGGTACGTCGAATATTGAATATTTCCGCCTCGGAATGGATTGACGACACGGGACTGACGTGGCTCGAATCGCCGCCGAAGATAAAGATGCTGAAGGTGACCGATGGCAGGCCGCCATATCCCTTATCGTGGGATGAGCAGGCAGAGTTATTTCAGGAGTTGCCAGGCCATCTTGCGAAAATGGCCCTTTTCAAGGTCAACACCGGCTGCCGTGAACAGGAAGTGTGCGGATTGCGTTGGGACTGGGAGGTCGAGGTACCCGAATTGGGTACTTCGGTTTTCATCATCCCAAGTGATCAGGTGAAAAATGGAGAGGATCGGCTGGTGGTGCTCAATAAGGTCGCGATATCGATCGTCGAGTCTTTGCGTAGTCAAGATCGGATGTACGTTTTTACTTACTCAGGTCGACGATTGCGGAAGATGAACAACACGGGTTGGCAGAAAGCCAGGGCGAGAGCCGGGTTGTCACATGTGCGAGTTCACGACCTGAAACACACGTTCGGTCGACGCCTTAGGTCGGTAGGCGTGTCATTTGAGGACCGGCAGGACCTACTGGGACATAGATCGGGGCGTATTACTAGCCACTACTCTGCAGCCGAATTAGGCAATCTTATTGACGCTGCAAACAAGGTGGTTAGTGTTGGGTCCCGCAAAAGTCCCGCACTGGTGATGTTAAAGAAAAAAGTGGTCAGTGCATGACGATCTAACCACTTGATCTAATTTCGAATTTTTGGCGCGCCCGGAGAGATTCGAACTCCCGACCACCTGGTTCGAAGCCAGGTACTCTATCCAGCTGAGCTACGGGCGCATTGGTCTGTGGCAATTGTATTCAATCGCACGTCATTAAGTCATCGCGCTATGCGCGATTCACCGCTTCCTTCTACGAACAGGAGTGGTAGTGACCACGTCTCTTGTCCAAATATCACACTAAAGGTCAGTCCGCCTCAGCCA
>Ga0255052_10001183_pt1 | contig 19953 bp, 18 predicted proteins | sample JV7_2_21_MG_FD_188632 | JGI IMG/M metagenome (GOLD analysis project Ga0255052, IMG submission 188632) | Seawater microbial communities from Jervis Inlet, British Columbia, Canada - JV7_2_21 | ecosystem: Environmental > Aquatic > Marine > Inlet | place: Canada: British Columbia | collected... | reverse complement strand
CGATAGGAAAACTGATGAGCTGTTGTGACCAGGCCGAATTGTTACCCTACGATCGGGCGATAAACGAACTATTGTCGGTGGCGCAACCGATAGACGAATCCGAACCGGTACCCGTGGCGGATGCGCGTACGCGGGTACTGGCCGAGGATGTAATCTCCGGGCTTGATGTTCCACCCGCCGATAACAGCGCGATGGATGGCTATGCATTGCGATTTTCAGATCTAACAAAAGCCGGGCGACAATCACGGGGGCGGGTGGTTTTTCCAGTCAGTCAGCGCATTCCGGCGGGAGTCACTCCCCAGCCACTGCAGGCCGGTACCGCGGCAAGAATTTTTACCGGTAGCGGAATTCCACCAGGCGCGGATACAGTCATCATGCAGGAGCGCTGCAAGGTACTGGAAGACGTCAACGACAATGGCTTCGAAGCGGCTCCCCGGGTAGAGCTGCCGGTCGATATCAGGCAGGGCGATAATATCAGGGAAAAAGGCCTCGATATTACCGAGGGTTCGGTAGTTCTCAGACGGGGGCGCAGGCTCCTCCCCCAGGATCTGGGTTTGCTGGCCTCGATAGGTCTTGCCGAGGTAAAAGTTTATCGACGACTGAAACTGGCTATTTTGTCTACCGGGGATGAAATTGTTGAACCTGGGTATCCCTGCCCGGCCGGCCATATTTACAATTCCAACCGCTACACTCTGGCGGGAATGATCGATGCGATGGGCATGGAGAGGATCGACCTGGGCATCGTACCCGATGATGCCGATGCCACCGATTCGGTACTACGGCGCGCCGCGGAACTGGCCGATTGTGTGATCACCACCGGTGGGGTATCGGTCGGTGAAGAAGATCATGTCAAGGCCTGCGTCGAAAGACTCGGTGACCTGCAACTATGGCGCCTTGCGATCAAACCGGGAAAACCATTGGCCTTCGGGCGGGTTTTAGGCAAGCCGTTTTTTGGCTTACCGGGAAATCCAGCGGCGGTTTTCGTTACCTTTGCAATGGTCGCGCGGCCTTACCTGTTACGTTTCCAGGGCTGCAAAGAGGGGCTGTTACCGACAGCCCTGACGGTTCGGGCGAATTTTAGCCGCGATATTCCAGTCAAACGCCAGGAGTATCTGCGCGCCAGGCTGGACGTATCTGAACGCGGCGTGATGAGTGCCAGCTTGCATAGCAACCAGTGCAGCGGCGCGCTCTCGACTGCCAGCTGGAGCAACGGTTTCGCCGTGCAACCCGTCGATCAGTTAATTGCCAGGGGAGACAGCGTAAATTTTATTCCCTATAGCGAACTGTTTGCCTGATGCTGCTGTTGATTACTTCAGCCCTGATCAAGACCGGCTAAGGTTAACCAGAGAGGTGCCTGAATAATTTGAACCCGATGGGCTGTACTGTCTTTATATCAGGACGCCATTAGTCGAAACTGGTTTGACGACTTACCCACGGAATTTTGCGGGTTTCAGTTGTGCATGGTTATGCTTTGTGGTGCAAAGTCCCGCAACAGACGCCCCATAAGTTGTTGAAAAATAGAGAAATACAAATCACCGATCTTTCTGAAAATCCTCGTGTCAGTGCCGAGCGCGGACCGCCGAGTGCGGACCAGTTCGATTCCGCCCCTGGGCACTATTTCATGTTCCTCCTCACCGGCGACATTAAAACCTCTGATAGCAAATATTCAGGGGCGAGAGAATACCTTACATACAGCATAAATGGATAAAGGCGGAGCTTTTCTTCTGAAACAGAAAATAAAGGGTAGCGGACTCTTTATTTTGGTATCGGATTTCTATTTAACATAGCGAGGAGTCTCGTCGAGCAGCAGGTCGTGGACCTTTTGGGCAGCTGCGGACAATTGGTAATCTCGTCGCGTGATGATACAGAGTTCGCGCTCGACTCTCGGATTGGTCAGCTTGCGAAACACCAGGGCAGGATGCATGTGGCTGGGCACGGCGAGCAACGGCAACGCAGTGATCGCCAGCTTTGCTTCCAGTATTCCTCCCAGCGCAGCCATGGTCAGGACTTCGTACTCCGGCGAGCGGATGGATTCGGGACACCCCTCGATAGCGTTGATCAGTTTGTGGACTCCGGTATCCTGTGTCATGCCGACGAAAGAGTAGTCTTCCAGATTGCCCCAGGCCAGCGGCTTGCTGGTTTTCCCGAGAGGGTGGTCCGGTGGGCAGACCAGGCCCACGGGATCGAGAGTCAGCGGCGTGAACTCCAACTCGGAGTCCTCCTCCCAGAGGTTGCTGATGCCGAAATCGGACTCGTTGTTAAGGACCTGACGTTGGACCCCGCGCGCGTTGTCATCCCGCAGAATTACGCGTATGCCCGGGTTGCTGCTCTTGAAACGAGCGAGTATCTCGGGCAGCAGGTTGATCGTAAGTGACGGCAAGACGGCGATGGCCACCTGTCCGCCTCGCCGCTCGGCCGACGTCTTCAAGTCTGAGATTGCCCGGTCGAAATCGGCCACCAGGCGCTCGGCGATGGGCAGAAAATCCTCGCCATCCGTGGTCAGATTGACCTGCCGTGTCGTACGATTGAACAGGCTCACTCCCACCAGATCCTCGAGTTGGCTGATGGTGATGGTAAGCGCCGGTTGCGACAGGAACAGCTTTTCAGCCGCGCGGCGGAAACTGCCGTGATGGGCTACCTCGACGAAGGCGCGGACATGCCGCAGGGTCAAACTCAAGGCTCCCTCCCATCCTGGCCTTCCAGTTCACGTTTCTCGATTAACACAATGGGATTCATTGCGAATTGCGCTGCCACCAGTCGCGCATGCTTTGATGGATGTCGTCGCTGTGAAATCTGGCCGACTTGCCGGATGGGGCAAGTGGCTCATCGTAGAAAAAATCAGGCAACTCGTCGTCTGCGGCGACGAAGCCTGCCGCCCGGTTGAACTCGTGCTCCAACCGTAGTGTTTCGCGGCCTAAATCCCCAAAGAAGGAAGGCTCGAGTTCAGTGCTGTGAGCGTCATTGATGGCGTTGACCACCAGTTCAATATTTGTATCTGTCACCGAGCGCCCGAATACACATAAACCGAGCGAGTCGGCAGCTGCGGTATTCACCTGGGACTGGAGGCTGGCGGCGACCAGTTCACTCAGCGGTTTACCCTTGCAATCCATCATCGGCACATTGCCGGCCGTGTGGTCTGCCCCCTGTGCCGTGAGCATCATCGTAATGCCGGTCACCTCGATCACGCGGGGGTCGTAGGCACTGATCGCCTGCTTCTTGATTACCGGTACCCGTTCGACCTTGTAATGCTCGCCCACGCGGGCTGTCCCCTGTGCCCAGAGCCGCCCATTGGCGGTGCCCTGCCGAATTTCTTCAAGTGCCCTGGCCATGAAGTGAACATCGCCGAACTCGGCGAGACCGGCCTCCATCAACACCGCCAGCATCGCGCCCGTTTCGATAGTATCGATCCCCAAATCGTTGGCGGTGGCGTTCAATCTGGCCAAGTCATCCGGATCGCTCAGGCCACAGTTGCTACCCAGCAGGCCAATCGTTTCGTATTCGAGCGGCGATACCAGTTCGTTACCGTCGGCATCGGCGTAGACGTTACTGCATTCGATGATGCATCCCGGCATACAGGCGTGCGCCGGTTTCCCGCCACGCTCGATATTCTGTTGTCGAAGGTAGTCCCCGCCCATTCTCAACGGCTCAATATTCGTATCAACCAGTCGACCGGCGCTGAAATTGCGCACCGGCAAACCCCCTACGTGATTGGTAAAGTCAGCCACGTAGGCGGTACCGAGACTGTTCAGATTTTTCACCCCTTCTTGTTCGCGTAACCTGGCGCCGTATTCGCGCACGCCCTGCATGTACTTTTTACGGTCGTGCAGCTGCGGCATTTTGTGCAGGTCGACGACAATGGCCTTGATCTTCTTGCTGCCCATTACCGCTCCGACGCCACCGCGAGCAGCCAGGCGTGTCGGGCGCCGATCAGGGTCGCTGAAAGCGATTCCGGCCAACAAACCCTGGTACTCACCGACCGGGCCGCACAGGGCCAGGCTGACTTTTTTGCCGTACTTTTCGTGCAACAGGGCCGCGGCCTCGACATTGCCCTTGCCCAGGTAAGGCTCGGCAGGATCGAAGCTGACCTCGCCATCTTTGGCGATGTGGATGACGATCCAGTCGGCCGAGGCGCCATAGAGTGTCAAACCGGCCAGGTGCAGCTGCCCCAATGCGAGGCTGAAGGTGCCACCGGCATTGGATTCCTTGATTCCACCCGTCAACGGGCTTTTGCATCCGACACTGGTGCGATTGGCGTTGGAGAAATTGGTCCCCGCGAACGGCCCGGCGGAAAAAATGAGCGGGTTATCCGCAGACAGCGGATCGACAGTCGCGGTGCCACGCTCCAACAGGGTTTTCGTAATGAGATAGCGACCGCCGCGCACGATCGCTTCCCCGTCCAGCTGTTGTGCATCGACCGATCGATCATCGAGATTTATGTGAAGATATTTGCGCATGCTGTTTGCTCCAGTTGTTTTCAGTAGGGGCTTTCCTTTCGTCCTCAGGCCGGATCCGCGGCGACGGGAATGTCTGTTACCTCGTACATCACGTGATGAATTTCACCCTCGAACTGAGCGGTGAAATTTTTCGTATCCTCGACGGCGCGGTTTCGCGCCTCGGATTTTGCGGCGACCTGGAAGTCTTCCAGGCTGTCGAAGAACAGTTCGAACGACAGATAGTATTTCGGCTCGACACCGTCGCGGGGCACTCCCTTGAGGTAACGCAATGCGCGCAGCCGGGGGTAGCTGGCTACCAGCGGCAGATGCACGCTCTCGATATACTGATCGAAGGCTTCCTGATTTTCGGGAACAGTCCCTTCATAATAGGCGCATAAGGCTAGCATACCGATTTCCTCTCTAGTTCTCAGGTGATTTCGAACACTCCGTCAATTTCCACTGCAAATCCCAGGGGTAACGACGGCACGCCCACATTAGTTCGGGTGCAGCGGCCGGCGTCCCCGAAAACCTCGATCATCAGGTCGGATGCCCCGTTGACCACTTTCGGGTGATCGGTGAAGTCGGCAACGCAGTTAACGAAGGCCCCGAGCCGGACTACCTGCCTGACACGGTCGAGGTCACCATTGCAGGCGGCACGCAGCTGGGCGATCTGGTTGAGACCGCACATGCGCGCCGCCTCGTAGCCTTGCTCGACCGAGAGATCGGCGCCGACCTTGCCGACATAATTGATCTCACCGTTCCACAGGGTTACCTGGCCCGAAATGAACACCAGGTTGCCGGCAACCACGTAGGGCATATAGTTGGCAACGGGCGCGGGGGCATCGGGAAGTTCAATTCCCAGCTCGACCAGGCGGGTTTCGATTGTTTCAGCCATATCATCGTCTCCTCATCGCTTCGCAGCGCTGGCGCTGCAATGATTCATCGGTAAATCCAAATGAATCTTAACGATCAGCGGATCAATTAGTCAATTTAATTAAATCGATCAACTCTTTAGTTTTATTTATATATAAGATACTTCGATGATTGCACTTGCCCGACATGATACTGATTGCTAATGGTACAGGGCAGGGTTACCAGGCCCCCGATTCACCATTCCCTGATCGTCACGAGCGATTAATAATTTTTTTAAAACAATTCTTCATTTCTTTTGATTGGACATATCAATCGTCGTCCTCCTAAAATCTTACCAGGGCCCCGGACCTGAATCGCGAATGGCTGATACTCCGGGGCGATGCGGAATCTGAACGGGAGCATCTCAATGGCAAATCTGAACACCGAGTTTTGCGGTCTCAACTTCAAAAACCCGATCGTCGTAGCGTCGGCGGAGCCGGGCAACAGTGTCGACAACATGAAAAAATGTATCGACCATGGGGCCGGCGGTATCATCGTCAAGACCATCGGCGATATCCCGGGTATGCAGACGCTGACCCAGCATTCCAAGTACGCCATTCTGAACGACAGGGGGCAGCCGATTCAGGGCAAGGTAAACCGGAATTTTTTCTTCTATAGCCGCTCGGGCTACGTCAGCGAATACTATAAAGACTGGATTCCGATTCTGGCGGAAAGCCAGCAATACGCGGCAAAAAACGAATCTCACATCATCGGCAATATCGCCTCGAGCACCATCGAGGGATGGGTCATGCTAGCGAGAATGATGGAGGATTGCGGACTGCCGCTGATCGAGCTCAACTACCAGTGCCCCCATCCCACTGATTTCAAGGGCCCAACCGAGGGCGTCTGGATTGCACAGGATGCCAGGGTGACGGCCGAGTTGACCGCGCGCATCCGCGAAGCGGTGGATATCCCCTTGATGGTAAAACTGACACCGGAAGCCCATAATCTGACCGAAATCGCCAGGGCCGCGTATGATGCCGGCGCCGCGTCGGTAGCGGTCAACAGCCGCTTCGTCGGTTTTGCCGTCGACATCGATAACGCCAGGCCCTACATCGATGGTCTGGCCGGTATCGGCGGACCCTGGGTTAAATACATGACGTTGCGCTGGGTTCACGACATCTACAGCAAGCACGGTATCCCGATATCCGCTTCCAATGGCATTTACGATGGGCGTGATGCGATCGAGTTTTTCATGGCCGGCGCCAGGATCATGCAGGTCTGTTCGGTGTTGATGCTCAAGGGAATCGAATGGCTGCCCAAAATCATCGACGGCATGGAGAAATTCCTGGACGATCACGGTCACCCGGATCTCGAGTCGATCTACGGTATCGCGTCGCGTAAAACCAAAACGCCGGCAGAAATGTTCGCGGCAAAGCCGGTTTATTCGCTGGTCGATAACGATAAGTGCAAGACCCCAAGATGCGTTATCTGTGCCAAGGTGTGCTTTTACGACGCCATGCATCTCGTCGATGACAGGATGGTCGTCGATGCGGACAAGTGCATTGGCTGCGAGCTTTGCCAGAGTGTCTGTGCCTTTGACGCCATTACATTGACCGAGGACAAACAACGGGTAGCGCTTAATGCGTAAAGTTACGTTTCCCACTGAGTGCAGGCCGTTCCCGGTCGCAAAGCAGAGGTGTTAAATATGGGGCTTGAATTTATTGAAGGTAATGAGGCGATCGCCCGCGGCGCGATGAAGGCGAACTGTAATTTCTTCGCGGGTTATCCGATTACGCCGTCGTCGTCAGTTTTGCAGTACATGCAGGGCATGTTGCCGCATAGCGGTGGTATCGCCATCCAGGCGGAGGACGAGATCGCTTCAATGGGATTCTGTATCGGCGCTGCGATGGCCGGCAGCAAGGTGCTGACCGCCACCAGCGGGCCCGGTATCAGTTTATACAGCGAGAATATTGGCCTGGCCATCGCGGGCGAAACCCCCATGGTCATTGTCAACGTGCAGCGCCAGGGGCCGGCCACCGGCTCCGCAACGAAGGGGGCGGAAGGCGATATTCAGTTCACCCGCTGGTGCACCTCCGGCGGACTGCCCGTGATCGTGTTGAGTCCGGCGACTGTCGAAGAGGCCTACGAGCTGACTTATCGTGCATTCAATCTTTCCGAACAGTACCGTGTGCCAGTGTTTCTGCTGACCAACAAGGAAATTGGAGTTACCCGCGAGTCCGTCGACCTCGAGGCAATCGCGCTGCCGTCTCTGGTGGAGCGTACCCGGGTGGCCGCGGACGAGGAATACCTGCCGCATTATTTCGAAGCGCCATCCGACGTGCCGGCGTTCTCTGATTTCGGTGGTGAACACATCGCCCGGTTCACTACCTCCACCCACGACAAGGCCGCCTACCTCACCAGCAGCCCGGCGGTGATCCAGGAAATGATCGACCATTACGCGGCCAAGGTGGATGCCGCCGCCGATGAGCTGGCCCTGGTGAAAGAAGATTTCCAGGACGGAGCGGACATCTTGATCATCAGCTACGGCATCACCTCACGCTCTGCGACGGTTGCCGTGCATGCAGCCCGCGCGCAGGGAGTGAAGGTTTCCGCGTTAAGCTTGCAGACGCTCTATCCAGTCCCGAGGACGGCCATGACCTCGTCGATGCACGGCATGAAGAAGATTATCGTGCCCGAGATGAATATGGGCCAGTACATCCTGGAAGTAGAGAGATTGGCGCCAGCGGACGCGGAACTGATCGGCGTCAACAAGATGGATACCACGCTGATCTCGCCCGCGGAAATCCTCGAGCGCGGAGGTTTGCAATGAACGCGGTGCGCGAGACTTACCTGACGGACGATATCGGTCCCCTGCCTTTCTGTCCGGGTTGCGGTCACGAGCGACTGGTCAAGGCGCTGGACCAGGCGCTGTTCAAACTGCAGCCGGACCCGAAGAAGGTGGTGATCGTCACCGACATCGGCTGTATCGGCCTGGCCGATCGCCATTTCGTCACCCATGCCTTTCACGGGCTGCATGGTCGCTCGATCACCTATGCCTGCGGGCTGAAACTGGCGCGTCCCGAATTGACCGTCATCGTGCTGAAGGGAGACGGTGGTTGCGGCATTGGCGGCACGCATCTGCTCAACGTCGCGCGCCGCAACATCGGCATCACGCTGATCGTGGCCAATAACTTCAATTACGGTATGACGGGCGGCCAGCATTCGGTAACGACGCCGCCCGCGGGACTCACCGCTACCACGCCGTTGGGCAATATCGAGGCCGCCATGGACCTGTGCGGGGCCGCGAATGCCGCAGGCGCCAGCTGGGCCTACCGGGGAACCGGTTTCGATCGGGATTTACCCGACCGGATTGCCGACGCCATTCGGCAGCCGGGCTTCGCCATGCTCGATATCTGGGACATGTGTACTGCCTACTACCTGCCGCGAAACCAGCTCAGGAAAAAGGATCTGACCGGCATCATGGAGCAGCTCGGCCTGCAGGCGGGGGTGCTCGCCGACAGACCGCGGCCGGAGTACGGTGAACACTATCGCGAAGTGTACGCAACAAAGCAGCCGGCGCCGCGGCAAAGGCAGCAGATCACGGCAAAATATGCCAATGCCGTCGTCGCGCAGACCGGTATCGTGATTGCGGGCAGCGCTGGTCAGAAGATTCGCTCCGCCGCCGGATTGTTCGCTCAGGCGGGTATGTTCGCCAGTCTCAACGCAACCCAGAAGGACGATTACCCGATCACGGTGATGACGGGCCACTCGGTCACCGAAATCATTCTCAGCCCGGAGCGCATCGACTACACCGCGATCGATTCTCCCGATTACTTCGTAGTGGTTTCGGCGGATGGTCTGAACAAATCCGGGGGGCGCATAGAAAAGCTCGCCGGCAGCACCACGCTGTATGCCGAGGAATCTCTCGATCTTCCCGCGACCGAGGCGAAAGTCGTGCGACTGCCATTCATCGCCACGGCAAAAAAGGTCAACCGCCTGTCGATCGGGATCGTGGCGCTCTCGGCGATGCTGCGTGACAGTGGCCTGTTCCCGCTGGAAGCGCTCGAGGAATCCATAACAACACTGCAAAAACAGGCACTCGCCGATGTGAATCTGCGAGCCCTGGAAGCGGGCGCCGCCATGATGGGTGTGGCATTGGATAAGTAGTACAAGGGCCGCCGAGTGCGGACCACCGAACGCGGACCGGTCCCGCCCCTGGGCACCATTCCACTCGATTTTCAAGCAGCTACCCGAAGAATTCCCGTGAGTTGGACGACGACTTACAGACTCAATGGGTTGCCCAGCAATTCACCGCTGCGCACCAAATCCACAATTGGCCCGATCCGAAATATTTCTTCACCTTCCACCTGAATCGGCAGCATCGGTTGCAGGCGTTCGACAACAGGCTGGGCTCCCTCGCCGAGCGATTGTAAATCCACCCGCCTTCTCAGAATAGCCCAGACCGATATAATCATTTCAACCGTTACAATTTTCCAGGCGGCGTCCACTAAACGGTTTAAGTCGTGTACGCTGTGTAATGCATATCCCGCAGTATCTTCGACACCATCGGCGACCTGGCCCACCGATATTAAGAGATGCGGGCTTGCCCAGATTTTGGTAGAGGCAATGAGCGAGGCGGCAATATGACCGAGATTGAGAAACTGCACCCCGCCAACAGCAGAGCCCTCTTCCGACAACCCGGTCGGAAGCCATGAAAATGCAGGCCATTGTTGCTTATGCAAGCGCTCACCAGACAAATCGCAGATCTTTGCCAATGCTTGACGCAGGTTGTCGATCGCCAGCGTCATCCCGGTCGAGTCCATATTGCCGTGGCTGATGGCCGTTTGCGCATCCAGGTCAATAATCGGGTTATCGTGAACCGTGTTTAACTCCACGGTCCAGACATCCAGTGCCCGTGAATAAGTCTCCCACGCCGCACCGTGAACCTGGCTCGCGCAGCGGAAGCTGAGCGGGTCTTGCAGGAACCGGGGTTTCCCCGTCTGCCACAGGTCAGATTCCGCGAGGATATTGCGAATCGCCAGGGCAGATTTGGCTTGCCCTTTTCGACGATGGGACGCGTTTGCCTGCGCCGACACCGCCCAGGGGTTGCCCCGAAATCCTTCAAGCGCAATGGCCGCGGCCAGATCAAATGTAGCAAGCAACTGTTGCGTCTCAACCAGTTGCTCGGCGCCAATGGAAAGGGAGATGGCATTGGAATTGATCAACGAAACGGCTTCCTTTGCCCTCGGCAGGCCGCTCTCTTTTGCCTCAGTCGATGACAGCAGCCAATGGGCAATCTGTGCCAAAGGCACCAGATCCGACGCACCGACTGAACCACTGGCGTCAATTTCCGGCATTTTTCCAGTGTTAATCCTGTCTAGTAATAAGCGAACCAGATCGTCCGACACACCGGAGAAGCCGCGACTGAATGCGTTTGCCATATAAATCAGCGCCCCCCGTACAGTTTCGGATTTCAGCAACGGGCCGGGCACCCGTGTTGCATGCGCCTTGATAAGGCGTTCGTTGTAGTTTGTAACCGCTTCGCTGGAAACAGCAAAGTCTTTATGCGAACCAACCCCCGTGGTCACTCCGTAGGCAGCCTGGCCACTTTCCACAATACCGTCGACGATGTTGCGCGAAATTGAAATGCGCTTCCAGGCCTCATCGGACAGGGCGACGGGGCGAGTAGACAGGGCTGCCTGGACAAGTAGTCCGGGATCAAGATTCTCACCATCAAGTATGAGGGGACTGGAATTCATATAATCGCATCAGGCTTGTTCAAACGGAAACGAGTCCAGTCGTTCTATTCCCTGTTCGGTGATAACGACCTGTGTTTCGAGCTTGACACTCTCACTTCCTTTTTCTGCGATCAGACTCTCGACGCATACCGTCATATCTTTTTCAAACTGCCCGCTATGCGCAAATTCGAAATCCGGGTGTAGTGGCACCACTGGCCACTCATCGGCGAGCCCAACGCCGTGAGCCGCCAATGAGTAGCGATAAGGCAGGTATTTATCGGGTATTTGCCAGGATTTCTCATTAAATTCTCGAAAGCTGACGCCAGGCTTGATCAGTGAGAGATTGTGGTAGATTTGATCGACCGCGACCCTGTATATCTCCGACTGTTTTGCCGTCATGCGCGTATGCCCACAAGTCCAGGAGCGCGACAGATCGGCACAATATCCGTAAGGGCCAACCATATCTGTATCGAAGGAAATCATTTCACCGCGCTGGCACACATTGTCCGAGCATTCCTGGTACCAGGGATTGGTTCGGGGTCCACAGGTGAGCAGTCGGGTTTCCAGCCACTCTCCGCCCGAACGCGCATTTTCGAAATGCAACTCGGACCACAGTTCCTGTTCGGTTCGCCCCGGTTCTGAATGTTCATAAATGCGCGCCATACCTGCTTCGCAAACGCGAATGGTCCAGCGCATCAGGGTCAACTCGTCTGCACTTTTTATCGCGCGCGCACGCTCGGTCAATTGTTGCCCCTCGACAAACTCGAGACCACGCGCTTCCAGCGCCTTGAGCCCGATCGGCTCTATTTTATCGATCGCAAGCCTGCGGTTGCCACCGCCATGGGTTTTGATCAGGTCGTCAATTTCGGCGCCCCATAGTTTGACGCGCTCGTCGGTTCGGTCTCCCGCAGTCATGTATATCCAGGAAACCGCGTCACGCACTTCGTCAACACCCTCGTAACCATCGCATAAGTGGTGACAACCCTTAAATTCGAACATGATTGCCGGCCCATCGGCGAAAATCAGCGCGTAGCGAATCGCGTTATGCGCGCTCCAGACTTGCATGTTGCTGAGATCCAGCGCATAGCGAATATTCACCGGGTCGTATAGCAAAATTGCGGCGCAGTCATGGGCATGCAATTGTTCGCGTATGCGCGCCAACCGATAGCGACGCGCTCGTACCAGGGTCTCGTGAGAGACCGGGCTTCTCAAAGGACGTTCGGCGCCCTGCTGATTAAGGTAGGTTTTTTTTCGCTCGTCGACGATTATGTCACTCATGACAACACCTACACCGCACGACCATAGAATCCAATTGATTCTTCCTCTGAAAATTTAACGCCGGCTTTTTCGTAATAGGAAAAAACTGCGATGATACGTTTACGCTCACCTTCTACCGGCGTTACCCGGTGGACCGTATTTTTACCTCGGAATACATTCAGCGTTCCTGCACTCAAGTGTAACGATGACGCGGTGGCCTGCCTGTGGCTCAGAAATTCGGCGACACCGTCATAGTTGGCATGGTCATCGCTACGCAGTCCGGTATGATACTGGAATTCGCCACCGCGCTCGGGCGATTGCAGCAGCAGCGTAGTGGTAAATTCCGAGCGGTCAAAATGCCAGTTCAGTGCTTCCCCGTGGCCATAGCCCATGACGTTAAGGCGAGCCAGCGGATCGTCCATCTGGTGTAGTGAAGGCTTGTCCATTACCGCCGCGAGAAACGCCGCGAACGGCGGCCACTCGTAGAGCCTTATTAATGCGCTGGTGGGAATTTGATCCGAGCAAATCGTATGGTTGATAGTTTCAAATTGTTGCAGTGCCGGGTGATCGGCGGGTAAATCCGGAACCTCGGGCAGAAAATAAATATTGTGTTTGCGACTGTGTGTAAACGCACCGGATTCGAATAGTGGCGTTACCTGCGAGACAACCTTTACGACCGCCTCGGGAAGCATCAACCCGACCAGGTTGAACATACCATCGCGCGCCAGATCATCGCGACAGCGCATAACCAGTTCCCGGCCTTGCGGGCTGTCAATACGATCCAGTGGATAGCGTTCAAGATCAATAATTTCATGCATTGGATTGCCTCCCGGGCGTTGGTTTCAATCAGGCAGCATTTGAACAAATAATTACTTAGCCAGCAATGCCGTAAAATGTTAGTCTGACTAAGAATATCTTAGTCAAATAGTGCTATGCCACTTAAACTACCTCCATTAAACGCATTGAAGTCATTCGAAATCGCCGCCCGTACCGGTAGCTATGTCGCAGCCGCCAGGGAACTAAGGGTTTCACCGGCGGCGGTGAGCCAACAGGTCAGTAAGCTTGAACAGTATTTCGACAAGAAGCTGTTCGTCCGTTACAACAACCGCATCGTCCTGACCGACGCGGGTACTACCATTTATACAAACGCGGCACCCGCACTGCAGGAGCTTTCCAGCGTAACTCGGCAAATACTGGAAGGTTCAGCGCGGTCGCGCCTGGTGGTCAGTATAGTGCCTTCGTTGGCTGACACCTGGCTAGCGCCCCGCCTTGCATCATTTTGTCGAAGCACGCCCGGGGTCGGTATCGAGACACGTATCGAGGATGATCCGGTTGACTTCGCACGTGATGGCATCGATTTACGAATCTGCTACGGTCCCTATCTGTATCCAGACTTCAAGACAACCGCGATATTTCACGATGAGATGACGCCAATCTGTTCACCGAAATTTGCGCATGAGCATGAATTGAATGAAGTAAACCTGGCGGAGTTGGAAGACGAACTGTTCTTGCATACCACCTGGGGCTCGAGCTTTGCGTCACCTCCGACCTGGAAGGATTGGTTTACCAATGCCGGCATACAGCGCGCACCGAATATTGCCCTCGGCCATCAAATCGGCATGTCCAGCGTCGCGCTGGAATATGCTCGCCTTAACATGGGCGTATTACTCGGGCAACGCCGACTCGCTGCCCGGGATATAAAAGAGAATCGACTTATTTTGTTATCAGAGCAGTCTTTACCCCTGAGCCATGCTTACAGTGCTGTTCATCCGCATTCTGTAAACCGGCGTGGCAACCTGCAAGCGCTGCTGGGAATGCTGACCGATGAAACTGTTTAACAATCTGGACCGCACTAATTCAGGAAAAACAAGCGATTAAGGTTATGGGGATTCCCGACTGAAAATCCAGGGATTAAGAGCTAGAGTTGGAATCGAGTTAAGGTATCACCTGGCGGAATGTAGAGCTCTTTTTGCACGCACATAAAGTCTGGATGCCAACACTCGAACCAACCCTTTGGAGCAGGATCTTCTGCCACCTGATCACAAGCACATCCATATTCCAATCACAGCTTTTAGCTTGTAAGCTGCTATGTTGTTTTGGTCTCTTTAAAAAACATAGAAGAGGTAATCCCCATGCACCCGAGAACGCGCTATGCAAAGAGCGGAGATGTTCATCTCGCCTACCAGCTCTTCGGCGAAGGGTCAGTGAACCTGGTGTTCGTACCTGGCTTCATATCGCAAATCGAGAACTATTGGGATGAACCTGGATTCGCCCGTTGGCTGAACCGCCTCGGGACCTTTGCCCGAGTAGTTTTATTCGATAAGCGCGGAACCGGACTCTCCGATCGACTCGATGAACTGCCTGGTATGGATTTGCGCATGGATGATGTGGGCGTGGTCATGGATGCCGTGGAGTTCGACAAAGCTGTAGTTATGGGGATATCGGAAGGTGGCTCGCTTGCCGCTCTATTTGCGGCTCATCATCCAGATCGATGCCAGGGACTCGTCCTTTATGGCGCATTTGCTAGTTTCAAGTCCTGGTTTCCGACCGAAGAGTCATTAGAAGAGCTCTTTCAATATATCGGCAGCAATTGGGGCAGTGGCGCAAGCATTCCAAATTTTGCGCCATCCAAGGCAGACGATCCCGCCTTTATCCAGTGGTGGGGAAAGTTCGAACGGCTCGGAGCAACGCCAGGCGATGCTATAAAAATCATGCGCATGAATAGTAAAATCGAAATTACCGGCGTGCTTCCGTCGATCCAGGTACCGACGCTCGTCATACATCGAACCGATGACGTAACGATTGAAGTAGAAGCTGGTCGGACCCTTGGTGAATGCATCCCAAACGCCAGATACGTAGAACTCCCAGGAGCTGACCACCTCCCATGGGTCGGCGACTTTGAACGAATCACTATGGAAATTGAGGAATTTATAACGGGTTCAAAGTCGGTTCCCATTATCGACCGCGTCCTTGTCACTGTCATGTTTAGCGACATCGTTGGATCGACCATCAAGGCGGAGGCCCTGGGTGACGAGCGCTGGCAGGACCTTATGACCACCCACAACGCGGTTTTACGCACCGAGTTGGAACGCTTCCGAGGCAATGAGGTACGCTTTACTGGAGACGGCTTCTTGACCACTTTCGACGGCCCGGCACGGGCAATCAAATGCGCCATGGCGATTTCCCGTAGACTCAGGCCCCTGGGTATAGAGGTTCGACTCGGCCTGCATACCGGCGAAGTCGAGTTCCACGAGGGCGAAATTCACGGTATTGCAGTCAACATGACTGCCCGCATCGGGGCACTCGCGGGGGCCAGTGAAATCCTGGTATCGCGTACCGTGAAAGACCTTATTGCTGGTTCGGGTATTCAACTCACACACCACGGCCAACACGAGTTCAAAGGATTGTCCGAATCGATGGACGTCTATTTAGTAAAAGGCTAAGAGTTAAAAGATACTGCATGATTGGAGATAAACCAACTCATCTGGAGGGAACAAAAACGATGAAAGCAAGAATGTCGTCGAGCTCGACGCAAAATCCCAGATTGTTTGAAGCATGTTTTTACTTTGCCGGGAAGAGCGCGCTAATGGGCCTATCGTTAATCGTTGGTGCCTGCTCGAGTTTGTCGCCCACGCTCACGGAAACCGAAATGCCGGCACAGTGTGTTCTTAATGAAGCCGAGCAACCAGTCACAAAGATCTGTCGGGTGTTTAGCCTATCTAATTGGGAGGCGCTGGGTCTCGAGGCGCTTGATCGTACATCCGATCAAGTACTCAATGCGATAACGCGCTCGGTTAAAGGTGATGAAGCCTCGGCGAATTTTTATCCGACTTTCGTGAAAGGCCCATCAAAAGAATTACCACTTGCGATTTTCGACAAAGATGGATGGATGCTCGATGCCTTAATAAGAAGTTCGGCTAATAAGGCTTCGTGCAGTTATGTTCGAGATACCGAAGCTCTACTCAAGGAGTACGGCGGCGATAACCAGGGCACCCCGGAAGATAAGAAGCAGGGTAATCGCTGCGGTAACATTTCCATTATTCATTCACTGGTGCGCCTCGGTGTACTCACGGAGGCCGAGGCTTTCAGTGGCGAGTTTCTCAACCCAGACATGGTAAGCCGCCTTGACCAGTTCCAAGGCGACGAACCTGGTATGACACCGGACCAGCAGCGTCGTGCGTATGGTTCCTTCAACACCGCGGACCGAGAGATTAACTGCCAGGCAATAGTAGGTGGCAATGTGTCCGACAAGGGCAGGGTGAAACAAGTCGCGGTGGCGTTGAAAAGTCTAATGGAATCAGAAACACCCAAGTACGACTGCTCGCTAGGAATACATGCCGACGACCAGCCCGGTGGAGCCGCTGGGTTCAAACATGTGGAACATGTTACCGGCGTTCGTCTTTCCCCGAGTGGTGAGTACCTGATTGACACCCTTGACGGATTTCAGCAAGGAGAAAGTGCAACCAAAATCCCGAAGGCACCCGCGACGAATACCTGGGGTGTGGGGTCCGGAACCTTGGGGTCGGACTGGGTACAACTGAAAGACAGCAGTTCGCAAGACAACAAGCGGCGGTTTTCAGAAATCCCGCCTAGCCGAATTGAAATGCGATGTTGCCAGGCCGTTGACGTATCGGGGCAATAAGGCACTTCGGGTAGTATTCATGCGAGCACGTAACTTTTGTAAATGCCTTGCTCCCCTGTAAGCGAACCCTCAGCGAGCCGTGGTAGGAGGCAATCTTCGGCCAATAGCGGACCCTCACATTCGGCTTTTAACACTGCGCTTATAAAGTCTACCTGTTAATATTTATCAAAAGTTCAAAGACCTTTTATCTATGCCGTTATGCGGTTGGCCAGCTGAACCAAACCAATTAACTGTTTGCACCAAGTAAGATAACAACACCATTTTAATCTAAGGAGTAAAAATGACCGACCAAACTATGGCAACGTTACCTTTCATTAGCGAAGCCCAAATTGAAGCAGTACTCGACTGGGGTCCGCTCATGGACACCCTCGAACATGCGATGAGCGATTTCTCCGCAGGGAATGTTGCTCAACCTGTTCGGCAACTTATACCAGTACCGGGACACGATGCAATCATCGCTGCGATGCCGGCTGTGGGTGAGGCAATGGCCGTTAAAGTAGTCACGCTCTATCACGAAAATGCAGGGACCGAAGTTCCTACTCACCAAGCTGTAATTCTTGTATTTGATAAAAGTAATGGTTCCCCACTTGCGGTATTGGATGGGCGCCTGATCACTGAAATGCGCACAGCGGCAGGTTCCGCCGCCGCCGCTCGGAAACTGGCAACCACGGATCGCGCGATCGTGACGATCATGGGTAATGGCGTCCAGGCCCACTCCCATATCAAAGGGTTGGCCGAAGTGACGGAATCCGAGGAGCTTCGGCTTTGGTCAAGGAACGAAGCACACGGAAGGGCGTTAGCGGAGGAAGTTGGTGCGACATATATTGCGAATGCCGAGCAGGCGGTTCGCGATGCCGACATCGTCGCTTGCACCACCGCTGCCAAAGAACCAATAGTAAAAGGTGCTTGGCTCAAGGCAGGTGCCTTCGTTACCGCTGTTGGATGGAATACGATTGATGGCCGAGAACTCGATGACGCAGCAATGGCCAACACCGTGATCGTTGAGTCCTACGATGCCTCAAGGGACCAGGCCGGAAACATCCGAGGCTCCGGTTGTGAGATATTCGCCGAAATTGGAGAGATCTATTCCGGCACAAAAATCGTGCCCAAAGGGAGCACGGTGATTTATGACTCCGTTGGTATGGCCATCATGGATGTGGCAGCCGCGAAACTGGCCTATGACCTGGTTGTAAGGTGATACAAGATCTTTCAGTTGGTATTTACTAATGTTACGTCACTGTCGTTGCCGAACCGTAAAACAAGCGTATGCAGTCGGACCTGACTAACACAAGGCCGCTGATTTAGGTCATTTGAGAGTCTGTTTTCTCCAAAGGAGACGCTCATTCGCACGCGCCGAGCTTCTGAGTTCGGCCAATAGCGGACACCCAAAATACTCAATCAGGTACCTGGGTCAATCGCTACGCTTAGCCCTTCGTATCTGATAGCCCCTTATTATCTTCGATTCTATACTTTTTCAGACTATCAACCAGCCAGTCGCGGAAGGCGATAAGATCGCCATTCGGACGGGCATCAGCGGGTGACACAAAATAGCATTTAATTGGAGCTGGAATAGGCTCGGGATTAGCGTATTGAAGTTTCCCCAATGCAATTTCTTCATCTGTCATCTGACCGGGTAATAGTGCGATTCCCCGTCCCAACACAGCAGCGTTCAAAATCTGATCATTGTCAGGGAAGGTTTCGTACTGGACTGTGGAATCGGTTTGATTGCCTGATACAACATCCTGCCACTTGATAAAAACACCGCCGGTTTTTGAACTGTAGGTTCCGTCGATAAGACGGTGTGTACCCGGTTCAGCAAGTGACTCAAGCATTCCGTGGTCGGCGATATAAGCAGGGCTAGCCACTGCGAATATCTGAGGTTGAAACAACAGCACACTATCAAGACCATCAAACCCGTCTTCATCATCGATGAATCGAATTGCTGCATCGATTCCATCGTTCTTAAAGGTAACCAGTTTAAGATTCCTGTCGATAATAACGGGGACATCTGGAAATGACTCATAAAATCCTTTCAAATTTGGTATTAGCCACCTTTGGGCGAAAATTGGACCCGTAGAAATCGTAAGCCCGCGTCTGGTTTTGGTTCTTGCCACCTCCCGTGCCGCCAACGCAATTTTGCCTAGTGACCGTTGGACGACAGAAGCGAAAGTCTCGCCTTCTTCCGAAAGTTTGAAGGAATTTGGGGTACGGATGAACAGTTCGCGGTCAAGATGGTCTTCCAGGTTCCGCAATTGTTGACTTACCGCACCCTGGCTGACACAAAGCTCTTCGGCGGCTTTGCTTACGCTTCCAAGTCTTGATACGGCTTCAAATGCCCTCAGGGCGTTCATTGGCGGTAGTTTCATGAGTTCCCTTTTGAAAATCTAATAAGCCTATCCGAATAACTGCATGTACAAAATCCGGTTCCAGAGCAATTATACGCTTACTCAATTCAACATTGTTAGAGTGACTAAAAACTGCGGCAAATAGGGGCAAAGCAGTCACAGCAAACGATAAAGGAGAATATACAATGCAGCAGGTAGACACTATTCAACTGGTACCGAAAGTCTCAACTATTTTTTACAGGCTAGTTCATTTCTTTGGTAGATCTCGATTTTCAACTCCTCAGCCCGACCAGGTTATGACCAATATTGACTGGCCTGATTCCGACCCTGACCCCAAACAGCCTTACTGCGGTAGTGATAATCAACCCGTCAGTGGTGGATACAACGAGGCGTACATAGCCCAATACTGGACCAGCTATCACCTCCGATAAAGAAGTTGTTCACACATGAGGTTGCGTATGAGCAATCGGATTTATTTAGTATTAGACGGGGTGGTTGAGAGTCCGAAAAGGGTCTATTCTCTTGAAAAGCTCCAAAATTTTCTTGGCGCCAAATTTATTTGCGATATAACGATTTCTAAAATTTAATATATGGGGGGAAACCTATAACTAACGATCTCGATCAACAGAGCTACTGGTGAGCTTACATGCCAAGTGCTGTGCGGAGTTCAGAATGTTTTGGTT
>Ga0255052_10001182_pt1 | contig 19963 bp, 13 predicted proteins | sample JV7_2_21_MG_FD_188632 | JGI IMG/M metagenome (GOLD analysis project Ga0255052, IMG submission 188632) | Seawater microbial communities from Jervis Inlet, British Columbia, Canada - JV7_2_21 | ecosystem: Environmental > Aquatic > Marine > Inlet | place: Canada: British Columbia | collected... | reverse complement strand
CCCGGCTCGATTCTGTCCGGCAGAAAGCCGAGTCAGAGCCTGAGCCCATTGAGATGTTCGCCCTGCTTGCAGGCCGGGGCGATGACGGCGCGGGTGCATGTGATGCGGTTGTGATTTATGACAATGCCGGAAGGGCCGTTTATCCGGTCACCGCCGCCGCCGAAAATCCGGATGAATTCCCCGAGGAGTTTAACCAGGCGTGGGGCGCCGAATTTACCGAGAAGAATTTCACCCGGGCGATCAGACTTTATGAGCAAATCGCCGAGTCCCATTACGACGACTACGTGAGTTACTCGGCCCTGATGGGCAAAGTTCGCTGCCTGAGAAGATCGTCACAAACTCAGAAAGCCCTCGCTCTATGCCGTGAGGTTGCTTACGGTCAAACTCCGGAGAATATCAGTTCATCTTCGGTGTCCCTGATTACCCGGGCGAGAATATTGCTTGTCGAGTTGAAAGGCCGAACCCAGGACGGTCTGGGCGCGGGCGATTTACAGGAGCTGATCGGCTCGGCTGTCAATTATACCCCCGGCAGTGGTGAAGGTTTCTTGCTGATGCCGTCGGAGACGCGAGTCTTCTTCCTGCGCAAAGCGATTGAGCTTGCAGAAGAAAGCGAATGGTCCCAAGACTTGAATTCGCAAGTATCCAGGGCAAAGACCCTGCTCTCGAGAGAAGAGCTGGCGTCGGCCTTTCTCGACAAATACTATACGTCCGAGGTATCCCAGAGGTGGTCGCAAGACGACGCGATGAGATTGCTGTCGTTGTTGCGCCTGACTCTGGACAAAATCGAGGAACTTGAATGGGCCGAACCGCTAAAGCGGCAGTTATCGACGCTATTGGATTCGTATCAGCCCGCTGAAGATGAGAAAGCCGCCGGTGCGACTGAGCGCCCCGCGCTGGCGAGACTGCTCGAGTTATGGCCCGAAGACAGCGTTCGCAGGCTGGAACTGCCGGGGGCGGTCTTTGGAATATATCACAGTATCGGTGACAGAGCCTACCTCTTGTTGCAGAAAGAAGAAGGACTCGGCTCGGATTTCGAATCTTCCGGAGGCGGTCTCGACAAAATCGGCATTGCCTACAGAGTGACCGATGGCTCCGGCGCATATGCCTCGGGTTTGCAAAGCCCAGAAGGGCCGGCCTTCCTGACCGCTGCGTTGGGAAGATTCTTCCCGGGATGGCATGTCGAAATCCATTTCAAGGATGTTGACATTTTTGAAACAACCGCCGACAGACAGAAGATGATGTACGTCTGGGCCGGACTGCTGGCAATAGCCGTGATGCTGTCGGCCGGTCTGATGACCGCGCGGATCGTGGGAAAGCAGATGAAGGCAAACAAGCTGAAGAACGATTTTATCGCTACCGTTTCTCATGAGTTGAAAACACCGCTGGCCTCGATGCGCGTTCTCGTCGATACGCTGCTGGAGGGCAGCTACCGGGATCAGCGACAGGTCACAGAGTACCTGGAGCTGGTCTCGAAGGAAAACGAAAGACTCACCGGGCTGATCGATAATTTCCTCAGTTACTCCAGGATGGAGCGGAACAAGCAGGCCTTCAGGACGATCCGGACGAGCCCGGCCGAGATCGCCCGCGATGCGGCCGGCGCGATCAAGACCAAATTCAGCGCCGGTCAATGTGCATTCGAGGCGGACATCGGTGAGGATTTGCCCGACGTGATGGCCGACCGGGATGCCATGATCACAGTGCTTGTAAACCTGTTGGACAATGCCTACAAATACTCGTATGATGACAAGCGTATCGAGTTGAGAGCTTTTGCTCGCGACGGTTCAGCCTGTTTTACCGTTTGCGACAACGGCGCAGGCATCTCGCGCAGGTCGACCAAGAAGATATTCAAACGGTTCTATCAGGTCGACCGCAGTCTTTCGCGAGGCGCCGAGGGCTGCGGGCTGGGTCTTAGCATCGCCAAGTTTATCGTCGATGCGCACAAAGGCTCGATCGGCGTCGAAAGCAAACCTGGTGAAGGAAGCATCTTCACCGTAAAACTACCGGCTGTCAATCAAGCCTCGACGAAAAGGATTGTTAAATGAAAAGTGCACTTATAATCGAAGACAAATGGAAACGATCCTGATAATTGAAGATGATGCGACGATGCTGCGGGGACTCAAGGATAACTTCGAGTTCAAGGGCTACCGCGTGCTCACCGCCACCGACGGCGAGGAAGGGTTGGAAGCGGCTTTGAGCCACAAGCCCGATCTGATTGTTCTCGATATCATGCTGCCCAAGATAAACGGCTACGAAGTGTGCAGACTGATCCGCAAGGAAGATCTGGAGATGCCTATAGTAATGCTGACTGCCAAAGGCGAGGAATCGGACATTGTTCTAGGCCTGAACCTCGGCGCCGACGACTACGTCACCAAGCCTTTCAGCATCAAGGAGCTTCTCGCCCGCACCGCAGCATTCCTGCGACGAAGCAAACAGACCGACGAGGACATCTACGAATTCGCAGATTACCGCCTCGACATTCTTGCGAGAAAACTCACGCGCGAGGGCAGCGAAGTCAAGCTCTCACCCAAAGAGTTCAGACTGTTGGAGCTGTTCCTGAAAAGATGCGGCCGGGCGCTTACCCGCGACGAAATACTAAACGCCGTCTGGGGCTACGATTGCTACGTTGGCCCCCGCAGCATAGACCGTTTCGTCACCACGCTGCGAAACAAAATAGAACCCGACCCCCACAATCCAACCTTCATCCACACAATAAGAGAAATCGGCTACAAATTCGAACCGCCTGAGCAGATTGCTTAACTATAATGGAGGCGGGGGGATTCGAACCCCCGTCCCGAGATGCTTCAAGGCAAGCGTCTACATGCATAGTCGCTTGAATGTTTTTTCGCCTTACCAAACGCCAAGCGACAGGCACTTAGCTCGGCTATTTCGGTGAGTTCTCGCCTCGCCGGCCCGAAAAACCGGCTCAGCCAGCCTGCTGTTTGACGCCCTTACCTGACCCACAGGCAAAGCCAGGCAGGACGAGCCGCTAATTTAAGCAGCCATGCGCAACTGTGAGTTGCCAATTAAGAATTAGTTGTCGGATGATTAGCCAGGCCAACCGACATCCTGGGCATGCAACTTATCTCTCCGACATCCGGTCGAAGCCATTCGCCCCCGTATTCACTTGTCAATACCGCTTGAGCGGCCAAAAATAAGCCTACAATCCAATATCAATCATACCACTTACTACGTTGTATGACAAGATAAAGTCTGTGTCCAGCCGTTCCGTTTTTCGCACTCATCCGCAAACTGCCGGGTAGCGCAACTACGCTTCCGGATACACCCAGGGTCCTCGATACTCGCGGCGGAGTAATTGGTTCGCTGCGCCGTCGCCTACTATCACTTCCCTTTCGGCGTCCCATTCGACGCTGCGGCCGATCTTCAGTGACAGCATGCCGAGCAGGCTCATGGTCGTCGAGCGATGGATCAACTCGATATCGCAAACGGGCCGCGTGCGCGTCTTGATGGCCTTGAGCAAGTCCACCCACAACTCCAGGATGTTCTGCTGATCCGGCAGGTTCAACTGGGGCTCCTCGTGAATGACCTTCTGTCCCCTGCCGGTCGGATAGAACGTCCAGCCGTCACGCCAGGCCATGTGGAACGTGCCCTTGGTGCCGTAGAAATAGCAGCCGACGTTTTCGCCCTTCTCGGCGTTGTTGGCCCCGAACTTGCGATGCTCCCAGACCGCGGTGAAATCCTCGAATTTGAAGTTGACCACCTGGTGATCGGGAGCGTCGGTCGTCTGCCCTCTAGCGTCATTGACCGGCGGGCCTGAAATGGCGCGACCGCCCGTTGAGAAGACGTGCCTGGGGTATGCCTCGTTGGCCCACCAGAGGATCTGGTCCATCCAGTGTATGCCCCAGTCACCCAATGTGCCGTTGCCATAGTCGAGGAACTGGCGGAAACCCTTGGGATGGATCTTCGTGTTGAACGGACGCATCGGCCCGGGCCCACACCACATGTCCCAGTCCAGTCCCTTCGGCGGTTCCTGATTCGGCCTGGCGCTTTCGGGCCCGCCTCCGTAGTGCACGAACGCGCGGACCATGCCGATCTTGCCGGCCCCGCCTTCCCAGAGAAACTTCATGCCCGAAACATTGTGCGGCGATATCCGCCGGTGCGTACCCACCTGAACGACCCGGCCGGCGGCACGAGCGGCGTTGACCATTGCCCGGCCTTCCTTGATCGTGTGGCTGATCGGCTTTTCCACATAGACGTGCGCACCGGCCTTGACCGCTGCGATAGTGATCAGCGGATGCCAGTGATCGGGCGTACCCACAATGGCGATGTCCGGCTTCTCGGCGTCCAGAAGCTCTCGATAGTCTCTATACTTCTTGGGCTTGTCGCCGCTGAGCTTCTCGATTTCCGCCGCGGCGGGATTCAGTTGATTGGTGTCGACATCACACATAGCGACTATTCTGCACTCGCCCGATTGCAGAGCCGCCCGGGCGATGTTCATGCCCCACCAGCCGCTGCCTATAAGCACGGTGCGATATTTCCTGCCGCTGTCGGCCCGGATAATATTAGGGGCCGCCAGCGCCAGACCCGACGCCATCGAGTGTTTGAGGAAGGTGCGACGATCTATTGCCATGATATGTCTCCTTTCTTGGCTTGGAGGAATCAAAAACTCACCTCATTGCCGATTTTCAAATCACAAATCGAAATCCACCGGTTCCTGGTGTTCAATCTAACAATCCGCCCCCGTAAGTCAAATGAAAAAACCGGGCCATTCTCATAATTCTTTGCAGTACAGGAGTTTACATTCGTTCTTGGGAGTTGGTCGAGTAGACGTGTTATGGCCGCGATAATTAGGTAAAGTCTGTTTTCTCAGTTTCTCTTGGCTTTCGGTGTCAACAGTGCCACACGATCTTACCATGATGCCCTCGCAATTTGGCCGCCAGCAGAGGCCACCAATCCTTAAGATGCGCATGACGTTGTGAATCTGCACCGTGTCCTCGGGTACACGCTTCAACTGTGTAGTCCTCTTCGCTTGAACGCAGATTTCTTGGCTGTGCGATGCGGCGCATCACTTCGATCCCAATGACACAGAATCCCTGGATGTCAGAGTCACAACAACAATTGCACAACTCGTGGTTCTGTGTTAGCATTGACCTGAGATGTTAGGTCTCGGCACGCCGGGACAGTTGGAAGAGAAATATAGGTTTATACTTTTGTCGAGAGGTTGAAGAATGAAAGACGCTGTACGCAAAAGCCACAAATCATCCCATGCTCTCATGTTCCTGTGCTCTTATGCCCTGTTTCTCTTGTGCCAGCCGGCCGGTGTTTGTGCGGCCGAGCTGCCCAAGACCGCCAAGCTCGTCCCGCCCGGGACCGTTTTGCTGGTGAATGTCGAGGACTTCAGCCGGCTCGAGACGATGTTCGAGAAAACCAGCCTCTTCAAACTTTACAAGGACCCTGCGATGAAGGCCTTTGTCGAGGATTTCAAGAACAAGTGGCAGGAAAAGGTCAGAGAGTCGGACAACGAGCTGGCCGGGATTGTTAAGGATGCCGCGACGCTGCCCCAGGGCAGAGCTGCTATCGCCGTGGTGCTCGATGCCAAGACGGAAGATGCCAAAGAGCCGCCGATTGTGCTCATAACCGAATGGGGTGACAAGACCGGCCGGATCAAGGAGATGGTGGACAAAATCGTCACCAAGGGTGTTGAAGAAAAGGACGCCCGCCGCCAATCGGAAGATTACCGCGGCGTCGGCATCACGTCAGTAACGGGAAAGTCCTCGGGTGCTCTGAGTTATTGTTTCATCGACGACTGCCTGATAGTCTCTGCGAATCTGGAAACTCTCAAGTTCGTCATCGCACAGGCCAAGGGCGCCTCCAGCCCGACGCTCGCCGATGACGACGATTATAACGCCACGTTGAGAGCGGTCGGCGCCTCCGGCGAGGGGCGGATCGATATCTACGTGAACATAAAACAGCTCGTCAAGACCGCAGTCGCCCAGGACGAGGCGGGCAAGATAAAGCAAATAATAACCAGTCTGGGGCTCGACAATGTCACGTCTTTCGGCTTTTCCATCGACGTGGCTTCCGGCCCCGGCGGCACCACATCCGGCAAAGCACTGCTGAAGATCGACGGCGCCAAGAAGGGCATCTGCAAATTGCTCGAGGTCGAATCCGCCGCTATTAAGGTGCCGTCGTTCGTCCCTTCCTCGGCGTCCGCCGTTTCATTTGTGAATCTGAATATGAGCAAGGCGTTCGACGAGCTTGTCAAGATTATCAGCAGCTTCTCGCCGCAAATTGCCATGATGGTGCATATGCCGCTCGCGCCGCCGAGCGCACAGGGCGAGCCGCCGCTTACATTGAAGGCCGGCATTATCGACCATCTCGGCTCGCAGATTATCGTTGCCCAGAGCATGGACGGATCGGCCGGCGACACAAGCCCCGCGGCCTGGCCTGGCCTGGCCCAACCTGACTCGCTTGTCGCTCTGGCTGTAAGCGACCGCAGCGCCCTCGAGAAAACTCTGCTGTCCATTCACAGCAACCTGATAGCACCGGGCAAACCCGACGCCAGGCGAGAGTTGCTCGGCCACACGATATATCTGGTTGAACTCGGGGGCATGTTGGGCGGTTTCGGCCCGGCAGCCAGACCGCCGATGCAGACGCCTCTCGGAACCGGCGCTGCGTCAATGCCCAAGCTGGCGTTTACCGTCACCGACACGCATCTGATTCTCGCCAGTGAAGACGCCGTCGAGCAGGCCATTCGCACGTTGAGCAGTGGCGGTGGTGAATCAGTCGCTTCGACCAGGTGGTTCACACGGGCCAAATCGAGCATCCCCTCGGCGGTCGGATTGGCTAGCCTGCAAGACAGCGCGGCCTCCGGCGAGTTTATCTGGTCGGCCCTGCGCAAAATGAAGAAAGCCACCCAAGGCGGGGCGATGATCCCGGCCGGCATCCTTCCACAGGGGCTTTCATTGACAGGCACCGATTTGTTCGATTTCAGTCTGCTGCCCGAATTCGAAGCCGTCAAAAAGTACTTCGGTCTGGCCGCCTCTTACGGCGTCGCCAGGCAGGACGGTTTCTTCTTCGAATTCAAGTACCTGAACAGCCGATAAGTGTCCTGGCAGGCCTAATGCGGATGAGAGGAGTCGAACCTCCACGCCCCGAAGGGCACAGGCACCTGAAGCCTGCGCGTCTGCCAATTCCGCCACATCCGCTCGTAACAAGGCAAATCAAAATGTAAAGGTCAAAGATCAAAATAGCTCAATCCGCCTCCGGCGGATGACTTCTTCGACTTTGCATCCATTCGGCTTCGCTCAGAGCCTACCCTGAGCCTGCCGAACGGGACAAGCTCTACATTTTGACATTCTTTTCCTCCAATGATAGCAGCTTCCGGTAGCTCGTCAAGAGCGGAGGGGAGAAAATATCCTATCTGATCTCTGATATCGGACCTCTGCCCTCCGAGTTCCGGTATCGGACCTGCGACTTCTTCCCGGATACCCCAGATCTTGTGAGAGCAAGATGCGGCAAAGCAGAGAGAGGAGGCGCCAAAACCGAAAAGGCAAGGCAGCAAATGAATGTCCAAGGTCTGATTTGTGAATTCTGACCTCTGAATTCGAGAGATTTATGAGATTTGCATAAATAGTCACCGGCAAATGTCCGAAATTAAGACTACTGAGCAGAGCGCATGGCGTTGAAGTGTGTGAGGCATCTGTCGCTTCTGAGCGCCCTGAGCCATCGGCGGTGGACTATTTCTTGCCTTTGGCGGTTTTTAGGCTCATACTTTAAACATAGCGAGTCCTCATGTGATAACTCTATGGAGAATAGTAGCAGGTATCCGGCCACGATATCCAAAGTCTCTTCGGGTATTTTGGAGCAGGGCGGAGTCCTATTCTTAGAATCACATTGTTGCATTTATGACGTGTAGCGTGCAGCAGGTTGGTGAATAGAAGCATCTTATTGTGGAGTGAAATTAAGTCGGATGGATGGCGTACAAGCTATAGCCGGGGTTCATGAGACGCAGACCGCCCTTCCTTTCGGTGAGTTGCTGGTCTCCAAAGGTCTGCTAAGCCGTAAAGAATTAGAGAAAGTGCTGGACGAGCAGCGTAAGAAAGGCGGGCGACTGGGTGAGAACCTGCTTCGACTTGAGAAGCTAAATCACGAGGATGTTACTCTGGCCCTGGCTGAGCACCTCTCAATGGAATACATTCGTTTGGATGATGTCAGCAAGATAGATATGGATATCGCTCGCATGTTGCCTGAGGGCCTCGCCAAGCGATCCTGTCTTGTCGCTATCGGCGAGGTTGATGACAAAATCGTCGTTGCGATGGCTGACCCGCTCGACGTTATCGCAATAGATACTGTTACACTGAAGACGAAGCGTCAGATTAAGCTTGCGATTAGCTCCCCTCGGGAAATTCGCCGGGCGATAGAGTTGATTTATCACGGTTCGGATGTTGAAGAAAAACAGCTTCGCAGCCTGGTAGAGGGTGAAATCGGCGAAGTAAGTGGAATAGGCGAAGAAGGTGGAATAGAAAAAGAAGATGTACTTTCAGAAGAAGACGATGAACCGGATATCAGCGGCGAATCAGAGGCAAACAAGGCACCTGTGATTCGGTTCGTTAACTTGCTCCTGAGCCAGGCGGTCAAGAGCAGAGCAAGTGACATTCATATAGAGCCTCAGGAAAAGAAACCAGTGGTTCGCATGCGAATTGATGGTGTGCTTCGTGATATGATCCCCCCGGCCAAAAAGATGCAGGCGGCGATAATCGCCAGAATTAAGATTATCGCCCGGATGGATATCGCCGAGCGAAGGCTCCCCCAGGACGGACGATTCAAAGTGAAGATATCGGGTCGGACTATAGACGTACGAGTTTCGGTGATTCCGACAATATACGGCGAAAAAGTTGTCATGCGAATACTGGATGCATCGGCGGTAAAGCACGACCTGGCACTACTTGGGCTTGAGCCTGGGCTTCTCGAAGAGTTTAAGGGCATGTTGGCGCGGCCCCACGGGATAATGATTGTTACCGGGCCGACCGGCAGTGGTAAAAGCACGACGTTGTACTCGGCGCTGAACTATGTCAAGGACTCGACGAAAAATGTTACAACGGTTGAGGACCCTGTCGAATACCGCCTTCCAGGAATCAACCAGATTCAGGTTAAGCCGGAAATAGACCTCGATTTTGCAAAGTGCCTGCGGGCAATTTTGAGACAGGACCCAGACATAATTCTAATAGGTGAAATCCGGGACAAGGAAACGGTCGAAATTGCAATAAAGGCATCTTTGACAGGTCATCTTGTTTTGAGCACGTTTCATACCAACGATGCACCCAGTGCGATAAGCAGATTGCTCTATATGGGGATTGAGCGGTATCTATTGGCTTCGTCGCTGAACTTGGTTGTTGCCCAGCGACTGGTTAGAAGAATCTGTGAACACTGCAAAGAGCCTGTAGCCTTAAGCGCAGAGGTCCTCAAGCGTCTTGGGCTTGATCCCGAGAAAGACAGGGATTCTGTCTTCTACCATGGCAAAGGCTGTAAAGCCTGTGGAGGGACAGGTTGTTTGGGTAGATTGCCCATATTTGAGTTTTTGGTTGTGGATGATGATATAGGTAGACTGATAGTTGCCGGCGAAAGCGAGGGGAAGATAAGAGAAGCATCACGTCAAAAAGGCTATGGCGGCTTACTTGAGAGCGGTGTAAAGAAGGCATTGGCGGGTTTAACAACCGCCGAAGAGATCATTAGTGTGGCTTTCACAGGAAGAGATTAGTGTCTGAGGGTTGTTGAATGAAAAGCTACAAATACGTTGCACGAAGTTCAACAGGGATACATAAGAAGGGTCTTGTGCAGGCAGCTTGCTCAGATGACGTACTTCGCCATCTTCAGAAGCAGGGTTATACGCCTATTTCAGTCGACGAGACATCCACGCGTTCGGCAAAAGAACGGCGAACAAGCGGTAGCAAACGCATCAAATCAGCGGAGCTTTCAGCATTCTGCTGGCAGATGACTAATATGTTCGAGGGAGGAATTCCTATTACATCAGCTTTAGAAATGATTGCCGAAGACACAGACAATTTATATCTTCGGCAGATTCTGGAGCACATTTCGGAAAAGGTGAAGAAAGGTAACTCATTCTCGGAGGGTATTGCAGAATATCCTAATGTCTTCAACAAGCTCTCTTACGCTTTGGTCATGGCCGGCGAAACCGGCGGTAACATGGCTGACGCGATGAGTAGGCTGGCAGGGTATTTTGACAGACGTGATAAATTGTCCAGAAAGCTAAAAGGGGCAACGGCCTATCCGATCTTTGTATTGTCTTTTATTATCCTGATAGTGATATTCATAATGGCTTTCATAGTTCCGCGGTTCAAGACGATATTTGACCAGCTTGGGGGGCAACTGCCTCTCTTTACGCGGGGATTTATGGGCTTTTACGACGTACTCAGCGGCAATATTCTCTACATCATCGGGTCTATTGTTACCCTGATAACTTCCGGTGTTCTTATCTCCAAGACCAAGAAAGGACATTATTATTTTAGCAAAGCTGCTTTGCATATCCCTTTGCTTGGCAAGGTATTCAGCCAGGCCTTTATTGCCATGTTTAGCAGGACGATGTCAACCTTACTGGCTGCCGGCGTTTCAGTGATTGAGGTATTCGATGTTCTCAGCGGGATGACCGGAAATGATATTATAAAGTCAGCGATAGTACAAGCCAGACAGAATATTGTCGAAGGTTCAAGAATCTCCGTGAGTATGGCGGAAACGGGTTTTTTCCCCAATATGATTACCAAAATGATAAAGGTCGGGGAAGAGAGCGGCTCTTTGCCCACAATACTCGAAAGGACCAGCGAGCATTATGAACGAAAGGTCGATTCGGCAATAACCACTCTGACGAGCCTGCTTGAGCCGATAATGATTATAAGTGTTGGCGCCGTTGTGGCGGTGGTAGTTATTGCTCTGTATCTGCCGATCTTCACAATGTCGGATGCGGGGGCAGGAGGATAGTCCAATCTCACCTGCACTGGCATAATCCGGAGCTCTTGCTCTGGCAAGAACGCACGTGGGTGCGAGCGGGGCCCGGTACAAAGGCTGGCGCGGCTATGAAATAAGTTTTTTCTTGGGTTTTTTGTATTGTGTGCTATACTTTAAATGGCGAAATATTGTGGGGGATGAGAACCACGGATTTCACTGATTCTTTTTGTGTCTACTCCGTGTCAATCCGCGAAATCCGGGGTCAAAAAAATCAAAAAACTCATATAGTTGTCAATGATTTTGGCCGATAGAGGATTAGTCGTTTTTGCTGCGTGATTACGTATCGTACAAAATAAGAATGCGGTGCGAGATTATCATAAGCAGATGTAATTTTCAAAACACTTTTAGGGCAGGAGATTGAAAATGGAAAAGAAGAGAGAAAGAAAAGGCTTCACACTGGTTGAGTTGATGGTCGTTATTCTGATTGTCGGCATCCTAGCTGCGGTCGCGGTTCCGATTCTTCGCGGCAAAATCAACGCGGCAAAATGGTCGGAAGCAGCAGCGACTGGGGGCGCCATCCGTTCAGCCGTACGAGCTGCATTTGCCGAGGATCAGACTGCCGTAGGAGCCTGGGCAGCCCAGGCTCTCGATGCGGCTACCATGGCGACTTTAGGTTTTCAAACAGGTGACCTTACCGGCACGTACTTCGCACCCGCTCAGTTCGTAATCACTTCTGTGGATGGCACTGGAAACGCCGTTATCACCGTAACGTCCCCCGGCGTCTCTGTGCCCGGCTCAGCGGTACTTGATAATAGTGGCTGGGCCTATACTGCTCCATAAATAATATTTGAGAGCATTAAGGAGAGGCGGGGCGCGAATATCAGGCGATCCACAATTTGCCCCGTCATCTTGCTTGCCTCGCACCTGTCATAACGCGAGTGCGGGCACGAAAGCAAAGAAGCGGGCCAATCAGTTCAATTGAGCTATAAAAGGTGGCTATGGCCGTTGTGGCCATAGCCACCTTTAGTTTTAAGAACCCTCTGGCGGTTCCGAGATGGAGCAAAAGATTCTAGTTCTCAACACAATTCAATTTACTGTTCGGGTTCTCATTTGCTTGAGAATGACAGAGCCTAGTCACGTGTGAGCTGGTTCAATTCATGCGGGGCAAGAAAAAAAAGCTTCCTCATGCAAAGTTTTTTTTTGCTTTGTATGGTTTCTGTGGCATGTTTTAAATAAGAACAGAGGAATGATGATGACCATCAAGCGACGCAAATGCGCGGCGGCATTTACCCTGATTGAGGTAATGATAGCTACGATCATTTTGATCCTGGCTGCTACAGGCGCATCAAGCTATCAGTATCATGCTGCCAGAGACGCCCTAATAGCGCGTGCGCATATCGCTGCCACACGCACTGCACAGTTACTGCTGGAAGACTGGATGAGCACCGGCGGTTCAAGAGAGTATGACCCGTCCACCCTTGGGCTGGGTTTTTCATCCACCCAACGTGTACCATCTCACTTCAGTCGGGGTCAGGGAGGGGGACTGGGCAACCCAATACACGATGCCGTACATTCTGTCACTGTCGATGACATTCCAATGCTGGTTATGCTTACATGGAGGGACATTGCCCAGGATGCCCAAGCACAAGTAATACTGCGGCAGCTTGGTGTCATAGTTGAATTCTCAGAGGAAGACCAAATCACTGAACGGTTAGAGAATATCGAGTCTGTTACTCTGACTACCTATGTCCGGGTTAGTGCATCAAGCGGCTGACAGTCAGTGTAAGAAAGTAAATCGGTGCGTGTAAATTGAACCAAATATGCGGGATATGAGATGCAAAGTACAAGATACCAAAAACGAAATAGAAAATACGAATTCCGATTCGGTCTGACTATGATCGAGCTGCTTGTCGCTATGTTGATGAACATAGTTGTCATATTAGCAGTCGGGACTCTATTGGTTGGTGGCAATCGGGCCTGGCTGAATACTTTTGATTCGGCGAACAAGCAAATGAAACTGGATGCCCTGGGTACCACGGTAGCATTCGGGAGCATGGGAAGAAGGGCCAATCGTCTTTGTTACACAATCTATAAGATAAATGGCGGGACTTTTACCCCCGCGGTGCCCGTAACGTCAGATCCCCAGGAAGTAGTCTCCGGGGATGCGGTGGAATTCAGATACTGGGATGTTGCGTTAGACAGTACCGACAGCTACAACTTGTTGGACGTTACAAAGACAGCAACGGCTTATGCGTTTTTTTATCTCGACGACGACACGTTGAAGGTTGACTACGCGTCATATCCGCCCGCGGCGGTGCCGACCGGTGGCGGCAGCAGAAATACTGCCGGCGTAACGACAAGAATTCTTGCCGAAAATGTGTCCACCGACCCGAATTCTACTGTTGATGCTTTTAGCCATACAACAATAAACGGCATAGGTCAGGGAAGTGTCCGAATAAATGTTGTCCTGACAGACCCGGAAGATAATGAGAGTATCAGGGTGATGACCGCCACATTGATGCGAAATATATGGCCGAGGTAAGTATTGAAAGAGCTAAATTGGAGGATTGAGACTATGGGAACTCAAAACTCGAAACGGGCTTCGGCTTGGCTCAAAATCCAAGACCATCAGAATGGCTCAGCCCTTTTTCTGGTCGTTATATCGCTGTTTGCCCTGTCTGCAATGGGAGTAGGTATGTTGACGGTCGGTTATGGCGCAAGACTCAAAGCAATCAGGTTGAAAAATGAAGCGGCCTCGATGCTTGCCGCTGAGGCCGGTTATGAACAGGCGATTTTCTGGATGAGCCAGCAGCCGGATATGCTAAGTGCACTGCAACAGGGTGAGCCGGGAACAAGCGGTACACTGAATTTCCCAGATGGGGATTGTGACTATCAAATTGCCTTTTTCTCGTTTTTGGGAGCCCGCCCCGTTTACAAGGTCACATCCAGCGGCCGAAGCGGCATATTCAGAAGGACGGTGGACGTTCTGGTGCTTCAGGCGATGAGCGGCTGGGATATGGGAATGTGCAGGGTTGCACGCGGGGTTGCCGGGACCTATCCCGTGTACTTCGCAGACGGTGAAATAATTGATTTGCCACTGCACATTAACAATCTGAATGATACTCCGGATGACAGAGACATTAACATAATAGGCAGCCCACAATTTTTGCAGGCTGTAGCTATGGGCGAATCAAGATATACCGCAAACGGATATGATAAATATTCCGGTGTGATAGATCTTTTTGACGGCGGCATTCATTTTGATCAGCCTGACAGTAAAGTAACGGACGAAGCTTCCGTCCAGGTCAAGGTCGATCGCTTCAGAGACAGTACGAAGGCCCAATTCAAGCTTACCCCGGCAGGTTCCGCACCGATTACAAATCCCAATTCTGCCGTTCAACTTGAATTCTTTGTCGAGGGCGGCGTCGGTAAAGTCCGCATCACAAACAATTGTACGGTTCGTGGTTTCCAGCAGGGTAACATTAACAGGACGTGGGATTTAAGAATACAATCCGGCAGCGGCGGGACCAGATACGAAAGATACAATATTTACGCCTATCATCTGATGCCTGCGGACGCGGATGCTACGGGCGAGAGATCTGTTCAGATCATCGACCAGACTTATGTTACTCAGTCAATAGGCGGCGTTGAGTCCGAACCGGGCGGTCAGATTTACGTCGATGGAAATGTCATTATAGGCAGCGGTGATTCAGCTTTGCCCGGACAGGATAAAATAAATGGCAGAATGACGGTCGTGGCAACAGGGAATATCTGGATTGCCGATTCCATAGTTGCTGACGGCGCGCACGATGCCGGTGGAAAACCGACAATGGATAACCCCAACGTCCTTGGCCTGGTTGCCCAGGGCATGATCCAGGTCGTTGACCCGGGTATGAGCGATTATGCCTATGTTGATAACACACCTGTTGAACCTGCAGGTTTTGATTATGTTCCTATTGGCATTCCTGACTCCGGGAATCCTGCGGAACACAAAAGACACTTGCCCGACCCGTTGGCAGTAGAGGCCGCATTGACCGTCGGCAGTGGAGGATGGGGTGCGGAAAATGTCAGACGTGGCTCCTATGGTGGCAGGAAAGAAACCACTGGAAACCAGGACCAGTTGATTGTACGCGGCACCATCACCGAAGCTATCCGGGGTGTCGTCGGGTTGATTGGCAATGATGGCTATTTGAAAGCGTATTTTCTTGATGCAAGACTGCTCGAAGGTGTTTTGCCGGGTGATATCTGGTTGAGAGGCAAATTTATTCCTGCACCCGGGGGCTGGCGCGATTATCGACCAACCGATTAAAGCGAAGTCTTTTATGTAAGCTCTGGTTACAGCTCTACAGAGGAAGAATGGCGATTTGGGCGAGACCGTTAAGGTCAGCAAAACTGTGGATTTTACGGCCAAGAATTGAATGGCCATTTTGAAAAGAGGATTATTTTATGATGACTATTGTTCTAAAATCGAAGAAGGGGACAAGTCTTGTTGAGGTAATGGTGGCTGTTTTAGTCTCAACAATTGTAATACTTGGAGGCTCCTTTTTCTTTGTTGCCAGCAGCAACCAGATTAATCTGCGAGAACAGTATCGCGCGGCTTCCCGATTGGCTTCTCAGAAATTAGAAGAGTTAAAAGCAGGCAGTTATGATGACATAGCAACAGGTGAAGCGACTGATAGTGTTTCTTTGGAAGATTCATCCTATAGTCGAAGTACAGTCACCGAAGATATCGGCTTATGTAAAAAGGTTACAGTTACTGTCAATTGGGGAGCGGGGGTCAAGCAGCGTAATGTAAGTCTGGCTACTCTTATTGCTCCGAAATAGGTGAATCTGATGAAAAGAAAAGGGCAAAAAGGTTTCACTCTCATAGAAGTTATAAGTGCGACGATCATAAGTGCTATTGTGATTGTAGCAGCCGGTTCGATGCTGTTCTATGGTCAGAGATCCTGGGATAATACCTGGAAAAGGGTGACTCTTCAAAGGGACGCTTCTTATGCCATGCAGAGAATGACCCTTTCTGTTAAAGCGGGAATGAACGCAGAATTGGAGGGTGATGGTAACGCTGTAAAGATATATAGAGCAACGGGCTGGATAAGATTCTTTCTTGAGCAGGAAAATAATAACCTCAAATGCGAAATTGAGGGAGAAGGACCTCAGACTATTATCAATGGTAAGGTGGAAGATTTGCAATTTAATGTAACAGGTAATACAGTAACAATGGAGCTCAAGTTGAGAGAAGATAACTTACAAACACATTTTGTCTCAACAGTAATGATGCGAAATTATGGGGGGTGATGTCAGATGAAAATCAGAAAGTCAAAATCAGAAAGGGGAATAGCACTTGCTATAGTGCTAGTTTTCTCTTGTATCTTTGTCATTCTGGGTTTCTCCATGCTCAATCTGGCGAAGAGTGAGATAGTACTGACTCAGAATGAAGTGGACTCGAATAAAGCTTTTTACGCGGCTGAGGCAGGATTAGCAGAATTGACCACAAGGTTGTACAACAAACAATTTGAAGACATTGCGGATACGGCCTTAGTAGATGCAAGCTACCAGGTTGATGTTCACTACGATGAAGACCCTCCTTACGCTATTTCAACTGGCAGAGTAGGAAACAAGGAGAAGAGAATAAAGGTGGAATTGTCTTTTCTGGCTCCTCCTTATGAACGTGGTGTATATGCCGGCAATTCGGCTGGAGAAACGTGGGCGTTCGAGTTAAGGGGGCAAGGTGATCCCCAACCCGTAGGAGGTGGGGAGGTCGGTGGGAGAGACATAGTTAACGGGAATATATTTGTTGATGGGGATGTCACTTTATACGAAGAAAGCAGTGTTAATCCCGCGCCCCTGCCTAACACCTATGAACTCGCAGGAGATGTTGACGCCACTGGTAGTACTAATATCTTAGATAGTGCCTCGGTTTCCGGAACAGTTAGCGATGGTGCCGCTCCGCAGGGTTATCCCAGCTTAGCAGGTATGAACTATGGGGTAAATAATACACATAATGTGAGCCAAATATTTGCAGACGCAGGCGTCGATTGGGGACGCCTGCCATCAGACAATGAGTTATACAATGTGATGGTAAAGAATCCATCCGACAGGGGTGGGGAGTGTACCTCTACTTCCGGCGACGATTACTTCCTTGAGCCCGTAAGTGTGACAGAAGGAGGAGGCCAAAAGGATGCAACAACTCCTTTAAGCATGGGGGACAACAGGATTTACTACGTGGACGGCGATGTGTGGGTTCACAACCCACAAACTTATGGGTTTTTAGTTGACGGCAAAGTGACCATTGTTGCGACAGGAGACATCCATATCTCCGACAATATCAAATATGCTGACAGCGAAAGCCTGTTGGGTCTGGTAGCTCTGGGTGAATATGACGGTGCGGGGCAGCTCGTAAGTGGCGGGAACATCCACTTTGGAGACCCTCGTTTCGGGACCTTGTACACGGCTTCTGCGTTAATGTTCGCTGCAGATAGCTTCTTATACAGCACGGACTCCGTTACCGGTGGCGCAGCAGAGCCTGAAACTGGCTTTTCCGTCTACGGTAATCTTAACGCTTTGAATCAAGTCTCCATAGAGCGGGATTGGTATGATGATGACGGAACTGGGACCGCGAGGTCTGCATCCTTCGATTCGAACTTAGACCAATGGGTAGACCTGGAGAGCGGACTTGCTCTAACATCGAACGAAATCGGTAGCCTCAGACATTATCAGATGAAGATTACGTATGATGACCGGATCCGGACTATTGGTACACAGCCGCCGGCCCTCCCAAGAGGAACGGGAACCATTTTCAGTGGACTAAAACGCTGGGAACAATTGCCATAAAGCCAGGCGATAAGACGAAAAGTGTATCCTCGTCAGTAGAAGCGGCACCGCTCAATTGACATACAGTGATGAGGTAGACTAATTTGATTTGATAAGCTTGGCTGATGTACCCGTTTCATACGGATGGTCAAGCTGAAAACAGAAGGCTCTCGTCTGAGGATTTTGCCGGGAAATATTCAGCTCAAAGATCAAAGACAAATACGTTCCCAGGTCTTCGCGCCGGGGCGATTATCAAGCAGGCAATTAAACAAATCTTTCACACAAGTTTCTTTTGTGGCACAATAACAGCAGCGACTTCCGTTATTACACAGCAAGAAGACAGCCTACCTGCCTCAGGTCCTTGCGTCTGTTCACAGGGCCGATAACCACCCAACATCCCATCTCAAATCTTTCAGATTGACTATGAATAGTCGATGACCGACAGTTGCCGACAATATCAAGAATAATCAGCAGGAAATAGCCAATATTCTATTATTTATAGGACTGGACATCATAGAATCACGCACATAGCCTACACAATGGTTGGGATTTTTGGGTAAGACGCTTTCCTTTTTGAGCCGATACACAGATGAATCGAAATCGGGGGTGCGAACTTTTCGAACTTTTAGTAAGGATTCTTAAGCTTGAACTGGAAACGGATGCTTAGTTTTGCCAAGAGTGAACTTCTGGGGCTGGATATCGGTTCGTCTGCAGTCAAGGCAGTCCGGTTGCGCAAAGATGGTACCGGCTATGCAGTGACCGCAGCCGGCATCGCCAAGATTGCCCCCGCTGCTTCGTTTTGCGAAGCAGACGACGGGATCGAAGATAATGATAATCATCGAAAAATAGACATCATCAAAGCAATTGGTGAATGCCTTGCATCGACCGAGCGCAAGACAAAATTAGCGGTTTGCGGCCTAAGCGGTCCGGAAGTGGCTGTGCGGGACTTTGAGTTTCCGTCATTGTCGACTTCAGAGATAGGTGGAGCTGTTTCGTTTGAGGCCTCGCAGGTTTGCCCGTTCAGTGCGGCAGAGAGTGCTGTTGATTATCATTTGATACCTAATGGTGACGATAAAACGAGAGGCATCCTGGTAGCGGCGACAAATGCGCTGATAGAAAGCAAGGAAAAACTCACTAAAGAATCCGCCCTTAAGTGCGTTCTGATGGATGTTGAGGGATTGGCACTTTTGAACTGCTTCAAGGCCCTGGACGACGAATCACAAAAGTCTACAACAGCTATACTGAACGTTGGCAGCTCCGGCGTAACCGTGGCAATCATGGGCGGTAATGGCTGGCCGTTTATTCGCGATATGAGCTTTGCCGGTGACGATATTATAGAGCAGATTGCAGCCGATAAAGTTATGTCAACGGAAGATGTCAAGAGGGTTTTGTCCGGCGATTCGACGGCACCTCAAATGGAGTTTCATGATAGTCTTGAAAAAGCCTGTCTGAAACTGACAGTCAATGTTTCCGAGACGTTGCGCTATTATGCGGCCCAGGAGCAATCGACACCCGTTGAGAAGATATTTGTTTGCGGCGGTTTTGCTCTTACAAAAGGATTTGTTGAATTATTGAACAGCCGGCTCGAAGCCGAAGCCATCCTGTGGAATCCGTTTGAGAAAATATCTTGCGATGCAGCTCAGCAACTCGGAGACATTTGCGACAAGAGAGGTCCCGCACTGGCAGTGGCAGCCGGCCTTGCTATGAGGACAGTCTGAACTATCGAGAATCGAAATTATGTTTACGATTGATTTGTTAAAGGGACAAAACCTCCCAGTAAAAAGCAGTCCCGGAGGCATAGCTATTGTTGTGACAACAGTTGTAGTGCCCCTTACCGTTGAAATAATAATGTTCGGCTTCTATCTGAACAACAAAATAGTCGTATCGGTAAATAAGCAGGAATTAGCCAGATGCCAGGCCGAGGTTGATGAATTGTCGGACGCCGTGGAGATGCAGGCATCATCAGAGAAACAGAAAACTATTTACGGCAATTACTTGTCGGAAGTTAAGTCCTCTATCAACAGATATACCCAATGGTCACCTGTGTTGGTGACATTAGTAGAGAATATTCCGGACTCGCTGATGTTGACCAGGCTTGAGGTAAGGCAGCATACTATAAGAAAAAAGGTTCCCCAAAAAGATAACCCAGAAGAAATGATTGAGAGAAACGTCCCTGTAAGAACATTGTGGATCAGAGTAAGCGGTAGTCCGCAATACAACTGCGACAAAGCAG
>Ga0255052_10001181_pt1 | contig 19963 bp, 18 predicted proteins | sample JV7_2_21_MG_FD_188632 | JGI IMG/M metagenome (GOLD analysis project Ga0255052, IMG submission 188632) | Seawater microbial communities from Jervis Inlet, British Columbia, Canada - JV7_2_21 | ecosystem: Environmental > Aquatic > Marine > Inlet | place: Canada: British Columbia | collected... | reverse complement strand
CAAAGTTGCGAGTCACGCGATCATCAACGATGCGTTGCAAGCCGGCATCCAGGATCCAGTCCACCGGGCCTGCGGATCTCGTGTGACGAATGTGCGCGAACAGACGCTCGTTCGGGGCAAACCAGAATTCCGCCGACGAGGGCTCGGTCTGGCCGAAGCCGGGAACCAGTTCATCGATTCTTGGCGTAGCAGGCTGGCTCGCGTATTGAATGTCGAACAACCAGGATTGCCTGTCGTCGTGCGTCGAGGAGACCGCGACACGAGCACCTTTCGACTCGTATCCGCTTGGTCCGATACGAGTACCACTACCCGTGCGGCGATTGCCTGTCTCGAGGTAGTCGACGCTGATCAATCCTGCAAGATTTCTATTGCCGGCATCGAACGAGGCGTGCATGGCCCTGCCGATTTCTCCCGTATCGTAGCGGGCAAATACGGCGCGGCGGTACTCGGTATCAGCGCCTTCAAATTTCGGCATACGCGACAACATCTGAACGACGCCGCCGACCGCGTCGCTGCCGTAAAGTGATGCCGGAGCGCCCCGCAGAATTTCTATTCGATCGACCGAACCGGGTGCGACCAATGCCATGTATTGCGTCGGCGCGTTGCGAAATATCGCATTGTTCAGGCGCATGCCGTCGACCATATGCAGGATCTCGGAGCCTTTGAGGCCACGGATGATCGCTGCGCCCTGCCCCGGCGTGGTCTGCTGCAGAAAGACGCCGGTCTGTGCGGCCAGCGCATCGGTCGTCAGTTTCACACCACGAATCTCATCCGAAGAGATGATCGATAATGCGGCCGAGACATCCCGAATCTCGGCCGGCCTGCGCGTGGCCGTGACCTGAATCTCCTCGATGATGACCGGCTCACTGTATTGAGCCAACAGGGGTAAGGGAATCAGGGCGCAGGACGCGGCCAGCGCTGTTATCGGGGCATGTTTTATCAAGCGGTATCTCGATTGCGACTTAAGTTAGACTGCTGCGCGTGGAACTTTCAATCATCATTGTTAATTATCGTTCCTGGGGACACCTGCAGACGGCCTTCGATGCGCTTTTGCCCGAATTCCCGTTCGGCGAGTGGGAGATTATAGTCGTTGACAATGAATCAGACGCCGAATTATTCAAGGAGTTCGAAGCAAAATTTCCAAAAATCAAATTCATAGCGAACCCGGTCAACAGCGGCTACGCATTCGGACATAACCTCGGTGCGGCGGAGGCCCGGGGCGAACATCTGATATTCATGAACCCCGATGTCGTCGTCGATCGCGGCGACATCGTCGCACTCATGGCTGAAAAGAAACGGCTCGGCGATGTGTCCTTACTTGCGCCGAGACAGGTTGACTCGAAAGGGAGCCCGCAGAAGCTCCACGATACTTTTCCCGATCTTCTGAATCATTTTCGGACGATCAAGGGACTGCAGCGCCTGATCAACCCCGACAAATACCCGAACCCCCGTGCCTACATCAAGACGGTCATATATCCAGACTGGATATGTGGCTCATTCATACTGATCAGCCGCAAGGACTTCGATGCAATCGGTGGCTGGTCCGAGGACTACTGGATGTACGCGGAAGACACGGACCTGTGCCGGCGCGGGCGTGATCTTGGACTACGCTCCGCGTGCACACCGGAAGTCACCATCATTCACAAGCACGGTGGATCCAGCAGAAACAATGAGAGCGTTACCGCACTTTGCAAACTCGAAGTCATCATTTCCAGAAACGTATATGGGGACAAGTACAGCAAGGGAATCAGACGTCGTATGAATCTCTTCATTGTTGCGCTGCTCAATCTGCCAGCTTTGTCGCTGGCATGGCTTCTGAACATCGTGACATTGAATTATTTCAGGCCACTGCGGCTGCGCGGACAGATATTTTCGCAACTGGCGCCTTACTATCTGAATGCTCTGAAAACGGGAATCTGGATGAGCCCGAGGGCGATCGCGAATAAAAGGGTGAAATCCGACTAATTCTCGTATTGCGTATCGATCCAGGCCCGGTAGCTGCCATCCATGATGCCGCGCCACCAAGGTTCATTCGCCAGCATCCAGTCGAGCGTGCGTGCGAGCCCTGATTCGAAATTTTCCTTCGGGGCGTAAGAAAGCTCGGATTCGATCTTGCTGGCATCGATTGCATAGCGCCAGTCGTGGCCAGGACGGTCTTTGACAAAGCTAATCAGCGTATCCGTAGATTTTCCGGAGGCAGCCGGTGACTCCTTATATATGTCTGCCAGTTCCGCACTTTGTTCGAATTTCTGGTCGATAAGACTGCAAATCTCCCTGACGATTGAAATGTTGTTTCGCTCACAGTTTCCACCGATGTTGTAGGTCTCGCCGACCCGCCCCTGCCTGATGACTCTATCGATGCCGCCGCAATGGTCGTCAACGTATAGCCAATCCCGTATGTTCGAGCCGTCGCCATAGACCGGCAGCTGTTTCCCGGTCAACGCGTTTACGATCATCAGTGGTATCAGCTTCTCCGGAAACTGGTACGGGCCATAGTTGTTCGAACAATTGCTCGTCGTCACTTCCAGACCGTAAGTGTGATGATAGGACCGGACAAGGTGATCCGATGCCGCTTTGCTCGCTGCATAAGGAGAATTCGGTGCATAGGGAGTTTCTTCCGTGAATGCCGGATCCTCGGCGGCCAATGTTCCGTAGACCTCGTCGGTCGAAACGTGATGGAAGCGATGAGAGGAAGGAGTATCGTCGCGACCCAGCCAGACATCGCGCACGACCTCCAGCAAATCGTAGGTCCCGGTGACGTTGGTACGGATGAAGGCGTCCGGCTCGTGAATGGATCGATCCACATGAGACTCCGCCGCAAAGTGGACAATCGTATCGATCCTGTCTTCGACGAGAATCTGCTTTATCAATTCCCGATCCCTGATATCGCCATGAACGAAACGGTAAGACGGATGATTTTCCACCGGTTCGAGACTTGCCCGATTGCCGGCATAGGTCAGCGCATCCAGGACGATAATCTTGTCATCCGGATAATTCCTGACCCAGTATTGAACGAAATTTGCGCCGATGAAGCCAGCACCGCCGGTGACGAGCAGACTAGTCATAAACTTCCGCTTCACTCAATGGTATACCGGCCTGGTCTTTCGCCGACAGTATCGGCTCTTCGTCCTCCAGCAGCGGCCAATCGATACCGATATCCGGATCATTCCACTGCAGCGTCCTCTCGTGCTCTGGCGCATAGTAATCGGTGCACTTGTACTGAAACTCAGCAGTAACACTAAGGACAAGAAAGCCATGCGCAAAACCTCGCGGAATCCATAGCTGTTTCCGGTTGTCGGCTGACAGAAGCTCGCCTACCCATTGGCCGAAGTCCGGCGACGATTTCCTGAGATCGACCACGGCGTCAAATATTTCGCCGCTCACGACCCGCACCAGTTTTCCCTGTGCCTGCTCGATCTGATAGTGCAACCCGCGAACGGTACCGGCCACAGACTTGCTGTGATTATCCTGGACGAAGGTGGCATCGATGCCAGCCCGCTCGAATTCCCGCCTGTTCCACGTTTCCATGAAAAAACCACGGGAGTCCTCGAATATCGATGGCTTGATCACCAGCACATCGGGCAATCGGCTTGGCAAGACCTCCATTAGAAAATCTTTTCCTCCGCCACTGAGAGCAGATACTCCCCGTAGCCGTTCTTGCCGAGGGAGTTCGCGATATCCCTGAGTTGGGCTGCATCAATGAAACCATTGTTAAAGGCAATCTCCTCCGGGCAACAGATTTTGAGCCCCTGCCGGCGCTCGATGATCTCGACAAATTGTGCAGCTTCGAGCAATGACTCGTGCGTCCCCGTATCCAGCCAGGCTGTCCCGCGGCCCATGACCTCGACCTGCAACTCGTTTTTTTCGAGATAGATGCCGTTCAGGTCGGTGATCTCGAGTTCACCCCTGGCGGAGGGTTTTAAGGATTTCGCACGATCAACGACCTGATTGTCGTAAAAGTAGAGTCCCGTAACTGCGTACCTTGATTTGGGCTTCGATGGTTTTTCTTCGATGTTCCGGGCGGTTCCCCCGGCATCGAACTGGACGACGCCGTAGCGCTCCGGATCGTTGACGTGATAAGCAAAGACTGTCGCGCCGGTGCCTCTGCCGACTGCATTCTGCAGAAGTTGTCCGAAGCCCTGCCCGTAAAAGATGTTGTCACCCAGAACCAGTGCTGCAGGATGGCCGTCCAAAAACTCCTCGCCAATCAGAAAGGCCTGCGCCAGCCCATCAGGCGAATGTTGAATCGCGTAAGTCAGGGAAATGCCCCATCTGCTGCCGTCACCCAGAAGTTTGCTGAATGCTACCTGATCATCTGGAGTGGTAATGATCAGAATATCCCGAATGCCTGCCATCATGAGTGTCGACAAAGGGTAATAGATCATCGGCTTGTCGTAGACGGGCATCAACTGCTTGCTGACGGACAACGTCAGCGGGTGCAGTCGGGAGCCAGTCCCGCCCGCAAGCACGATTCCCTTCCTTGTTTGATTACTCACGTGTTTCCTCACGGTAACGGGTCCAGCGATGCAGATTCAGGGACGTATCTGCCGGAGACTTGTGTCCCGAATCTGCGATTCTTGTCGCCTTGACGTCCGGGTTACGAAGTTTCGCGTACTCATACATGCTACGACGCTCCGAGCCAATGTTCAGCACGCCGGTCAACGGACTCTGTGCCGCATCCAGTATTTGTGGAGCAATGATGTCTACGTAGTCTTTGGACGACCACTTGTCGCTGAATGCCGCTTCGTAGGCAAACTGTTCGGCCCCAAAACTGGTCCTGATTATCAAATGCCCGGGCACTGCCCTCACCACGCACTCGCCGCCCAGTTTGGTCCACGCATAGAGGTTGAACGGCTCGATTTCGTCGTCTTCCGAGTAGTTTCCCTTATCACCCTTATATACATAGTCGGTCGAGAGATACACGAGTCGGGCCTGTCGTTCAAGGCAGGCCAGGGCGATGTTGGCGGTGCCTTTGACATTAACTTCGATCGCTTGTTTTGGATCATCCTCAATTTGCCGATTGTCAGTGACCGCCGCGGCGTGAATGACAATGGCAGGATCATTATCGGTGATATAAGCAGAAACGGCGTCACGATTCCGGATATCGAGTTCCACGCTTGACGGTACAAGCATGCCCGGCGACAGTTTCTGCAACTGAAGCCCCAAAAGGCCGGAACCACCCGTCAGCAGTATGTGCAAGTCAGGTCACCATGGTACTGTGAGGAACTGACGGCTATGGTACAGCCCGAATAGTGGGCTGTCTAAAGGAATGCATCAACGTGTGTTCCTGATTAAAAAGGAAAAATCCCACACCTCCTGTTCGATTGTCCCGAACCCGATGACTCAAACGAACGTCGAAAATTTACTTGCGCAGGAATACACCAATCTGGAACCGCGGCTCCGCCAGATGCTGGACGAGTTTCCGAAATTCAGGGAGGAAATTCTGCCGTCGAAGTACTGGGAGGTACTCAACGAAAGAAATCTCAAACAGATTTCCGAGAGCAGTTACGAAAATTTCAAGCGCACAGTCGCCAGGAATTACTTTACCTTTATCGTTCAACCCTGGAACCGGCAGATTCGCTTCCTGATGCGCTCCCTGCCGCTGGGTCAGGCCATCAGCACCTACCTGGGTGCTTTTTTCGCGCCACATCACGACATATTGAAGTGGAGTCAGTCGATCTACTACAACGTACTGACCAAGTTGCTGTGGGCGTATGTCGAAAAAATCGATTCGGAAAAACTGCTCGAGCGCCTGAGCGAACCTCTCGAGGGAAACCCGCCACGGGTGTACCAGGGGGACAGACTGATTTCGCAGGACCTGGCCAATTCATTTCTGGAATACGTGGCCGTCATGCAGGCAGACGTGGAACACAGCGAGATCAGGACCATCATGGAACTTGGCTCAGGCTACGGAAGGACGGCGTACGTCTATCTCACATTGAATCCGGAGTGCCGCTACGTTCTGGTCGACATACCGCCGGCCTTGTACATCTGCGAGAAATATCTGTCCGACGTTTTCAAGGACAGGAAGATATTCCGCTTCCGGCCATTCGAAAGTTATGAAGATATCCGGGAAGAATATGAGAAATCCGATATCGTATTTCTGATGCCGAACCAACTCGAGCTGCTGCCTGAGAAGTCTATAGATCTATTCATCAATATTTCTTCCCTCCATGAGATGCGAATCGATCAGATCAGGTATTACTTCGACGTGATGGAAAAACTGACTCGAAAGTATTTCTACACCAAGCAGTGGAAAGAATCGAGCATCCCCCATGAGAACGTGGTCATTCGACAGGAAGATTACCCCGTCGATCCATCCTGGCGGCAAATCTATTCGCGGGAATGTCAGGTACAGGAATCGTTCTTCGAAGATCTTTACGACCTATCGTAAATGAAAAAGTTACTCGACAAGCTGCTGCTGAAGTTCGGCTACCTGATCATCAAAGCGCCGCGAGGGTTGTCTGAGCAGACGGCTGAATCCCACGCCATGCTGCCGCCTGAGCTAACCGAGAAAGTGACGATCAGCGAGGCTGCCGAAACGCCGTACAACGAGTTATACGATGCCTTTTCCGCCGATACCAATGTAATGAAGTGGCACCACTATTTCGACATCTATATGCGGCACTTCGAGCCATATCGTACAAAGCCAATCAGGATGCTCGAGATCGGCGTCTTTCGAGGCGGTTCCCTGCGCATGTGGAAGAAGTTCTTTCACCCGGATTCCCTGATCGTCGGTATCGATATCGACAAGAACTGCCAGCAATTCGAAATTGCGGATCAACAGGTCCATGTGCGCATCGGCAGCCAGGCCGATCCGGATTTCCTTGCGTCTGTTAAAGAGGAATTCGGGCCGTTCGACATTATCCTCGACGACGGCAGTCACAAGACCTATCACCAGCTGATTAGCTTTACTTCCCTTTTCCGGGACGCGTTGAAAGATGGCGGCTGTTACATGGTCGAAGACATGCACACCAACTACTGGACCAGCCATGTCGATACTCCGCAGTCCTTCATCGAGTTATCCAAGGAAATGGTGGACATGCTGCATGAGCCCTATCTGGGCCATAAAGAGATTCACTTCCGTCACGGGCATCCCGAGGCTGTTTCCGAACTGGCCCTCTCATACCTCGGTGCAAACTTGAGCGGGATCGCGTTTTACGACTCCATCGTCGTGTTCGGCAAGAAAGCAAGACATCTGCCGAAATCCGAACAGCGCTGACAGCTGCCGGCGCCATTTCGGCTCGTTTAATTGGACGAGGCGACAGACGCATTCGAGAGCAGGATCTTTTCCTCGACAAAGGCGATCCAGGCGTCCGCATTTTTTCTTCCGCGAGCGTCACCTGCGTCTCTTGCGCGGCGAAACGCTGCGATCGAATCTGTGTAACGATGAAGCTCAGAATAGGCCATGCCAGCGAGCATATGTGCGTCGGCTGGCTTCTCCAGCCCGGCATCCAGCGCTTGTCTAGCTGAGTCTGCCACTTCCTGCCACTCGCCCAGTTCGTTATAGATACGGGCTTTTCGCATATAGTATTCGCCGTCATCATTGAGTGGAGCAATCTTGTCGATAGTCGCTATTGCTCGTTCATACTCTTTAGCCGCCATCCATGCCTGTAGCAGGACATCGAGATTTTTCTTGTTGCTTTCCACGATGCCTTCGGAGATTCCGCGCTCGATTATGGATCCAGCCGTAAACGGGATGTCCAGGGCCATGTTTAGCTGAGCCAGCCCCAGCAACTTGCTCTCAGTCGTGACCAGATTTCTGTTATAGGCAACCATCATTACATCGAGCGCGTTCTTTTCTTCTTCAAGCTTGAGATAGGAACCGAAAAGAATTTCCCAGTATTTTGCCTTGTCCGGCCAGTACTGCAGCATTCGTTTGACGACACCGGCGGCCTCACGATACCGCTCTTTTTCGAAATGGATCGCCAACTCGAGCATGTACCAGTTTTCCCGGGGCGTTTCCGACGCTTGTATTGCTTTCTGCACATAAGGAAGCGCGTCGTCGAAGCGCTCCAGCCCGGTAAAGCCCGAAGCAATCACCATGTACGCGTCGGCGGCCGGCTCCGCCTCATAGCGAAACCACTCCCGCATTGTTTCGATCGCCTTCATGTATTGCTCGCCCGCCAAATACAGGCCTGCCAGGGAGTACAACATTCCTTGCTGAGCCATACTGGGCAGCGAATTGAAACCGAGACTCTTCTCAAAGCTCGCAATCGCCAACTCTTGCTTGTCCTGGCGAGCGTAGACAAAACCATAGGTTTGATGAATCAGTGCCTGCTCGTACTTGTTCAGTCGGAGTTTCTCGAGCCTTGCCAGACCGTCCAGTGCTTCGATCAGATCGTCTTCGCCCAGTAATTCGTGGACTGCGCTCAACCTCCGATAGGTCGGCTCTGATATGGTTTGATTATTGTCGCGGCGCTCCTCAATTTTTCGATCGTCCTTCAACTCTTCCTGAGCTATTGCGGAAAAGCTGTTCATGAGCATTGCGGTTGCAAGAATATACTCGATGACAAAATGTCCACCGCGCCACACCGGGCGTCGGTAGCGATTCGCTTTCCGTTGACTACTAAAGAGCCTCTTCCTGATGTGCATTAGCGCTCTTGCTCCAAAGCCGATCATTCGTTCAGATTGAAATCCAATCTCTGGGTGGCGCGCCTCGCGACCGGTTTGCCGTCGACGATTCGGGGTTTGAACTTCCATTTGTAAATTGCACGTATGGCGTTGCGATCGAACATTCGCCTGGGCTCTGACTCCAGGACATTGGGATCGGAGACGGTGCCATCCGGTTCGATCGTGAATTCCACCAGTACGTATCCACTGATTCCTTCGATCAGCGCCTCTCGCGGAAATTGCGGTTCGATCCGGACGATTGGAATTACATCGCCCTCGGCTCCGGGATCTCCCGCCGACCAGCCACCCAGATAGGGTCCGCCGCCGCTCGCGACTGCCAGACTGATCTTGGGCATTTCCATATCCGGCATTTCCTGCTGAGGACGGTCCGGACTATCGACCGTGAGCTTCGGCGGCGGTGGTGGTTTCTCCGGCGGCTCCGGTTCCGGCGGCGGCTTGCGCTCCTTGATATTCTCGAGTTCGTCGACATCCACCTGAATGAAGTCGAGCCTTAACGGTTGGTCATTATCGCGATTCAGGTTCCGGCTACCGGAAATCAGACTATGCATGATCAAGAACAGCACCAGTGCTACCACAGTACCCGAGATTGCTGATATCAAAAATCGCATTTCGTACCTTACTACGCCAACCGGGCAACGGATTCCATCGGCATTTTACATTCGCCTATTGAGTTTCCGGCACTGCCGCGACCGCAATGTTAGTGACACCGCCGAGTTGAACCTGGTCCATGACGTCGATCAACACGCCTGTCGGTGACTCCTGATCGGCGATCAGAACCGCAGAACTCTCAGGTGTCTCATTGACCGCATCTTCGACAAGCTGGCGAATTTGCGTAATCTGAACCTGTCGGTTGTTTATCCAGATTCGCCCATCCAGGTCGACGCCTATAAGGATATTGCCTCGCGGTTTCGCCTCCGCCGTTTCCGCAATCGGTTTTCTGGGATCAATGCCCGTCTCTTTGACAAAAGATGTGGTGACGATAAAGAAGATCAACATGATAAACACAATATCCAACATAGGCGTAATGTTGACGTCGATATCCCCGTCGTCCTCGCTTCGTCTTCTACCCATAGGACCTCACTGAACCAATGCGACCAGCGATACTCGCTGCGCACCGGCGACCCTTGCCTGATCGACCACCCGTACCAAGAGCCCGGCGTCCGCCTTTCTGGAGGCCGCAACGACGACTGGTGATTCCGGACTTGAAGCCAGGCCACTCTCAATGTTGGCGCGCACTGCACGAATATCGGTCAACCGGTTTTTGACAAAAATTTGTCCAGTGTCGTCAATCTTGACAAAAATGATCTCTGACAGTTTCTCTGTCTTGGGTGGCTCATTCGACGGTCGGCTCATGTCCACGCCGAATTCCTTGACGAATGAGGTCGTCACAATGAAGAAGATCAGCAAGATGAAAATAACATCGAGCATCGGCGCGACATTGATCTCGGCTTCATCTGATTTGTGCCTTCTCCTACGCATTGTCAGCTAACTCCACTGCAGCTAACACAGGACGTCGTTCAGGCCCTTTACCACACCGTCCGCCCGCTTCTTCAGATGGGACGTCAAATACAGACCGGACAGGGCGGCAACCAGGCCGGCCATCGTGGGTATGGTTGCTGCGGATACGCCGCCGGCCATGAGCCGTGCATTACTGGTGCCAGCGATAGCCATGATGTTGAACACCTGAATCATGCCGGTAACAGTTCCCAATAAGCCCAACAAGGGAAGTAGCACCATCAGTACCTGAACGATGCTTATGTACCGATGTGACTCTATCGAGACCTCAGAAATCATCTGCTCGCGGATTTTCGCGGCATTCCAGGATAACTTTTCCGGACGGGCATCCCATTCCCCGATTGTCGAGCGAATTATCCGGGGCAAAACGGCCCTGAAAAACCAAAACCTTTCAATAATCAACGTCCACATCAGCATGGTGACCGCAAATATCGCCCACAACACGTTGCCGCCAGCCTCAAAAAAGCTGCGAATCGAGATGAACGGTTCCTCAAGGAAATACATTGAAAGTGCTGCCTACGCGCCACGCTCTGAGTATCGGGCAATTATACCCGCGCTTTGCTCTTCGAGAATTTCAATCAGGGCCCGGCTCTTCGCAGAAATAAGGGCGTGCATGAACACCAACGGTATTGCGACGATGAGGCCTTCGACTGTAGTCACCAGTGCCTGCGAAATCCCGCCGGCCATCAGCTTCGGATCGCCGGTGCCAAACAGCGTGATCGTCTGAAAGGTTCTGATCATGCCGACAACCGTACCCAGCAAGCCCATCAAAGGCGCGATTCCGGCAAAGACCTTGATTGTCCCCTGCATGCTTTCCAGCATTGGTGTCTCGCGCATAATCGCTTCGTCCAGCTTGAGTTCCAGAGTTTCCAGGGCCAAATTCTTACCCTCGACATACACCGAGAGCACCCGGCCCAGCGGGTTATTCGATGACACATCGCCAGCCTTCAGCTGATGGTTCATCTTACTGCCAACCAAATTCAGCACAATGAGCCGATAAAGGGCGATTGCAAGCCCGAAGATGCCAATGATGATAATGGCGTAGCCGACACTCCCTCCCTGGTTAATCTGCTCAATCAGGCTTGGCGTCTGAATGACCAGGCTGAGCAGAGCGCCACGGCTAGGATCTATCGCCATCGCAACATTGCCGGACGTGGCGACGAAAAAGTCTCGTGCTAAATTGACATACCGATCGGCCGGTGGACGCGGCAATTCCCTAAGGCTTGCGTCGCTGTTGTCAAATGTCAGAAACCCATCGGCGTTAATCGCATTGAAAACACCGATCCGGACGACATCTTCCTCTGCCTTCAGGCCCGATGCATCCTCGACTTCACTCATGAATCGCACAACCTTGCCTGACTCGATCATCTCCTCGAGCAATAATGTCTGCAGCGCTCTGAGGTCGGAGATCGATGGCAACCTCCTCGCCTCTGCCAGCCGGTTTGCGATCGAACCCCGGTCACGAAATTGTGCCGACGTCAAAGAGTTGTCTATCATGCCTTTGGTGTCGCCAGCGACCTGGCGTACGACACCGAACAACTCGCCCATGTCACCGACGCGAATCCGAAGTGTTTCGCTAAGCTCTTCGAGTTCACGTTCATTCTGATCAAATTGCTTCTTCAGTCGTTCGGACCGGGCTTCCTCAGCGCGAAGTTCCGCTTTGGTGCGGTCCAGGATCGCCTTCTGCTCATTACGCTTCTCGCGAAACTCCTGTTCACGTCGCTTGTTTTCGGCAGCGGACTGAGTACCCTGCTCGCGTACGGCCTTTAGCAGCTCATCGAGCGACTGTGCAGCATCCTGTGCATGCGAAATGCCCGCAGCACCAAACAGCATGGCCAGTGCAATCATCAGACGCGTCGCACTCATTGCGCACTCTCCGGCGCAGCGATCGGTAACTTCAACAGCGTCGGTGCAGCTTGTTTCTTGGCGATCTTGATGCCGTCGGCCACGGAGCGGCGGAATTCGCCGTCAAGGCCGACCCAATCGCGCGCCGCCTTGTCCCATTGCCCGGTGAATGATTGGTCAGAGGTCTGATAAGCCAACATGATTCGTCCGACGCGCAGAATGTCAACTTTGCGATCGACACCCTCTATGGCGAGCGTGGCGGGATAGGTTTCAATGTTCCGGCCAAACGATGCCTCGATCTGATACGCATCCATAATCTGCCGGTACTTCTCGGACACCGTCAGGTCCGACCGATCCATGTTGTCCTCCAGCCGCTGAATCCGGTCGGTTCGTTCCTTGCGAGAGAAGGGCATGTCGAGCTGAACAAAAGATTTCAGCGATGCAAGCAATTCATACATCAGCGGCACAACGCCCTGTTCGACATCGGTGAAGCTTTCCAACTGCTGCCCGATTGATATTTTTTCTTGCTCCTGATCGCGGACCAGCCGCTCGAGATTACCGTTGTAAATCTTAAGCCGATCGAGTTGTTGCAGGGTGACGCGGTAGTCACCGAAGTACTCACTTCCTTCATCTGCCAGCTGGGCAACCCTTAGTTGCGATCGAGTCGCATCGGTATCAGTTTGCGCTTGCTCGCCGATAGCGGCATTCAGCAGTTGCTCGGTGTCCTGAGCTAATGCCGCGCCGGATAGCGCGACACCCAACGCGATCATTGTCCATGCTAAGCCCCGTCCGGCGACGGTGGAAACGCGAAAGGTCGACATCAATTTGCCCCTTAAAATGTGGCTCTAATAGTTGTTGTTTGTTCGTAGAATTCACGAAGAAGCCATCACGCAAATTAGCAGAGGCGCCAGCCAAAGAAAAGTGTCCGGCCGGCTGCTGCCGCAATCGCAGAGATTATGTCTGCTGAATGATCGCCGCGATGCCCTGTAGGGTGACATCATATTCGCGGAACAGCCCGGACCGGCGTAAAAAAACAGTAAACAAGGACATACGGTTTCGTCATCCGCTTACCATTGCAATCCCCGGCAAGTATTATGCAGACGGAGCTGTTGCTGTTTCGCAACAGATTTGTGCACTGCGCTCGTCTATGGCAGTGGCGCCTCATATAAGTAAGAGGTATTATCCCCTCTACGAATGTTGTTGATTGACAACAGCATGTTGCGGTAGCATTCGTGGCTTCAACGATTGGCGGCATCAACAACAAAAAACCAAACGATGCTCAACATCGGTATTTAGATAGTCACAGAATAGTTGCTCATCATGAGCTATCCGCGACAAGCGGGCATAAGGGAGAAACAAAATGACAGACATACCTGTATGGGCGCGTTATACACGTGCTCTCGGAAGCCTCGCGCTGGTGCTCGGCGTTGCGTTTTCGCAGCCGGCGCTTGCCCAAGACCAAGATGAAGAAGCCGCCGATCTGGGTAAGATAACGGTGACCGGCTCGCGCATCAAGCGTATCGACATCGAAGGCCCGTCACCAGTGGTGGTCATTACCGCCGCGGAAATGGAGGCCAAAGGTTTCGCCAACGTCTCGGATGTGCTCGATTCGTTGGTGCAAAACACCGGCGGTACTGCGGACCAGAGCTTTACCTTTGGTTTCATACCCGCAACTTCAGCGCCCGACCTGCGTGCTTTCGGTCAGAATGCGACGCTGGTTTTGTTGGATGGACGTCGTGTACCGGTGTATCCAATCCCGCAAAGTGGCGTGAGTAATATCGTGGACTTCGCTGGCATTCCTATGGTGCAGGTCGAGCGCATCGAAATCCTCACAGATGGTGCTTCGGCGATTTACGGTTCTGACGCCGTTGCCGGTGTGATCAATATCATTACCCGAAAAGACTATGACGGCGTCATGGTCGACCTGCGTACTGGTGATACCGCCGACGGCGGTTATGCCAGCGAGCGCGTACAGATATTCGCCGGTACTGGCGCGGGCGACACCCGTATTAACGGGAGCTTCGAGTATTGGCACAACGACCCCCTCATGGCGAGCCAGCGGGACTATGCAGGCTCGGATATCGCCAACCCCCGCGGCTCCTATAGCGTAGGTGGTGCCAGCTTTGTCAATGATAACACCGGGGAAGTCACGCAAGCGCCCGGCTGCGGCACCCCCGCAGGTCCGCTGGGTGGGCTGGGTATTCCAGACATCAACACCCCGATATTCACGGCGGGCGATTTATGGTGCAGCTTCAACCGCACAGCTTTCAGAATGTTGTTCGCCGAGCAGAAGCGTGTGTCCAGCTCGATACGCATTGACCATGACTTGATGGACAACTTGTCTGTTTTTGCGCGAGTTAGCTTCACCGACCAGCGAACCAATACCCAGCTGGAACCGAACTTTTACGGGGGTGCTTTATTCGGTACGACACCGGCCACCTCCAATGTCATCACCCCGCAAACGGCACCCTTTTGGGGCTATGTGGTGCCGGGCGCGCCCAACAACCCGCTCAACGGTGATGATTGCGTCGGTGCGGGGGGAGTCATAATACCGGCACCCTGTACGCCGGGCTGGTTCGTTCGCCGGCTCGTCGAGTTCGGGCCGCGCAGCACCGACCTGCAAAACACCGGCTTAGGTGTGCTGGCCGGCTTGGAGGGCTCATTCGGCAGCCGCAATATTTACGACTGGGACATCGGCTTTGGCTATAACAAGACGGATATCACGGTACTCCGCCCGAACATCATCTCTTCGACCTTTAACGAACTGGTCAGCAACGGTCTGGATTTATTCCAACCCATCCCCCAGTCCGTGGTGGACTCGACAAGGTTCATGGCGGCTCGGGACGCCGAATCGGTGAACAAGACCGTTGACGCTACTATCACCGGTGATAGCGGCCTCGAGATACAAGGTCGACCGCTTGCGTTCGCAGTCCATGCCGATTTCACAGCGGAAAGTTTCAGCAATATTCCGGACGCGATCTCGGCAAACGGCGATGCTTTCGACGGCGGTTCAGCCGGGTCGGGTGAGCGTGATCGCTGGGGTATTGGCTTTGAAGTCGCCATACCCGTGCTGCAAACAGTCAACATCAGTGCCGCTCTCCGTTATGACGAATTTGACAGTGCGACCACAAGTACGGGGGCTTCGACGGCATCAATGAATGCGACGTCACCGAAGATTGGCATCGAATGGCGGCCAATTCAGGACCTGCTGCTCCGCGGCTCCTGGGGCGAGAGCTTCCGTGCGCCGGACATGCAACGCCTGTTCGGTGCTGCCACCCGCGCGTTCCAGACCGTCGACGATCCCGTCACCGGGCTGCAAGTGCAGTCAGTATCCATTAGGGCGGGTTCCAATCCCAACCTACAGCCTGAGGACGGTACCAACTGGACCGTCGGCGTAGTGTGGGAACCTGGGAATTTCATGATCAGCGCGGACTGGATCAACATCGAGCTTGAAAACATCGTCACCTCTTTGAGCCCGCAGACCATTCTCAATCTTTGCGGCGCTAATCAGGACGGCTCGACTTGCGCACAAGTGCATCGCGATGCCCAGGGCACTTTGCAGGGCGGTTTCATTGAGTCCGATGCACAAAACCTTTCGCTGCAAAACTACGCGGGTCTTGACCTCGTAGCGCGCTATCGGTGGGAGACGGCCAGGGCGGGTACTTTCACGCCTGAAATCGCAGTGACCTACGTCGACAAATTGGAGACCCAACGCACGCTGAGCGACCCGGTGGTAGAGAACACCGGCTTCGCAACGCTGCCCGAGTATCGTGCCAACATTAATCTCGGTTACGAGCTCAATGACTTCAACGCTAATGTCTTCGTCATCTGGGTAGACGAAATGTGTGGCGTCCAGGGCGGACTCGATCCGCAGCAGACCACGTGCGGCCCCGACCAGTTCGTTTCCGAGAATGAGTTCATCGACTCTTACACGTTGGTTAACCTGAATGCGTCCTATGACTTCGGCAACTTCGGCCGGCTCACCGTTGGCCTAAATAACGCGTTTGACGAAGATCCTGCTGACGACCCGACCAACAACAACTGGCCGTGGTTCTTCAACAATGGCGGTTATTCCAACCCCATCGGCCAGGAGTGGACGATCGCCTACAATAAAGAATTCTAAACCCAAGGGTTTGAGTTCTCGGGGGCCGCTGCCGCAAGACAGCGGCCCTTTTCTTTTTCAGATTGGTATAATCTCCGCCTTCACAGCATCGACTGAGTATTGTCATGAGCACACGAATTAAGTGGTTGGTTTGCATAGTTCTGATTGGGACAGCAAGCCTGGCATCGGCGGAAACCCTGCCACTGGAGCATTTCTTCAAACCCGCGCGTTATTCCAATGTTCAGCTTTCACCGGATGGGACGCACCTGGCAGCCATTGCGCCCCATGAGGACCACCGTAATATTGCCGTCATCGATCTGGAGAACTTTCAGTCCAGGTTCGTGACGACGATCACGGATGACGAGGTTACCGGATTTACTTGGGCGAACAGCGATCGAATCCTGTTCTTTATGGATGCCGACGGCAATGAGTCCTTCGGAATTTTTGCGGTCAACAAAGATGGATCTGGCGGCAGGACCCTGGCCCAACCTGTCATCGGGCGTTCCTTTCGGTTCACTCAGGTTCTGGACATCGTCGAGGACGACCCTGAGTTCATTCTCGTTACCAGTAACGAGCGCCTGGCCGCATATCCAGACGTGTACAGGATGTGGATCAAGAACGGCGACAAGAAACGCGTCATACGAAACCCGGGCAATATCACCGCGTGGATCACCGATCAAAATGGCGAAATTCGCTTCGCCGTTAGCCAGGAGGATGAATCGATCACGAAAACGCTCTACCTGGCCCCCGGGTCGGAGGATTGGGAGACGCTGATCTCCTTCCGCTACGATGAACCCGGGTTTACTCCTGTAAACATTTCCCATGACGGCAAGACTGCCTATGTGAGCTCCAACCTTGACCTGGAGGGTAACCGTCGCGACAAAGCGGGCCTTTATAGCTACGACCTGGAACAGCGTAAACTCAAAGAACTGTTGTTCGAACATCCCGAGGTCGATGTCGGTCGTGTGTCGATCTCGGACGTAACCGAGAAGCTGATCGCAGCGACTTACTTCACTGACAAGCCACATGTACATTACTTTGACGGTGAGTGGAACGCCATGCAGCAGGGCATCGACCAGGCGTTGCCAGATACGATTAATTCTTTTACCAGCGTTAGCCGCGACGAATCCAAGACCATCGTGACGGCCTGGAACAGCACCCATCCCGCAACGTACTACATGTACGACCGGGAGAAGCGCAACCTGGAGGAACTGGTCGCTTCGCGACCGTGGGTGGACGCAAACCAGATGGCCGAGATGCGGCACATTAAGTTCTCAGCCAGAGATGGCCTGGAGATCAATGGCTATCTGACCCTGCCGGCTGGCGCGGAGGCGCAGAACCTACCGCTGATCCTCAATCCTCATGGGGGTCCCTGGGCTCGTGACTTCTATGGTTATAACAGCGAAATCCAGTTCCTCGCCAACCGCGGCTACGCCGTGCTGCAGGTCAACTTCCGAGGTTCCACCGGCTATGGCACCGAGTTCTTGGACGCCGGCAATCGCCAGTGGGGCCTGGCTATGCAGAATGACCTGACTGACGGCGTTGCCTGGGCGGTCAATGAGGGTATCGCTGATCCGGAAAGGATTTGCATTTACGGGGGTAGTTATGGCGGTTATGCCACCATGGCTGGACTAACGTATACGCCGGAGCTTTATAAGTGCGGCATCAACTACGTTGGCGTCACTTCGATCTCTTTGTTGTTCAAGACGATGCCGGATGCCTGGGAAGCGGGCCGTCCGCAAATGGAATGGCGCATTGGCGACCCTAAACAGGACAAGGACTTCCTCGAGGACCGCTCACCACTGAATCATATTGAAAGGATTCAGGCACCGCTGATGATGGCCTACGGTAAGCGTGATGCCCGAGTTGACCTGTCGCATGCGTTGAGAGCTGAGAAGGAACTGAAACGCCACGAAAAGACTTATCAGCTCATGATCAAGATCGACGAAGGCCACGGATTCCGCAAGTACGAAAATCGCATGGACTACTACCAGATGATGGAAGAGTTCCTCGAAAAAAACCTCTAGCCTGGTGCGGACCGGCGTGCCTGCCTCCCGTCGAAGGACATGAGAAACAAGCCCGTGAGATTTCGGCATGCCACCAAGTGGCTGCTATCGCCTATCATGCTTCGAATTCGTAGCGGACCGCTTGAGGGAAGAAAGTGGAAAGCCTCGAGCGGCATCCGCTTCATCAAAGGAACCTATGAACCGAAGAACGTCCAGGCGATTCAGAATACGGTTAGAGAAGACGATGTTGCCTACGATGTAGGCGCCCACGTCGGGTATTTTTCTGTATTGATGGGCGACATCGTCGGTAGCGACGGCAAGGTCATCGCTTTTGAACCCCGCGGCCTGAACCTGGGATACCTGCAAAAGCACGTCTCCGTAAATCATTGTGAAAATATTCAGATCGTTTCCAAGGCGCTCGGCGACCATTCGGGTCATGCGAAGCTCGAGACTCGGACGGGATCGGGCACGGGTTACGTTTCCGACACGGGTGATGAAGAAATCGAAATCACGAGCATTGACGAGCTGGTGGATTCGGGCACGCTGCCCCCACCCACGTTTTTGAAAATCGATGTCGAAGGCGGCGAAATGGCCGTTCTGCGCGGCGCCAAGAACGTCATCGCAAAACAGCGACCCAGGATGATCCTTGCTACGCATGGCGACGCGATTGACGCCGAATGCCGCGCAATACTTCAGGAGTGGAATTACAATTTGCAGGACATCGACCACGAATCCGGTACCAAAGAAATGATTGTCACTCCCCGAGCGTAAGGCGGGCCACGCAATGGCGCTCAAAGATGTCCAGAAAACCTACGAGGAATTCGGAAGGAAGGACCCCCTGTACGCGGTTCTCAGCGAAAAGGGCAGGAGTAACAACAGATGGGATGTTGACGAATTCATGGCGACTGGCCGGAAAGAGGTCGCCGACGTAATGAAATATGCCTCAAATCTTGGGCTGGAACTGAGCAAAGGTCGAGCTCTGGACTTCGGCTGTGGTGTCGGACGTCTGACTCAGGCCCTCTGTGAGGAATTTCAGGAGGCCGTCGGCGTGGACATCTCGTCTTCGATGATCGAGATCGCGCGGAGCTACAACGCGTTCGGCGATCGCTGCCAGTACCGCGTCAATACGACCGATAATCTCACACAGCTGGACGATGACATTTTCGACTTTGTCTACAGCAACATTAGTCTTCAGCACAGTCCGCCAGAAGCATCGTCAAAATACATCGCAGAATTCTTCCGTGTACTTCGATCGGGCGGCGTCGCAATTTTTCAGATCCCGAGCGGACCGCGCGCCAGGCCGCGATCACTTCGCTCGAAGATCTATTCCGTCAAAAGAGGGCCGTTACGCCGATTGTGGAAGCGGCTTCGTGGCCTGCCTCCCGTGGAAATACACTATATCAATCGCTCGGACGTCGAAGAGATCATTGTCGAGAGCGGCGCTCGACTGATCGATGCGAAACAAGAGGGGTCAGTCCGTGGATCTCGTGTCAGTATGTTGTATTGTGCAGTTGTTTCGTGAGGTATAAAAAGAGTCTGCCATGCGGGAACAATTCGAGGAAATCTACGATCAGAACAAATGGGGATACGGCTCCGGCGCGGGATCATTGCCCAATCATACGCGCGGCTATGCCCGCGTGCTGGAGGAGTTCATCAGTGAACACGACATCAAGACAATTCTGGATCTGGGTTGTGGAGACTGGCAGTTCTCGCGCTACATCGACTGGGGCGAAGGCCGATACATCGGCGTGGATCTCGTTCGATCAGTCATCGATCGCAATATAGAGCTCTTTTCGACAGACAATATCGAATTTCGGCTGTTCTCGGGTGACTTCGACGAATTGCCCGAGGCCGATCTGCT
>Ga0255052_10001180_pt1 | contig 19964 bp, 9 predicted proteins | sample JV7_2_21_MG_FD_188632 | JGI IMG/M metagenome (GOLD analysis project Ga0255052, IMG submission 188632) | Seawater microbial communities from Jervis Inlet, British Columbia, Canada - JV7_2_21 | ecosystem: Environmental > Aquatic > Marine > Inlet | place: Canada: British Columbia | collected... | reverse complement strand
AAATGCAAGATCGAACGCATGCCCAGCTCGATGGGTTATCCATTTTCAACCGCGGTACGTGTCGGCGATATCTGGGAACTGTCCTGTCAAATCGGACTCGACCCGAAAACCGGGAAATTGGCACCGGGTGGTGTCGGCCCTGAGACCCGGCAGACACTCGAGAATATCCGCCTGGTTCTGGAACAGGCCGGAAGCTCGATGCGAAACATCATCAAGGTGGGTGTTTTCTTGAAGGATATCTCCGAGTTCAACGAGATGAATGAAGCCTACGGAAAGTTCTTTGATGCCAGTGATTATCCTGCTCGTTCTGCCGTGGCAGTGGCAGGTCTGGCGTTGAATGCGCGCGTGGAGATAGAGTGCAGCGCAGTGATCGGTGCATAACCGTTCACACATAAATGTAGAAGAGAGTAAAAATGAAAAATAAAAACTCCACACGGCCAATTTTTAAGCAACGTTCGACCGGGAAGGCGTTTGTATACGTCGTGCTGGTTTCGCTATTACCCTTTCAAACGCAGGCCCAGGAAACTGGCCTCGCAAACGATCAGGTGGTCGAAGAACCCACAATCCTTGAAGAGGTTATCGTAACCGCGCAGTTGAGGGCGGAACCTCTGTTAGAGGTTCCGATTTCCGTCAATGTCATCACGGCTGAGTGGATCGAAAACAACGCTGTGAGGACCTTTGAAGAACTGTCCTCATCAGTCCCCAATTTCACCGTAAATGAAACTCCGATCGATACCAATATTTTTATCCGCGGGATCGGTTCGCCGGAAAACCAGGGTTTTGAACAATCCGTGGGCATGTTCAGTGATGGTGTCTACTGGGGACGTGCGCGCCAGGCCCGCGTGCCGTTTTTTGACGTAGAACGTATTGAAGTATTGAAGGGTCCGCAAGGCATCCTGTTTGGCAAAAACACCAGTGCCGGTGCGATCAATATTATTACTGCAAAACCCAGCAGGGAAACCGAAGGCCTTGCCTCGGTCTATTACGCGCCCGATGCCGCAGAACTGGTCGCAGAAGGTATCCTGTCGGGTCGACTGGGAAAAAATGTGATGGGCCGTATTTCATTGCGTGGCGCCGGCATGGACGGCTGGGTCCGCAACACGGCCATCGATGCAGACGAGCCTGAGCGCGAGGAGCTCACCCTGCGCGGAACATTGGTGTGGGATGCTTCAGATGACGTTGAGGTGATTTTCAAATACGAGCAAAGCAGCCTGGACATAAAAGGCTCTTCCATGCAGATCATCGAGGCCGGTGTTTTTGGACCCTTGTTCAGTGCTTTCGATCCGCTGTTCGAAACCAAGCTGGACGACCGGCGGTCCGTGGGTGGAAATGGTGTGTTTATTGCACCCGAATCCTCGGATAACGACACTCAAAATGCGGCACTTACAATTAACTGGCAGCTCGGTGAATTTAGCCTGACTGCCATCACGGGTTATTCGGCCTATGACTTCGAGGATGTGTTTGACGCGGATATATCGGCACTGAGCCAGGCACAAAAGGTATTTGGTTCAGATTTTGAACAATGGAGCCAGGAGATACGCCTGCTGTCGCCACTGGCAGAACCGGGTGGTTTCGAGTATATCGCAGGCATTTACTTGCAGGACAATGAGTTTGATGTCGTGACCAGGGATGATATAGACCTCGCCTTATTGGGAGCACCGGCGGGTTCCCGCTTTTACGTCACCGATCAGTCAAGCAGTTCCTGGGCAGTGTTTGCACAGCTGAGCTGGCACTTGACAGAGACATTCCGCCTCACAGGAGGTCTGCGTTGGGCCAACGAAGACAAGGACGCGTCCCGTTTCCTGGACGTAACAGATCTTGGCACCCGCAACCCGAACCCAGCCCTGGAACCGTTCTTCGGATTCGCACTGGGAACCTTTCCGCATGAACTTGAAGGGTCACGCACAGAAAATCACCTGTTGCCGTCCGTCAGCCTGCAGTGGGATGCCAATGACGACACCATGCTGTATGCCAGTTACTCCAAAGGTTTCAAGGGAGGTGGTTTTGATGACCAGCTGACCTCGGGAAACCGTGATGACTGGGAGTTTGAAGACGAACAGGTCGATGCATGGGAAGCCGGCGTGAAGATGAGATTCCTACATCGCAGGGCGGCATTAAATGCGGCCATTTTCAGGTCTGAGTATACCGATCTCCAGGTCAGTGCATTTGACGGTCTCGCCGGTTTTGTGGTTGGAAACGCTGCGGCCGCCACCAGCCAGGGTGTTGAGATCGACGGTCAGTTTCGTATAACACCGAAACTGACGGCCGGCGCCTCAATTGCCTACCTTGATGCAAAATACGATAGCTTTGAGAACGCCAACTGCACCGCTCAACAAACCGCGGAACATGCCATGGCGGGTAATCCACCCCCTTGCCTGCAGGACCTTACCGGCCGGGAACCTTTGTACTCACCCCGGTGGTCAGGCAATATTTTTGGCAGGCATGTGCATCGATTCGGAGGTTCGACATCTGCTGGATGGGTTGCAAGATACGAATTGAAGACATCGCTTGAATTTAATTTTACCGATTCCTTTTTTATAACCCAGGACCTGGATCCAAATCTTGAACAGAAAGCGTTCAGCAAGCTCAATATCCGCGTCGCTTTAGCTGCGGTTCAGAAAGGCTGGGAGATCGCCCTGGTTGGCAAAAACCTCACCGATAAACAAACTGCAAGCTTTGGCAACGACGTGCCCATCCTCAATGGCGCATTCTTCAAGTTTGCAGACCGGCCACGCGTGATTGCCCTACAGGGTATTTACACATTCTAGCCCGGACATTTCACCAAGGATCCGGTTGTGCGCTGTAGCTGGCGAAACAGTTTGGTCGATCGTTTGCAGAATCATAGCCGTAGCTATGGTTCAAGAACGATCGGGCATTGGACAGGAGTCCCGGTGCCGTGAAGCACATGGATGTGCGAGAACGGCCGAAATGTGAAGCCAGATGCTGTGCAAAACCGGATAGGACAAAACGTAACTGCCAGAAATACCCAAAAACACGCTCACTCTCTTGTTGATACGAAAGATTTATTATTTTATGGTCCGCCTTGGTGAAATGTCCGGGTTAGTTGGCTGTGCTATCTGATAGCGGCAAGCAGGTCACGTGCGTCTTCCATATCACCTGTGGTGAGGCCTTCTTTAAACCAGTCAAATAGATCGCCGAGGATCTCAACAGCTTCAGCTTGCCTGCCCTGTTCCTTTAACTGAGCGGCAAGGCTGGTTGCGGCCCGAAGCTCCCAGCCTCTGGCGGACTGTTCGCGGGCGATGTCAATGGCCTTGCGATAAGCTTCTTCTGCCTGGTCAACTTCACCTGTCTGCTGAAAGAGATCGCCGCTGATACGCAGGGTTTCGGCCAGGTAAAACTTCTCGCCCCACTTGTCTATCTGTGTCAACGCGGCTGAGATTGCCTCCCGCGCTTCATCTGACCGGCCAAGCGAGCCGAGCGATTGCGCGACCAGGGCCAGCATCATGGGACGGCCAATTTGAGCACCCGTGCCCTGCAAGATTTCCAGACCTTCGCGCATCATCTTGACGCCGGACTCATGGTCACCCCGCTGTGCAAGCCCGGCACCCCACCACACCAGGTTACCACCGACATAGAACGGGATATTCTGTTCGGTTGCGATCGCATGCGCCTTGCGTGCTTTTTCAATCAGCGAACCCGGTTCGCGGCGATAAAGATAAATGACATTACCCCAACCGATGGCCTGCTGTAGCACCAGTGGGTGTTCAAGCTCGTTGGCCAACAGGTCTTTTTCCAGCGCCAATTCAACTGCCTGATCTGCATACCCGAGCGCCCACATGGCTTGTGCACAATGCAGCATGGTAAATACCTTGGGATCCTGGCTGGTTGCGATGCACATTCCGCGGTGCTTCTTGATGTTGTATCGGCTGAGCACCTCTTCCAGGTGACTGCCGGTCTGATCAAATTTTCCCTCGTAAAAATTACCCACGCAGGTAAATGCATGCGCCCACAGCAACAGGTCGTTATCCTGTGCCTGGTTGGCCATCGTCAGTATTCTCTGGTTCTGCTTCTGACCCTTGATTGCGGCACCGCGAACCGAGTGATACGCACTCAGGCCCATCACCACGGGTACGGCAAATTGCATCGGAACCTGTGGACCGCACAGCTTTTCAGCTTTCGAATAGGCCTCGTGCGCTTCAGGTGAAGCGTAGCCAAATGCAAACATCGAGGCACTTCCCAAAGTGGTCTGAAGCAGCAATTCCTTCAAATTGCGCTCATCGCTCGCAGGCAATTTCTTTATCAACTCTAGCCCATGGCGCAGGTGTGTGATGGCCTCCGCCGTCGATGCCGTCGCCATGGCCTGGGTAGCGGCCTTCAAGCGATAGTCAATCGCTTTTTCAGGTTGCTCGGCAAAGGTGTAGTGATGGGCCAGTATTTCCGGGTTAGCCGTCACCAGTTCCTGGAATTTTCTCTCCAGTACCTCCGCAATGGCCGTATGAAAAACTTTACGGTGTTTCTTGATCAGCGATTGATACGCAGCATCCTGCATCAGCGCGTGTTTGAATCGATATGAAGCCTCGGTGCCGATGCCTTTTTTGTGCACAATTTCAGGTTCTATAAGCTTTTGAAGCCCGTCTTCAACATGCCTGGCCTTGACCTGCGGGGCCACCTCGGTAATCAATTCGTGTTGGAAATCGCGACCGATCGTGGCGCCCAGCTGCGCGATATTTCGTGCTCTCCCGAGACTGTCCAGGCGGGCATTGAGCGCATCCTTCAAGGTCGTAGGTATAAGCTCTTCGACCAGCTTTTGCAGGCTTGCTTCATCTGTTTCCAGCTTTAATGTGCCGCTTTCCACCAGTGACCGCGTCACCTCTTCTATGAACAATGGCACACCGTCAGCTTTGGCAGCAATTTGTGCAACAACCTGGGGCGGCAAAGTCGACGATATCGACGCACAGACATCCACAACGGCCTGCTGTTCCAAACCAACCAGGTTCATCTGGGAAATGTGTGAGGCGAATCCCCAAGTGGGTTGAAATGACGAACGAAAAGTAAAAACACACATGATCTGCTGGGCCGGGGCCTGCTCGATCAGCAAACCCAGCATTTCGAGGGTGGTGGGGTCCGCCCAGTGCATATCCTCAACGATAAACAGCACTGGCTGGCGCGCTGCCCGCATGGTGAAAATACTGACAATCAGCTCCATGATCTCCTGACGCTGACGTTGTGGCGAATCGCTGATCGGCGCGTACTTATCACTCAGGGGTATATTCAACATGGCGGCAAACATCGGTACTGTTTCTGCAAGGTCCTGGCTGTATTCAGCCAACAAACCCTCTATTTGAGACAGTCCCTCATTGGGTGATCTGTGATCTCCGGGCCCAAAAAGTACATGCCGAAAAAATTCGATAACAGGATGAAGAGCGGTATTTTTTGAGAATGGCTCACAGAACAGTTCGCTTAACCAGGCTTGCGGATTCTCAGCAACGTACTCTTTAAATGCCCTGGTAAGCCTGGATTTTCCGATACCAGAACTGCCGGTAACCAACACCACCTGTCCGTGACCATCCAGAACCCGGCGCCAGTGTTGTTGTAACTGTGAAAATTCCAGGTCTCTGCCGATCAAAGGCAACAAATCTTCATCCGATTGAGCTTCCAATCGGTTATGGGCACCACTTTCAAACAGCACACGGAAGACTTCATTTTCAGGTGTGGCTGAATCGGGCGATGCGTGATCCAGCGCCGAGACCTCAAAAAATCCTTTAACTATGCGGTTGGTTTTTTCAGAGACCAGTATTTCGCCCACCGTGCAACGGTCCAGCAGTTCTACCGCTTCACCTGGCACAACACCCACAATGGTCGGTTCAGAATCAGCCGTTTGGGTAGACTCTTCGACAATCACATCACCGGTATGGATGGCTGCACTACCACCGATGCTGATGGTCGGGTCAACAGACTCGCTTTCGCCGAATTGCCGGATGCCATTGACGACGCCCAGCGCCGCCCTGATCGCATTACGTGATGCATCCTCATGGGCGAGGGGATAACCGAAATAAGCCACCAGCTCGCCGGCTCGACTGGGTACCACACTACCCTCAAACCGTTCAACAACCTTGCGGGCAAGCTGCACCGCCCTGGGTTGAATGTCGAGTAAATCTTCAGGGTCCCCGGCGCCCCCCTGTTGGCTGATCTGGATTTTTAAACACAGGACCGTCAGTTGACGGCGCGCAGACTGCGTCTGGGGGCCATCATCCACATCATCCGCGTCATCGTCATCGGCCGAATCACGCTCATCCGTGCGGACAATTCCCTTGGCGGTAAAGTCAAACAGCCATGAGACCACCAGGACAACGGGATACCCCAGGATAACCAGGCCGATGATGCTTTGCAGGGCAATAGGAGGTGCGGAAAAGGCGGGCAGGACAGTCGCGGAAACCTCGATAAGAATCCAGGCTATTACCGCATACGCGGCACTGCTCTGCACCATTTTCCTGCGCCATAGCTCACGCAGGAAATCGGAAATACGAATCAACCCCCGATGAAATCCATGCCTGAGCTCACTCAATTGCGTAACTCCTCCATGGATTTGAATGCCTGGAATTTATTGTTTTTATGCGCTCTCTTTTCATTATATCTCAGGACCGGCCTGTTCCAGGCAGTTGCTTGAAAAGTGCAGAATACTTTATTGTGTTTGAATTCACCTCCAGAAACAACAAATGACAATCGTTTGCATTTGCTCTAAATCCGGATATGGCATCTTGGTGGCCCGAAGACTGGCGGAGCCAGATGAGTGATGTCATCATCCCAAATTCATGCTGCTGCCTCCGCCAGCCGGTGTTGTAAGCATCAACGGTTGCTTGTGCCCGGTGATCGAACTGAATAACATCAGCAAAAATATCGTTCCAATGACTTTTAGGAGTGACTATTTGTTGGAAATGCTATCCCAATTGACCTTGAACGACGGTTTTCCTGGTATTGTTACGTCGGTCATTTCGCGACTCCGGCGAAGCAACAGCAATCAGGATCGATCGATCAAGTGTTATTTACCTGTATCAAGTTGAGGTGTCCAAAATGATGCTAAAAGGTACTAACAGGTGTTGCCTGCTCGCCCTGTTGATCTGGTCGATCGGTGGTAGTCAGCCACTGCTTGCCGAGGACAGGGATCTTCAGGAAACGTTGCAGCGTATGGAACTGCTGTTGCAACAGCAGCAGGAGGAGCTAAAAGCACAGCGCAAGGAATTGGCTGAACAAAGGGCGCTGATCGAGCAGTTGCAAAAAGCACAGGAACCCCCGCTGAACCGGGAAGTCCGGGCGCCGGAACATCTCGCGGAGCAAGAAGAGCCAGGTGGGTTACCTGCCTCAGACACGTTGGTAAATGCCGATCCCGACAGTGGCCGGGAAGAGAACGTTTCCGGGCTGGCCAAAATGGAGCAGGAGGTCGAAGCTGAAACTCAGACCGAGACTGAGACATCGGCCTGGTTGTATGACCCCTCCAATACTGTCTATGACGAGGATTTCCTCGGTGCCTGGCAATTACCCGGCACCAGCGCAGCGATGCGAATCGGTGGATATGTCAACGTAGCCCTGGTTAACAGTTTTGATCCTGTGCTCATTCCCGACCGCTTTATCACGGGCAGTATTCCACCCGAGGGTAAGGACGTACCCGGTGCAAAGGCGGGTACCGAGGTAACGGTAAACCAGACCAGGGTAAACATAGAAGTCCGACAGCAAGCTGCTGGAGGGATGCTACGTGCATTTATCGAAGGAGACTTTGCAAGCGACGGTGATGAATTCCGTCTGCGCCATGCATTCGGACAGTACCGCACAGTGCTGGCCGGCAAAACCTCGACCACGCTGATGGACATCAATTCCAGCCCCGAGCAAGTGGATTTCGAGGGTATCAACGGCCAGATCCTTTTACGGCAACCTCAACTGCGTTTTTCCCCCGGATTCGGGCAGAACATGAGTTTCAGGCTGGCGCTGGAGAATCCTCAAACGGATGTTATAAACGGCACCGGTGTCAGGGGTCACGCCGACCTGATTATGAGTATGGACCGTTTGCCACTTGGAACCCTGGGGAGTTGGAATTCACGGGTCGGGCTTATTTACCGGGACCTGCAGGCGCAGGATGTTACGGATGGTTCAGGTGTTCCCGGTGATGAATTCCTCAGTTCAGGCGCGACGGGCTGGGGCGTCACCACCAGTGGAAGGAAATCGTTGACCTGGTGGGGTGAGGAAGATTTCGTGCTCTGGCAATTGACCTATGGCGAGGGCATTGGCCGTTACATCAATGACCTCGGCACCATCGGGGGTGGCGATGCGGTCTTCGACCCCGAAGGCAAACTCCACGCTCTACCTGTGTTCGCCGGCTATTTTTCCTATCAGCACCGCTGGTCCAAAGACTTCTGGTTTATGGACGAGGTGCCCGGACAAATGCGGTCAAATTTTACGGTGAGTTGGGTCAATATTAATAATTTTGATTTTCAGGATGGCCTTAATTATGGCTCCACCTTTCGAGCCTCTGCGAACGTGATTTATCAACCAGCTCAAAAGGTCACACTGGGAATGGAACTCTTGTGGGGCGAGCGTACCAACAAGGACCACAGTAAAGGCACCGCCGGCCAACTACAGGTATCTGCCCGGTATGACTTTTAACACCGGGCTTGTGAGCGCGATCAACCACGGCTTCGTTAGCGCAGACTAATTATCAAATGCAGATTCGCTTACTTTTGCTCGAAGATCAGGTAGATCACCGTGGTGTCGCCAATGTTGAGCACCTCGTGCCAGTCGGTCCCTTCGCTGTTGAAGTTGCTACCAGTGGCGAGATCGACTTCACGTACGCCAGTTTCGTCCGTAATTCGCATGCGGCCGCCTGACAGGGCATAGCCGAAGTTTGGCGCGTGAAAATGCCGTTCGTGGCCCACTCCCGGTGCAAAGGTGCAACGCAGTACCCGGTGGTTATCGTTTTCGTGTAGCCGTTCGCAGACCGGTTCACCCATCCAGCCCGCTTGCAGCGGGTCGGGCAGTGTTACCGTCGTTGTGCAAGCCGCGAGCAGCGTGATCAGTAAAGCAATGGTTCTGAGTAAATTAACTGGATGGATGGTCATGTTGCTTCCTGGATTGACGGTACAGACTGCCCTTTCCGGCTGCTAGTGTAGTGCATGGCAGGTAGGGTGGACATTCATGTCCACCACCCAACATGTTCTATTTGTAACCTGGAACAAACAGTACGGGCGACCGATTCCCCCGGTAGGGTGGACATTCATGTCCACCATCGAATATTGTCTATTCGTAATCTGAAATCAACAGTGCGGCGATTGATTGCCCTGGTAATTGCCACCTACTTTTTGGAGATGGGTGCAGTGGCTGCTCACTGCTGTTAAAAGCAACAATCCACGACCCTCCCGGCGATGGATTCGGAAGAGTAAATCCAACACTCGATTCAGACACGTTCAACAAAATGGCGAGTGCAGAAGGACCATCCCGGGTGGCTTGCCGGTGGCCCGGATCTATCAAAACGACTGCAAAAGCCCGGGTCTGTTGCCAGTCGGTTTCATGCATGTTGCTCCCATCCGGGTTTAGCCACTCAATATCGGGGCGTCCGTTTGCATCACGCTGATGACCATGACGGTAGCGGGTTTGTCTTGCCATTGGGGTGTTGCTACGCAGCCGGATTAGTTCACGCACCTGCGCGGCAAATCCCGGGTCTGCGTGCAGTTCGCACCAGTCCAGCCAACCAGTCTCGTTGTCCTGCGCGTAGGCGTTGTTATTGCCCTGTTGTGAATTTCCAAACTCATCCCCGGCCAGCAGCATCGGCGTGCCCTGGGACAGCAACAGGGTTACCAGCATATTAAGGCGCTGTCTGCGTCTGAGTTGATTGATCGATGCATCAACGGTAGAACCTTCCACACCATGGTTGCAGCTGAAATTATGCGCGTGCCCGTCACGGTTTTCCTCGCCGTTGGCAAGGTTATGCCTGGAGCTATAACTGACCACATCGGCAAGGGTAAAACCATCATGGCTGCTGATAAAATTGATACTTGCCGGTGGTTGTCGGCCAGCGGATTCGAACAGGTCCGCAGAACCGTGCAAGCGCCTGGCAAATTCACCGGCCACGCCTTCATCGCCGCGCCAGAAGCGGCGCACACCGTCCCGGTAGCGGTCGTTCCACTCAGCCCAGGCCGAAGAAAAATGTCCAAGGCGATAACCTTCGTGGCCGATGTCCCAGGGCTCGGCGATGAGTTTGACATTTTGAAAAGTTTTATCACCTTCAATTTTCCTGAGAAGGATGTGGTCAGGATCGAAGCCACGCCCACTTCGTCCGAGCACCGTTGCCAGGTCAAAACGGAAGCCATCGACGCCCATTTCCCGGTGCCAGTATCTGAGACTGGCCATGACCAGTTTCTGTACCTGCGGGTGGTCCGCATCCAGCGTATTGCCGCAACCGGTGTCATTGACATACACGCCCGGATCTCCCGGCAAAGTACGGTAATACGCCAGGTTGTCGATGCCACGGTAGCTGATGGTCGGTCCCCGTTCGTCGCTCTCGCCAGTGTGGTTGTAAACCACATCAAGTATGACTTCGATGCCCGTGTCATGAATGGCATTGACCATCTCACGGAATTCAGCCGCAACATCACCCCCGGCAAAACGGGTATCGGGAACAAAGAAATTAATGCTGTTATAACCCCAAAAATTCTTCAGGCCCCGATCAACCAAAAAGGCTTCATCGACAAAGGTGTGCACCGGCATCAATTCAATCGAGGTAATACCCAGTGCTTTCAGGTAAGCCAGGATGTCACCATTGCACATGCCGCGGAACTTTCCGCGGTCGGCTTCCGGCACCGCAGGATGGCGCATGGTATAACCACGCACGTTGGCCTCGTAAATAATGGTCTTTGACCAGGGGATTTTTGGGCTGGGCCGGGGCTCGGTCATTTGCGTGGCTGTCACGACACTTTTGGGTATGAAGGCTGCGCTATCCAGGGCGTTGAATTGCATTTCCTGCCCTGGGACGTCAGGGACAAAATCAAACACTGCCGGTGACCAGTGAAAGCAGCCATCCAGCGCCTTCGTGTAAGGGTCGATAAGCAGCTTGTTGGCATTGAACCTCAGACCCTCTGCCGGCGCGTACCGGCCGTGAACACGGTAGCCATAGCGCTGGCCGGGCTGACAACCGGGCAGGTAGCCATGCCAGGTGCCCTGATGCCGGCCCGGCAAGACGAAACATTCCGTTTCGTGTCCGGCTCGATTGAACAGGCACAGTTCAACGGTTTCCGCGCGTGAAGAATACAACGTGAAATTGACGCCCTCACCGTCGTGGCGTGCCCCGGCCTTGTTGGGGTCACCTTCGAGAATCATGGTGGAGCGGGCTGGATCGGTTCGAGCTTCCAGATATCCCTGTTATATTCCCGGATGGTGCGGTCGGTTGAGAACCGGCCGGAGGCAGCGGTGTTCAGGATACTCATCCGGGTCCAGTGTTCCACGTCCCTGAAGGCTGCTTCGGCCCTGGCCTGCGCGTGGGCAAAACTGCGGAAATCCGCGGCCGTCATCCACGGGTCCGAAGGATCCAGGATGGAATGGATCACGGCATCCAGAACGCCAGGTTCACCCGCGTTGAAATGTCCGCTTTGCAGGGTTTTTATGACCCGTGAAAAATCTTCATCACCATCGATGATGGACTGGGGGTCATAGCGGGGACGGAGTTGTTGTATTTCATCGACAGTGAGTCCGAACAGGAAAAAATTGTCCGCACCGACCGCTTCCCGAATTTCGACATTGGCGCCGTCCAGCGTGCCGATGGTCAGCGCGCCGTTCATCATGAATTTCATATTGCCGGTACCGGAAGCTTCCTTGCCGGCGGTGGATATCTGTTCGGACAGGTCGGTTGCAGGGCAGATCGTCTCCATCGCCGTGACGTTGTAATCCGGAAAAAAGACCACCTGGAGACGGCCTTCCATGGCCGGGTCTGCATTGATCACGCCGGCGACATTGTTGATGCACTTGATCACGTTCTTTGCCATCACGTAACCCGGGGCGGCCTTGCCACCGAAGATGATCACCCGTGGTACCAGGCCGTCCCCCTGTCCGCGCCGGATACGGTCATACAGGTGGACGGCATGCAACAGGTTCAACAGTTGCCGCTTGTACTCGTGGATGCGCTTCACCTGGACATCGAACAACATCGCCGGGTCAACTGAAATCCCGGTGCGTTCCCGGATCAGGCGTGCCAGTTGGACCTTGTTGGCAGCCTTTACATGCCGCCAGGCCTGTTGGAAATCACGATCGTCGGCATACTCCCGCAGCCCCGCCAGTTCCTCCAGATTGGTGACCCAGCCCGAGCCAATCTTTGAACTGATCAGATCATTCAAACCCGGGTTACACGCGGCCAGCCAGCGGCGCTGGGTGACACCGTTGGTTTTGTTGTTGAATTTCACCGGCCAAAACTCGGCGAAATCCTTCAACAGACCCTGTTGCAACAGTTTTGAATGCAATTCTGCCACGCCGTTGACCGAGTAACTGCCGACGATGGCCAGATAAGCCATACGTACCATCGGCGCGTTTCCTGGCTGGATCAACGACATACGTTCAAGACGTGCCCGGTCGCCCGGCCAGCGTTCATTGATCTCGGCCAGCAAACGCCGGTTGATTTCACGAATAATCTCCATGATCCGTGGCAACAAGTGCTCTATCATCGCCTCCGGCCACAGTTCCAGCGCTTCGGGTAACAGCGTATGGTTGGTGTAGGCCATGGTCCGGTGGGTAATATCCCAGGCATCATGCCAGCGCATGCCATGTTCATCCATCAGCAGACGCATCAGTTCCGGCACCGAGATCGCCGGGTGGGTATCGTTCAATTGAAAACAGTTTTTAGCGGCGAAGTTTTTGAAATCATCACCGTTTCGCAGCTGCCAGTCGGCCAGCACATCCTGCAGGCTCGCCGAGGCCAGGAAGTATTGTTGTCGCAGCCTCAGTTCCTGTCCGTTCTCGGTCTCATTGTTGGGGTATAACACCATGGTGATGTTTTCGGCTTCGTTTTTGGCGGCCACGGCATCGGTATAACTGCCGGCGTTGAATTCATCCAGATCAAATTCATCGGTGGCCGCGGCCGACCATAGCCTCAGCGTGTTGACCACTTCGTTCCGGTAGCCGGGGATCGGCACGTCATATGGCACCGCCAGTACATCGTGTGTATCGACCCAGCCATGCCGTGTGCGGCCGTCCCCGTCATCACCGGATGTGCATCTGCCTCCGAACTTCACGGTGCGGGCCAGTTCGATCCGCTTGATCTCCCACGGAAATCCCGACCTCAACCACGGATCGGGCTCCTCGACCTGGCGGCCAGCTTCAAACCGCTGCCGGAACATACCGTAGTGATAGCGGATGCCATAGCCGATGACGGGTAGTTGCAGGGTTGCGCAGCTATCCAGGAAACAGGCGGCGAGCCTGCCGAGACCGCCATTACCGAGACCGGCGTCATGTTCGCACCCGTACAGGTCTTCCAGCTCAACACCAATGCGCTCCAATGCGTGGGCTGCCTCATCCTGAATGCCGAGGCTCAACAGCGCATTTCGGAGTAAACGGCCCATCAGGAATTCGAGCGAAATGTAATGTGCCCGGCGGCTTTGTGTGCCCTCCATCGCCATGTTGGTCCGGTTCCAGCGCTCCATCAGCCGGTCGCGGGTGGCATAGACCAGTGATTCGAACAGGAAGGGCGAGTGCACCCGTACGGTTCGGCGTCCGAGCATACGGCCAAAATAGTGGGTGAAATCCGCCAGCAGTGCGTCGGAGGTCATTTCGAGTGCTGGCGCTTGCAACAACTCCACATCACCAACACCGTTGTCGTTCTCTCTATTTTTGTTCAATTTATTGTTCTCAATTATTTTGTCTGATCTGTGCTCTGCCCAGGGTTATCCGGTTGCAGGATCATGGTTGCCAGTGGCGGAAGTGTCAGCAGCAGCGAATCACCGCGGTCATGGGAACCGATGGGTTCCGACTGCATCACGCCCGTATTCACCAACCCGCTGCCATCGTACCGGTCCGCGTCGGTATTCAGCAGTTCGCGGTAGCCACCGGCGGCCGGAACACCAATGCGGTAGCCTTTGCGTACCACGGGCGTGAAATTGGAAATGCATACTACGAATGTGCCGTCAGCGGCGCGCCGGACCCACGATAAAACGCTGTTGTCCTTGTCCTGCCAGTCGATCCATTCAAAACCTGCAAGGCTGAAATCCTGTTGATACAGGGCCGGGGTGGTGCGGTAAGCGTTGTTCAACTCCCTGACCAGCGTCTGCACACCATGGTGGGGGGGGTAGTCCAGCAGATGCCAGTCCAGCGAGCGGTCGTGGCTCCATTCGCGCTGCTGGGCGAGTTCGGCGCCCATAAACAGCAGTTTTTTACCCGGGTGGGCAAACATAAAGCCGTAATAGGCACGCAAGTTGGCAAAACGTTGCCAATCGTCACCCGGCATACGGCCCAGCAGGGAGCCTTTGCCGTGCACCACCTCGTCGTGTGATAACGGCAATACAAAATTCTCGTCGAAGGCATAGACCAGCCCGAAGGTCATCTTGTCATGATGGTGCTTGCGGTGAACGGGCTCCTCGCGCATATAGACGAGCGTGTCGTTCATCCAGCCCATGTTCCACTTGTAGGTGAAGCCAAGCCCACCACTGTCGGCGGGTTGTGAAACACCCGGCCAGGCGGTCGATTCCTCCGCAAAACATGTCGCGCCCCTGGCATGTATGGCGATGTTCAGACGGCGGATAAAATCAACGGCCTCGAGATTTTCGTTGCCGCCAAATTCGTTTGGCAGCCACTCACCTTCCTCGCGTGAGTAGTCGAGATACAGCATCGACGCCACCGCGTCCACGCGCAGTGCGTCGATATGAAACTCGTCTATCCAATAAAGCGCGTTGCCGATCAGGTAATTGATGACCTCACGCCGCCCGTAGTTGAATATCAGCGTGCCCCAGTCGGCGTGTTCGCCTTTGCGCGGGTCTTTGTGTTCATACAATGCGGTGCCGTCAAACCGGCCAAGCCCGTGCGGATCGCGGGGAAAGTGGGCGGGTACCCAGTCCACGATCACCGCGATCCCGGCCTGGTGGCATCGGTCAACGAAGAAGCGGAAATCATCCGGGTTTCCAAACCGCTGGGTGGGCGCGTACATGCCGATGGGCTGGTAGCCCCACGAGCCATCGAATGGGTGTTCTGAAACCGGTAGCAACTCAATATGGGTGAACCCCATTTCCAGCACGTAGTCCACCAGTTCCCCGGCAAGCTCGCGGTAGCTCAGCGGGCGGTTCCCGTCTTCCGGATTGCGTCTCCAGGAACCGAGATGGACCTCGTAGATACTGGCTGGTTGGTCAAGGCGGGATACCTTGGCGCGTTGCTCCATCCATGTGTTATCACGCCAGCGGTGACGGCCATGGTATACGATTGAAGCATTACCCGGTGGTGGTTCAAAATAATGCGCCATTGGGTCCGATTTGAGCGGTAGTATATTTCCCTCGCTGTCGAGTATTTCGTACTTGTAGCGGGCACCGTTAGTGACGCCGGGTACGAATATTTCCCAGATGCCGCTGCCGTGGTGCAGGCGCATGACATGCCGGCGGCCATCCCAATCATTGAAGTCCCCGATGGCACTAACCCTTGATGCATTCGGCGCCCACACTGCAAAACACGTACCTTCGACGCCGAGCAAGCGGGTTGTCTGTGCCCCCAGCTTTTTGAAAATTTCCTGATGTGAGCCTTCCCTTAGCAGGTACAGATCAAGATCACCGAGTGTGGATGGAAAACGGTAGGCATCCTCGATATCCCGTGAGTCGCCGGAACCGGTCAAGATACGGAGCCGATAGTGACGGATCCTCGTCGGCATGGCCGCTTCAAAAATGCCGTCGGTGTGAACCTGCCGCATCGGTTTGAGTTCCCTGCCATGCCGGTCCAGCAGCGTGATTGAGGTGGCTTGTGGTTGCAGAGTCCTGACTACGCGAATCCCGTTCTCCGTGTGTGCGCCGAGCACCGCAAATGGATTACGGTGGCGCCCGCCAGCGATCGCGTCCAGGGTGGCCGTCTGATTGACTGTCTGATTGCTATCCGGATGATTCATATAATTCCGAAACATAGGATTCCGCCGCTGCGGTCCAACTGAAGCGCATGGCTGAAGCATTGTTACAGATTATTTTCCAGCGCTCGCCCTCGCCTGTCTTTATTTTCAATGCCCGGTTGACACAGTCAACAAAATTCCCCGCCTGATCACCGGGGGTCTCACCGGTGAAAGTGAAACCGTTCACACCGTCCGTCACCGTGTCCTTTAATCCACCAACGGCGTGCGCCGCACAGGGTTGGCCTGCGCGCATCGCCAGCATCTGGCTGATACCGCAGGGCTCAAAGGAACTCGGCATGATGAACAGGTCACCGGCAGGGTACAGCAGATCGGGTAAGGTTTCTGAATATCCTTTCAGCAGCAGAAAATTCCGCTGACGGGAAGCAATTTTATCAAGGCGGTCTTCAAGATCCTTGTCGCCGCTACCGAGCATGATGAACACCAGGCTTCGGCCGTGTTTCTGCAAGATACCTTCCAGGGCGGAGGCATGCTTCGACGTTGGCTGGAGCAATAGCGAGACTTTCTGCGCACCGATACGCCCGATGCTGACCAGCAGTTTGGGTGGTCTTCTGGCCGGTAGGTGCCGCAGATTTTGTTGGGCTACAGGATTACCCCGCAGCAGGTGCCGTTCAGCGGTGATGGCTGCACGTAGCCGTGACCACCCTGGCCGACGTCCGCCCGGACCCGGGTAGAAGCAGCCATTCAGGATACCGGTCAACCTGTTCGATGCCGCGGCGCTACGCAGGTCAGCCTCCAGTCCTTCGCCGCCGTTAAAACCTGTCTTGGGGTCGTTGGGCTGAAGAATCTCCCCGGCATAGGTCGGAGATACCGTGTTTAATTTATCCGCCAGGCGTATGGCGATCGCCATGGGATTCACACAATCGGAATAACGGGGGTCTGCAAGCAGTTCGCGCCGGTAACGCAGATGCGGAAACCAGCTTTCAAAGGCCGAAGCGTGGCCCTCAAACGGGCGTATACCCTGAAAGGCAAGATTGTGGATGGTATACACGGTGCGAATACGACCGAGTTTCTTCAAAGACGGGTCAAACTGCCGCAGGGCGGGAATCAAGCCGGTATGCCAGTCGTGCAGGTGCAGCACATCGGGCTGGGTATCATTGTGTTCGATAAATGCTGCCATGGCTGCACAAAAAAACGCAAAGCGGGTCGCATCGGTCGCGTAGGGCGCGTCTGAACCGTCATGGTGGTATATGGCTCCGACTCTTTGCGACGATATCAGCGGGTGTTCGATTACAATAAATTCGACCACTGATCCCGCCGGGCTGACTTGGAAGACCTCCGCACGGTGTTCTTTGCCGCCAAATTGAACCCGGATGTCTGCAAGGTGCCGGGCATCCGCTAAGGTGTTGAACACGCCATACGCCGGTGTAAATACAGTCACCTGGTGGCCACACCCGGCAAGCGCGCGCGGGAGGTCACGGATCACATCGGCGATTCCGCCAACTTTGCCGCCCCGGAACGCACCGTTCTCCGCTGCGACCATCCAGATTCGCTTCATGGTGAATATGCGGGCTAGCGCGTGTGATGCAGGGTTTGCCCCAGCATGTCCGGCGTCACCAGGGTGCGCCCGCCTGCGGTTACCCGGAATCCGTGGTCATGGTCCACCTGATGATCGACACCGATTTCCATGCCTTCCGGGATGACTGCCCCACGGTCGATGATGGCATTCTTGATACGGCAGTTCCTGCTGATTTCACATTCGGGAAGCACCACGGAGTCCTCGACCGAAGCGTAGGAATGCACCCTGCAATTCGAAAACAGCAGCGACCGTTTAACGCTAGCGCCTGAAATGATACAACCCGCCGAGACCATGGACCCGATGGCCTCGCCGCGGCGGTTGGGCTCGTCGAATACAAACTTGGCAGGCGGAAGCTGGGCCTGGTGCGAAAAAATGGGCCACTTGTCGTCATACAGGTCGAGTTGTGGATGAATGCCGATGAGCTCCATGTTGGCTTCCCAGAATGCGTCCAGGGTGCCGACATCCCGCCAATAGGCCTGTTGCGATGTTTCCGGATCACGAAACGGATAGGCATAGACACGGTACTTGTCGATGATGGATGGAATGATATTTTTGCCAAAATCCCGAGTCGAGCCTGGTGTGTCCGCATCCTTGATCACCTGTTCAAACAGAAATTCGGTATTGAACACATAGTTTCCCATCGAGGCCAGGCAGCGCTCACTCTGCCCCGGAATGGGTCGCGGCTTTTCGGGTTTTTCTTCAAAGCCGATGACGCGGCCTGAGTCGTCAACCGTCATCACGCCCAGTTGGCCGGCGGCCTCCGCCAGCGGCACTTCCAAACAACAAACCGTCAAATCGGCCTGTTGCTCCGAGTGCCAGGCAAGCAACGGGCCATAATCCATTTTGTATACATGATCGCCGGCGAGTATCAGCACGTATCGCGGAGCGTGTGTACGAATAATGTCGAGGTTCTGGTAAATCGCGTCCGCGGTTCCGAGGTACCAGGCGTCACCGGTGCGCTGGGATGCAGGCAGAATTTCCACGAATTCACGTTGTTCCAACTGGAAACTGGTCCAGCTTTGTACAAGGTGGCGGATCAGGGAGTGGGCCTTGTATTGGGTCAACACGCCAATCCTCCTGACCCCGGAATTAATACAGTTGGACAGTGGAAAATCAATGATGCGCAGCTTGCCACCAAAGTAGACGGCAGGTTTTGCCCGCCACTCCGTCAGTTCGTACAGCCTGGAGCCCTGGCCACCGGCGAGGATAAGCGCGAGTGTATCCCGCGTCAGCCGGCTGACATAACGGCCCTGGCCGTCTTGGTCTATGGTCATCATTTCGGGACACCCCTGGCAAATGTGCTAACAAAAATAGCCCGGATATTGTAGCAAGGGATCGGGTTCCCGGGGGAGCGCACTGGAGCAACAAGCGGGTCATTCATACTAAGCCTTACATTTTGCCGGCCAGTGCATTTTGTCATGTCATCCACGGGATGATGCGTCGACCATTTCCCTGATCGAAGCGCAGACCCCGGGTGATAGCTGACCGGGCTGAAGACGCCATTTCCAGTTGCCCTGGGTCGTCCCCGGGATATTGAGCCGGGCTTCGGAACCGAGGCCGAGGTAGTCCTGCATCGGTGCAACGGCAATTTTTGCCACACTGCCAAAGGCCAAATTGCACATATCCTTATGGATTGTTTCCGGACTGCCTTTGGTCAGTCGTAGCGCATTTGCGCGAGTCATCTCAATTTCTTCATTTGTCCGGGTATCAACATTGCCACCCCGGAACCAGCCGAGCGTTGTGTCGTTGTCGTGTGTGCCGGTAAAGCAAACGCAATTCTGTTCAACGTCTGAGAGCTGAAAACCCTTGTCGTCAATGGCAAACTGAAGAACTTTCATGCCTGGAATATTATGGCGAAACCGCAATGCGTCTACTTGCGGCGTAATCGCCCCGAGGTCTTCCGCCACGATTGGCAAGTGCCCGAGTGCGGTGTGCATGGCATCGAATAATGCGTCACCGGGCCCGGGTTCCCATGCGCCGTTACGCGCCGTTGGCGAATCCACGGGTACGGCCCAGTAGGCTTCAAATCCGCGAAAGTGGTCAATTCTGACCAGGTCTGCCATGGCCGCAGCTTTGCGCAGTCGTTCGATCCACCATTGATAGCCATTGGCCGCGTGAAACTCCCAGTCATATAGAGGGTTGCCCCAGAGCTGTCCATCTTCGCTGAAATAGTCAGGCGGGACGCCGGAGACCTGAGATGGCCGACCATCGGGGTCGATACGAAGGATTTCCGGGTGAGCCCAGGCATCGGCGCTGTCCAGCGCGATATAGATTGGCATGTCCGCGAACAGGCAGACCCTGTTTTCCACTGCACGGGCACGTAGATCCTGCCATTGCCGCTCAAACAGGAACTGGATGATCTTG